>Ga0075436_100000040_pt1 | contig 81162 bp, 59 predicted proteins | sample RhiMethybrSRZTD5_FD_75303 | JGI IMG/M metagenome (GOLD analysis project Ga0075436, IMG submission 75303) | Populus rhizosphere microbial communities from Tennessee, USA - Rhizosphere MetaG P. TD hybrid SRZTD5 | ecosystem: Host-associated > Plants > Roots > Rhizosphere > Soil | place: USA...
AAACTTGTTGCGACTGTAATAACAGACGAGGTCCAAAACCTCGTCATTTCCAATTTCATTTTCTGGGAGAAGACAATGAACAGCGGCTATTCGCATCGCAATAATTCTCTGTTATCTGTAGTAGGTGAAGCGGGCCATTATCGCGCCAAAACAAGATTCGAACAACTATTTAACGACATCAGCAAAACTTCTTGATTCGGACGTTTTTCTTCTTCGCGCACTGCCGGGCAGTCTTTGCCACCTTAGCGCCTCTTGAAACTGGCTGGCACCGAAACTAGACTGACTGCGTTTTCAGACCCACCGCTTAAACGACTCTACAAGCTTTTCCATTTTGATAGTCCAAGAAAGGACCTGTTTAGGTGTGTGCCCCTATGCAACTGATGCAGGCAGTCTCAGAGTTTCTCAGTGGGTATTTTTCTACAAATGACCGTAGCACCAAAACCAAAACTGCTTATCGCTCAGACCTGGAGCAGTTCGGCAAATTTGCTGGAACAGAACTGGCGCTCAAATCCGTCTCAGCCGTACTAATCGAGAATTGGGCCGCCCACATGCGCATCAAGGGCTATGCGCCGGCCTCTATGCGACGCAAAATCGTGGTGCTCAAGGTCTTTTGTTCGTATTGGCTGCGTCGAGGTGAATTGAGCGAATCACCTTTCTGGCGCGTAAGACTTAGCTTGGGACGTATCGAGCAACTCCCTCGAGCGCTAACACAGATTGAAATGCAAAATCTATTGGCTCAAGCGGGCCGCGGCTGTGCGGTCACCGATGTTCCGCGAAAGGGTTCCGTTCTCGCCAAGGCTCCACGAACCATTGCGTCATTACAGAGTTACCGCGCATTGAGAAATCTCGCGCTGGTCGATCTACTTTTTGCTACAGGGATGCGAGTTGGCGAAGCCTCGGGCCTCAATATGGAAGACTTCGGAGTCGCCGAGTTGACTTTCAGAATACGGGGAAAGGGTGGTCGGCACCGACTTGCCTTTGTCGTGGACAAACAATCCGTTCAAATCCAATCTCGACATCTTGAAGTCCGATCGAGACTTACCTATCAATGTAACGCGCTATTCGTTAACGCCGCAGGTCACCGGTTATCAACTCAGGGTATGGCGAACATAATTTCGCAGTTCCAGCGGGACGCAGGAATTGAACGTCACATCACTCCTCACATGCTCAGGCACACGGTTGCGACTCTCTTACTGCGCAATGGCGTTGATATTCGAGTTGTTCAGGAGTTTCTCGGGCACGCATCAATTGCTACGACGCAACGCTATACCCATGTCGCTAAGGAGCATTTGATTGGCGTGTTAAGAAAGCATCACCCTTCCTTAAAATTGCGTGCGTGAGTGTTCATAGCTAGACCTATGATTCAAGTCTTTGGGTGAGTCGATCTGCCAGCCATCGGCCGATCCTGCCGTCGAGTTTGCTCGTGAACTTGAGCGGTGTTTCAGGATCGACGAAATCGGGCAGGCGATCCATATTACGTGAAACGCTCGCAGGTATGCCCGGCGGTAATCGTTGTAATCGACATGAACCCACACTTGGCGCGGTGACTGAAGAATCAGCGCTCCGGGATGGCGCCAGATTGCCAAACGCTGATCAGGCTTCTCTGGCTTGTGTGCCTCAATGAGATAAGCCCTACTCGGCGAATGCCGCGAAAGTCTCCTCACAATTGTCCCCACATATTTCTCAATCGAGTTCGTGTCCCGCGCTGCCACCGGTACGTAAAGGCAGGGTAACAATCCCGAACTCTGCGGGATACGTATTGCGTGCTGATCGATGGGCCGACGGGTCATGTGGCAACCGTTGAAACAACCCCTCATAGTATCTCCACTGATCCCGGATGAGCCAAGTGATTCCAACATATCATTACCAGCCCTTCATGAAAACAAAATGAAAACGAAGCCTCACTTGATGTAAGGTCGTTCTCCGGAGCGCTGACCCGCACTCCGGCAATAAGAGTCTGCCGGTACGAAGAAAGTTGAGTTACTGGAAAAACCGTGCGTCGCCTCTAGCTGAAGCAATCATCACGCCAAATGGACCATCGAGCAAAATCATTTGAATTTGTGCTGTTGAGTGGCGATTGGCCCATCAATGAGAGAAGACAGAGCACAAAAAACATGAGTAGCCGGAAACCACTCAGGCATACAAGCCACTGGACTGAAAGTCCTGATTTGGTTGTTGAGGTCGCTGAGTTCGAGAGGTTACTAGAGAATGAGCGTTGGGCTCTTGATCCTGATGGACTACTTTGTGATGAGGATGGCAATTGGAAGGTTCGTTTTGACATCCGAGCAGACCTAAGAAAAAAAGAGTCTTCCAACGGCAAGGAAATCATTCACGACGAGCTGCTAGTCGATGACCTGCACAGGCTCGCACTTCAAGGGCTAGTCCATCCGACTTTTTTCTCATTTGCAGCTCTGGCCGTTTTGATGGTAGTCGATGAATTAATCGCAGAACGTCGTATCTTAGGAGCCGAAGCGCTGATCGATGCCTTCCTCTCCGACGCTGGACAATTTGGGCTGAAGGAGGTCTTCGCTACTCCAATTCCGGAACGCATTGGCCGATTGGGAAGAATTAAAAGCGAACTGTCCCAAGCTGTTCGCGCTTTCGTTCTGGGGCACGAAATCGGCCACTGTCTGGTTGCAGTTCGCAACCCAAATGCGGGCGGCAATTCTATCAAGCCAGGAAATCGAAGAAACCGAACTGCAGTGCGATTCAGAAGGTCTTAAAGCGCTCCTGTTCTTTGATGAGAAATACTCCGTACCTTTTGTAGTTGAAACAGAAGAGGGGCCGGATGTTGACTTTGTCTACGGACTTAACAAAGCGTGGACGGTATTCGAGCAGTTGGCTCTAGGGTTGTTTTTCGGCGACGCTCTGCGACTCCGTGTGGAAGGGTTTCTTCATGGCACACAACCGGAGCCTTTTTCCTTGGCGGAGCGACGCTGCGAGGCGTTGATCGCAAAGTTTAGGGCTTCCAACCTGAACACAAGCGAGGTGTCGGGTTCGGCGCGCACATTCCAACTGCTAGAGCAGGCTTTCATCGAAATCGACGCCCTCGTGAGGCGAACCGTCGATCTTGAAGATGAGCGATTTACCACGACATGCGGGCGGCTTGCGGAAGGAGACCTTAGTTGGTACAGCGTTGAACTTCAGGACCGCTTTTTTGAGCGGCTTGCTAAGCTAGGGATAACGCGCGGTCTCGGCGGCTGTGTGCTGTTACCAGAAATGCTCTATTCTGGATCGGAGTTAGAACGACAGTTCCATGAGTTGGATTGCATGGAGATATCTGGTTCTCGTTTGGACCGTGGCCCAACCTTCCTGGAGCAGAGTTCAGGCATCGCTATTTTGGTGGTTTGAAAGAAAATGGATGTGGTTTTAGAAAAACGTTGACGACCAAAGGGCCTAAAAAAAGTCTCAATCGATTAAACTAAAGATCCTTGCATGAGAATTGGATAATGACGGTCAGTAATCTTAGAAACCGGACTCTAATCCGGGCTAAATCAATGACGCCGTTCAAAAACTATCGATATTGACTGAGGGGTATAAATAGGGGTAAAGTCGGCACCGCCTCATTGAAACCCGCGATTTTATTAGGGACGCCCGCTTGGCTCAGTAACAGGAAGGACTCTCGGAAGTCCTTCCTATTCTGGTATTTACAAGTACTCTCCAAAACGCTTGACGCATTTTTGACGCAGCGTTTTTAATGTCTCCAATCGCGATAACGAAGGTTTCGCGCACGGCAGCGAACACGATGAGTCCGTTGGGCTCAAACAGTTCCTTCTCGTCGGAGGCTGTACCGTGTCAAGGTAGACTTAAGCCCACCTACTGCGCGCCGTACACAGGCAGACGTAATAAATCGCGGGACTGAAACCTGCTTCGACTCGCTTACACTCTCCGAACGATCTATATTGAAGGCGTAGTCTGCCAAGACCGATCCGGATAATTTCAATCTAGTACACCCGACGCCTTATCGTCAAAGATAACGTCGTAATTTCCATCTTTACTTCTTCAAGCACTTGATAGTGTCGATCGCTTCTCTATCTCCGCGATTCTTTTCCGATGTTCGTTCCCGACCCTCCCAAATCACGCTGTGATTTCCGTTGAGTTTTCTCGCTGTTTAATAGGAACATTATCTTATTTCCCGAAAGCTCGGAAACTTTGATGGAGACTAGAGTAAGTTTGGTGCCGAAGGGGACTTTCAACATCTGATGCCATCGGTCTGTTTGCTCAGGAAAAGCAAAAAAACATTGACGTTTTGATTTATCCTTGGATTCCCACAAAATCCACTGATTAGTCCGCTTACTCTCAATTGGGCACTAAGTGGACACTAAAGTATTGCTCGCATGGAGAAGGAATGCACTGCGCGAATAAACTCGGTGGGAAGTTTTCTAGAGTGCACTAAAATTCGCATCGACGAAGGGTGCGGTAGTTCGACAACGGAAGTATGTCGCCGCGATCCAAGACAAAAGACGTTAGATACAGCTAGTGCCGCCTTCGCAGGCTGTCAGATTGTCAGTCCGCCGAAAAACTGAACGACTCTTATCATCGGCCATACTACTCCGCAACTAACCGCCCGCACTTACTGATCATGTAATTCGATGCTCTTCAAAATTGTATCAAAGCAATTCTGATAGGTTGCGAGATCCGCGGCCGGCACAACCATATTCAGATAAACCAGAGTGCCGTTACGAAGCAAGACGTTATACACGATTACGTTTTCTTCGCGGTTCGAACTATTCGACGTCCCAAACAGAAACATCTTGACTGCTTCTCGGCCACCTATGGTGGTTCGCTCGTTGTCGCCTTTGCGAGTGAGGTAAGAATTAGCCTTCAACATCGCATTTGTATATTCGGCTGATGCGGAATCCAAGCTATTTGATCGAACATGAATCGTGCCCATCATCACCGCATGAGTAAAGTCAGGACGTCCCTGATAGAGTACATACCCTCGCTCCGGGGCAAACGCTACGGATGTCTCGCTGGCATAATCGTGCCAGTTGTCAGGAACCTTGACCGAGAAGGACTTGCCCGTGTATGTCCGATAGCTGCTCGACGGCGGGTCCGGGAGAGCGGGTTGATCAGCAACCGAATGTGATGAGTCTTCGGCTGTCTTAGAATCATTAGACGCTGGCTCCTTCTTCTTACGCGTGGGACCATTGCACTGTACAGTGAACTGTGTTCCCTCCTTGAATTCGAGGTTTGGTCCCTTAGTTGCGATTGTCGTGGTAACCCCGACCCCAGCCCCAATTGCAGCGCCGATAGCTGCGCCTTGTCCACCAGCGACCACAGCGCCGATGAGACCGCCAATCAACGCCCCTGCTGCTGCTCTCTTAACGCTGGTCTTTACCGTAGTCGACTTATTGCGGACTGTTCCTTCGTTGTCAGCGCGCCCTCCGCTGCCAGCGTTCACAACGTCAAAGACCTCCACAACAGTCGCGCTAAAGTCCGAACTACGGCCGTCGAAGAGAGTTACCTTTTCAAAGGCCAGATCGATGTTTGAATCTTTATTAGCTTTACCCGATCCCTTGAGATTCCTTATGTGGCCTTCGACGATTGCTCCGGCGTACTCGGCAGGCGTCAGTATCTTGCAAGTGAATTTGTCACCTTTCTTATTCGTGGCTGTGCTGAGCGGAGAAAGGAGTTCGACTGACAGCTTTAGGTTTGGAGGAATTGGCAGTTCCGGTCCGTCAGCACCATAGACTAAGCTCGGCAAGAAGAGAGTCACAAACAGCGTGAATGTCATTAAGGTATGTCGGGATATCTTCATTTGGGGGCCTCCATCATTTGGGGAAAAGGGCACACTACTTTTCAAAATTAAACCGTATGGTTTGAGTTGTCTGAATTGCTGTGCCGTTGCGCGTCGCGGGTCGAAACTTCCATTGCCGCGCGGCATTCTCGGCAGCCTGTCTCAGAACCACTGGGCCATCAATGGCCTTTGCTGATATGACGTTACCTTGTTCATCTATTACCACGGCGACATTGACTGAACCTTGCGTTTGCGAGGAACGAGCTAGTGTCGGAATCGTGGGCGGAACTTTGTGAGTTGGCACCGCTTCAGAGAGAGTGTCCGACGTGCTTACCCCTTGCGGCGATTGACTGGTACTGCCAATGGATTTCCAATTGATGGCAAAGCGAACCGGACGCTTTGAGTCTTTAGGTCGTATTCTGACAACAATCACCGAATACTGATTTGATGGACCAGGCGTTTCCATCAAAGACCCCTCTTCAATGTTTTCAATCTTGAAAAACTCGATACGGCAGGGCGATCCATTCAGCGTACCGCTCACTTCTGGGGAGGCCAGACTGCTCTTACTTACGCTTACGTTTATTGACCCAAGAGCCGTCGAATCATCATCGGACGTGCCACTCAAGTGTATGATCAAATACTTGCCGTCGGCTTCTACTCGGGCAACCATAGGACGAGGTCGAGGCTTGGGCGCAGGTTTCGGCGGCGGTAACGGATCTAGCCTTGGTTCAAGTTCAACTGTAGCGCCAGCTTTTAAGGTAACTGTGCGGGTCGCAGTTGTATAACCGGGTTTTGAGATTGTGATTTCGTACTCACCGGGTGGAAAATCGATTTGGTCTATAGCACCGGCATAAGAGCCTACATTCTGATTTCGGTCAACACTTCTCAGCTCGATCGAGGTCCCATCAACGCTGGGTCTTATGTTAAGAGTTCCTTTCAGCGGTTCAAGCTTTATCGTGAGTGGTGGGTTCTCTCCGGATTTGAGATCAACTGAACGTTGATCGTCCCGGAAGCCTTCGTGACGAACAATCACTGTGTAAGACGCGGGCGGAATTGTCAGAACAAGGCTGCCGTTAGAATCTACTTCTTTACGCTCGTTGTTTAGCCATACCGAACTATCTGACGGAGTTACGGTAACTGCTAGCCTGGCTATCACCACTTTAGGCGCTGGATGAACTACCGGTCGGTGGGGATTAGGCTTCGGAGTGCGGTTAGGATTGTTACTAGTTTTTCTGGATCGGCTCGCATTCTCATCTTGGCCGGTTCGCCTCGCATTCTCATCTTGTGCGTAGAGATTTAATAAAGCACCGCACGCGCAAGTAGCAAGCAAGACGGAAATGCTCCGCACCAATCGAGTCTCCGATTTGATAGCCGATCTCATCTCAAGATTTTAGATGACGCTCATGAATCTCTGGCACATCTAAAGCCGGTGTTCTTGTACCCCATCTGCGCATCACGCGCGTCCCATCCCCTCCTAAACGTCGTGGTTGCCTTTGGAGCGCTGCTTCCCCAGTAACCTCCTCTGATTACCTTCAATTCCCCGGGGGCTTGATCGGAGATGTGTCCACCCGGATACGTTTTCAAATCACTTGAAGTCCACTCCCACGCGTTGCCTATCATATCAAGCACTCCGAATGGACTTTTTCCGTCAGGGTAGGAACCCACATCAACGACACGTCCGTGGTTACGGTCGCCAGCGTTTGCAGCGTTTTCTCGCCAGTCGTTGCCCCATGGATAAATGCGTTTGTCAGTGCCTCGTGCCGCTAATTCCCACTCTTCTTCGGTCGGCAATCGTTTTCCGGCCCATTGAGCGTATGCTGTAGCGTCGTACCAATCCACACCGGTGACTGGATTGCGAGTTGCGCCTGTTGGGCACACACCTTTGATCCATCCTATTGGTGCTCTATGGTTCGCTGCTTTAACGAACTTTTCATAATCGCTACACGTGACCTCGTAGACATCTATGAAGAAAGGCTTAACGGTGACATTGTGGGCGGGTTTCTCGTAATCATCGCCCGAGTCACTACCCATTATGAATTCACCTCCTTTGACAAAGATCATTTCGGGTGGAGTGGTTTGAGCCGGTTTTGCCTGAACCGACGGATTTTTCGCGGAATCAACACGCCGGTTGGCTACGATCACCGCAAAAATCAACACGAAGCCGAGAGAGAACCCGATTGCGATTATGATTAACGCTAAGGGTCCACGCGTTTTCTTTATCGTTGCCGATTGCACCAATTCCAATGAGTCTAGCTGTGCAGAGTGGTCGTGTTCTCTTCCAGCTTGTGATGCGATGCCTTGAATGTTCTGAGACTGTCGATTATCCGGGATCCGATCAGTTCTCCTTTCACTGGGCAATCCTCCACGGGCCTTCAACGGACTTTGGCTAAGATTAACCTCCGGCGCGAGCGACGCCTCGAACGGCTTCTGCTTCACGGCCGTTATGCTCGGTTCTCGAACGTCGCGCAACTGCGGCTTCCCGCATCGGCCGCAGAAGTTCTCAGTAGGGTTACCAGGTGTTCCGCACGAACTACAGATCTCACTGCCGACGGCTATCGGCCGCTTAGATTCCTCATTCGCGAGGGTCTTCTTACAGAACGGACAGGTATGCCTTAGAGTAAAGAAAGTAAGCCCGCGTTCGTCGCAGTGATGCTCGGTGCTTGTTCCACGCGTTCCCGACGCGCAACCGGGGCAATTAGGATTAATTCCACTTGTACCCTCAATCGAATGTAACTTTCGCCTCACGAGCGCGCTCGATTCGATACTCATGACTTGGCACTTATCGCACAGATAGCGTTTCTGCGTGGGACGTTCACAAAGTACGCACTCCGATTGTTCTAAGTGTCCGATCGCGCCTTCTGATGGCCAAAAGGTGTCGCAATCGCAACAATAATCCCACCACGAGTTATCTGGAAATCCGTCTCCGAGCGTGTGACCCCGTTTGCACCGAATGACTGCCTCGACGATTGCATGAAAGCGAAGTGAATGTGCCCTACAGTAAAAACCCAGACTACGAATGGCGTCGTGTGGCATGAGGACAATTCCGTTCTTACGAAGCAATCGCTTGATGCCGAATTGCCACGCCAGGAAGCGATCTGGTAATTCGACCTCTCTCTAATACCAGGGAGCCGTTTACGATTACATAATAGATACCTTCGGGATTCGTTAGTGGCTGTTCATATGTTGATGTGTCAACGACACGGTCCCGATCAAAGATAACCAAGTCAGCCCAATAGCCTTCTCGGATTTGACCACGATCCATTAAGCCAAAGGTATTTGCCGGCAACGAGGTCATTCGTCTCACAGCTTCTTCGATTGAGAACAAGTTCTTCTCGCGCGCGTAGACACCAAGTACTCTCGGGAACGTACCTAAGCCTCTAGGATGCGGAAGAACTGAGGCGTTCTCTTCACGCACACCGCTGTCTGATCCGAACATCACTTCCGGATCTTTCATGATGGTTTCAACGTCTCCTTCATCCATATTGAAGAAAACCATCTGCGTTTCGCCGTGGCTGAAGAGTTCCATAACTGTGTCAGCCTCGCGCTCCAATTCACTCTCTTTGCTTGACTGATTGAAGCCGCTAGCTTGATTGAATCTAGATCCCCTTAGCATAGGAGTATTCTGCGGCAAAGCGGCCTGCGCGCGTCTTTGGGTGACCTCAGCGATATTCAGTCCGACGAGGGAGTGATCAAAATCACAGTAGGCGACTCGTGCGAATGAATAATCCTTCCAACCCATCACGTGTAGTTGATCCAGCATTTCATCGCGGATCCGTTTGCGAGTCGGCGGATCGCTGAGCTTGCGCTTCGCATCATTGAGCCCCCCTTCGGAAAGATGAGATGGCAGAAGAATGGCCAGACTGGTACTCGATGCTGTGTATGGATATTGGTCGAGAGATACGATTAGACCTCGTTGTTGAGCGGATTTCACTAGGTCCAAGCGATGTTGTGCAGAGCCCCATTGATTCGGACCTTGCGCCTTGAAATGCGAGATGTGCACGTGAGCCCCCGAACGCTCGCCGATTGAAATCGCCTCAACAATAGCGGCTTCTCCTTGAGGCCCCTCATCGCGTATGTGCGAAACATAGATTCCTTTGTTCTCCGCGACGGTCCTGGCGAGGTCGACGATTTCATCGGTCTTAGCAAAGGCTCCTGGAATATACTCAAGCCCAGTTGAGAGCCCAAGTGCGCCAGCACGCATGGCGGCCCCGACGAGCACCTTCATTTCTCCAAGCTGGGCTTGAGTAGGAACCGCAGCACTCTCTTTCATTACGTGCAGCCTTATTGTGTTGTGCCCCACAAAGCTGGCAAGATTCACTTCACTGCCATTCTTTTCAAGGAGCTTGAATAGCTTTTCTATATCAAGAAAAGAGCGCCCACAATTTCCGGTAATCACTGTGGTGACACCTTGGCGAATGAAGTTATGAGCTAGAAAGGGCGCGGAACTCTGGGGCATGTTACGCTCGACATGTGTATGCACATCGATAAACCCCGGTGATGCAGATAAGCCCCTGCCGTCAATAACTTCGAGCACCCTCGATGGATCGATCGTCCCAATACAAGCGATACGCTTGTTACGGATACCAATGTCGGCTTTGAAGGGTGGGCCTCCCAAACCGTCAATGATCTCCGCTCCGACAATCACAAGATCGAAATCGCCAGAGCATGACGGCCGGCGTTCTCTGAGCCAAAACCAACCGCCAAACAAGCATAAACACAGTGCGAGAGAAGCGAGAATGATCCACGCTCGCAAAGAAAAAACCCGAAGGAAAGAAGCTAAGCGGGGTAACATGTTAGTTAGAACTGAAGGGTCTCAGATCCGGCCTAAAAGAAAAGTCAGCTCACCTGCCGGAAAGGCGTTGAGCCTTTTCTCGATCCCTTTGGGCGTGGGAAACCTCCACGCCTTTTAATCCTTTGGCGTTGGAATCCAGGGCCGCGTCAAATTCAGTTACTGCGGTAGGATAATCCTTGGCATCTAACGCCATGTAAGCTAAATGATAGTGTGGCTTCGCCCAGTTCGGGGCCTTTTCAAGAGCCTTTTGATAGAACTCTTTCGCGTGCCCGAAATCCTTCTCCTCCCAGTACGCGTTTCCTATATTTTCGTACGGGAACGGCCAGTTAGAGTCGCGCTGTAATGCCTGAAAGAAGTACGACCGTGCTGTGCCAAAATCGCGCTTGCTCGTATAGACCATTCCAATGCCGTTCACTGGAAGCACCCACGACTTGTCCAAGTCTGCGGCACGAGTCCATGGAGTGAGCGCCTGATCGTATCTTTTTTGAAGGAAGGCAACGCGTCCATTACAATATGCTGCTCTGGCGGCCATTGAGCTGTTACCGGGATTTAGCTCTGCGGCCCAATCGAGGTTCTTGGCAGCGTCCTGCCATTCGCTCGCATCGGGCTCGTCATATCCAAGTTGCATAAGGCCATTTATCAATTGCTCACCGTGAGTTGTAAGAACCGGGGTCAGTTTCTCGCGATAACGCTTCATAGTTTCTTCGCTGGCACCACTGTTCTTGAGTTGATAATAAAGCGCGTAAGCATTGTCACTCGAAGAACCGAACAGGTTTCGCTTGGTAATCGCATTATCTAGCTTGCCCTCTACAGAACTACCGCTCATCGTCGCGGCAACAACAATAATCACTATTAGAAACACGACTCCTGCGGCGACGCCCAACCCAATTCTCACACCAGCATTCGGCTTGGGTTTGCTAGTGTCTGAAGGCGGGACGACGTCTGTTTGGGATGTGGATGGAGCGGGGGCTGCTGTGAGAGTTGGAGAATGACCCGACGCGCCAATATTTGCATGAAATGTCTCGACTGCTTGATCGGAATAGCCGGGCGTTGCGGCCGAGGCAGGCTCAACTTGATTCATTGCCGAGCCGCAGCGCTTGCAGAATGCGCGCCCCCTGCTTCCGAAGGCTCCACAGGAGGCACACTTGATCGTTGCGGCGGCGACTTTTGACCCTGAATCTGGGTTAACTTCGATATTGCCAGGCTCTCTGAGTGTCCAGCCGTTCTCAGATTTCTCAACCATGGCAGGAGCGAGAATAATCACTTCGCCTGGAATCGGGTTGTCGCAGTTGAACAACTCCTGATATGTGTCGTAGTAGTCACGTCTCGTATTGAAGCGGGGAGCTTTTGGAATCACCATCGAAAAACTAGAGTTTCGCGTTGGACTAACAAATACATAATTACCCGAACGAGACTCGTGCAGTTGGTTAGACTCTGCATCGAATTCCAAAGGCGAGATTGACTCCTGAATATCTTCTATTAGTTTCGACACTGAAGATGGAAAGCTTGGCGGTGCCGCAAGAGTTTCGGCGCAGAAAGGACAAGTGTCGCGCGGGGTTTTATAGGATGCCGCAAAAGACTCACACTCATGGTCCCGGAGCTTGCTTTTCGTCGATTTTAGACATCCTGCGCAGTATGGCTTGGGTACTCCATCCTCGGTTAATCTAAATTCCTTGTTCTTTGCCGATTCCGATGACTCAAAGCTTAGCGTCCGGCAATGCTCACACAAAAATCTCCCTGTGATTTCCCGATCACATACTGGGCATGAGCCATCCGCAACTCCGCTTGGGTTAAGCGGTATGAAATTGGCACAGTTGCAGCAGTAAGCCCAAAGGTTCTTTGTGGCAGGATCATTTGGCGCGCTACCAAGAACGTGTCCGCCTTCTCGTTCACAAACAATTGGCGTGACCGCATCGGTTGTGAATCTACGCTTGTGGGTGGGGCAAAAAACCTTCATTGATTCAGACTTGCATAAATAATTGATAGCCCATCATCGAATCTCTAGAATCCCCATTTTGTAAAGCTGCCAACCAGCGCCGCTCTTATTAACAATAGCTGGTTCAGTGATGTACACCTCGCCAGCTGACGGAGAATCGCAGTAATAAAAACTTTTGTAGTAAGACGAAAACTCGGTGCCCTTCTGAAGACGTGGCTTGGGCAAAACGATTCCCATGCCTCGGCCATCGTCATCTTCGACTAAAGTGAATGGACCACCCGGGGCGGGGATTAGCAGATTGGTGCGGAAATCTGATTCCAGTTCCTTTTTCTTATTGATTGGGGTTTTGCTTAAGTAGTCGGACACAAGGGCCGGAAACGACGGTTTGACTTCGACGAATGAATCCTGTGCGGGGCTGGAAAAGACGTCCCGCGAATCAGGCGTGGGTTGAATGTTCCGAGCGTTTCTCAACTTACCATGGTAAAGCTGCCGCAATTCGTCAATCTCATTTCCCATCTGCTCTCTAGCTGTTGTAAGTTGCGAACCGACATTCTCCGAATAGGTCTTTACCTCGCCTAATATCTTCTTCAAATGCTCGTGCAATTTTCGCAAGCCATTCGCGTGTAATTCCAACTCGGTTACGCGCCGCTGCAGTTTGATGAAGGAAACAATTACCAGCGCCGGCAATGAAAGGCCGAGCAAGATCAGGACTAACCAGATCAGGCCGCCAAGAGTGAATAAACTGCTCCACCAAGGTGATGCCCCAGCAAGAGCGTCGGCCTTAATTCCAACCGCCTCGTCCTTAATGAGATTCGCATCAGCAGTTAGCTTCGTGAAATCTTCAGAGTTCTTTGCTGAACTCTCAAAACCAGCTTCCTTACGCTCTAGATTCTTAAGGCGCTCTTTCAATTTCTGCTCTTCCGGTGCAACGGCTTTTACGGTTTCTTTCGCATCGTTAACAGAAACCTTGACCTCGTTGACCAAGTCGCTCTTTCGTTGTTGTTGATTTTGTGACTCCGTGGGGTTCAGAGGGTTACCATTACCGTTGTTTGGAGTCGGGTTGATGGCGGCGACGGCAGCCATCAACTTCTTTTTTTCACTATTAAACTCGGCCGTGCTCTTAAACGTCCGCCCTTTGAAGGCTGCAAAGCTGCTGTCCAAGTTACCCACGTCATCCAAGCACGCCTGATCATTAGCGCACCTACTTCTTGCCTTGATCAGGGCTGCGTCTATTTCCTTGAATGAGCTGATTTTGAGCTGCTGAAAGTCGGTCGGCTGCCCAGCAACGGCGACCAGGTGAAATCCAAGACAGAAGCTGAAGCTAGCAATAGCTATGATTCGCTTGATACTCATCTAGTGAACCTCACTTATTGTCAAAGCTCTTGTTCTTCGCTGCGAGAAGGTTCAGGAACCGATGGTCCTTTTTTTCCGGGTAAAGGACCTCTGAAATGAAGCTGTTAATGGGCGCGGTCTTCAACTCGTCGGCGTGCACATACGAACTGCGCTCTTGAAGTCTCGAGTTGATGTTGACCCACTCCTGTTCAGGGGTTAAATCGTCTTCCGGTTTCGTGCTGTTACCCAAAGATGTAAAGATCGATAAAACAGAGTTTGGCTGTTTCAGTTCGCGCGAACGTGCAAACTCGAAACTCTGAATTTCGCTAATACGCTTTCCGGTCTTCGCCTTGAACCCTTTGCTTCCCCAGAGATCATGCCAGAGAAGATCAAATGGCGTCAGCTTATTGATCGAAAGTTGACTCAGCGATATTCCCGCGTAAGCTTGCACATCCTGATTACCACGAGGTTGTTCAGTACCGCCGGTATCCAGGTCAGTCAGTGCCCCGCGAGCGACTGCAGTCTTAGCCTCGCTCAGCTTTTCTTTGTTGAGGAGTACAATCTCCGCTATGGTCAGATTCGTCAAAAAAGCTCGCTTCTTTTCCGGCAGGCCCTCCGTCAAATTGCTCTTGATTAGATCAAGTATCTCGACGGCAAGTTCTTCCAAGGTTTCGGTCGAGCGCCTCATTTCACCAAAGACCATCAGGCCCCACGCGTTGCCACCGAGAACCAGCTTAATGCCATTACTGACGTCGAGTTCCTTATCAACTGCCGCTGCACAGGCCTGCAACAGCGCGTAGGCAATCATATGTTGGAAAAAGAGACGCGTCCGGTAACGTTGAAAAGATCCAGGCCCCATGCCCCGCACGCGATCGCTGGAAGCTATCTGATTTCCGGGCAGAATACTCTCCTCTTTGCGACGGAAGCTTTCGTCATCGAGGCGATTAATGGCCAGCGAATAAAACGTTCCTAGATCGAGTTGTTTATTTCGAATCACTAGTTCCTGACCTTCGATATTCTGCAGCAGATTGCCGAGGTGCTTTTTGAATTGAGAACCACCACGCATCTCGCGATCGAAGTTCATCTGGGCGAACTGAAAGAACGTCTTGCCGGCGACTTTGATACTATCGAGGACGAGGAAGTTCTGGCCGTGCCGCAGTGCAATATCTGTAGTACCTCCACCTGTATCAAGGAAAAGTTCGAGTGTTTCTGAGTTGGGTGGTGCTTCAATGAACCGAGCCACTGCAGTGCTCTCGTCTATCGAGTGGAATTTGTCTCTGCCGACATCTTGTTCGTTGACGTAGCAAAATTGCCGAATCTTATTGGTGGTACGTTTCGCGTCTTCAATAAACAGTTCCGCCTCGGGCTGCGAGAATGCAAGCGGATAGGTAAAAACGTATTGATGCGCTTTTGCGCCATAGTTGAAGAATAGCTCCGCATGTGCGTAGAGCAGCGACAAGCCTAGAAAAAGAGATCTCCAGGACTTCCGCGAATCGGGATCCCATTTCAGGTCGTCATGGAGACTCCACGACGAGTCGTAATCGCCCTCGTACAGACTCTCGCTTCCCTTGTGTAAACCTGGAACATCCACGCGAAACAGATGTTCGGGTTGGACATTATTTCGGATCTCTTCGGCGCCCCAGTTGCCCTGACGCGATAAGAGCACTGTTGGATAGAAGCCATCTTTGCCGCCCCAACGAAACGGAACAAAACCGAATGTCTCAAGATCCGATTCTTGTCCCCAAATCATTTCCGGGCTTAGACTAAATGTCAGGGAGGAAGGAGGTCCGCCAGCTTCATAGGCAAGGCAGGTATTGCTTGTACCAAAGTCGACCGAGAGTTTCGCGCTGCGGAACTCAGTGGCAGGCTCTTCTGCAAGCTTGAGAAATAGAACCCCCCCGGACACACCATCACTGTCATGCAGGAGGAGCGCACGCGGGCGATCTGCATTGTTATCGTCATGCAAGATACTCACGTATTCATCAGCCGCTAGTTCGACACTATTGGTATCCAAGCCACTGTTAGCTAAGCCACGTTCTCCCACAAGTGCCCACTGTCCACAGACCTCCTTGCGAGTGCCGGCCCCGTATGCAGCGTATAAATTCCATTCGCGTGATACACGCGGCGGCCAGAGCGCTAACGTTGAGTTGGGTAGTTCGGTCAAGTAATCTGGTTGAGTTTGCGCCAAAACTTCTTTGCCATCGATGGTGAATTTCCAACTGACATCCTCGCTCGGCAGACTCCTGGTCGCGGAAACGCCGTAACGTTCCGGGTCGGCCACGATCTCAGGAAAATGTAGAAGAAACAGTTCACTGAGGGGAGCGAGAAGTACGGCTAACGAATCACCCGGCTTTAGCGACGAGCAAATACCACGGCCATCAGCACTAAGCTTGTGTAAATTTCGGATCTTGCTTGCCTGCGCTTCTGTTTTGATGCCAGTCATCGCGGGTTTAGGGATAAAGCAGTCCTTAAGCAGCACCACTTCATCCGTATTTATGTCCAAAGGGCATGGCACCCTCTCACCTCTGAATTCAACGGTGATTTCATGTTCGCTGGTCTTGCGGTATTGAGATGGCGAGGGCAATCCGGGCAAAATGGAAGTCGTCATCCATCCGTCGCTTGTTTGTGGCATTTCACTCGCAAGATAGTAGGTAGTACCACCCCGGTGGTTCGCGCGTTTCAAGGGATAGTTGTTGAGGAAAGTCTGCGGTGACACTGGTTCGTTAGCGAGCAAGCCATTTGCCAGCGGCCATTGAGTCGGGTCAATACTGAGCTTAGGTTCTTCTGTTGGCGGTGCTTGTCCGAATGTCTCATTGCAGAAACTGTTTAGTGTGTTGAAGTATAGGCCCTCCAACGGTATCCGCCGTAAGTGCAGATGAAACTTCACGCGCGCTGTATCGTCCTGAAGAAGTCGCTCATAGCAGTTCCTCCAAGATAACTGTGTATTTTCCAAATAACGCTTGATAAGGGAATCGTCCCCCCAGACATGACGCCCGCGGCTGGGAAAGAAGACCACGCCGGGATAGCAAGCACCAAGCACTGTTCCGTTATCACTACGCAGAAGTTTGACGTCAGCTAAACGCTCAAGACCTGGATAAGTGCGGCTCATAGCGGGCCATAAGTCCCTATCAAACTGGGCTTCTAAAACATCTTTCCCAAATGGAGCGATGTGGGCAATACCGAAATTGTGTAATAAAAAAAGGCAAATCCATTCTTCAATGGCTATTGCATCGCCTGTCTCCAATCGCTTCTGAAATGCATACGCCGTCGCCCACATAGTGGGAAATGCTTCAAAGAATCGTGGATTGTATTCGGGGCGGGCGACGCTAAGTGGTTGAAAATTACGAGACTGTTCCAGCCCGGCGTTTCCACCAAGAATGTTTTCGTTCAGGAATGCTTTGTAATTTATCTCCGCCACGGTAGTCCTCCTAACCAAATCGTCTCTATACGTTGTGCTTATGCAGCCTTTGAGTTCGCGGACGGTTGTTACTACTCTTTAGTGAATAGTCTTGACCAGACGTGACGCAAGTAGGTGCCCCGTGTGAACTGATCGCCGGCAGGACACCATTTGCCAAACTCCATCGCCGACACTTCAATCGAGGCTACCCTTAGTTGAAGCGGCTCTTTTGCTCTATCATTGAAGAGGCCTTTCTTCTCCATCTTGTGGCTGATGTCCCGGTAGACGTGCTCATCGTTCGACAAGAACTTTCTAAGCACCGAGGCGTCCTCTTCACTCCAGCCAAGTGCGCGGTTGGGAAAGACCGTCGCCGCAATGAAGTTCGCAATAAGGGCTGCGGCTTCCCGATAATGTGCCGCATCTGCTTGTTTACGGTCTTCGTCATCGTGATAGTAATTTTTCAACCCAGCGATGACATTGTTCCAATTGCGCGCCTTCTCGTCCCACGGAATCTGATGCAGCAATGCGTGGTAAAGAATTGCTGTCGCCAAAAATGCTTTCTCAGGATCAATAGAAACGCCAGCCACCTTGTAGTGGGGCAGATCAGAGATGTGCATTTTGTGCGAGTCGAGAGTCTGTGTTGAAGTGCCGATCAGATAGCCCTTACGTTCAACATCAACGCTGGAAAAAAAATCCAAAGCTGAGAGCGCAGCAACCGCTTCGGCAGAATTGAGCGGGTTGTTCTGGCTCTTGCCGCCGTTGCTCCAAGTTGGTAATTGGTCCGGCTCCGGCTTACCAAGAATGTAGAGTTCGTCGAAGCAATCTGACGCATGATCTTGATAGTATAATAGTCCCTGTCTCGTGCGCGCGATCATGTCTTCTGGATTAGCATAGAAGCCCAACAGAATCTGTTTTGTCAGTTCTTTTTGCTCCTCAATAGCCAATCCTGCAAATGCCTTTTCGTTTGCATAGGCGCGCAGGCGATCCATAACCAATGCGTTCGTAAGTTGCTCATCATCCTGAAGCTGGCCAAATGGCGGTTGCGGCGGTAGATTGTACGGCGCCAGCAGGCATGCACCAATTCGCCATTTGTTCAGGTCTTTTTCTTTTTTTCTGTCCTTCAGGTACTTACCCATGATTGGCACACCGCAAGCGCCGGTGCCGCCATGAAGACTTCCACACAATAGGAATCGAACATCGAGACTCTCATGATGATTGAGTCTGCACTTGCTGCCGCCATCGCTATTTTCGTCTTTTAAGGATTCAGCGAAGACGGCCATAATCGCTGCCCCGATAAAGGGCTTTTGATAGAATCCGCGATCAATCTTGACCTCAAGATCTTTAGGTTCATAGAAGAGTCGCATGAACGGATCCGAGGGATCTTTGCCGTAGTTTGAACACAAGATCCCTTCTAGGGTTTTGACTTGGTTATCGGTTGGTGCCGCTTGCGGCAAATGCAAAGGATCCAAATGGCGGATAACGGGATCGATTTCCAGCGCCCATCCGCTTCCGAGATGTCCTTGTAGCTTTTGATAAGCATCAACGCAATTCTGTAGGGCGTCGGCGGCGCCGGAACTTCCATCCGGATCTAAGCGCCAAATTTCGAGCGTATCACCGTAGCTCGTGAATTCAGCGGTGATCTTCTCGCGTGCCTCGGGTGCGCTGCTTTGCGAAACCCGGATTGGGAAGCCGATTGCCAAAAGGCTTACAAGGGATTCAGCTACCTTGGTGCCGCTGCCGCCCACGGCGATAAAGACATACTTCATACTCTCTATACTCCTTATAGGAACGCTAAAAGATGTCGCGCCGCCATTCGCCAAACGAGTGCCAGATAAGCATGAACATCGTGTAGAGCAGCCACGAGAATAGAATCCCCTTGAGCAAGCCACCGACGCCAACGATGTTCACGAAGTCGCGTGAGAAATACCAAATAAGGGATGTTATGAGCAGCACCGGGAAAAAGCCCACAAGAATGAAAACAATCGTCCTACTGCGCGACCATACCCTTCGCCTTATGTTGGGCGCTCTCTGCTTAATTATGAACTTGATCACGACCATTAACCCGACACACACAATCGATATGACGACTGCGGCGATCAACCAATTGAAGGCGGCGTCCTGCCAATTGTCGATGTCTCTATTTGAGGCAACGAATCGCAGGATGCTATCTAAGCCCTGGAATAAGTACATACCAAACACATTAATCCTCCTCGCGACAATCAGTAATCACAAAAGCTCAATGCATTTCCCACTACTGCGCCCCTACGCGCAAATAGATTTCCGCGATCCTTTGTTTCTGTAATTCGGAATTATTCCATAAGCCTAACAAAGCGCTCTCAAGATAGAGGGTACGATTAGCATTTTCTATCGTAGTATCGAGGTTCGTTGACCACTGAAGCACCCAAGGCGGAACCTGCTTATCGGTATTCAGACGCCCTGCCAATCGATATATTCGCCATTCAGGTTCACCCGTCCCACGTGGAAACTGCGCCGACACTCTGAGAGATATGCTTCCATTGTCATCGACCTCTTGGCCGACCAACTTAACTTCCGGATAGCGTTTACCTTTCCCCGCTTCCTCGCCGGACATTTTGATCGGTTCAAGTTCCCAGTACAGGAGTTCTGCCATCTCCTTTGGGGTTCCACTATCTCTAGCATTTTCCGACCACGGGATCGTGGTCTTAATCGTGAATTGTTTTGGGCCGGATTTCTCCGTTGCGACATCCACGCGGATAGTAAACCGAGGTGGATATGTTTCGCGGGCGCTTAGTTCAATGACTTCCTTAGATTCTTTCGGAACTTCAATATCACCATGCAAGGCACCGGTCGTGTATCCTGACGTTAGAGCTAGGGTCCTCATGCCGTCTTCCCGTGCGAGCAACGGCCGTAGTCTATCCTTTAGTTTCGACACGAGTGCGTCGAGCGCTATCCGGTCCGGCGAAAAGACATAGATGTAGAATGGGCGGTAAGATTGCGGATCGCGCTTTCTCGATTCGTAGCTGACAACGCCATGCGTGATCTCAGAGTACACTTTGCCCTTGAATTCGCTTCGCAAACCGATAACGTATCCTCCCCAACCGCTACCTAGTAAGGCGAGAATGCGTTTTCGTACGCAGAACTGATCCGAGCCAGCTGTGCAGTTTTCGTTCGCACTTCCCTGCCTTGTCGATTGCACTCCGTCGGTAACTAGAATGTGAAAGCGAGGCGGCGGCGCCTCCTTTTCATCTTCTTCCTCTGGGCTCGCGCGATTGTCCACTGGCTTTGGCAAGGCTCTGGAAAAAAGACTGATAGCGCCGGCGAGATCGGTCTCTCCCCCGTTAAAGACATGTGGATCAAGGGACGCTTGGCTAAGAAAAGTATCGGGATTCGGGTCGCTGACCCGTGAGTCAACTCGGCGAACAATTGTCTGGAGTGATGGATCAACCAGTGTTATGAAAGTGCGAAGTTCTTGAAGTGTGTGGCTAAAAACAGTCTGCCCTTGTTTGTCCGGCGAGACGTATCCCGCCATGCTTCCGCTCGTATCGAGATAAACAACAAGGTGACTTGAGGTCTTAACTGCTTGGGTCGTCCTGGGTGGCTGCGTCTCAGTTATGATCGCTTTCCAAGCTGGCGGGTCAGTTGACCTCGAACAACCAACAAGTGCGATCAGCAGAAATAACACTGTCGTCCTCTTATGAGAGCACGTCGACACCCGTATGGACCTTAATCTCAGCTTGTTTCGTTTTCTTCCCTTCATGTCTTTCAAGTCTCATCCGCCGGAATCGTATTAGAAAAACATTCTCCTCCTCTTTGGTGCGGCAATCTGCGTGTTAGAGCCATCTCAACGAATGTTCGGGGGAAATAGTGCCGCTTGAGGTACAGTCATTTTTATCGCCAGCACCTCTCGTACTCGCGTGATACTCATTTTTCGCAGAGCCTCCAGCGCTTGCTCGTCGCGGTTGCTTGTTGACGCCATCGTGGAGAATCCTTTCATCAGATTCAATGAACCACTAACAAGAGCGGCCGCCTTTTCATCGCGCATCAAAACACACATCTCGACCGGATACATTTGATTCGAACCGTGGCCAAGAGTAAGACCGAACCCGCTGGCAACATTAATCTGTTTCAATAGCGCTCCGATGGCGCCAAGATCGAATAGCGACGGAGCAACTGAGGTAGCTTCCAGCGCGGCATCAGCCATATCAAGAGTTCCCTGTGGCATTACCAAGAAAGCCTTAATGGGATTATTCCGACTCGTCATACCGTCGCTGATCTTTTTATAAGAGGATGAAGAACCAAAGCTTTCCCGCGAATTGCCAAGAGCCCGAAAAACAGCTGCTGCGGCCTCGCGAGTGCCTGCAAAGAGAATGTTGCTCTCAGGCATCGCGGCATAATCGTTGCCACTGACATAGACCTTGTGCCCGTCAACAGATTCTTCTCGCCATCCCCGTGTTTTCAAAGTTGCTATCTGCTTTTGCCTATCAAATGAACCGCGCAGTAACATGCCAGCTTTCACTTGAGTGTTCACTGCACTAAAGACCACCACCGATTTCACCGACGAGCTGTCTACTGCGAGCCGTTGCAAAACCGCTTCAAACTGATCGCCGTTGAATAGCCGCCTTAAGTCATGGTCGTTTCGGAGGGTTGACCAATCGACAAGCACTACCGCACAGCTATCAGACGGTACGAGATCGATAATGGATGAGTCATATCTGCTGCAAGCAAAAAACGACACTAAGGCCAATGTCGTGGTAAGCGCGCCTACCAGTGTTCTTACAACTTTCCCCATTTTCATTTGAGCAAACCTAATGGGTCTTTAGCATTCCTCTAGTCCACGGGCTTCTGTGATGCTCGCGCTCCGGTAGCGGTAACACCTTTCTATTTACTATGCCGCGACCCGCCGAAAACGCCATCGCCCGCTGTTATCGCGGCAGTGCGAAAGTGAGCGGCGCGGTGTTGTACCGGCGACGATCCATAGGCTGCTTTGAAGCTCTTGGTAAAGTGGCTCGCACTGGGAACTCCTACCGCACATGCGATCTCTCTCACCGTGAGAAAGCCAGTTTCCAAGAGGTGACGTGCCTTCTGGAGCCGAACCAGAGTCAGATAGCGCAGCGGCGAAATTCCTACCTCAGCTTTAAATAAGTGTGCCAGCCGCCAGGGCGAAAGATTGACAGCTTTAGCCATGTCGGTTAGATCCAACCTGAGATTGAAGTTGTCCTCGATAAGAATCTTCACGACCTGCACTCTCCGATCGGGATTGAGATCTATTCTGCCGACGGCGGCAGTTGAAGAAGATTGTGTTGTCAGTTGCTTATTCACTTCCAATTTCAGACGAGATCTCCTTTACACTAAGTACGCTACTTTCCAATAGCTCCTTTGCTTTCTCAAGCCGAACGTTATTCGCATAGCGCTGCGGTGAAATTCCAACCTCGCTCTTGAAGAGATGGGCTAATCGTCCCGGCGACAAGTTAACGATTGTGGCCAGCTCGCGAATCATTAATTGTCGCCGTATGTTTTCGTCTATCAGTTCGAGAACCACCAACAATCGCCGATCATAAGTGGGAGTCATGGTCTCGACAGGCAACGACCGCACGCCGGACAGCAGCATCCGGTCTGCTGTCCGACCCTGAGGCGTGGGGTGAGTTGTTAAGCTATCTAAGGTGCCATTCATCGTGAGTAAATCCTTTCAATGCCCAGTCATCGCTCTTTAGATCCGTCTTTGTATTTTGCCAGGCGTGACTCCGTATGCCGACTTGAAGCTGCGCGCGAAGTAACTGGCATCCGACATACCCACACGGTTCATAACTTCTTTGACCGTCAGAAACTCGGTCTCTAACAACTGTCTGGCTTTTTCCAAGCGCACTTTTGTGAGATACCGCTCCGGTGAAGTTCCCATGGACTCCTTGAAGAGATGGCACAGTCGCCAGCGCGAGAGATTTACCGTATCCGCCATCTCGGTCAGCGTGAGCCGCCGGTGATAATTATTGCGAATGAAGGAAGCCACATATGTAATTCTTGGGTCCATCGTGGGGCCAGCAAAGATCTTGGAGCTACCAATCGGGCTCTGCGGGACTCGAAATCCGACAGCGAAACGCTTCCCCCACCCTGAGGGAGTCACATTGTGACCAGACTCATAGTTTCCTTTCAGGCTCGATTTTTTGTCGGGAAGTGCGCAGCGTGTCGCATTCCATCCGCAAAGGCGCAGCGCGACCGCGCTCATGCTTTACGGTCCAATGGGCTGTGGGCGAGGACGAAGCGTCTATGTTCAATATTGCTTCTTGAATAACTTGAGCTAAGTAATAGGAATAAAGAATTACCATTTGCGTGTCGCTTCGATTCGTTTCGTCCGGCTCACTATTCTTGGATCGTGCAAGGCCACCCGGGGCCCGAATGATTTCTGACCGGCGGCAACGTCGCTCTTACCTCATCAAAAATGACGAGGCTAATGACGAGGCCCAGGAGAACCATAAAAAAAGATGCCCAGAGCCTTCAGCTTTGTTACTCGCTCTCTTTGTCTTGCTATTGATCAGAACCAAGACCGGCGACATGGTGTTGCGGGTATACGCCGCCGCAGTATTACTAAAACTATTGGCTAAGGCTGTATACAGTAACTCCTGCAACGTTTCAACGAACTTGCAAAAGACAATCTTGCTAATCCTAAGCATATCTTGCTAACGCCTCGTAGTCGCTTCACTTACCTGATTCGCCTACCTAATATGGCACTTGCCAAAAAACATTACTTGGATCACAAACGGAGGCGACAACTGTTTGTGGAATTAAGGGCCCCGATCTGGGAAGACAGAATTGGGTGCACTTGTGTGGAGTTCCTGCTTCAATGAAATCAGCAAAAGGAATTGCCCGGGAGGCCGTGAGATCAACAGGTCATTACGCGTAGAGAACTACGCCTGACAATATGAGACCCTTCTCGAACGCGCTAGGTCGCGATCATCCAGCGACAACGAAGGTGTACTCTTCACCCTGGGAAGCGGCGCCATCGGTGCCTGCCCCTGTCAGAACAATCTGGTAAAAACCGTTTCTGAGAAGATCACTTGGCAGCCTTACTTGTATCGAGTTGCCATTGGACGGGCTGGCGTCGATATGCAAGCCCGAAAGCTTGAACTCCTCATTGCTTCCAACGTGGCGGACCAAGACATAGTAACTTGGGTACTGTTTTTTTTGGGTCCATAGAAGATTGAGTTCGACCACGCGGATGTCAGCGCGTGGTGTCAGTCTAGTCTCAGTTCCAACACTTCTGATTGAAACTGGCCGTAGAACTAATGAAACGACTTGCGATGGGTCTACGCGAAGGTCAGGCCGCGCGTTCAGTTCCGCAAGCTCTCGTTCAATTGTCACACGCCGATTGTTCGATCTCACCAGCCAGACAATGCCAATAATGCACGCAATCATGACGGCGGCGGCGACAGGGATGAAAAGCCTGAGATTGCGCGGCGTTATCTGTGAAAGGAAGCCACGCCGTTTTCCAATAGCTGGCGGTGTCTTGCCTAACTTAGCTTCAGAAGCGGCATAGTCTCTTATTGACCGGCTAATTCTCAGTCTTCGTTGTTGCTTAGGGCCATGCCCATACTGTGCGAAAAACTTTTCTTTATCCCCGGGCGCCAACGAGTGTTCAAGATAGTCCTCGATTAAGTCGTCCTCTGCTATGAGGACTCTCTGGTTAAACTCGGCGTCGGACATAAAAAGGCTCTCGATTCGCTGCCGTTCCGAATCATCGACGCTCCCAAGTAGAAACTGCCTGATTTCCTCGTCGGTCACGAATTCTTGTTTCATCGTGTTCAATCTCCCGACTACTGAATCCCGCTAATAATGAATTTGCCCTCAATCCGTATCATCTTTCATCGCATGTTCATCCAGGCACTGCTCTATGCATTCCCCCAATTCAGAGCGAATTCGACACATCCGCACCCTTAACGTTTCTATGGAAACCCCGAGGCGTTGGGCCATTTCAGCTCGCTGATCGATCTTTGCGCGCTTTTCCTTCGCATAATAAGCTATCAGCAAGTTCCGCTTTTCGACCGTAAGCTCCAGCAAGCAGGTGCGAAGGCATTCCTCGCAGGCCTCGGCGGTTTCTTCCTCAAGGCTGGCAGGCGGAGCTTCTGCTATCTCAACCTCCTCAAGTGAAACATATGACCTAACCGTTTTCCTGTATTCCTTAAGTAGATTGTTCGCCACCCCGTAAAAAAAGAGTTTTCGATTACCTTCGAATGAATCTTTCAGTTGATTCGCTTTCTTAGCGACGCGGTCAAATGTTTCGTCAACCATTCCTTCCGGATCGATGCACTTGTTCCAGGCGAACACCTTGATTAGGTCGCGGCGGATCTCCTCATACATCCTTGCAGCCAAATCACGATCTGGATTAAGCCAGTCGAGCAACTCATTGAAGCTGTCAGGTGGTATATCCGAATTTCGTGGCATCTTGGCGGGTATTTCTGTAGACCAATTCCCGTAGGATTAATTGTGGCTGCGCATGTACGATCGGCGCCGGCGCCTTTGGAGGATGGTGAGTCCAAACGAAATAAGAACTATGGTGATCGCGATTGCCAAGCTCGTGCGAAGACCGGAGCCGCGGTCAACCACGATACTCGCTTTGTATTCCCCTTGTAAGACAAATCCGGCCCAGAAATAAGGAGCACTCCAGGCAGTCTGTTGCCTGATCTTCTGTTTGGCCGAGCGCAGAGCGGCAGCCGGTGTCATCCCGGTCTGCAACATTGATTGATAGAAGTCTTTCATCAGTTCGGCGGTCGCCCGATCGTCGACTTTCCAAAGGCTAGTCACCACCGTCTGCGATCCCGCATACATGAAACCACGCGTCAAACTCATCAAACCTTCGCCCTTGATGTCCTTGCCCAGTCCAGTTTCGCAAGCACTCAAGACAACTAACTGCGCTGAAAGATTAAGTCTGCAGATATCCTGAAGCGGCATGAATCCGTCTGTCTTGCTGCCATCAGGTTTCACCATGCTAAGAACGATACCTGATAGCTCTGGGTGCTCGCTATTGAAGAAACCGTGAGTAGCGAAATGAACAATCTGATATTCACTGACGAATGAACTCATCGCGGTTTCGCGACTAGCGTCAAAGGCCCTGGCGACTTTGACAGTGCCTCGAGGCATCGTCGCCACAATCGCGTCGGCCTCTTCCGAGGCATGAAGAAGACGCAGTGGACCACCACGCACCAACCCGTCAAGTCCTCTCACTGCTGGTCTGGCGGTTCCCTCCGAAGCCGAGGAGGCGATGATTGAACCTGGTGATCCATTTTTAACACGGTCATCGCTGCTGCTGAAAACCGGGTCAGCGAGAACGGCCACGATCTTTTTGCCGGAGCCTATCCTATGTTTCTCCTGACGAATCGCCGCCAATGTTGACATCGATGGAAGCGTTACTATTTCATGCGTGGCTATTAGCGGTGGTAAATCGTCCGAAGAAGCAGCGACTGCTTGGCTGACTGGTGCAAGCGTTGCTGGCAACGGCGCGGGTAAAGGATCCAATGGGACATACTGGAGCACTCCCTCTGTCACAACGATGAGTCTCCTGGTTCCGAGCTGTTCCGCGACTGGCCCCAGGAGCATTTGACTCAAGGCCAACGCTTTTTGGTGGTACGAAGAGTCTGCTGCTTCGACGTTAGCTTGATAAGTACCATCGTTCTTTTCACCGATGGCCTGGCGCGCAGTCAGCAATTTGTAAACTTCGCGTCCGGCATCTTCCAGGGTTGCGCGGGGAGGCAAATCGTAACTCCGCACCGAGTCAGCGGTCACTGCCCAAAGATAACTCCGCTCATCACCGAGTGCATATTCCAGCAAAATCGTGTCCCCGTCGCGCAGCTCGCGCTGAATCTCTTCCAGGCTCAGCGCCGCTGGTCGGGTAAGCGCAAGCAAGCGCGGGTTCTGATCTCTTAGTTGTGCCTCAATCTCCTGATATTGCGCGTTCAATTCATCAATCTGGCGCGCCACCTCCTCACTTTCGAGAGAGTCCTTGGCGTCAATAGACAGTTCCATCTGATACTGTGCCTGGGACCGAAGCAGAGAGCGCAATGTGCGTTCGCGCGTCAAGAGCTCAGATCCAGCTCCCTCACGAATATCGGCATGTGCTTCGGTCAGAATATCAACCAGCGAACGCGCCCGTGCGGTTTCGCTCACTATCAAACCCGTCGAAGCAAATCCCTGACCAGGCCGTTGCCGATCAAGCCGCATTAGGATGTCGATGTAGAGATCATAGTTCTTCCGGACGCCGGAAAAATACGAACTCCGAAAGTCTGGACTGCCAACATTGGTGCGCAACTCTTCAATGACCCTGATCGAATCTTTGATGTTGGCCAATGCCAGGTCGAGCTCGCCGAGATCACGCTGCGCATGGGCAACGTTGTACAGGGAAGAAATGAACACGCCTTGGTCTCCGGCTTTTTCAGTTAGCGCCAGCGCTTGCTTGTACGCGTCCAGGGCGTTTTGCCTTTCTCCAATGCGCAAATAGAAATCCCCGAGATTGTTCCAGGCGATGGCTTGCCTCCGGCGGTCCGAGATGGCTGAATAGAATTTCAGGATCTTTCGATACTGCCGGACAGTCTTGTCCCGGTTCCCCTGGGTCGCGTAGATGACAGCGACGTCATTGAGCGCATTTGCTTCCGTGCGTATTTTCCTCGCCGCGCGACTCAACTTGAAACACTGCTCATAGTAGGCAAGTGACTGGTTAAGATCTCCGCTCAGTCGGTATGTCCTGGCAACATTGCATGTTGCGACCGAAGCAAAATCAAGATTGTGGTTTTCGTAGAATAGCCGTAGGGCCTGTCGATAATTGTCCAACGCTGTAGGGTATTCCGTTAGATTCTCGTAGGCCTGGCCCAGCCCGTTAAGACCTATTGCTTCGCTCTGTCGATCTCCAATCTTCTGAAAGATATTGATCGCGTCGCGCTGCATCCGGAGAGCATTCTTCTCGTCGCGATTAAGTGAATGCCATAGTCCCAGAGCACTGAGCGATAACCCCTCGCCACTCTTGTTGGTCATCGCCAAGAACGAGGTCAGCGCCTGCGAAAGTTCGGTCGCGGCCTTGTCCGCGTCCCCTAAACCGCCAGTGATGTATCCGATAAATAGATGAGCTCTCGCCGCTCCATTACGATCACCGATTTCATTAAAGACATTAAGCGCTTCTTCAAACTGTTTCGAAGACTTGAGTAGATCACCTTTTGAATAATTGATCTCGCCCAGGATGCTTAGCCCTTCCGCATATGACTTTTTGACATCTGCCGTCTGATCTGTCTGATGATCAAAAGCAAGCATATTCATTGCCTCGAGAACGTAGTTTTTAGCCTTAACGTTGTCCCCAAGATAGGAGTATAGGCGACCACATTCACTGAGCGCCTCCGATTGTCCAATTTTGTTCCTGGCCCTCTTTTCCTGTTCGGCGGCTTTCTCGAATCGCGCCAACGCCTCTTGATATTCACCCAGCAGCAAGAAAACTTCTCCGGCGTGTATAGATGCCGCGCCTGCGTTTCGAGAATCATAAAGGGAAAGCCAAATCGCGGCCGCGTCATCATATTGTTGAATTGACTGGCGCAGTGATTTTTCTGTCCAGTCGGCGCGCAGCACACTTGCACCTGCAGCCAGCCGCTGTGCCGCACTGGTTTTCTGATCTGCGGTCGCGATGGGCCTGGCTGGGTCTATATTTAAGATATACTGGCGGGACAAGCCTTGAGATTCGAGCGATCGGATTTCCAGCAGATAAATTCCCGTCAAACTTGCCGGGACCGAAAGGCTCAACATTTCATAACGTAGACTCACCTGCTCGATCAGTTTCTGCCGATTTGCGTCGTAAAGCACGACCGATAACGCCAGATCGCCCTTCTCGATCGAAAAACTAAAAAGCTGCCCGGCAGTTAGAGAAATCTCGAATTGCTCACTGGCACCCGCGGTAAGATCACGGTTGATGGACCTTTCAGAAACGACTTCTATCGGCGTCGCTTTCGTTAGCGTCTGCGCATGGTCAACTCCGAGGGACGCCAACAAGAGAAGAAGAGCTAATGAAGATTGCAGCGCCAACTGGCACGTTAGCCTGATCTCGTGTCGATAATACCGGCTGTTTTTCATTGCCATTTGTGTTTTTTCGGAATTCGAGTTGACCGTCTTTTAGCACGTATAGGTACAACACTCAATCCAAACGTTGGCGCGGATCGCTGCGAGAGTGTTGGTATCTATCTCGTTGATAGACAAAAAGAGAGTAACCCCAGAGGAGTTACTCTCTTGTAGAATGAGGACACTGAGGTCCTTCGACAGAAGGGCGACTTTACCGACCGTCGCGAAGTCGCTTGCCGCGTTCAGTAATTTCGCTCGAAGCCTTACTGCTTCCTGCCCTCCAATCATCGAGGATGCCAACCCTCAATCCATGGCCTCTTCGAGAAGCCGCGGCAACCGACCCACGCCCCTCCTTCGAATTCTTTTCCACTTGGTGTTTCGTGTTAATACCTACTGACATTTCTGTATCTCCTTTTGTCCAAGTGCGGATGCCGCAGTCACCAGCACAGGCCACTCGAGCCGGACGCGATTACGTCTCTTGTCATAACCGCGTCTGCAGGCCGACTATCTCAGACTCAAGAACACCCATGTTCCAAAACAGGATGAATCGCTGCCGGGTTGGGTGTTGGCGATCTTGCACAAGGATCCGTTCGTTGGATTTGCTCCTTACGGCGTGGCCCTCTACAAATTGCCCCGTTCATCAATCAGAGTTTCTTCAATCGCAACGTGGACTGCGCCCAACCCTCTTTTCCGCAGAACTCGCGCGGGTACGACCAGCTTGATCTGGTCGCACACTTCGTCTTTGAGAGACACGGGTGACGCCCATCAACAAGACTCTTTCAACCTTTACCGTGATTGCTGAGACCATTGAAGGCTCCGGCTCGATTTCATAACTGCGCGGACGACGGTTTGGCCTCTCACCTTTTTTTTCCCCGCGAACAGAGGTCAACGCGGCGGTGGCGGATCGTTTGCCGCGCGGCACTGGAGCCGGCCTGCTCGCGTCCCCTCGCAACGTGAGAGCCTGTCTGTATGTTTGTGCGACCGAATTAGTTTGGTTGAAGAGCCAGTGCGTGATGTTCGGATTATCCTGAATATGGGCTTTGGAGGTTTCCGATCTTTCCGAAATTGCTCCTTCATGAAAGAAGCAACCGTCTTCAGGGGACATCTCGTAGTTACTGGCCTGCCTGGCAAGAGGGTTTGAGAGAACTCTTAATAAATGAGCTGACTCACGCTCGAGATCGGTATGCAACTGTGGAAACGGATCGTTTTCACTGATGCCGTCGCGGACAAAGAGCTCTATGCCTGACGTTCGCGGTATTTTTGTTAGACCAAGTTCCGCTTTCGCTGATGCGAATGATTCTTTTACAGACTTGCCAAAACCCAGAGCCCGGTAGAATGCGCCCGCGAAAGCTACACCTCCTTTGTCACCTATTCCCTTCCCGGCTCCAACCGAATAATCTATGACCTCCGAGAGCGAACGCGCCTGCGTCCTGGTAAAACAAGCATTGAGCAGGATGAGTCGCACGTGGCGCCGGTATAGCCCAAAGATTTCTACCAGACCCTGGCGATCAACCTCCTTGCCTCTACCGGCTGTGCCCCCAAGAATCAGCTTGTGCGTTTTACTTGCGTGCCCGCTGAAATGAACAATGTGCGGCTCATACATCATCAGCAGACGCTGGAGATCAATCGCCTTAATTGCCTCGTGCTTGATCAATTCGAATCTATCCCGGCACGATCCTTCCTGAAGCTTTTCAAAAATTTCTCGTGCTTCCTCATCCACGAGAATTCGACTCGTGGTCCACGGATTTGCCGACAAGAATAGTATTCGAATTTTCTCGGTCATCTGCTGTTCCTCGCTCGATCGCTTGATTTGAACGTCTCCGCGCCTGGAACATTTTGAAGGTTTATCCAGACGTAAGCCGTTCATCGCATTGATTCGCCCGACCTGCCTCGTCAAGCTTTCAATCACCCAAACTAACGTGGCGCAGAAAACGGCAAAATCTCGTCAGCTGAACTTAAAAGTTTTGGTTAAGCTTGTTTGGAGGAGACTCGTGCGGGCAACAACGTCTTGAGCGGACGCCGTTGTTCGAGAAGGTTATGATAGACGACAGCGAGCCGTCGAATGTCGGTTTTAACGGACGACGGCGACAGCAAGGTTTTCATTATCGCCTATTAACATTCTTGGGTTCTGTTGAAATTGCGTATCCAGACGAACCTTTTGACGAACGTAACGGAAAAGTTCACCGACAGTTACCAAGTGATCCTGGTTTAAGTCGGCGCGCCCCTTCAAGCCTTCTAACAGGTAATAGGTAAATACACCGTGGCCATTTCCCCATCTCTGAGATTCACGCGCCGGTTCGTTCACGTCGCTTGAGGTAATAACTGCGCGACCTTCTTCTTGATAGAGCAGTCTTTCCAGGTAGAGGTTTGCCAGATTGTTACCCAAATCCCGCGTAGCTTCGGTTGATAGCGCAGCGCTGTGACAAGTGTCTAAGAGGAGGACAACTCGTCTTGATCTGATATTCCGCTCGACGTACCTACGGAGATCAGACATTGGGAGAGCGGTTTCAGACATATCGTTGATGTTCGTGTCGTAAGCAATCACATATAAGTTTTGCGGCGCGGACGGGTCCGGCGCGCCGTGACCTGCAAAGAAGATCAGCAGCAGGTCGTCCGCCGAGGCGTTCGCAACGAAACTAGTCAGTGCCTGTCGAATTCTGCCGATTGTCGCCTGCTCATTAGTAAGGATGAGCATATCTTCCCGTGCGAACCCTCCCGCAGACGCCTGTTGGAGGAACTCGTAAATCGAACGCGCGTCAGCATCAGCATATTCTAGGTTGGGAACGCCGTGCAGATTATTCTGGTACTTCGAGATGCCGATTACCAACGCGTACTTTCGGCCGCCGGGCTGCGTTGCGGCCACCACCTTCCTCGTGACTACAGGCACGACTACCTGGGCGTGCGAACCAGAATCGTCTTCGACTTTTACGATGACCTGAGTAGTGTCCGCGCTAACGGTGATTATTGTTTCAAAAGCGACGCTCCTCTCCAGGTTTGCCATTCGCGTAAATTGGCGCGTGGCAACTTCCGGAACCGCTTTAATCTGTACGCTGTTACCGTCAACAGATACACGCCTAATCGGCGTGCTGGCGGTTGCAATGCCCTTGATCTTCACTGTTAAATTTTTTAGCGCTGGTGGAAACTCGATACTGCGTTCAGGCTCCAGCAAGATCAATTGCGGCGGGACGGTATTCTTCGCTTGAGGAGTTTGTGCAACTTGATAGTCGAAGTCATCGTTCCACTTTGACGTTGCAGTCTGAATTACAAAGCTTGAATAGTAGGTACGGCCGCGTCTATTTTGCGCCGAAATCTCAATCGTGTTGCGCCCGTTAACCAATTGATAGCCGGGTTGCAGATTGAGATTTATTTTGACGATTTTTCCATGCAGGCCACTAACAATTTCGGAAACCGTGGACGCGGCTTGGCCGTTTACGATCGTCCTGATTGCGCTGTAGTCGATATCGTCGGCAACAGGTTTTAGTACGTGTACAAAAACCTGGCTTACACTCGCAGAGGGAACAAGTATTTCCCTTTGAGGTGATGGCGGCATCTGAAAGTCTGGGATCTCAAGCTCAAAAACCACGGACGGATTCTCAGGCTGGGACAGCGTGAGCGGTTGGATAATGAGGGCAGCAACAAAAGCGAGGAGGACGAGAAACAGCTGTCTCGTCCTCCCCTTGCTGTCTGGGTCAAAAGCTGAACCGGAGGGTCTCACGGTTTGTGTGGCTTCCTCGTGGCGCCGCTGTTTGGTGAAAGCGTTTGAGATGCGGGCTCGATCCTGGGGATTGTTGACGCCGGTTGCTCGATCGGCGCGCTTGAACTGCCTGGCCCCAATTTCAAAATCTCGGCCAGGTTCGGTGCAGTCCACGTCTTATCACCGAGCAGTCTCATGTAGCCATAGAGCACATCAACATTGGGTGGCAAGAGCTCGTCATTGCCAATACTTGTCGCGCGCTTGCGCTCGTAAGCGGTTATGTAGCTCTTCAACGCTACGATTGCTTCCGTCTGATTTACAGACTCTTTGCTGTCCATAAGCATAAGTGCGCGATGAAGTTGAACTTCTGGGATTTCGTGTCGGGTATCGAGGCTGATTGCCTTGAGTAGCGACTGTTGGGCGAGTTCAAGTTCTTCCTTGGTCCGCCCTACCTGCTTCATTACACGACCGTAATAGTAAGTGGCGAGTGGATCATCGGATCGCATTGTTACAGCCTGTTGCAGATTCACCTTAGCCATCTGAAACATGTCGAAATAAAAGGCCTGGATCCCGTTGTCTCGCTTTAACTCAGACATGATCAAATTGAATTCCGGGCTTGTGCCCTTGATCTTGTTCGCCTTCAATGCATCCTGGTATGGCGCCTGAAGGGAACCGCTGATTAATTTCTGCGCGTAGTCGGTTCGCTCGCCGATCCGTGAACGTGCGCCTAGGAAGCCCAACTGAATGCGGTTATCAAATCGGGCGGCTTGGGCCATGGTCGAATACAATCGCGGAACCTCTTGAATATCAAAAGATTTCCCGAGAGTGGCCCTCAAGGCAAAGTCATCAGCCTCGTTTTCCTGCGCGGTGTTCCAATCCAGCGCGATCTTCTTGGAATAATAACTCCCGATAACGTAACCGGCACCGGCGCCGGCCAGCGCGCCGCCGCCTGCGGCATCTTTACCTCCGACCGCTGCTCCGATTCCGGCCCCCGCCAACGCGAAAATACCAGCCCACATTGCACGCTTTCTCTCCTGCTTCTTGTTGTATTCGGACTCGGCGAACGGCATCATCACTTTGATCCGCCAATGATCCTTATAGACGTGCGCGAGCTCATGTGCCAGCACGTAAGCCAGCTGCGCCTCGTTGTCCAACAAAGAGATCATTCCTGTACTCACCAGAACCGTTCCGGTAGAAAGTGTATAGGCCAGCGGGATCGGGTTGACAATAACTTTGAAGGAGTAGAGCTTGTCTGAATCATCAGGAACAATCTGTTGCCCTAGACGATTGACGTATTCCTGAACCCGCGGATTATCGTATAGCGCGCGACGAAGCTTTAACACTTCTCCTGGGTTTTCAGTCGCCAACAGTTCTTTCGAATGCGAAACGTTAATTAGATAGGCTTCGGACGCATGCTGTCCCTGTAACTCGATATATGCGTCATCCACTTCATCCCGAAACTCCGGATCGCTGGCATAAAGATCCTCGGCAAATTCGCTAAGAGTTTGATATTTCTTGGCTTCATTGGCGCGTACCTTTGCCTCTTTACTTTTACGGTCCTCCTCTTTCTTCTTAAGGCTTTCTTCCCTTTCACGTATTTTTTTTGCTTCCGGCGATTCAGCCTGTGGCTTTTCCTGGGTAGCGTCTGTACCCGCTTGTTGCCCGAACGCCATACCGTGGGGCATTGGAGACACGAACAGAAACGTGAGTAACAAAACAACTGCTTGCGGTGGGTTCTTTTTCATTGTGTGATTCTCCTATCGTGAGTGACTGAGCTGAAGTTATGGGGTTTCCTCAATGAGCGAAACTCTTGAAAAGAGCCGTGATCAGAAGAGCTTCAAGATCGCGGTTAGTTCGGCCGCGGAAATTCTGGCTCTTTCCATCCACCTTAAGGTGGAAGGTCGTTTTCGACAGCCGGTTTTGTTTGATCTCTTCCACCTCGCCGTACCTGACTTTAAAATGGTGCGGGCCCTCGGTTGGCACAAACTCAATTCCGTCTGCGCGCAGATGCAACCAGCCCCGGCAGTAATCAACGACGTCATCGGTGTTGAGTTTTTCATGCGAGTGCGTCACAAAGAACGTAGCGCCACCTCCGGCCTTGAATGCATTCGCGAATTCATTCTGAGCTTTAGTGAAGTTGAGGTCGTGGTATAGTTTTGCCGTGGCCATGTAGGTAAGCGCCTCACCGTTCCCGGGCTCCTTCTCCAGGACTTCCTCAAGACGCGTAATTGCCTCGTCGTACCTCTGGCGATAAATGAGATCGAGAATGCCGGTGAAGTCGGCCGCGCCTGCTGGTGTTTGAACGACGGCTGGCTCACCCGCTCGCGCTCCGGTTAGGAAGAGCCAGGACGACAGCAATACGATCGCGATCATACCGACAGCTTTGACTGGCGAATGGTGAGAGTAACGACGCATCTGCTAAAGTCTTCGAGTACTTGCGCCGGCATTAATTAGATGATGCCGGCCGTTAGCATTGGCGCCTCCTGGCAAAGGCGTCAGATTCAGTCCTGGGGCTGAGGCGCATCGCAGGAGGCTGGCACGAGGCGCGCGTAATGTACGCCTGACCAAACCACATGTCAACAGTTTTGCTAAGCTGCTTAGATCGTGCGTAATTCGGAGCTCGCAGCGACGGCTCTCAGCGGACCATTGCTTGAACGGACTTTTGACTACCGGTATGAATGGTTTCCGGCTTGATTCATTACATCGCGACTTCTACTTCGCCTGATGAAACGGTGGGAATAGTGTTTGACGGTTTCCGCTCGATCACTTGTGCGCCTTCGTTCCAGTTGCAAAGCTCGAGCGTATCTACCTTGCGTATGAGAGCTTCACACTAAACAGGAACGCGCCGCTCCTCTTTGAATTTACCAGGTAGATGGTTTGGGGTGGGGGATCGTCCCGACTAAGTTGTCTCATCCCTTTGCTGGTTGCAGCTTGCTGCTCTTGTATTGTCCGAATCTGACCGGCGCCGCCCTCCATCTCGTAACGTTGAGCCGTACCGCCCCACATTTCTTCCCACTCTAAGAGCTGTGTGTGTGCGATGGGCATTGGCTCGTCAGATAAGGCCAGTCTGAGCGGTGTTAATGTGACTATGATTGTAAGTATCTCGCCCGCCTGATTCTCTCCCGGCTCTGCTGTCATGGCCGGCCGGCCTTCTGCCGGAATGTCGATCAGCCTTCCCGCCTGAAGTAGATTGTTATCACCGCGGATCGGAAATATCAGCTTCGTGAGGCTCAAACTTCCATCCGTAAACCAATCGCGGTCTATAACGTAAAGATAGCCCGTGCGCGGTGACTCAATACTCAAGCGCAATCGATCGCCCCACCGAAAACCGGTATCAGCTTCGACGCGTTCCGCAATCCACCCAAAGGTGTCGGCACCAATCTCACTGCCTGGTAGACGGGAGCGGGATTTACGGGCTCCCGGACGCAGCTTCCAAATTGTCAGACCTAATTGCGATGAATTGAGGAGACTACTCCTGGTGACCACCCCCGCCGAGGATTCGGAGGCGAGCCGATAACGGCGTCCGCTTGAAGACTCGCCTGCGGTTGGATTGTTTCCCCTGCGCGCCGAGTTACGTCGCGTGGTCGCTTTGGGCCGATTCACGGTGAAGTCATCCGAAACTATCGTTCGCGTCGTGTCCTGCGGCGTACGCGCAAAACCTGATGGTTGAAGCGTACCCGCCGCTACCATCACGTAAACGAACAAAAGGGCGAGAGATACTGTTAGGGATCCGGGGATTCGAGATCGCTGTCGTGAAGACATGAGGTCACCTCGTGTGTGGAAAGGACGATTTGTCTACATTTGCTATCGGTGTTCAAGCTGTGCCAGCGTCACCAACACATCTCCCCCACCGCTTACATGCGTCTGTTGGGCCGTGGTGTCTTTGGTGCTCTCCGGTTTAGGCTCAGCGTGCGTCATTAGAAATTCCTTGACGGTGCGAATCGAATTCGGATCCGCTAGTGCGCCCTTCCGATTGTCGAAAGCCTCTGTCTTGGCCGCCTCTAACTGATTAACAGGCGAGGCAGACCAGACGATCCAGAACTTCTCGGTACCGGCTCGCCCTCTGAAGGTGTTCCAGTTCGTTTGCACCGGCTGATTTGAAACGAAAGCATTTTTTCTTAATGGGGTTGGATAAACCATGGTCAGGGTGGTGCCGTCCTCTTCAGGTGGTCCTTCATTTATCACATAGAGATAACCGGAATCAGGACTGGAGACGTTAAGACGGAATTTATACCCGTTTTCAAAAATCTCCTGCCCCGACGACTGGAACGGATCCTGGTAGAGTCTTCCGTCGCGCATCTTTTGCACAGTTAGCCAATAGGTGAATGAGCGTTGAGATCCGGAAGCTAATGAGACCGCTTGTTTGTTTGCGCGAAAGATGTAGACACCTAACAAAGCTGCAACACCGAGTACGAGAATCAAGGAAACGGCAAAAAGTCTGACTCCCGTTGAAGCTCGCTTGGATCCCCCGGCATCTCTGATAGTTGAATTCGCGGCCCCGGCATAGGGTACCGGCTTAACTGAAGAATCCAGGGAAGCCTGACGTGTCGACGCCAGCGCATTCAGGTCTCGATCTGTACTTCCTGCCGGTAGCAAGCGTTCGTAAGCAATCAGATTGTCAGGCTGATTGCTCTCTCTGTCGCCGCGCAAGGCGCGCGCCAGGTCATCGCCGAACTCGCTCGCTGTTTGATAGCGGTCCTTCGGTTCAAATGAAAGCGCACGTAGAATTATTGCCTGAGCTTGTCTGGAAAGAGTCGACCGCAAATCAACAGGCTTAACTCGAACGCCAACGCGATGCATTTCCAGCAATTGGGGACCAGAGGCCGGATTGAACGGGCGTCGTCCCGTGACCATCTCGTAGGCGATTACAGCCATTGAATAAATGTCGCTGGCCGCAGCGACTTTTTCTCCGCGCAACTGCTCGGGAGACATATATAAAACGGTACCGACCGGAGCTTCATTGACCGTACTCGGGGCAACCACTGAATCTTTCACTTTCGCGATCCCGAAATCAACGATTTTGACCAGCTCTGTGCCACCTTTTAAGGCCTGGAGCATGATGTTTTCCGGCTTCAAATCGCGATGGAAAATACGCTTTTCATGAACATCATCCAGTGCCGCGCCAACCTGCCGAACGATCGCCGCGGCGCGTTCAAGATTCATACCTTCGCTGGTAATCTGAGAGCGCAGTGTCACACCGTTGACGTACTGCATTCCAATGTACGGTTTACCATCCGCCAATTCACCCGCACCCAGAACGCTCACTACGCCGGGATGATCAATGCGAGCGAGCGCTTCAACTTCTTGTCTAAATTTTTTCACCACGTAAGGATCTTGCAAGGATGCCTGTGAAAGAATCTTTATCACGACCGGCCGGTTGTGAAGAGTTAGATCTCGCGCGAGATAGACAGCGCCTATTCCTCCGTGGCCAAGTTCGCTTTCAACGAGGTAGCGTCCGTCAATTGTAGACCCGATAAGCTCATGCGCTACGGAAGCGGAATCGTCCGCCGTCCGGGCGTCATTGCTGCTGATAATTTTCAAGCCTAATTCGAAGATCGGAGGTTCCAGAAAATCTCCCGTTGACTTGTCGGCCTCAAGGAGTGAGGTCACTTCACGCACGAGAAATGGATCGGACGCACACGCCTTGTTAACAAACGCGCCGCGCTCCAACTCGGCAACGGGTAGAGTCGAATAATAGATTTCCTGAATGCGTTCCCAGAGTGGGCGATCCATTGAACTGTCTCCGTGTGGTTCGAGCTCGAGCTGCGGAGTAGCTTCGCAAAGATTGCTAGCGAACTTGGGTTCTGAGTTTTGCGATGAGCATCTTATATATCTGCGAACCCTCTTGCAATACCCTTTTCACCCGTCATGGGATCAGAGCTAGTGGTAAGCAGCTAAACCGAACCCTGCATGCGGTAATGCAATTTCGAAGCTTGCGCTTTTTCCATTTGTCGCGGGGGCGAAACGCAAATCTCCGGTTAGAAGCTACCATCCTTACAGACTGCTTCCGGCTGTTGTTTTGGACGAGCGCATCATTCTCGCGCGCGACTTCCGTCTTACATGGCGAGATTTTCTCCCACAACCCTTCACGCGTTTCTTCAAGACCAGGTTGCTGCCTGAACGTAACGTGCCGCCGAATCAACGATTCTTGGCTATAATCGCGCCGGGTCTGAATCTTCATAAGCAAAATGCTCCGCACGCATGAAATCACTGAGTTGCTGCAAGCCTGGAGTCGAGGTGATTCCCAAGCTCTATCGAAGCTGATCCCGCTCGTCGACCGCGAACTCAGAAAGATCGCGCATGCATATATGAGCCATGAAAGCGCTGGACACACGTTGCAGACGACAGCGTTAGTCGCTGAGGCGTTAATTAGATTGATCGAGGCCGAGAAGATCAGTTGGCAGAGTCGAACGCACTTCTATTCCATCGTGGCCAGGCGGATGCGTCAGATCCTGATTGAGCACGCGAGAGAACAGTTAACAGCCAAACGAGGAAACCGCGCCGAGCATGTTGACGTTGCCGAGGTTGTATTCTTGTCGTCCGAAGCCTCGCAAGAACTGATCATGCTCGACGAAGCATTGATGAAGCTTGCCAAGATCGACGAACGTAAAGCCCAGATTGTCGAGTATCGTTATTTCGGAGGATTCACTCTTGAAGAAGTTGTGGAGCTGTTGGGGGTGTCACAGTCCACCGTTGAGCGCGAATGGCGGCTAGCTCGCGCCTGGCTAAAGCGCGAATTGACTTCACGGGAATAGAATCCTTTCTCCGCGTCAAGACTGAGACTCGCAGCAGGTAATGGGTGGTCAGATGGTTGGAAACTTGACGACGCTCTTGATGGTAATGCCAGGTTAAGCGGAGGAAGATGTAATCTGACTATCCGCGGCATACTCACTGATTCGCACCCTCCGTTACTTTCTACCATCGTAATCGATTTCCCGCCGAAATTATCAGTCATTGCGTCACCCGCGTTGTCTGTTCGCGTCTTTTTCTTTTGTACTACCAACGAGACCTAAAAATTCACAACAAGAAATTCCTTGTTCTTGCCGTATCGGTTAACAACGCAATATTTGATATCGCTGGCACGAATAATCTGATTAAGAATCTCACGTACCGTTACATTAGAACGGCTCAGAGAGAAGTCCTTGACAAAGTCAACTCAGCCTGATGGATTAGCGCGCCCTATAGTCTCAGAGAGCTAAAATACCTGCTTCCGGCCGAACCTCAGAGTCCCAACTCGGCTATTTGGTAACGTTTCTGCCAAAAATCCATTATTCAAGGGATCAACCGAAACCGTCATGGCTCAATATCGAATTGTTTGCACCAAGCAGGAACCGGCAAGTTTACCAAATGATAAGGCTCACATTGTTGCCGTGGGTACTGGTGACGCTTCGGGGTACAGCCGTTACTGGCAACTGAGTGAAGTATTGGCGGCAATGGACCAAGGCCATACCTTTCATACTTATGGCGAAGAGTCGCAGAAGATAGCCCAGGTTCATGAATATATCTGCCCTTTTTGCACGCGCACGCACATCCGATCGGCACCCGACGCTGTTAAGGACAATAACCTCGACAACTTGCCGCAGTGTCGCCGCTGAAGATACTGCGACTGTCGAGTGGTTATGTGTTAAGCGCAAACTGATTTGAGGGAGAAACCAACATGTCGAGATACTACGTTAACAAGAAAGCTCAGGCTAACGGCGATCATGAGGTCCACGTTTCAACTTGTTCGTTTCTTCCAGAAGCGGAGCACCGGCAATATCTGGGTGAGTTTTCTAATTGCCATTCCGCCGTAGCTGAGGCCAAGAAGTATTACTCAACGGCGGACGGATGCTATTACTGCTCTAACGCCTGTCATACGCGCTAAATGACTGCGCGAACTGATAAGAGTTTTAATGCTTTATGCGTCGCATGAGATATCGGTCCAACTTACCTCGGTTTCATCAGTTGGTCATATGCCAAACTCGCGTTGACGCTAGTTCTTAAAACAACCTGCGGCTCCTTCATGGGCGCATTCGCCTCGACCCATCCGATCGTCGCGAATCCGCTGTGCCTTTCGTGGGGGCGCGCAAGACTAACAAAATGCTTAAGAACATCACTGCCAAAACGGACTCGCTACTCGAAGACCTACAAACGATGAAGAATGTGATGCTCACCGACATGCCGTAGGGTGTTCGCATGCGACGACGACGAAAATCTCTTATTCCTGGGGTTTCATTTTCATGGAGACGTGCGACCGGATTGTCTGCCGCCAAAGGTCGCCTCTCGCGAAAGATCGGCATTCCACTTACACGGTCCGGCAGACAACGCAAGATTGGAAAAATGATGGGTTGCACACTTGCGTTGTTGGTTCTGGCTGCGCCGTGTGTCGGACTCCTGATTTTGCTGTGGCTGCTGTGACTAGTTGCCTTAAGTTTGCTACGGAAATCGACCGATGTTGGTGCCGAAACGGGCCTTCGCAAGATACTCGACGCAATCGAGTCGACGCGTTTGGTGTCGGAAGTCGCTCAATGATGGATAACTAATATGCCCAGCACCGCTACCTCACGCACCCTCACAATCTACCTTGGCAAAGAAGGTCGCGAACGAAATGCGTTAGTTAAGAACCGCGATGGCACCAAGCCAAAACAAGTTCCCGTTGGCAAGGCGGTTATTGGAACGTTATTAATAGATCCGGCGGCCGCTAAACCACCCAGTTGGGCAAGTTTTTTTGAAGGTTATGTTGACGCGAGGGAGTTTGGCAAAGTCAGCTCTTCTTCCGCAGTCCTTCTTGTGCCTGTTCAGGACCGATGGATGGCAATTGCTTTTGGCCAGGGTAGGCACCTTCTTGCACCCGATGCATGCGAAGATCGATTTGGACTGCGGGTAGCTTTGAACTGCATTGACGAAAAGAAGATACGATCCATTGATAAGCAGACATTCGATGCCATTGCCAGACATACTTTAGAGCAGGCTACGCATGAAGCAACCGCGGGGGAATTCGGCTTCGACATCGAACGTGACTTGTTGCGCGCAGTCACGGGAACGCCTCGAATTGATGACTATGGTAAGAGAATGACGGGCATGGACGCTCTCAATGTCAACGTGCGGCTCCGATTAAGTGATCTGTACGACTTGCTTGAGATTTACCAACGAAAGTTTTTTGACGATTCGTATCAGGATTCGTTTCCGTGGGTGGATCAGATAGCTTACGTGTCGGACCCAGCGCTTGAAACAGACCTGAACAATGCTGTCATAAAATTACTACGTGACAAGCAGTTTGATCGATGCTGGCTCGCGGTGCCAGATATACTAGATTGGTCGCGTGTGAGTGGCTTTCGTTATAGTCAGGCAAATAGAGCACCCGAACTCTATGATATTCACCTTCCGAAGTTCATAGAAGACCTCCAAAACCCAAACAATCTCTCAGTGGCAGGGCTGAAGACCCGCCGGGTTTATTGTATGGGCGAAAATGATGACATCATCAAGAGTTGGAGCGTGTTTAATTGTCTCTATTGTGAGTTGGATCAGGATGGGAAATCATATGTTTTGAACGCGGGCAAGTGGTACATCATGGAAAATGACTTCGTAAAGCAAGTCAACGAGTCGTTTGCGAGAGTCCCAGTCTATTCGGGCAAATTCATCGATTACGACGACGCGACGGAAGCGCGTTACAACGAGCGACTCGTAAAGCTAAATAGCGCCAACTATTGCCTCATGGATCGAAACTTGACCCACCACGGTGGAGCGATGGAGTTTTGCGACATATTCTCGAAGGCAAAGGAATTGATTCACATCAAGAGATATGGCGGCTCAGCGACATTGAGTCACCTTTTCTATCAGGGCGTCAACTCCGCAGAGTTTTTCCAAATGGATACTGAGTATCGCAAACTAGTTCGTGGAAAATTGTCAGCAGCATTTCGGATTTTTGATCCCGCCAAAAGACCTCAACCCGAGGAGTATCATGTTGTATTCGGCATCATCAGCAGATCCGATAAGCCCTTAACAATGCCCTTTTTCTCACGAGTCGGAATCCGGCACGCTATGCGGCGGTTGCAAGGGTTTGGATATAAGGTTTCGCTCGCGAAAATCGGAGTGGCGACCAGCCGAAAGGTATTTCAAAAGATTCGGCCAAAACCAGTAAGAAACTAGATGGATAAATGCTGGCATACTGGGCAGTCCCGACACCCGAAATCCTCTCGAGATCCCCTCTGTGCCTCAAACGGATCGTCATGCGTGTGGTCTGCGCTTCGTCCACCCGACAAATTGAGTATTTGGACGTGAATTGATTTATTGTATTTATGGAAGGTACCCAGACGAGCCAACTTCACTCTACCACTTCATTCTCTGGAGCTTTGTTCTTTCAACAGTCTAGTGATCGTTGCTGGTACTCGGTCAATCGCTTCTGGTTTCAGTAAGAAATCATCAACCCCGGCTCGCCATGCCTCTCTTTCGACATCATCTGCCGAAAACATTACGATCGGCGTCGAACGCCGGTGACTGATTTTGCGTACGCGCTTCGTCAACTCCAAGCCACTCAGGCTAGGAAGGCCATTGTCGAGAACAATTGCGTCGTAATGACGTTCGCCCTTTAGGATCTTTAGCGCCGTGCGTCCATTACTGCAGGAATCAACCTGCATCCCCGCTTGGTTCAGAAAATCCGCCACAGTTCGCGCAACCTTCTCGTTGTCTTCGACGTGAAGAACCACAACTTGTGAAGTAGGTGAGAGACGATGATCGCTAGCACTTGCTTTTTCAGTCTCGGAACGGTCAGCAAACAGTCGTCGCCGGCGCCTACGAACGATCTTACGCGCCTTTTCTAATGACTTGTGTCGCCCGCCGAGCAGGGAAATTAGACTTTGATGATGCTTGTACCCGAGCAGCCGAGAAGCTTGTGTTACTTCCCCGTTGGCATCCCTTAAGGCACGTTCTATCACACGCTCCTCGAAATTTTTAACTTCTCGCTTAAGCGAAAATCCTTCCCAACCTTTCTGCAACTCATCCCGCGGATCGCTTTCTGAGTCATCGAGTGCCGCGACTACGGTTTCACCGCAAGATACGAATCGCCTCAGAATCGACGGATCTTCAGAGTCGCGAAGTAATTCGGTTGCTGATCGGTAAATCGAGATCAATTCCTTCGCAGAAATCCAGTTCCCGAGTTCCTCGATAGTAGCCAATGAAGCTCTTCCGGCACCGTCACGATCTCCGGCGCTTGCGGCCAGATCCACCGCACGTTCAAACGCAGAGCGTGCCTTTGAAGCATGTCCCGACCGCGCAAGGGCGACTCCCTGAGTCACAAGTGCCTCCGCTAAGATTGCCTGTTCGTCGCCACGCTCAAGCACCTTGATCCCGCCGCGAACGAGACGTTCCGCGCTTACTGGGTCTCCTTCTGCCAGCAGCACGCGAGCCCGAGTCTCATCGACTTGAGCGGCAGTGCGAGAATCATTTAGTCCAAGAAACAAGAACCGAGCTCGATCAAGATGCGCATGCGCGTCTGCGTATCGCCCGATCGTAAAGAAGAGATAACCAAGGTTGTTTTCGACACGCGCTCGAAAGCGATCGTTTCCGACTTGCTCAAAATGGAAGCTTGCGGCGGCGAACTCTATCAGGGCGTCGTCTGTAAAATCCGAACGATGCTCTGAAACAGCGCGACAATTCAACAGCGTACCCAAGCCGTTGTGAAATGTTCCTTTGAGTGCGTGGTCATTAGAGAGATCAACAAACGGTCTCGCTTGGTTGTATAGCGCGAAAGACTCAGCATACTTGCCGGCAGTTTTTTCAACTACCGCGGCGCGCACTAACGCAAATGCTTTAGTTTCATTTCCAGACTCAAGGTCCTCGATAACGCGGCGAAGAAGGATTCTTGCTTCATCAAAACCTCCTTCTCGCCAATAGCAGACCGCAAGATCAGATCGCGCCTCAGCCACCGCTTCGAGATTCTGAAGCTTCTCGAATATCTCAATCGCAGAGGTGATGAGATCCTTTGCCGTTTCTTGCGTGCCTGCAGTTTCTTCGACACTACCCAGCCAACCAGACAAACTACCTGCGCGCAGGAACAATTCGGCCTTCGTTACATCATCGAGTCTCTCAACGTTAGGGGCGCTCGTAATATCGGCCCAGAAGTCCTTTAAGACCTCCGTCGCAGCGCGGTACTCACCGGCCCTTTCGAGTTCCTTTGCTCGCCGACAGCACCGTAATACACGCTCTGAGATGGTCAGGGTGCTGTCCACGTGCGCAGCGGAGGAAACCTTTAAGTCTAAGCCCATTCGGAATATGACCTGTACGCCAGATGATAAACTTGTTGCGTCGCGAGCGAGCCGTTGCCACCCGTTTTAGGTTTGCGTAAACAAGGCTCTGCTCGCGATAGACGACTCACACGTCCTTTCCAAAGCAAAGGAGAAAAATATGACAAGCCTAAAAACACTAGGCGGTTCCGTTGTTTTGACCCTCGCCCTTGCAATAGCGGCGTTAGGCGATGGTCCGCCGTCACAATGCATGAATCCGGGGCAGACCGAAACCATGCCATGCAGTACGGCGCAAATAGCAGTCGATGAAACATCCGTCGATGGAGCAACGAACGGCGCTCCTGTGGTTGATTCCATTGAAACTGCGATCACTGAGACAGCGATAGATCTTCTGCAAAGCGTTCTGCTACTCGCGTAGCGGTTCGCCAAAAATTGATCTCCTTTTCAGTTGCCGCAAATCACATCGGCAACCAGCTAGTTGTGTGATTACTTTTGAGGAATCCTCGGTTGGCTGAGCCCGACGAGGAGGCCCTCAGGCGGCGAGAATAGACCCGATGAATATTTCTTGCAACAGCCGCCCCAGAAAGGCCGCTAAGATATTGCAGCACCGATTATTAGTACGACTTGCGTAGGCCTATTACAATCACCATTTCAATGAAATATCGAATTGCCTCGCGCTCCCGAAATGTCGCTGCGTCTAGGGAAAGGATAGTGCAGCAAGCAGCTTGCTAGTTGAGAGCTTACAGTTCTCTGCCAACACCGTAGACCGTTAGGGTGATTTAGTTTGAAAGCAACTGTGTTCAGTGCTTCAGAGTGTAGTCCACCTTCCTTTTTCTAATCCTATACAGCAACGCTCCTTTGTCGCTCTTCGCTGTCGACGCCGTCCCATTCGTAGTGAAACACGCGGTCGATCTCTCTGCCTGGTCCTTCGAGAAACAAGTAAGTTTCTTTGCGGACCGACTCATAGCTGGATCCGAGGTTTTGACCCCCCAGAGGTTCGGACAGTAGGGGCCAGAGGTTCGGACAAGTTGAGACTTAAGGGAAGGTGTCGTTGATGCTCTAGGGGACAGTTCGTTGGGCCATCTTCAATTGCTAACTTTCTTTTCAACTCACACCGCGATCAATAAACGGAAATACTTGCCGAGAGTGACGGCGATCAGACTCGTGCAAGGGCAATCCGCTCTGGTCTTTTGGTACACAAAGTGCAAACAGCCTCCGCACTCGGTTGGACCGCAACTGAGGGTCGAGATTTACAACTCGATGACGACCAGATTCGAAGGGAGTCGAACGACAACACAAGAAGCGATGAACGCTTAACCAAAGAATCGTTGTTATCGCGATCAATCTTGCCGCATTGACGCACAACACCTGCATGTCAGTCGCCAGACTTCCAAACCGCCAGCTTTCTGAAACCGAACAAATAAAGGAGTCGAGCATGAAAAAGGAAGGACTAACAGAACTTGCGAAACTACTGAAGTGTGCCTACCTCTCTTATCACCTGGGCATCGCCCCAACATACTGCTTGAAAGCGTATGTCGCGGATAAACCGGTCGAAAATTATTGGTATGAGATGGCCGACTTAATATCGACCGACAATCACCGCGAGCCGCGGAAATGGTCTCGCGTGTACACCCTGGAGGACTGGGCCAACTTGGGTAAAGGGGTTGGGCCACAGCTCATAGGGCGGCGTAATGCCTTCATCAGCCAATTCGGCAGAACACCGACTCCAGACGATCCCTTCTTTTTCGATCGAACGAGTACGCATCCAGTAGCCGTGTCGCATGAAGAGATCTTGGCGGAGTTCATTGAAAGGGAGAAGGCAACGTGCCGAACCACCCGCGACTCACTCACTGTGTTTTACCAAATATTCCGATTCCCGATCGAGGACGTCCAACAATCCTAGCGATCCCTCCGAAATAGTTCAGGCTAATAGCCCTTCGACGCTAATAATTAACCCGCGACGCGCATGGCGCGCATCACTGGCAGTGTCTCTTCTAGCACCCTGAAATCAAGGTGGCGAAGACACAATTCTCTCCCTCATCACCTACTTAGCCTGACCAAAGCGTAGAAAAATAGGGCGGCTGATAAGACTGCGACTTTTGAATACCGAGAGCTTGACGACCTTAGTCAGGACTCTCGAAGCCTTAGGAGTGTCAACTCGTGAGCGAAGAATTTCTTAATCTCGATCAGCGACTATCGCAAATAGCACGCGCGGTTTTTTGTGATCTTATTGAAAGCCAACCACTCAAGCTCGATCATGACGACGCCGCAAGCGATCATCGTGCAGCGCCAGATGTAAAGGGCCGGCAGTGAGTTACACGAATACTCTTATCACAGTTCCACAGGCCGCAGAGATGTTGGGTCTATCACCTAAGACGCTATACGCAGGAAAAGCCGGCACAGAAAACTTAAGGCGGATTAAAAATGGAAAGCGGGCCGTACGGATGGTCCGACAAGAGGTCGAAGCACACCTGCGAAAGTTGATGTCGGCTGACAAAGTAACGCCTTCAATAAGTATTGAAGAAGCTTCTGAGCAGTAGTACTTTCTCGATGTGCTATCACAACCAATTCGCGAACGAACAACTTGTGCGATGGGAGTTGTTTTGCGTTTTGGCACATCGTGCAGAAAGGAGGAAGGCATAGTAATGACGAAACGATTTTTTCAATACGATTCGCCCAACGGTAAGCTGTGGGGCTATCGGAGAAAGTACAAGCAGCGACAACTACGCAAGAAAGGCTTTAGCACGAAGGCCGAAGCGGAGAAGAATCTGCGAGAAGCAATGAATGACGTTGACGCTCTCGAACGCGGCGAGATTCGGTGCAAGCCAACTACCGCGCAGGAAGCGCTCAACATTTACCGACGCAAGTTGGAAGTCCGTTCAAAAGACAAAGGCTATCAGTACGGGCACAACCTGCGTTCGAACTGCAAAATAGTCCAAGAGTTCGTCGATCGTTTTGGTCCCCATCGTCTTGTACGAGAGGTAACCCAAACCGATCTTCGCGAATTCTACCAGGTGCTCTGTTTTCGCATTAGCCGAAACAGCGCCGGCGCTCACATGGGCCGAGTTCAAGGCATGCTCAAAGCAGCACAAGAGAGTAAGCCTGATCTCGTCAACTGGTTGAGACCGAAGTTGTCTGTTAAGCGAAAACCGGAAAACGAGCGGCGGGCCGTCGAACCAGAGGAATATCAAGCGCTGGTAAGTATATTGCTCAACCCGCCGCCTGCACCTTCACGGCGAGCAGAGCGCAACGCACTATGGCGCGATGCAGGAGATGTAGTGCAGTTACTTCGTTTGACAGGTGGACGTCTTAATGAGGTGCTGCGAATGAAAGTCAATCAATTCCTCTGGGACAAAGGAAAGGTGCTCTTGTTCGCTAGCAAGACGGAGAATGAGCGGTACGTTCCTTTGAGCAAAGGGATCGCTCGCGTAGTCCACGCACGCATTCGGGAGGGACTAAGCGACGATGAATTTCTCTTTCCCAGAGCCAGAGTATCAACCTTCGACAACGCCATTGCCAGAGCCTGTCGTAAAGCCGCCAAGCTGGCGAAACTAAACTACGGGCAAAAGAATGGCTTCACCTGCCACAGTCTTCGACACACCTTCATCACCGATCTCCTTATTCAAACGATGGACATTCCGGGCACTATGGAACTGTCAGGTCACAAGACCGTTGAGAGCTTTTCCGGCTACCTTCACCTGCTGGATACGGGGTATGCAAACGCAGCTGAGATTCTCGATCGCGTTGACCACTTATTGACCCCTTTTGGGAGAGATGAGCGACCAGAGCGAGAAGAGAGAAAAGAAAACGAAGCTGCTAACTCGTTGACTCTCAAGCAAGTTGCTGTATCATAAGTGACTTAACAAAATCATATGCCCGCTTGGCTCAGCGGTAGAGCACTCGCTTCACACGCGAGGGGTCAGTAGTTCGAATCTACTAGCGGGCACCATATTTTCAACAACTCGGGCGACCTCGGAATTATTGGGTCGCCCGTTTGTCCTTCTCGGTCGAAATCAAGAAAACGAAATAACGGCCGTCGGAACATATCCGCGCTCGAAAGATCCTCTCATCACATCTGGTGAGAAGCTCCAATTTGCAGATAAAGATTTTTGCATTCGGCTTTCGAATAATTTGTCAAAGATCGTTATCCGCAACAGACTCACGCATCAATAACGCCGCATTAAAAACCCGATTGACAGCAATAAAACGTGCGCGTAGCCTGCGCGCGCTTAAAGCAACGAGTATTTGAAATTGTTCGATCCGCCGGCATTCAGACTGTTTCTTCTCGCCTGATCCCGGCATGTCTGGCGACCTCTTACGAAGACCAGCTTCTTCCGAATAGATCGCCTCAAACTCGACCGATTTCGATTGCGAACGATCTTCATTGAAAGGAAGACGCTCCCCATGTCAAACGGGTGCCTGATCAAGTGTTTTTGCTCCGTCCTTCTGTTTTTGATCGCACAATCAGCCTTCGCAACCTTCGCTTACAGCCAAGACATTACTTTGGACGGCTACGTTCGATACAGCACTGGGGAGCCAGCGGCCGGCGTGACAGTCACGATGACCAAGAACATTTATGTGGAGAGTCCGCCGGTAATTACAAGTGAAACCACAACTGCGGATAGCGGCGGATACTACAGTTTTCAATCAGAACCCCGTTGCGGTGTGGAATACACTTTTCAAGCCGTGTCGTCACAAACTGTTGACGGAGATTCCCTGCCGCCGGCGAGCACCTCAATCAGCGGATGCGTCACCAGTAATGCGACCCTTCCCAATATTGAAATTCCTAAGCCGGCTTCGATAACTTTGGGCGGATACGTGACCGATCAGTTCGGTACCCCTGTCCAGGGCTTGACGGTAACGATGACCCGAACCAAGTACGACCTTTCTCCGCCGGCTATAACGACGGCCACGATTACAACCGATGGAAGTGGGCACTACCAGTTTGGAACCTATTCGAGATGTTCAGTGGAGGAGGTGTTCAAAGGATCGATCGGTGCCAACGTTTTTCCAGGCGGCACCTCTATCAGCGGCTGCGTCGGGGCGAGCTACGACAATCTAAATTTTTCGATCACTCTCGGCAGTTTGGAAGACGCGGGACGGATGTCCTGCAACAAGGGTGTGGGTGGCCCCGTCAGTGTAACCTCCGGCAACGTTTACTTTCAGCAGAGGGATTATCAACTGCCGGGGATCGGCGAGGGCATTAGTATTACGCGTGATTACAACAGCATCTCGCAAAAGATAGGGTTGTTTGGCCGCGGCTGGACCAGTGCTTACGACGAAGTGGTGTTAACGAATGCGAACAACCAAATGGAATTGACTCTCCCCGATGGACGGCTTGTGTCATTTGCTACACCGAATTTCTTCGGCCAGGTGACCAAGAACGCCGATGCCAGTTATACGGTCGTATTTAAGGATGGACGTGTTCATCGATTCAACAGCTCCGGCAAACTGATTTCTCTCGTTGATCGGAATGGTAATCAAACCTTCCTGACGTACGTGAGCGGCAGGCTCTCGAGCATTACTGATCCCTTTGGCCGTGTATTGAACGTAGCCACGAACGCCAATGGGCGCGTCTTATCCATCAGTGATTCGCTTGGAACCATCGCCAGCTACACCTATGGAGCCAGCAATGAACTATTAACGGTGTCCTATGCCGACAATTCAAAGAACAACTTTTCCTATGTCAGCGTGCCGTCCGGATTGGCGCTGGCTTCAGTGACCGATGCTCTTGGCAACGTCATTGAGCAGCATGATTACGACGCGCGGGGGCGCGGCATTACTTCCCAGGCGCATGGCGGAGTTGGAAAATATACGTTGAGTTATGTAAGTGCCACGGAAACTGACGTGACCGATGCGTTGGGCCGTGTTACGAAATACTTCTTTCATCGAGTTAAGGCGAGTACCGTCGTAGATCGAATCGAAGGTCTATGCGGTTGTGGCGGAGGCTCTCAGACGCAAAGCTGGACATACGACAGCCAAATGAATGTAGCCAGCCACACGAACGCCCTAAATCAAACCGTTACCTACACCTATGACATGAACGGAAACGAACTCAGCGGAACCGGTGTCCTGGGAACGTCGACGTTCACATATAATCAGTTTGGCGAAGTCCTGACAGCCACAGATGCGATGAATGGTGTGACTACAAACACCTACGATGCCGCCGGCAATCTGTCTTCCGTAACCGATGCTCTGGATAACGCCGCCAACTTCACTTATGACGTACGAGGTGAGTTGTTGACGATGACCAACGCGCGTGGGAAGGTGACAACGTTAGCTTATGACACCAAGGGCAACATCGGCCAAACTACGGACGCACTCGCCAATATTACTAAGTTTGTTTATGACGCGCGCGGGAGATTGACGAGCGCCACTGATGCGCTCAATTTTGCCACGAGCTATGCTTATGATGCCGCCGGCCGGCTAAACAAAATCACCCGCGCCGATGGCTCGATTATTAGCTTCACGTATGATCTCGCCGGCCGGCGCACGAAAGTCACCGACCCGCTCAAATTCAGTACCACGTTCGCTTATGACTCGGCTTATCGACTGATTCGGGAAACGGATGCGCTGAGTAAGTCGGTTAGCTACAGCTACGACCTGATGTCGAATCTTGTCGCTGCCACAGATCAGCTCGGACATACGACCAATGTCTCCTATGATGAATTCAACCGACCCACGACCATAACTTATCCGGCCGCGGTTACAGGCGGGGCACGTTTGCAGGAGACGACCGCTTATGACGCTGTGGGCAACGTCACCAGCCGCACCGATACGGCAGGCAGGGTAACCAATTTCGCTTACGACAACGCCAACCGGCTCATCAGCGTTACCGATCCTTTACTGCAAGTGACGCAGTACGAGTACGACGCGCGATCGAATGTCACCGCAGTCGTTGACGCACTCAACCAACGCTACACTTTCGATTATGATGCGCTCGGCCGCATCACGGCGACGACCCGCGCGGGTCTGCAAATGACGTACGCTTATGACGCCGTTGGCAATCGTACTCAACGCACCGATTACAACAACATGCCGACGAATTACGAGTACGACGCGTTGAATCGTTTGACGAAGACAACCTATCCGGACAGCGCAACTGCGACCTACCTTTACGACAAACTGTCGCAGTTGACATCGGCGACAAACCTCAACGGCACGGTGAGCTTTGTTTACGATAAACTGGGACGCGTTACCAGCACGACCGACGTCTCGGGCCAGGCAATCAGCTATGCGTATGACGTGAACGGCCGGCGCACGCAGATGAATCTCGGCTCGACGAAATTCGCCACCTACGCTTACGATTCGATTAATCGGCTCACCAAAATTACCGACAGCGGAAACAAGAATACGAGTTACACTTTCGATGCCGCGAGCAATCTGCTCACGCGCACTTTGTCCAACGGCGTAGTCAGCACCTACACGTATGACGGCATGGATCGTTTGACCAGGTTGAAGGATGCCAAAGGCACGACGGTCATCGCCGATAATAACTACGCCTACAACAATGCGAGCCAGATCGTTCAGAACATCGATCAGAGCGGCTCGCACGTTTATGGTTATGACGCGCTCGATCACCTGACTAACGCGAGTTACCCGGCGACGGGCAATGAAGCTTATGCCTACGACGCCGTTGGCAATCGCTCTTCGTCGCATCGCAGTGCGAGTTACAGCTATCAACCGAACAACCGGTTGACGAACACCGACGCGGCTAGTTATCTCTACGACAACAACGGCAATATGACTGCGAAGTCAGATGGCGCGGGCACGACGCAGCTTGTTTGGGACTTTGAAAACCGCTTAACGAACGTGGTGACTCCTTCGGCCGGCAGCGTGACTTACAAATACGACGCGCTCGGTCGTCGCATTCAGCGAACTCCGTCTAATGGCGCTTCCACTAACTTCAGCTATGACGGCGCTGACGTGGTACGTGATAAAAATTCAGACGCCACCACGATCGATTACCTGAACGGCCCGGGCATTGATAACAAGATTTGGCAGAAGGGCGCCACGCAATACTTCTTCAGCCAGGACCACCTCGGCAGCACGACTGCGCTCACGAATACGAGTGGCGCGCTGATCGAGCGTGAGGCCTACGATGCCTACGGCAACACTGCGGGAAGCTCGCTGACGAGGTACGGCTACACCGGTCGTGAGCGGGATTCAATCTCGGGGTTGATGTACTACCGCGCGCGTTGGTACGACGCGCAAATTGGGAGATTTGTAAGCGAAGATCCGATTGGATTGGCGGGAGGAATTAATCAGTTTGGTTATGTAAATGGAAATCCTCAAAACGGAGTGGACCCGTCTGGTCTTTACGACGTCGACGTTCACTACTATCTCACTTATCACCTTGCATTGCGTACAGGTTGCTTCACGGATCAGGAGGCCAGAGAGATCGCTGAAGGTGATCAGCGCTCGGACGAAGATGATGATAAGAAACCTGCCTGGGGCAAGAAGTGGGAAATGACCTGGCACGGGCCAGTAGCTGTTCCGGATACAGACCAACAGCAGAGGAACGCTGATTTTCACGCTTTCGGTACTCCCGAACAAAATGCTGCTCGTGCTAACCAGCTATATACGGAAGCCACGCAGAACGGAGGAAATCTGCATTCCTTTGGTACGTATCTTCATTTCGAACAAGACTCGCATAGCCATAGTGAGTTCGCGGGAAATATAACATGGGGTCAGAGCAGCCGAGGCGAGTGGCCAGACCAAACTAGCGACGATCCAAAGAAAGCGATGGACATGGCACGCGATACGTATGAGAAGTTGAAGAGGTTCGGCGAGATGCGGGGCTGCAAGTGTCATGGTGATCCAGATTGGAAGAAAGTCCAAGACTTCATAGACGTGGGTTTTGGAAGCAGGAATCCTATTAGCTTTATCAGGGGAATAACAAACGATCAGCTCAGGCAGAAGATCGAGATCTTAGGCGTTCCGTGGCGGAGCCCAAACGGGCGCTGAATATCGGTTTGGGTTTTATGTCCCGGTTTCCGATGACGGAAGATAGGGAGAAAAGCTAGAGATGAACAAAATTCTAATCGCAACTGCGATTGGAACTGTTTCGACGGTAGTTTTCTTTGTTTTGTCGGGGTTCTTCGGAGGTGCCTGCCATTGTGTAACCCCTACCACGGTTTTCTTCCCATACGCCGCGATTGTGTGGGGAGCAACCACTTGGGATTCTATGGGGACGGTCTTGATCGCTCTTCAATTTCCCGTTTACGCAATAGTTTTGATTGCTGTCCGTGGAATTCCTGGGCGCATCTTGTCTCTCGTGCTCCTGCTTTTAAGTCATGCCGTAGCAATTCTAATGGGTCTGAAGGTCTATCACCATTAATACCTAAACGAGATCGACCAGAGCGGCCCGAACCTTTCCTCAATCGCTTGACTCACGGATTTATCGAGTGGCGGGATATGAATTACGCCGACGACGCGCTAAGGGAACCTCTAAAAACAAAACCCGCGAGACAAAGCTCGCGGGCCTGTTTCCAAAGATTCTCCCAACCAATTTATTAAGGCTTGCGCCGGTTGGTGTTGCCCTGGCTGTTGTTGCTGTTGCTTGGCGGTGGCTTGTTTGGCTCTCTGACCTTCTCGCGTTCTTTGGGGGGCCGGTTGTCGTTCTTCTGGCCGAATGCCGTCATCGGCGTGAAGGCAGGGATCGAGAGTGTCGCCGCCATCACTACCACCGTAAAAATTCGTCCAAGTTCCTTCATCACTACTTGCCGCCTCCGTTCTTGCGTCTTCACGCGGGAGAGGCGGGGAGCTGCGCTGCCCCAATTTCAGCAAACTCGGTGCCAAGTTCAAGGTCTTTGACGCTTCATCAGCCCTGAAAGTTCGCAGAGTTTCTGTTAAGGCCAAAGATATCGCGATTTCCGCATCCTCGCACGGCGCTCGAGGAGGCAAAGAAACCTCAGTCTGTCGCCCAATTTCGCACCATATCGTGCCCGTTATCGCCGATATGTGACGCTGATATTTCCTACGTTATTGCTGTTATCAAAGGCCCGCAACGAAATTGTATGCTCGCCCGGACCGCTAATAGTGACGTCCAGCGAATACCGTTCTTTGGCACCGTCAGCGATGCCATCGTCGGGAAACACCTCTCTCCAAGCGCTCCCGTCAACGCTCACATCGGCGCGCTTTATCCGGCCCGTGACATCCTCAACATCGAAAACTGCGCGCACTCGATCGCCGTTAGCCTGCAGTTGGCCGACAGAACGAATCACTGGCGGCGTGTTGTCAATATCGACAGGCTCGCTGACTCGCCCTGCGGTCGCCGCGAGTCCCACCGGATTATCCGGTGCGTCCGACGCGACGACCCGAAAGACGTAACGACCATCCGCGAGGCTCGCGCCATCAACTGTGTAAAAAGTCTCGCGAATGTGATCCTTCAGCAAACGAAACGTGGTCTCGTTTAGCGATCGATAATAGACCGCATACTCAAGCGTGTCGCCATTGCGATCTTCGGCCTGCCATTGCAGTGCGCGCGCCCCGCGTTGATACAAACGGCGTGGAGGAGCCTGAGCAATAATTCCGAAGAGCGACGTGTCAAGGCCGGACGCTTCGATGTTTGGATCGATCTGAATTTGGAGTTGTTGCAGCAAAGCAACGCCCGGCGGAAGGACCGTGATCGCGAGGACTTCAGGCGCAACGTTACGCGGCAGATAGGCAAGGCTCACATCTTCAAGTTTTGGTTCGTTGCGACTTGCGCCGTTTGAAGCACGCAGAGTTGCGCGCCACTGAATGAACCGCGCCTTCGGACTGGCGATTTGCGATCCGCTCGCGTCGTTGTAACCACTGCTCCAATCGCTCCACGTCGTGTCGGGCCGCTCGCTGTTGCCGCTCCGCGTTTGCAATTCGATTGGGCCAGCACCGCGCCACCAGATTCTGCCCCAAGTCGCCACGAGCTTCGCATCACGAACAGGTGATTCGTAGTTCCCTTCTCGCACCGCGGCATCGCCAAAGCGAAAAAGTTTTCCTTGATTACTCGACGCGGCGTAAATGTCCGGCCCACGCGCGATCAGCGAAGAGATTTGACCTTCAGTTGATTGCAGCAACAAGGTGTCGCGGCCATCGTCAGTCACCGAGTAGATGCGTCCCTTTTCTGAAGTGCCAACCAACACGCCGCCGCGCCCGGCGAGCACCGCAAATCCGGTGACTGAAGTGGAACTCCACACCACATCACTGCCGCCGTCTGGCAGGATGCGATAGACGGCGCTGCGTACATTCGAGAGATCGTTACGGCTCCGCACCGGTTGCTGAGCCTGGGCCACCTGCGCAGCGCCAGTTTCATCAGTTGTAGTAACTGCCGTCGTCACCGCGGCTGCGACCGCAGCGGCCTCCGTCGCTACGGTTGATGACGCTGCGCCCGTCTTCGTAGTCGCGGCCGCATCGCCTAAAGCCAACGCGTAAACCGAACCATCCGCGGCCGGCGCCAGCGCGTGGATTTCGCGCAATGACGAGTCGAGCAGCGCGAAGGCTTTTCCGTCCGGCGAAACTCGCAGGACCAGTCCGCCCGGATCCGTACCCGCAAATAGATCGCCTTGAGCCGTAACCGCGAGCGACATCACGTGCGTTTGATTTGTGGCGACTAGCAGCGAGTCTTCCGGTTTCGCTCCCGCGCTGCGCACGCGATACAGCTTGCCGTTGTCACCCGTGCCGACTGCTAACGATCCGTCTCGCAAAATCGCCAAAGACCAGATGTACTTGTCGGTCGGATCGAAATACACGGTCGCATTGCCATTCGCGGCAACCTTATAGACTTTTCCGTCCGGAGAAGTCGCGGCATAAATCGATCCATCACTCGCGACCGCGAGCGCGGTCACGTCCAACTCGGAAGCTTTGAAGAGCAAAGCACCCTTGCCGTCCGCGCCGACTCGAAAGAGTTTTCCGTCATGGCCTGTGCCGAGGTAAACGTTGCCCGACGAATCGATCGCTGTGGACCAAACGTAAGCTTGCTCAGTATTGAACAACTGGCTGATGTTCGGAGCGAGCGTCAACGCACCCGTATCTGTGACTGAGACTCCGCGAGCTTCACCCTTCAAGAGATCGGCTCGCGAGCCAATTTCCCAAACCATCGGTTCGCCGGCGAAAGATTTGCCGGCGACGAAAAGAAGAATTGCGAATAGAAAGAAGATTTTGGTTTTTTGCATGATAGCGAGTCTGAAGAACCCCGTTAGTTACCGATATATTTTGCGTAGAGCGAACGCGCCGTCGCGATATCGTCTGTGCCGCGAATGATTGAACGCGCATCCTGAAAGACGGTCATCTCGAATTCGCCGGTGCGAAATCGTAGCAGATAGTCGTTGCCGTTCACTTCACCGGCGGCGGCGAGTCGTTCGCCCAACAGATTGAGATCAACTCGCGCCGGCTGTGATGGCGAAATCTGCACCGCATGACGGCCGCACAAAACAGCCGCGAACTCCTTGCGGTCGGACTCGAGCGTTTCAAACTTGCGAGTTGAACAGGTAGGACAATTTTTAGCCGGCTCTCCCACTGAAATCCGTCGCCACTCGTTCTGCCAAACATCGAACTGCATCAGAGATTTGTGCAGGCGCTCAATGTTCCCCGTCAAGAGTTTCAGCGCTTCACTGACCTGCACAGCGGCGACGATATTGACGATAGGCATGACGACGCCGGCGGTATCGCAAGTCGGAGCGCTGGCCGCCGGCGGCGCTTCCGGAAAAATGCAGCGCAGGCACGGCGTGATGTTCGGCCTAATCGTCATCGTGACGCCATATGATCCAACCGCCGCGCCATAAATCCAACTCAGGTTATGCTTAACACACGCATCGTTAATTAAGTACCGCGTCGCGAAATTGTCTGTGCCGTCGATCACCAGGTCGCAATCCTGAATAAGACTTTCGACATTCGAATAGTTGACGTCGGCGATTTCCGGCTCGATCAAAATATCTGAATTGATTTCGCGAAGATGATTCGCGGCAGCGATCACTTTTGGCAGACGATCCTTGGCATCGGCTTCGGTGAACATCGTCTGCCGTTGAAGATTTGAGAACTCAACGAAGTCGCGATCGGCCACGCGCAATTTCCCAACGCCTGCGCGGGCCAACGATTCAGCTTGCGCAGAACCGAGGGCGCCACAGCCAACGATCAATGCCCGCGAAGAAAGAAGTCGCTGTTGTCCTTCAGCGCCAATGCCGGCAAAAAGAACTTGACGACTGTATCGATCGTTTGAAAGTTGAGAATCTGACGTCATTAATTCCCGTGGCTAGGTGAGCACGCTCGTCACTGCGTGGCGAATCGTCTGTCTGTCAGGTTCGCGGTCGGTCCATAACTTGAACTGCACCACCGCCTGGGCCAGAAGCATCTCGAGTCCGCTCAGCGTTTCGCATCCAGCCTCGCGCGCCTCGCGCAGGAACCGCGTTTCAATTGGATTGTAAACGAGATCGTAAGCCAACCGCACCCCGCGAAGTTGATCAGCGGTCGCTGCCGTTTGATCTGCATGTTCGCCTTGAGTTCCGAGCGGCGTCGCGTTAACGACAATATCGAATGATTCGAATCGCGCGTTCGCAAGCGGCTCACAGGGAACGCCATATTGATTCGAGAGTTCACTCGCCTTCTCAACATCTCGGGCGAACAGTGTGATGTTTGCGCCCGCATTGCGCAGGGCCCACAAGACTGCGCGCGCCGCGCCGCCCGCACCGGTTATGGCACACGTCACGCCTTTCAGCGATCCAAATTTCTCACGCAATGGCGCTATGAATCCCGCGGCGTCAGTGTTGTATCCAAGCAGTTGGTCGTCTCGCACCACTATAGTGTTGACTGCGCCAATTTCTATCGCCGACGGATCGATCCAATCGAGAAAGCCCATCACAGTTGATTTATGAGGCGCGGTCACGCTGAGACCGCGAAGATTCCAATCTAATTCGCGCGATTTTGGATGAGCCATTCGCAGTATAAACTCTCGCGCGTCACGAACCTCAATCGGCAGGTAGACAGCATTCAGATGCGACGTCGCGAAGGCCGCATTGTGGATGCGCGGCGATAACGAATGACCGACCGGGTGACCGATGATGCCGAAGACTTGCGTCTCTCGATCGATCTGATCGACTCGATAAAGGTCACGCAAGTCTTTTGCGTCCAACTGGCCCGGCGCGGTTTTGCTGTCTTCACCAAACGAAGCGTAAGTCAGAAACGATCCGCGCGAAGGTCCAAGGATGCGAGTCATAATTCCGGGCTGACCCATCGCGATCGCAATTATCTCTCGGCCTTCGCGCTGCGCACGTTCCATTAAGTGAAAGATCGGGATGCAATCGATCGCATCATTCGCTTGCACGGCGATCTTTATGATCTTTGCCGGTGTCGCGGCCATGCTCTGGTTAAGTTGATCGATATTTGAAGGCACACCGTCAAAGTCGTGGTGCGAGCAAATGACGCGGTTCCAATCCATCGAAGACTCTTCCGCCTGCGTTACCAGATCCAATTCCATATCGAACAGAACCTTTGGAAGATCTTTCGCGCACGACCAAAACCGCCGACGCTCTTCGTAACTATGTGAACCAGCGCCACCCTGCTCGGGTGATCGCATCGTGACGATGATTGGTACTGCGATCCGATTCGTTAACTCCCGCACGACGGGGATTGCCGCGCCCGGTTCGTCAAGATAATCGAGTCGCAGCTCGACTACATCACCAACACGCGCAGCGAGATCTACCGCGCCGGGCAATTGTTCAGCGCGGCGCACGCAGACTGGGACGCAGATTGTTGTCATGCAGATAAGATGCTAGGAGGGTTTGCGAGTGTCGGAAAACTCGAACGGCCGCGTTTGCGCATCCGTGCCGAGATGCCTGGTTGTTCCCTCGGTCACACTGGACACAGGCTGCATCAACTCGCCGGTTTTCGGCGCCGGGAGATCCGCTGGACGAACTGTGTTTAGCTGCGGCTGACTGAATGTCTGGGACTGATTCCTGGCCGCTTTCAGTCTCGCCAGCACGGAAAAGCCTTTTCCGAGCGAGGCCGCTGCTGGAATTAAAAGCCAGTACCACCAGGTCCAGCCCCCGGGGCTATACTTGCCTACCAGAATTGAAATCACCGCGAAGGCGATCCCCATCATTATGCTTCGAATTGCTTCCTCAATGCTTGGCTCACGCCGTCGTTTACGACGCAATCGTTCGGGAAAGTCTTCAACCCGCGGGGTCGATAATTCCCCGCTTAACGCTTGCTGGATCAAACTAATATTCGCGCCGCACGCGCGGCAGAAGCTCGCGCCTTCGACGTTTTGGGTTGCACATTTCGGACAAAACATGGGATGAAACTCCTTCGGCAGCTCGCCAAGCTTTCTAACGAATTAGCGGTCTTCAATGTTCTTTGCTTTCACGCCCCGCTGCCGTAACACTTCGTAAAGAATGATACCAGCAGCGACCGAAACGTTCAGCGATTCGATTTTGCCGCACACCGGAATTTTTACCAGCGCGTCGCAGTGCTCGCGTACCAAACGATGTAGGCCCGACCCTTCTGCGCCGAGCACGACCGCTGACGGCCGCGTCCAATCCCAATCCGTATAATCAATCGCAGCATCGCCTGACGTTCCTACGATCCACAAGTTACGCTCTTTCAACTGCCTAATCAAAAGAGAGAGATTTGTAACGCGAGCTACGGGCAGATGTTCGACGGCGCCGGCCGACGCCTTGGCGACCGTTTCATTCACGCCGGCCGCGCGCCGTTCGGGAATGAAAACCCCGTCGACTCCAGCGCACTCGGCGGTGCGCAAGATCGCGCCGAGGTTTCGCGGATCTTCGATTCCATCGAGTAGCAAGGCGAGTGGTTCGTTCGCTGTACCGATCTTTACAGAAATTGACTCAAGCAAATCGTCCGCGTCAGCGTACGACGCTTGCGCGAGCTTGGCGACGACTCCCTGATGATGAGTGTTGCCGGCTTCTCGGTCCAACGTAGCGCGTGTTGCTTGCTTGATCGCAACGTCCTTGGAACGCGCCAACTCAATCAGTTCACGCAAACGAGCATCACGTGCGCCTTCCACGATGAGGATCTCGCTGGGAATACGATCGGCTCGCATTGACTCGATCACCGGATTGACTCCGTAGATCAAACGCTGCGGCGTTGACGATCTTCCTACGTGCTTCTTTTTCATTGGCGGCTCGGAATCTCGCGCAGTCTCAAATAATGTAGTAACCGGGAGTAGCTGTTGAATTGCGTCTGATTGTCTGTAGCCGTCACCGTCGTGAGCTGGCGTTTGCCGATTCCGGTGTGGCGCAGTTGCGAATTCCGAGTTTGTGATTCGAGCGGCCAGACGTTCGCGAGGACTGGGCGCATGCGAGCATACGATTCGTTGATCTGAATGTTCGGCGCGCGCTCGCGGAAACTTTGGAGCAGCGCTTTCGCATTCTCAAAAGCAGTCAAACTCTTCAGCGATCCGAGACAAGAGAAATCGAAACTGTTGACGAAGACACGCCACGCGGTGTTCGAGCCGGTCCAAATGTCGAGCACCGTTTCATCAACCGAATTGTGACGTCCATCTGACTGCTGCTGCTGACCGCGCCGCTTCTCTTCGATTTCAGTTTGAGTCGTAATCAATCGTCCAACGACGAGCAAGTTTACGTCGCCCCAGTCGACCGTAAATTTGGCGCTCGAAGTCAGACTCAATCCGGTAAGCGATTCATCCGCCAATTCGATCGCGCGAATCTTTACGAAGGATTCGCCTGGCTTCATTTGGTCTTCGGCGACAGTCGCAACCTGTAGTCCGAGCGATTGAATATCAACCGTGAACCTGTCTGCATCTTCCGCACTCTTTACTCGTTGCAACGGCAACGCACCGTGGGCGCCCAAAGCGTTCTGCAGTTCCGTTGTTTTCACTTGCAGCAACGAGGCAAGCTGACTGACGGTCGCTTCGTCGATCTGATCTGTCTCTCGCGGAATCAATACCACGTAGAATCCGTTACCTGACGACGTTGTTTGATCTTCAGGGTTCGCAAGAGGCGAGATTTCCAACTGCGCCGCTGTCAATGCCGCTCCGCAATAAAGACAAGCGGATCGCGTCGGCGGATTCGCGCGCGCGCATTCGTCGCAGTTGATTAGTTCATCCGCCGTAAAACTCTTCGGCCTGGATTCTTGATCGATCACTACACCGATCGGCTTGGTCTCCTCTGACTCGCTCATACCGAAAAGGATTATACGATCTGAGCAGGTTCAAACTAATTCAAATAGGCTCGCTTGACCTCAGTGTGGTTACGGCGGCATTCTAATCGGGCCGATCAAAAATTATATTGGAGCTAATGACGTGAACCACTTTGATTCGAACAACAACATTTCGTTGCAGTTCGGCCATCGCGGAAAAGTGGCGATTTTTATTGACGGAAACAATCTATTTCACGCGGCGCGTTTTCACAACATCGATATCGACTATAACAAGCTGCTGCGTGTGCTGCTGGGCGATGGCCGTTTATTCCGAGCTTTCTTTTACACCGGCGTCGATGCGGGCGCTGAACGTCAACAGGGATTTCTGCTGTGGATGAGACGCAACGGTTTCCGCGTCGTGCAGAAGGAACTCAAGACTTTTTATGATGGAACGCGGAAGGCGAATCTCGACGTCGAGATCGCCGTCGACATGCTGTCGCTGGCTGGACGCTACGACACGGCCGTGCTGGTTTCCGGCGACGAAGATTTCGTCTATGCCGTCAACGCGGTGGCTTACAAAGGTTGCCGCGTCGAGATCGTAGGCTTTCGATCGAACACAGCGCCGAAATTAATCGACGTTGCTGACTGCTTCATCGATCTTGGGGAGATCGCCGACAAAGTTCGCAAGGAGTTTCCGCACGGGATGCGTTACGAAGATCGAGACATCCATGTCTCGCATCAACCGCCGCCGCCTGCTCCGTTCATCGAACCGGTGCCGGTCATGAGCGCCGAAGCGCCGCCATGCTCGTCAGTTCCGACAGATGAATTTCATCCACCGATTGGATCGATCATTGACGCAAACGCAAATGACGGCCTGGACGAGTACAACCCGGGGAGTGATTTCATTCGCGTAACGGATGAGCAGTGAGCGGTTTGTCCAAGATCACAAATTGTGATCTTGGGGGTCCTACCGCTCATCAATCGGCACGTACGGAACGTTGCGTGGCCCAACGTACTCGGCGCGCGGACGGATCAGTTTGTTGTCGGCGTATTGCTCGAGGATGTGCGCGGTCCAACCGCTGATGCGGCTGATCGCAAAGATCGGCGTGTAGAGATCGAGCGGAATTCCCATCATGTAATAAGTCGAAGCTGAATAAGCATCGACGTTCGGCAGCAGGTTCTTCTCGCGCTTCATGATTGCTTCCAGCTTAGCAGTGATTTCATACCACTTCGGATTGCCTTTGCGCTCGCCCATCTCTTTCGAGAAGCGGCGCAAGTGCGTCGCGCGCGGATCTTCGGTTTTGTAAACCGCGTGGCCGAAGCCCATGATCTTTTTCTTCTTTGCCAGCGCGTCCTTCACATAATCTTCAACTTTATCAACGTCGTCGATCTCCAGAAGGATCTTCATGATCGCCGTGTTCGCGCCGCCGTGAAGCGGGCCCGATAATGCGCCGAGAGCGGCAGTCACGGCGCTGTACATGTCGGCCAGAGTCCCGGCAACTACTCGCGCGGTGAACGTCGAAGCATTCAATTCATGATCGGCCTGGAGAATCAAAGCCACATCGAGCACGTGGGCATCGAACTTGTCAGGCATTTCGCCTTTGAGCATGTAAAGAAAATTGGTGGCGATGTTTAGTTCCGGCTTGGGCTGGACGATGTCGAGATCATTGCGGGCTCGATCGATGGCCGCGACGATAGCCGGAAATCGAGCGGTCAAGCGAGTTGCGACTCTGATGCTCGCTTCGCGCGAGAGGTCGCGCTTTTCTTCGTCAAAGAACGCCAGCGCTGAAACCACGGTGCGCAGCATGTCCATCGGATCGGTGCCCTTGGGCACGCGCGCGCACATTCCTTTGATCAATTCAATCGCTTGCCACGGAAGTTCGTAGGACGCCGCCAGATTCTTTTTCAGCTCGTCAAGCTCAGCGCGCTTTGGCAGACGACCGTTCCACAGCAGGAACACGACTTCTTCGAACGTTGATTTCGTCGCCAGGTCATGAATGTCGAGGCCCTGATAAATCAGTACGCCTTTTTCGCCGTTGACGTCGCCGATGGATGATGCCGCGGCAACCACGCCGCGCAGTCCGGTCGCGACTGCGCTCCCCGTCGCAGTTTCTTTCGCGTTAGCCATTATTTGCGTCCTTTATAGTTTGATGTGTCGAAGATAGCAGAGCCATAAGAGCGTGACAAGCGACCGCGAATTGGTGAAATGAAAGAAGTTTCACGACTTGTTTTCAGTCGAAAGAATAATCGTTTGACCGCTTCGCGCTCTTATTATCGAAGCCGCAGAAGCGTTACGCGCGGCAATTTCCACAAAGCCCGCGCTGCCGACGATCATAAACAATTCGTCGTCGCCGAGACTCTTCTCTTGAGAAAAGAATTTACGAAAGGATGTCACCTTCTCTCCATTAACGCTCAAGCTTATGCCCGCAGAGACTTCCTCGTCGCCGAAATGCTCGCGCCTCAGATTCGTAATGCAGTTTCCAAAGCGATCGATGTGAATGATGCGCGCCTCGATCCCTTTCGCAGTGAGCTTCGGTTCCAGCGATTCGAGTAACGCGATGTCTTCAATCAACGGACCGAATTCCTCAGGAGAGACGCCATTCGATAAGGCAGCCGCAACTGGCGCGAAGATGTCGCGACCATGAAAAGTGTCGCTCACAGGCTGACGGAAAAACTTCTCGTTAGTTAACTCGCGCGCGACGAAATTCCCTTCTCTCTCAAGGATCCAACTGAACAAGCCGTTATCAGGGCCAACGAAATATTGTTCAGCACACTCAATGAGAATCGCGCGTCTATCAGAACCTACCCCCGGATCGACGACGCCGACGTGGATTGTGCTTGAAGGGAAATCTTTGTAAACCGTAACGAGGTTGAATGCGCCCGCGTGAATGTCCTGGGGCGAAATGTCGTGCGTGATGTCGATAATTCGCGCGGCAGGATTGATCGAAATGATCACCCCTTTCATCGCGCCGACAAAATAATCCTGCGTGCCAAAGTCGGTGAGGAGAGTGATGACAGACATCAGTTTCGAGTCTGTGGTTCCGAGTTTCTAGTTTCGGACAACCTTTGCGTCATAGCTTATTACTCGAAACTCCGAACTCTAAACTCGAAACAGTCCTATTGAAACTCGGCGTCGCGCGCTGTGCGAATCCGCAACTGTTGCCCCTGATTAAGACGAATGTCTTTGCCTTTTTGTGTCAGCACGCCCGCAGTGCCGACGCCGGCGCCGATGGTTGCGCCAATCGCTGCTCCAGTTCCGCCGCCGGCAATCAATCCGATGATCGCGCCGATACCAGCGGCCGCGCCGACCTTCTGCACATCGTCTTTAGTCGAACCACTTCCCTGCACGCCGCCTTCGGAATCAACTTTGCCGACACCTCCGCTGGCGCCGTTGGGAATAACTTCGATCACCTGCGCGCTCATTTTCGAACTGCGTCCGTCGGACAACTTGATTTGATCGAAAGACAGTTGCAACTGCGCGTTGCCTTTCGCTTTCCCGGGCCGCTTAAGCTGTTCGATGTGTCCCTCGATCACCGCGCCTTGATAACCGTTTGGTTCGAGCACGCGTGCTTGAAAAGGATCGCCTTTCTGCGACGCGTCGGTAGAAATATTATTGAGCAATTCAACACGCATGAGCGTATCGCGTGGAATCATCGACGTGTTCGCCGGTGAGTTCGGTGCGTTCGCGGGCGCATTTGTCGGCGCATTTGTCGGTGCATTCGTTGGGTCGTTGTTGCCCGGAGTCTTGTTCTGATCAGTCGGATACTGAACGGTGTTGTCTTCGGTTCGTGGCTTGAGCTCAGACGGAATGGTTGAATCGAAAGCCTTGCGATCGTAGCCCGCGTTGTATCCAACTTCGAATCCCTGCCGATAACCATCGCGGTACTCTTCCACAGATCCCCACGCCGAATTGAACGCACGATCGGCATGATCGTATTCAGCCTTGTTCCGAAACTCGCGGGGCGCGCTCTTCGCCACATCGCCGACGCCGGCCTGATAACCGTCGGAATAACCAGTGCGATAGCCGCGCATGATCGCTGTGGCCTGCTTCTGTTCCTGCGGATCCTGCGCATCTGCAATGCCCGCAAAGGAAATCGAAACGAGTGCAAAAGCGACAAGCAGGGTTAATGTTGACTTGAGGGTTTTCATCGTTGACCTTTCTTGCCGAACAGCGAAACGCCCATCGGCAATACGAAAGGGAGAGCGTTCAATCAGAGCCGTTGCTTGCTGACTCTGCCTTAGTAGCGTCAAAATGCTAACACCGAGCGCAAGCAGCAACAACTACGCTTCGGCAGCCGGATTTCAGATGCGCCGGCTGAAATATCAGTTGTAATGCGAAAAGTTTATCTCGATCACAGCGCCACCACGCCGATTGATTCGCGCGTCCTCGAGGCCATGCTGCCCTTCTTAGTTGAGAAGTTTGGCAACGCTTCGAGCGTGCATATGTTCGGACAGGAAGCGCGCGCCGCGGTGGATAAGGCCCGCCGGCAAGTGGCGTCGCTGATTGAGGCGCGCGCGAATGAAGTCGTTTTCACATCGGGAGGGACCGAAGCGAATAACCTCGCTATTCATGGGATTTGCGAAGCCGCCACAGCACATGGCCGCCACATCATCACCTCCGCGATCGAACATCCGTCGGTGCGCGGCGTCGTCGATGAGCTTGAGAAACACGGTTGGGAAGTCACGCGTTTGCCGGTTTATGACGACGGCATCGTGCGCATCGAAGACGTGCGCGCGGCGATTAGACCAGACACGATTTTGATCAGCGTGATGATGGCGAATAACGAAATCGGAACGATTCAGCCTCTCGCCGAAATCGGAGCTCTGGTTCGTGAAGAGCGCGAACGCGGTCATCGTCATCTCTGGCTTCATACCGATGCAGTGCAGGCTGCGGGACGACTCTCGATCGATGTGCAGACGATCGGTTGCGATCTGCTTTCGTTATCAGCTCATAAGATCTATGCGCCGAAGGGAGCGGGTGCGCTGTTTATTCGTCGTGGTGTGCGCTTGACGCCGCAGCAGGTCGGCGGACATCAGGAGCGCGAGCGCCGCGCGGGAACGGAATCAGTCGCGAACATAGTTGCGTTTGGCGCGGCAGCGGAACTTGCTCAAAAGGAACTGGACGAGCGAAACAAACAGACGCGACTTCTGCGCGATCGATTCGAAGCTGAAGTTGAGAGTCAAATTAACGACATCGTCTGCAACGGCGATCGCGAACAACGCTTGCCGCACCTCTCGAACATTTCGTTTCGCTTCATCGAAGGCGAAGGCTTGCTGATTCATCTCGACATGCAAGGCGTGGCCGTCTCGACCGGCTCGGCGTGCTCGTCAGGAACGCTGGAACCATCGCCGGTGATCCGCGCGCTGGGTCGCAACGAAGAATTAGCGCGTGGAGCAATTCGATTCAGCTTTGGGAAAGATAACGACAACGAAGATGTAGATTATGCGGTCGCCGCGTTGTCGCGTGCAGTCGAGAGTCTGCGCGCGCTGTCGCCGCTAGCACGTGAACACGTCGTACTTGCCGAGGAGTCAGTACCGTCTGCGTAAGCAGATGGAATAACCAATCAACGCTGTGGTAATTCTATGACCCATCCGCTCACGCAGATGGTACCGACCTTCGGACAAATGCCTTACTCAGACATCTTCAAAGACCACATCGCTTATCCTCGTAACGCAGGTGAACTCGCAGACGCTGACGTCATCGCCGAGGAAACAAATCCCGTCTGCGGCGATCGGCTACGGCTAAGTTTGCGCATTCGCGATCACCGCATCGAGGAGGCGCGGTTTCTCGCCTACGGATGTCCGCCGACACTCGCCTGCGGATCGGCGATCGCCGAAATGATCCAGGGCGTAACGATTGATGACGCGGCCAGACTAACAAAGGACCAAATCGCCGAAGCAGTTGGTGGCTTGCCATCGCGCAAGCAGCACGCGGCGTCGCTCGCCATCGAGACATTACAGGCAGCTCTCGCCAAGCACGCTTCAGAAGATCGCGGTTAATTGCGACAGCTGTCTTTGTAATCCTGCACTGCCTCGCACACTTCCGTAAATTAGCGCCAAGAACTTGCCGCACACCGGTTGCTATGTAGCCTCCAAACGTCCTTACGAAGGAGGCACACATGCTAAAACGATCGCTCATCGCTTTGCTGCTGATATTCGGAGTCACCATCGTGACGATGGCCCAAACGCCGCCGCCATTTCTCGACAAGGATGCCTCGCGCATTCGCGAGAAAATCGAAAACCTCGGTGTCGGACATCGGTTAACTGTGAAGATGAAGAACGGCGACTACTATCACGGCACGATTTCGAAAATTGAGTCGGCGAGTTTCGAGATCGCCGAAGTCGATCTCGCGCAAGTCGTGAAGTTTCAATATGCCGAAATCAAGAGTCTCTATGGTAGCTATGGCGAGAAGAATCTGTTCGGCAAACGGCCCAATCCAAAGAAAAGTTCGATCATCGCCCTTGCCGCTCTAGGCGGAGTGCTCCTTCTGCCTATCCTGTTGGTTGCCACAGCCAAGAATTGAGTTTCAGTTCGGAGATTAGAGTCGCACGCCGGCTGCAGACTCAGCGCTGACGTTGCGGTGAAGGTTGTGCCTTCTTGTGATACTCAGGACCGCAATACTTCTTCGGCTCCTGACCGATGATGAAGGTCTTCGTGCGAATCACGGGACAACTGTCGACCGCGATTAATCCCGTCGTCGGATCGATGTCGAGCGTGATCGTGCCTTGTAACTTCTCTGAAGGATCAGCGTCCGGGTAATTTCGCGACTTCAGTTTTGGATCGGGCTTCGGAGTTGGCTTAGGTTTCGGAGCTTCAAGCGGAGGCAACGAAGCCGGTTCGGTTTGAGAATTCCGCTCTGAATCGGCGCCGTCGCCGTCCTGGGCCGTGTCGTCCGGAGTCTCGCCGCTTTCCGATCCTGGTGATGTTCCGTTGATGAAAAATTCCGGCCGTTTGGTCGGCGAATCAGCCTTCGCGATATCGCCAGTCGCGGGATCGATGTCGATCTGCTGAATCCCCTCGGGTGTGGCCCAGTCGCCGGTCCATTCCGGGTGTGTAGTCAACGCCGCACTCATAAAGTCAGCCCAAATCGGCAAAGCCGAAGCGGCCCCAGTCAATCCCAATTGCGATCCATCGTCGAATCCAACCCATACGACGCAGACCAGGTCTGGCGTGTAACCCGCGAACCAGCCGTCGCGTGAAGTCCCGGTCTTGCCAGCAACGTTGAATTTGAAGCCGCGCGCGCGAATCGGCGCCGCAGTTCCGCGATTGACGACGTCTTTCATGAACGACGTCATCACGTAAGCGATTTCGGGACGCAGCACTTCATTCTTCTGCGCGGTTGGTTGCGCGACCGTCATTCCGCTGCCGGTCGTCACGCGCGTGATCGCGATCGGAGTTGTGCGCGTGCCGTTCGCGGCAAACGCGGTGTACGCGGATGCGACTTGCAAAGGCGTGGCTTCAGCAGTTCCCAACGCCATCGCCGGATAAGCATGTGGCACGCGCGGCAATCCGGCCTTGGCGGCAAGATTCATCACGCGTCCGATCGATACTTCCATTGCCACGTCGACGGTGACAACGTTCAAGCTGTGCACCATCGCATCGCGCAACGTCACCGGCTGCATCGAATACTTATCGCCCATGTTGCCCGGCGAATATTCCTGGTTGTCGTAGGTGAAGGTTTTCGGTTCGTCTTTGAAAGTCGTCGCGGGCGTAATCAGTCGCGGCACCGGATCGTAAGCCGTGTTCAGCGCGGTCGCATAGACGAATGGCTTGAAAGCTGAGCCAGGTTGGCGCAAGGCCTCAACCCGATTCAACTGACTCTTCGTGTAATCTCGGCCACCGACCATTGCGACAATTTCGCCGGTGTGCGCGTTCATCGCTATCAGCGAAGCTTGCAGAGTTCCTTCAGGCACGCGCCTGGACTCAATTTTGTCTAGAGCCGTCAGTTGCTTGGTGACTGCGGCGTAAGCAGCGCGCTGCAAATCCATATCGACCGAAGTGTAGATGCGCAGATGATCCGCGCCTTCGCCCGTGACTAAATCGCCGAGTTGATTCTGCACGTAATCAGCGAAGTAAGGCGCGTCCGAAATATCGATGCGGCCTTTCGCCGGCGCGAGTTTAAGATCCATCGCCTCTGCCTGCTTCGCCTGATCGTCGGTGATCGTTCCTGTCTCAGACATGGATTCCAGCACCTGATTGCGACGCGCGCGGGCCGTGTCCGGATCATGGAACGGATTGTAACGATTGGGACTGCGAATGATGCCGGCGAGAAACGCGGATTCGGGCAGCGTGAGATTCGTGACGTCTTTGTTGAAATATGCGCTCGATGCTTCACCGAATCCGTTAATCGAAAACCCGGATTGCTGACCGAGGTAAACCTGATTGCAGTAGAGCGCGAAGATGTCCTGTTTCGACAGACGCGTCTCCAAAATTACCGACATATACGCTTCAGCGATCTTTCGCTTCAAGCTATATTCAGGAGACAAGAGCAAATTCTTAACGAGCTGTTGGGTGATACTCGATCCGCCTTGTCGGGCGAGTGGCGAATTTGGATCGCTATCATAGCGCCGCAGCAGAGCGCGAATGATGCCGCGAATGTTCACGCCGTGATGCTCGAAGAAGGATCGATCTTCCGTCACGACGATCGCGTTTCTCAGATTCTCAGGCACATCGTTGAAACCAATCACGCGTCGCTTGGCCCGCTCGCGTCCGGTGACTGAACTAATCAACTCAGGTTCGAGTTGGGCGCGGTCGATCCGGGTGTTGCTGTCTTTTTGTGAAATGAATGCGATCGATTTTCCGCCGCGCGCGAATTGTACGCGCAGCGCTTGAATTGGATGGGCATTATCGATGACTGAATCCGATCCCGGATCGATCTCGATCGTCTCGCCAGTCATTGCATAACGTCCACGGACGACGTCGGCCTGCTGGTTCCGTTCGACATATCCAGCTCTCTTCAGATATGCAACCAGATCGTCTTCCGAGAGGTTTTGACCGGCGCGAATCTGTTTCGGCGCGGCATAGATTCCGGCCGAGCGAGTGAATACTTCGCCTTTTAATAGATTGTCGATGCGCGCCGAGAAAACGAACCAGTAGTAAACAAGGACGGAGACGACCAGCACGGCGACGAGCGTCGCCGGGATCACGATATAGGGTCGCAATAAGAAGCGAAGGACGCGTCGCGGAAAGCCAGGTTGAGGTTCGTCGTAACGAATCACGCGCGGCGGTGGCACACCGCTGCGCCGAACAATGCGTGGCACGTTGTTATCAGGTGGATGCCGAATTGCCATGAAGAACGATACGCTTTCGGCCTCTGGGGGGCACTGCCCTTTGATGCTAAACCGTTACGCTTCCGCTGTCTACTAAATGATTCCTACGGTAGTGTCTGAAAGGTGTATTGCCGGGGAATTAGCCCGACTCTGTAGCAACGCCACTTTCAGACACTACTATTCCTATATTGATTGACACGGGCGTTGCCTTTCGATATTTTTTGGCGACGGCTTGCCCGGCAACGACTCGCGTCAGTCAGGCACTATGTCTGTAATGTTCCAATGAAAGGAATCCCTCAAATGAAGTTCAGATCGCTCGGCGTTCTTGCGCTAACTTGTCTCTTTGCGATTCTCGTTTCCCTCAATCAGTCACACACATTCTCGCAAACAAAGAAAGCGCCGACTCCGACGTTGTCACAATCCGAACAGGATCTACTTAACGAAATCAATCAAGCGCGTGCCAATCCGCAGGTGTACGCCGGTTACCTGGAAAAGTTGAAACCGTTCTTTAAAGGAAAGGCATACGATCCGAATGGTCAGGGCGCGCTCGAAACTCAGGAGGGCTGGAGCGCAGTCGAGGACGCGATCAAATTCATGCGCGCAGCGAAACCGCTCGGACCGCTAAGCGCTTCAGAAGGTCTCAGCCTGGCCGCCCTTTCGCATGTGAAAGATCAAAGCTCCAGCGGCGCGACCGGTCACCAGGGCGGTGACCGCACGATGATCGAAGATCGAGTAAAGCCTTACGGAAGTTGGCAGGGCGGCATCGGAGAGAATCTTACTTACGGCGACGAGTCGGCGCGCGAGCGATTGCTCACCTGGTTAATCGACGATGGTTTCGTGAGTCGCGGACATCGCAATCGGCTGATGAGTCAGAATTATCGAGTCGCCGGAGTGTCGTGCGGGCCGCATCCGGAGTACAAAACCATGTGCGTCGTGACGTTGGCGGGTGGCTTCATCGACAAGGCATCCGTGCAACCTGTGGCGAATAAATCGGGAGGTCTTACTAATAACGCTTCGAACGTGACTCGCGCGACGAACAGCAATAGCGCAAAGTCAGCGACGACGAGTAACGCCAACAAGTCCGGGAACGCAGGAAAACCGCGCCGCTGATCTGGCGATTAAGCCAAGCTGCGCGGTTCCAGCTTCACTGTTCAAGGGCGACGATGCTTCGACCAAAGTCGTGCCATCAACGCGACAAAACTTCAGCGCCTCGTCACTCTCAACGCGATTACATTGAGGGCAGCGTTTCATTTCAATTTGGCATTCCCATGCGCCGGGTTAAATCTCTGAATCGCGGGTCGTCCCGAAGAGAGTCGAAGGTGGTCCAATACAACCGAGCCATCAGGGCATTGCGAGATTGAAAGTCCTTTTCCAACCATGCAAACGCCTGATCTTTGTCACCCAAACCCGCATACACTTGAGCGACATCGTAACCACTTACTTGTGCCTTGCCGAATCCTTGCTTCAATTCGTCCAGGATCGCCACTGCCTCATTTCGCTTACCGGTTTGAGAGTAAACATACGCGAGCAGCCATTTGTGGCTGTCGCGTTTGGATATCTGAATGCTCTTCTCTGCCTCAGCCAAAGCTTCGGCATTCTTTCCCTGCTTGAGGTAAACGAGCGTTAGTATTTCTCGCGCGGCGTACCAATTGGGATCGAGATCGATTGCTCTTTGGGATTGATCGAGAGCAGATTTCAGATCGCCTTTCTCCAGGTACTCATCCGCAAGATTAAGGCAGATGATTAAGGACAAAGGCTCAAGTTCCTGCGCCCGCTTAAATTCCGCCAATGACTCGTCGAGACGTCCCACATTGGCGAGATAATTGCCATAGAATTTGTGAGCCGTCGCATAATTTGGATTCAGCTCGATTCCCAGTTTGAGTTCCTTCTCGGCCTCGGCCCAATTCCATAGATACATATCGGCGTAGCCGAGTGAACTGTGGGCCTCGCCCAGCGAATTATCTATCGCCAGCGCCCGTTCAGCATAAGCCTTGGCTGTCGGCATCGTGTCGGCTGAGGGTGCGTTACTGAAAAAGGTTAAGACGGAGTAGCAATCGGCAAGTCCGACGTAAGCGAGCGCGAAGTTCGGGTCTTCGTCCGCTGCCGCTTTGAATTGCTCGATCGCCTTGCGGATATTTTCATCATCTCGCCTGTTCCAGTAGTAGCGTCCTTTGAGATATTGCTGATAAGCAATGCTGCTGTCCGTATACTTTTTCGCCAGCTTTTGCTCGCCTTCACCCGATAGTTTCAACTGCAGCTTCTGCGTAATGATCGAGGCGATCTCGCGCTGCGTCGCCATCAGATCGGAAATTTTCCGCTGGTATTCTTCCCCCCAGAGCGATTTGTCGTCGCGGATGTCGATCAGTTCGACGGTGATGTTCAAGTCATCGCCCTTCTGAACCAGGCGACCGCGCATAACTGCATCAACCGCTAGTTCCTTAGCGACTTTTGCGACGTCGTTATTTCCCTTATAGCGCATCACTGAAGTTGTCGGGCTGACCTTCAGACCTGGTAATTGCGACAGGCGAAAAATAAGCGACTCTGTCAAACCATCTGACAGGTAATCCGCGTCAGAACTGCCGCTGCGATTTTCAAACGGAAGGACGGCGATTGAGCTAATCGCGACTTCAGAATTCCGACTACGCAAAAACCAAACAACGCCGATCGACGCCGTAATCAGCACCAGTACGGTCACAGCCGCTGCGAGTTTATGCCTTCCGATCCCCTTGACGACATATTCGGCGCTCGAAGCTCGAGCAGATAGCGAGGACGCTGGTGAGCCGGACTTCGAAGGTGCTTCCGCCAGCGATGAACGATCCCCGCCCGTCATCGAGGTGCTTTTCGCCGGCGGACCTGTCGTGTCTCCAATATTGTCTGCGAGTTCACGCCGTAAAGCTTTCAATTCAATGGCGACTTCTTTGATCGATTGATATCGCTCGTCTGGCTCCTTCGCGAGACAACGCCGCACGATGCGTTGCAGTTCTGCGGGGGCGGAGGGATTGAGTTGAGTGATGGGCGGCTCCGGTTCATAGACGATCATGTGCAGAGACTTGATCTTTGAGTCGCCCTCGAATGCTTTCTTGCCGGTGGCTGCCTCGAACAGAATGCAGCCGAACGAGAAAATGTCTGACCGCTGATCGATCTCCTTCGTTTTGCCTTGCGCTTGCTCAGGTGACATGTAGCCAACCGTGCCCATGATTGTGCCCGGGGTTGAATGCTGGTGCATGACTGCAGTGGCGACTTCGCTCGAATCAGCGCCTGACAATGGCGGCCGCTCAATTAGCTTCGCTAAACCAAAGTCGAGAATCTTCGCGTGACCATCGCGCGTCACCATGATGTTGTCGGGCTTGAGATCGCGATGAACTATGCCGGCGGCGTGAGCTTTCGCCAGACCTTCGGCCGCGTGTTGCAGAAATCGCAGCAGCTTTCGTAAATCCGTATGCTCCTGATGGATCTTTTTGCGCAGCGTCACGCCATCGACAAACTCCATGACGATGAAGTGAGTGCTTTCATGCTCTCCGATTTCGTGGATCGTCGCGATGTTCGGATGATTGAGCGCCGCGGCGGCCTGCGCTTCCTGTTCGAACCGCCGCATTCGATCTTTGTTGGCAGCGAGGTCGACGGGCAGAATCTTTAGCGCAACTTTGCGATGCAATCGAGTGTCTTCCGCCAGATAGACTTCACCCATTCCGCCTTCGCCAATCTTTGCGCGGATTTCGTAGCGACCGAGTCGAGTGCCGGCAGCTATATTCATCTGATAGAGCAGTCCGAGCCGGGCATTGTAACCGAGCAATTCCCGCGCGCGAAAGCTTTTCTTGACCGGAGCACTTCGTAGAGTCTGAAGCCCGCATGGTTAGGCAAACTGGCCGGTGAGTTCAGGCTAAGATGGTGACGTTCTGTGTCGGTGTGAAGCCACAATTCTGCATGACGCAAGAACGGCTGCCGCAAGCGACAGCCGTATAGTGCTCGATTGTATTGGTCGGGACGGCGAGATTCGAACTCGCGACCTCACGCACCCCAATCAAGCGGGACACTGAAACGTAAATAGTTGATTTTGAATCGAGATGCAGCCACGGTCAAAATCAAGCCATTTCCCATTTCTTCACATCCGCTGACATGCCGTTACTGCGGTTTTCTATTTATTCCTGCCACAATCCTGCCACAGCAGGAAAGACCTGAAGAACGCGTCAAACGCGACTTGAGTTTCAAGGAACAATCTCGAAAACCAATGCCGCAGAGTCCTTAGTCCAAGGCCCGCCGATTTCAAAGCGGCGACGATCAGTTAAGCGATAGACGCCGGCCGCGAGTGGGCCGTACCATATCCTCAAGTTCAATCCCTGCAACTGCGAAGTGGTCTTTGGAGAAATGACAAGATCTCCGACATCAACCGATCGCGGGCTTGCATCCTTCGCCTCGATTAGTTTGGAAGTTTCTTCGAGATAAGGCACGAGCTTTCCATCTTTGAATAACTGGAAGCGATTTCCATAGAAAGAATCGATCACAGCGATCTTCACTGGCTCGTCGGAGTCGTTTACGATCAATACGTCAAGGTAGTCATCGCTTCCCAAGTGGTACGGCTGGCCTTGAGGTGATGACTTCGATCCTTCAGGAACCAATCGGACACTGACACCGTCGGGAATCGGTGTCGCGGGCTTTCGCGGTATCACATCAAAGGTAACCGGATTTGATTCGGCCCAATCGCCTTTATATGCAAATTGCTTGCGGACGACTAGCTGATAATGACCGGGAGCAAGAGGCCCATACCAGTATTGAACGTCGACAACTGCCCACTTTGTTTCGTGCCCTGGCGCCAACTGAGCCATTATCACACTTCCCGAAGGCGCCCGACTTTCCGCTAGCGCAATTTTCTCTTGCACTTGCTTGCTGTATGGCAAGAGATCGGCATCTTTGTAAAGCTCCGGACGATATTCGTAATACGGCGACATAAGGTTCCCAAGAATTAGATCCTCAGAAAGGTATTGGGTGATCAGTAGTTGAAAACTGATCGAGTCCCCAACAGAGTACGGCGAGGGAGTCGTTGAGGGTTCCTCACGAGAGATATCGCGGCTACGAGAAATTAGCCGCAGAGAGATGAACGTGGGATGTCTCAGTTGTTCGGCGCGTCGCTTATTGGCCGCTGTGATTTCCTCTTCCGTAGGATGATAAGCGCCGGGTTGATCAGTGGTACCCTGAGGTGAAGCCGAGAAAGCGAAACTCAGAACAAATCCGCATACGCCAAGCCATTTCTTGTACATGAGCATCGCCTTTCTTTAGCGGAATTACGGCAGGTCTATTGCCGCCGCCATTTGTCTTGCGAACTCCCTGCTCCACCGATTCACTTCGGACCGCTGTCGCTCATTCCTCTGTTCCGGCGTTAGACTCCGTGCGTCAGGATCCGATTCCACTTCTGCATACGTACTCACAAATACCACAAATTTTCCCCTCCTAAACACTATGTTCGATCCTTCATATCCCCAGGAATACGCTTCATCTCCAAAACCGCTCAACTCTACCGCTTCCTTCATCGTCCTTCCGAAGTTTTGTATCCTGTCGCGAGCTTCCTCCGCGGACTTTTGTGGGCTAATCGCGATTTTGATCTTCCTGTTCGAAAGCGACCAATACTGGATCAAAAGAGTCGTGCCTCCATTCATGGGCTTGCCGCGCTCATGTTTCCACCCTGGCAGCTCGCGTTGGAGTTGATGGGCAAACTTCTCATCCAGCCGGTCGAGGTCTAGCTGGCCCTGGCCAATGGCGTGGCTGAGAAGGACTAGGGATAATCCAAGTCCATACAAAATTCGTCGTCTCATTAGATTCTCCTTCCTTAAGTTAACAACTCCAAGCAAAGTTGCTATTGGAACGTTCGCCCGTTGCGATAGTCATCGCAGAGTTGGAACGAATCGATCGTGTGGAAATAATCTCCATTAGAGTTCAAGTCGTTGGTCCAGAAGTCCCAGCCCTTTCGATCTTCCTCAGTGATATTAGGATCACGTTGAAGGTAGGTGAGATAACACCACTTTACGAAGGCTCTGTTGTAAAGAGGAGCATTAAACCCAGGGCTTCCAGGCCCATTTGCCAGAACGGGATCGACTTGGGTGGCACGTTGCATGAACTCAGCCGAATAGAAGAAACCTAACCCTGTCTCGACCCTCTGGACGTGAATGCAGTTCAAGTCGAAAATGCATTGAGCTGTGTTACTTGTCCAAAAGTTCCAGCCTCTTGGATCGCCAGGATACGGAGGGTTGTCGTTTGGACGAGGCGTCGGATCACGCCGAAGGAAATCTATATAATGAAACTTGACAAACTCTCTGGCGCTATCGATGCGATTATTTGTCAATCCTGGTCCGCCGGGACATTGAACATCGACTAGTTTTATGTCCTCCACGTTCCCATTCACCGGCACCATCGAGTTTGTGTACTCGAAAATGGGCCCAACTGGATTTGATGAGTGAATAGTATGCACGGCGTCACTTCCGTTCCAATCGAAGACAACTAAACCGCCCCAGTTCCATCTCACCTTTCCGAGTGGCTGCTGTCGTCGTGGGGCATCGGCCTTTCCGGTGTAATAGACTATGTACATTTCAAACTGATCATCAATGTAAACGGAATCCGTGAAGTCCCAATCCGTGTACCCCGTTAACGCCGCACTGGGACTGTCGTTTGTCTCCGCATGAAAAGAAGTTGCCAGAATGCCAGAAAAATCCCACCAAAGATTCTGCTCCTTTCCGTAAGGGTCTTCCGTATCGAGTTGCCAACCAGATCTAACGTCTGACTCTGTAGCCCTTCGAGTTATACATCTAACGCCACGAGCCACTTTCTTTCGAAATGTACTTACAGCCTGCACGAACTTGATCCCACTTTGGCTGCCGTCCGAAATAAATGGGTCAGTCTCAATATGCGCGTCAAACGATATTCCTACCTGCGGCAAGGTCAACGGACAGCCAATTCTGTAGCGCCAAAAAATTTCCTCGAATGTATTTCCGCACGTATACGGCGCAGTAACCCTGTCGGTGTTCTGATGCGTCACGACATTCGTGAGTCTTGGCAACGTGGAATTAATTGTGAATGTTCGAGAGACGACAATCCCGCTCTTCGAGTAAGTTACAGTCGCAGTAATGATACCGACATCAGTCGATCTGAGCGTCACCGAAGCCCCGTTTTGATTACCGGCGGAAATAGAGGAAGGACCGCTGAAGGTCCAGTGATATGTCCCTCCAGCAAAAGCTGCCGGGACTGCCGTTGCATTAAGAACGACATCTGCCCAAACCAACTCATTATATTGCGTATTGGGTGTTAGCGTTCCACCCTTTGGATTTGGATAGTTGTTGGGCAGTTCCGGGTTCGTAACCTTAACGTCCGCCGAAACATTGAAACTGAAATCGTCAAAGCCGACGCCGTAAGGATCTGTAATGTTCCGAATCACGATCTTAGTTATATTGTCCAGCGCTCCGAAGCTTATCTCTTTCGTGGTTGTGCCATTCCCAAAAACGGCAAAAGAGCCGTAAGGAGAATCGTTGCGATAAACATCAATGACTGCAAACTGGTCAAAAAAGACATTTATGCCAACGATGTAAAAAGTCAAATTACTTACGGGCTGCGCGAACTCAACAATGACTGGTTGGGTATCGTCAGGTTTAGTGCTGACAAAATTAGGCGGCGAGGTTGTAGAGCAAACACCGCAGTTTTGGTAGGTATGTAGGGGTGAGGTTATTGTCGAAAACCTTACACCGTACGGATTCAGGTACGGCTGGAATTGATCGGTAAAAGTTGTGTTGTTAGGTAATTCATCGAAATTGATCTTGACTGGCAGGGCAGCCGAATCCACACTGACAAACCCCTGTGAAGATGCTGAGATGCCGTTGTTATCGGAAACTGACAACGATACCGAATAGACTCCGCTCGCACTGTATTGATGATTGACTACCGCGCCAGCACTTGACGTTCCGTCACCAAAATCCCAGGAGTAGCTGGTGATCGTTCCGTTGGGATCGAATGAACCGGTGCCATTCAACTGGACGACCTGCCCGCTTTGTGTGACGTACGGCCCACCGGCGTTCGCGACCGGGGTCTGATTTCCACCGGTATAGTCGCTACCGAGTTCGCTGTTGTTGTAAGCTACACCGCTTGCCCAACTGGCGATGTAATCTCCATTACTGCTATTCGACAAATCTGTTTGACTCGTACCATCAGCATTCATTGTCCAAACTTGAGCGATTGGATCGCAGCAGGCGCGTTCCCGATCGCTGCGAAAGACTATTTTCGAACCATCGGGCGACCAAGACGGAGCGTCATCATTTCCTAAATCGTTAGTCAATCTCGTCTGTGCCGAACCGTCAGAGTTCATTACATAGACTTCTTTGTTAATATGGACTTTAGACTTCGTCATGTAGTTGCCGTCGTCATCTGTCTCTTGCCACGTCTCGGTAGTGCTGTCACGCGTACTGATAAAGGCAATCTTGCCGCCATTAGGCGACCATGTGGGCTGTGTGTCGTCGATAGTGCTGGCGCTGAAAGTCAGGCGCTGTTGTGCACTCCCGTTAGCGTTCATCACATAAACGGTGTCGTAACCCGCATGATCTCGATCGCTGGCAAAAGCGATCTTCGATCCATCGGGCGACCATGATGGCTCACCATCACTTGATGAAGTATTCGTGAGGCACACTTGATTCGAGCCATCCGCATTCATCGAATAGACTTGATAACTGACGCCGTTCCGCATGCTCTGAAAGACAATCTTCGATCCATCAGGCGACCATGAGGCCATGCTGTCGTCATTCGGGTCCGTAGTTAACCGCGACACACCGCTACCGTCTGCGTTCATGACGTAGATATCCATGTAGCCAGTGTCAGGATGATCACGATCGCTCTGGAACAGAATCCTTGTTCCATTCGGCGACCAGCGTGGGCAATCATCATTGGCCCCAGAATAGGTCAGACGAGCAACGCCACTGCCGTCGCCGTTCATGACGTAGATCTGCATTGAACCTTCGCGATTGCTCGCGAAGACAATCTTTGAACTACCACTTTGCGGCATTGGCGCGAGAAACAGATCGAACGTCGTCGCGTCAGGTGAAAGATCGCTCGTGCCAAGTTTATTCGAATGCCAGTCGAGGATTGAGATTTTACTCTCGTCGGAATGTGATGCCGGATAGCGAAGAAAGCTTAGAGCTGCATGATTAAGTAGACGGCGATTCGAATTGATCAAAGCCAATAACGAGGACAACGAGTGTTCGGCCCCCGTCGGTAGCGAGCGAGCAGTGCGCGCGTGATCTAACGTCGCGGTTCCCACCTTTCCACGACTCTCAGCGCTGTCGATACTTACTCGCTCGCTACCGCCCCCGAAAGCTCCCGCACCGGCCATTTTCTTTGGCGGCAGCGGATCTCCGACTTTTCGACCATGACGCGACTCAAGCGGCTTACGCCGGGATCGCATCGTGGACTCGATCTGTCTTGGCGCTTCTGGTTTTTCGCGCGGCCGTTGCCGCATCTCATCAAGGTTAGGCAACACGGCAGCGGGCGCTCCCGGCTGTGGCGGCTTGGGTGAAACTTTCTTGACGTTTCGGCTATTAATGCCATTGCCGCTTTGCGGAAAACCTGACTTACTAGAGGCAGATATGATCAAACTGAGACTGGAA
>Ga0075436_100000041_pt1 | contig 79022 bp, 70 predicted proteins | sample RhiMethybrSRZTD5_FD_75303 | JGI IMG/M metagenome (GOLD analysis project Ga0075436, IMG submission 75303) | Populus rhizosphere microbial communities from Tennessee, USA - Rhizosphere MetaG P. TD hybrid SRZTD5 | ecosystem: Host-associated > Plants > Roots > Rhizosphere > Soil | place: USA...
TTCCTCGATCGTGGCCCCCGTGGCAACGCAACCTGGTAAGTCGGGAACGTAGGCCGAGTAGTTCCCTGCCGCTTTCTCGATCACGATGGCGTAGCGCATATGATCCTCACGTCTTGAGACCTGCCTGTTTGAGAATACTATGTAGCGTACCAGGCGCCAAGTCGTCGCTGGGCTTCCCCGGAACGGTGACGCGCCCTGACTTGGTCGGATGTTTAAGTTGCCGATGGCTGCCGCGTGTCGACACGATAGTCCAGCCATCGCTGTACAACGTTCGGAGCACCTCACTGACCTTCATCCAGGCGCAGAATATCAGCTCTCCCGACTCCGCGCCGCGGGCGCTGAGTGCGGAAAGGAGACGATGAGATGCAGAGGCCTCTCTTGGTTCTTGTCCTCGTCCTCGGGCTGGCGATCCCCACCGCGGCCTGCGATTCGGTGGAGGGTCTCGCCCCGTTGCTCCAACCCGGCTCCGTCCTTCTCCTGGGCGAGATGCACGGCACTGTGCAGAGCCAAGGCTTTGCGGTGCGGGCCGCCTGTCTGGCCCTCGGCGCCGGCCACGCGGTCACCCTGGCGCTCGAAATCCCGGTCCAGGAAGCGGGCCGCATAGCGGCCTACCTGGGCTCGGCTGGAGATGAGGCAGCGCAAGTATCCCTGCTCTCGGGACCCTTCTGGACGGATCGGTATCAGGACGGCCGCAGGAGCGAAGCGATGCTCGCGCTGATCGAGGATGTGCGCATGATGCGCCGGAGGGGTCAGCCGGTGCGCCTCACCCTGCTCGATACCAGTGTGCCGCCCGCCGACGGCCAGAGTCGGGATCAGGTCATGGCGGATAATCTGATCGCCGCCCTCGACGCCTCGGCGCAGGACGTGTTCATCGTTCTCACTGGGAACCTGCACAGCCGCGTGACCCTCGGATCGCCTTGGAATCCGAAGTACGAGCCCATGGGATTTCTCTTCACCCGGGCAAAGCCAGCGGTGAAGGTCACGGCGCTGGACGTCGCCTATCCCGGAGGCACGGCCTGGACCTGCGATTCAGCGGATGCGGCGGGCTGCAAAGTGCGCGCGATCCGTGGCAAGGGGGACGACAAGGGAGTGCGCGTGATCCTGCACCCTCTGGAGGGCGGCTTCCACGGCGTCTACAACGTCGGTCCGTTGACCGCCTCGCCGCCCGCGGCGCAGGGCGCCAAGGCGACCTCCGGCCCGAAGTAAGGGCGCGGAGTCGGCCCGGGCGGCACCGGTTCCGCTCTCGGACATCCGAGGGCTCGTAGGCTATGCTTCGGCCAGGACGTCTCATGAAGGAGGCTGGCGTTGCAAGGAAAGAAGTTCCTCCACTCCATCCGGCTCAAGAACCTTCTCTCATATGGGAGCCAGGGGACAACTCTCGAGTTGGAACCGCTGAACGTCCTGATCGGGCCGAACGCCTCCGGCAAGTCAAACCTGATTGAGGCGATCAGTCTACTGGCGGCCACGCCAAGTGACCTGCAGAAGCCGATCCGAGAGGGTGGGGGAGTGGTGGAGTGGATCTGGAAAGGCTCTGAACACAAAGGGTCGGCCGAGATAGGGGTGAGCCTTGAATATGGGCCTCGGGATCCCGTCTTGATGGCATACTCCCTCGATTTTGAAGAGACCAACCACCGTCTTCAGGTTCGGTCTGAGACGCTGGCTGGAGTGGCGAACCCAGAGCCTTTCTTCTACATCCACGATGGGCTTAGAATCCGTCTTCCTCGCTACCCGCAAGGACTCTATGCGACGGTTGCTCCAGAGTTGAAGTGGTCTGACTTGAACCGTGGACAGTCAATCTTTTCTCAGGTTCGAGACCCCAGCATCTATCCGCAACTTACTTTCACAGGGGAACAGTTCGGACGTATCCGTCTCTTCCGAGATTGGGCCTTCGGCCGACGAACGCCCGCCCGTCAGCCACAACGAGTCGATCTCCCCGACGATTTCTTGCGTGAGGAGGGCGACAATCTCGGACTCGTGATCAACAAGCTCAAGAATCACCCGCCGACGAAGAGACTGCTCCTCGAGAAACTGAAGCTGTTCTTGGAGGACATCGAGGATATTGAAACGCCAGTCCAAGGTGGGACGATCCAGGTGTTCCTTCACGAGAGGGGCGATCGGACGATCCCCGCCGTTCGTCTCTCGGATGGCACCCTCCACTACCTTTGTCTCTTGGCGATCCTGTGTCACCCCGAGCCGCCGCCCCTCATCTGCTTGGAGGAGCCCGAGCTTGGGATGCACCCCGACATCATCCCGAAAATCGCCGAGTTGCTCGTCGAAGCGGCTCAGCGCACCCAGCTCATCGTCACGACGCACTCTGACGCCTTGGTCTCTGCACTCTCGGACATCCCCGAGGCGATTGTGGTCTGCGAGCGGGACGACGATGGAACGACTCTCCGCCGTCTGGAAAAGGAGAAGCTCGCGGAATGGCTTGAGCGCTATCAGCTCGGCGAGCTGTGGAGCATGGGAGAGATCGGCGGGAACCGATGGTGAGAGAGATTCGGATCTACGCTGAGGGAGGAGGCAACGACAATCCAACCAGGACGAAGTTCCGGACTGGGTTGAACCAGTTCCTTGTCTCGCTCCGTGAGATGGCGAGAACCCAGCGCGTCCGCTGGCAACTCGTTTCATGCGGTCCTCGTGGCGTCGCATTCGACAACTTCAGGACGGCGCTCCGTGATCACCCCGAAGCTTTCAACGTGCTGCTGGTGGACTCGGAGGCTTCTGTCAACCAGACTCCCTGGAGCCATCTGGAAGGTCGGGACGGCTGGAAGATCTCTGGGTCGAGGGATGAACAGTGCCATCTCATGGTGCACTGCATGGAGTCCTGGTTGGTCGCCGATCCGGCGACTTTGGCGGAGTTCTACGGTCAAGGCTTCCGCCAGAAGGCCCTGCCAGCGGCGGCCGACATCGAGACAGTGATGAAGCAGGAGATTACCGACGCCCTGGAGCATGCGACGAAGGAGACCCAGAAAGGGACGTACCACAAGATCCGCCACGGCGCTGACCTCCTGGGCCGCCTTGACCCTGCTCGCGTCCGGAAGCGCGCCAAACACTGCGACCGCCTCTTCCTCACTCTGGAGTCCCTCCTCCGCTTCGCCTGAAAAGACGTGTAGACTCAAAGGATTGGGAAGCGACCGGCGACCTGCCCGCGCTCCCCTGAGGCACCATGAGCTCGATTCCACGCCGCGGGCTGATGCCCGATGCCGAGATGTTGGACGCCCGGGACCGGTCCGTTCTTCCCCCGGAGGCCTTGCCGCGCCTCGCGGTGTTGCTGGTCGCGGGCGGCACGATCGAAGCGGCGCTGCGCAGCCTGGCGCGCGGGGAGTACGAGGTCACGGCCGTGCCCGACGCGGAGGCCGCGCGGCGGGTGCTGGCGTCGCGGCGGGTGGGAGTCCTCTGTCTTGGACCGGAGATCGAAGGCGAGGCGGCACGGGATTTCGTGGCGGAGGTCGAAGGGCTCACGGCGGCGCCGCCGATCCGGTTGGTCCTGGCGGGCGGCCCCGATCTTTCGATCTTCCAGGAGCTCATCGACGAGTCGCGGCTGTACTACCTGAGCCAGGCGCCGCCGGCGCCGCGGGAGCTGGACGCCCTCTTGCGGACGGCCGTCCGCCGCGCCGGCGAGGGCGAGGCGCCGGTGGCGGAGGAGGGACGGACCCTGTCGGGAAGCGTGCTCGTCGAGCTGCTGCGCCGGCTGTCTCTGCTCGACGACCCGGAGGAGATCGCGGACGTGGCGGCCGAAGCGGCCCGCGATCTGGTGAATGCGGACCGCGCCTATCTCCTGCTGTTCGATCCCGAGAAGGAAGAGCTGTGGGCGCGCGAAGCCGGCGCCGGCGGCAGCGGGCGCAGCCGGCGCTACGAAAGCGCGGCGGTCGGGCTAGTCAGCTTCGTGCTGCGCAGCGGGCTGCCTGTACGCCTTCCCCGGCTGGGCGACGATCCACGCTATGACCGCAGCGCCGACGATCCCCTTGGGCGCGGCGACGAGCGCTTCCTGGCCGTGCCGGTCACCGCCGCGGGGCACGAGCTGGGCGTGCTGGTGGCGATCCGAGTGGCGGATCGGCCTCAATTCGGCTCCCGTGAAGCGGAGGATCTGGAGCGGCTCGCGGCGCAGGCCGCCCCGTCTCTCGCGGCCCAGGTGCTCGCGGAGCGCGACGGCGGCGCCGAGGCGGTCGGCGGGCCGGATGCGCGGCTTTTCCGCCGCGAGGTGGTGGAGCGGACGCTCCGTCCCAAGGCGCAGGCCGATCCGCTCCGCATCTCGCCCTCCTGGGCGCGCTGGTCCTATTGGGTGCTGGTGGCGACTCTCGCCGCCTTCCTGGCCTATGCCTGGCTGGGGACGGTCGACGAGTACGCCAGCGGGGTTGCGGTGGTGGAGACCGGCGGCCGGGCCGATCTGACCGCCCGCACCGCGGGCACGGTCGTGGGCGTCGACGTTGCACCCGGGCAGCGCGTCGAGACCGGCCAGCTCCTGGTGCGCTTCGACGACGCCCGCGAGCGCGCCGACCTGGAGCGCGCTGAGCGCGAATTCAATCTCCAGCTCATCAACCGCCTGCGCGATCCGGCGAGCTCCGCGGCGGAGCAGGCGCTGATCGGGCTGCGCGCCGAGCGCGAGCTGGCGCGCGCCCGGCTGGAGGAGCGCGCCTTCAGGGCTCCCGCCGCCGGCGTCGTGAACGACGTCCTGGTCCGCCCGGGACAGTATCTCCAGCCCGGGCAGACGGTGCTCTCGCTGGCCGCCGGCGGCACGGAGCCGACGGTGACAGTGGTGCTGCCGGGGCAGTACCGGCCGCTGCTGCGCCCTGGCCAGCCGCTGCGCCTGGAGATCTCCGGCTACCGCTATGCCTATCAGAAGCTGGTTGTGGGCACGGTGAGCGACGAGGTCATCGGCCCCGGCGAGGCGCAGCGCGCGCTCGGGCCGGCGATCGCCCAGACGGTCCAGGTGACCGGACCGGTCGTCGTCGCCAAGGCGCGCCTGCCGTCGTCCACCTTCGTCGCCGAGGGGAAGACGTACCGGTACCACAACGGCATGCAGGGCACGGCCGAGGTCCGCATCCGCAGGGACCGGCTCCTCGTGGTGCTGGTGCCGGGTCTCAAGGCGCTGTTCGGGGACCATGGGGACCATGATGGATGAAAAGCAGGCCGAGGAGCGGCCGCTTTCGCTCCTCGCGCGCTTTCCGGCTCTCCGCGCGCTGCGTCTGGGCCGCCGGCGGCGCGTCCCGTTCGTGCAGCAGACCACGGCCACGGATTGCGGCGCCGCCTGCCTGGCCATGGTGCTCGGCTACTACGGCAAGTCGGTGGGCCTCTCCCAGGTCCGCGAAGCGACCGGGGTGAGCCGCCACGGCACGAGCGCGTTCGCCATCCTGGAGACCGCGCGCCACTTCGGCCTGCGCGGCCGCGGGGTGCAGATCTCCGAAATCCAGGAGCTGCGGTTCCTCGATCCCGGCGCCATCCTGCACTGGCGGTTCAGCCATTTCCTCGTCCTCGAAGGCACCGACCCGCGCGGCGCCTGGGTGGTGGACCCGGGCGTCGGCCGCCAGCACATGCCGTGGGCCGAGCTCGACCGCTCGTTCACCGGCGTCGCCCTGACCCTGGAGCCGACCGAGGACTTCCAGCCGGAGCCCGGCAAGCCGCGCGGCGTCGGCCGCTACGTCCGCCGCGTCCTGGGACAGTCCGGTCTCCTCACCCGTATCGTGGTGCTCTCCGTGCTGCTCCAAGTGCTGGCGCTGGCCGTCCCCGTCTTGACCGGCGTCCTGGTGGACCGCGTCATCCCGCGCGGCGATCAGCACCTGCTCCTGGTGCTCACGGTCGGCGTCGTGAGCCTCCTGGCCTTCCGGCTGGTGGCGTCGCTCGTGCGCTCCTTCCTCCTCCTCTATCTGCGCACCCGCCTCGACGCGCGCCTCGCCCTCGAATTCCTGGAGCACCTGGTCGGGCTGCCGTACCTCTTCTTCCAGCAGCGCTCGGCGGGCGACCTGGCGATGCGCCTGAACAGCAATTCGACGATCCGCGAGCTGCTGACGTCGAGCGCTCTCTCGACCGTCCTCGACGGCTCCATGGTGAGCCTCTACCTGTTGTTCCTGCTCTTCGCCGACCCCAAGATGGGGCTCCTCGCCGCCGGCCTGGGAGCGATCCGCGTCGTCCTCTTCTTCGTGGTGCGGATGCGCCAGCGCGACCTCATGTCGCAGTCCCTCCAGGCGCAGGCGAAGTCGCGCAGCTTCGAGTTCGAGCTGCTGGCCGGGATCGAGACGGTGAAGGCGGCGGGCGCCGAAGGCCAGTCGGTGCAGCACTGGTCGAACCTCTTCGTGACCGAGCTCAACGCTTCCCTCGACCGCGGCCGGCTGGACGCGGCGGTGACCAGCATCCTCGACCTGCTGACCACCGCCTCGCCGCTCCTGATCCTCCTCTACGGCAGCTTGCTGGTGATCAATGGCGAGCTCTCCCTGGGCTCGATGCTCGCCCTGAACGCGCTGGCCCTGGGGTTTCTGACGCCGCTGTCGACGCTGGTCACAACGGCCTCGCAGCTCCAGATCATGGGCAGCTACCTCGACCGTATCAACGACGTGTTCGACGCGCCGCGCGAGCAGGAAGGGGAGAAGCTGCGGCCGGCGGTGGCGCTGTCGGGGAGGATCGTGCTCGAGGAAGTGACCTTCCGCTACGCGCTGAGCGTGCCGCCGGCCGTGCGCGAGGTCTCGTTGGAGATCCCGCCCGGGCGGCTGGTGGCGGTGGTGGGCTCCTCGGGCTCTGGGAAGTCGACGCTCGCAGCGCTCCTTGCCGGCCTCTACCGCCCGGAGTCCGGGCGCATCCTCTACGACGGCATCGACCTCGTCGATCTCGACCTCGGCTGGCTGCGCCGCCAGCTCGGCTTCGTGGCCCAGCAGCCGTACCTCTTCGGCGCCTCGATCCGCACCAACATCGCGCTCACCGATCCTACTCTCCCCCTGGCGCGGGTGGCGGACGCGGCACAGCTCGCCTGCATCCACGACGACATCCTCTCCATGCCGATGCGCTACGACAGCTTCCTGGCCGACAACGGCGCCTCGCTCTCGGGCGGCCAGCGCCAGCGCATCGCGCTCGCCCGCGCCCTGGTCCGCCGTCCCAGGGTCCTCATCCTCGACGAGGCGACCAGCTCCCTCGACGCGGTGACCGAAAAGGCGGTGCAGGACAACCTCGCCGGCCTGCGCTCGACGCGGGTAGTCATCGCCCACCGCCTGAGCACGGTGCGCGACGCGGACGTCATCCTGGTGATGGAGGCCGGCCGGATCGTCGAGCAGGGAACGCACGACGAGCTCCTCGCCCGCGGGGGCAAATACTACGAGCTGGTGACGGCACAGCTCGAAGGACGTGACGAGGAGCGGGAGGCGGTGGGGTAGGCCCCTCACCCCCTGCCCCCTCTCAGTACCCAGGGCGTTGCCCTGGGCTGAGGAATTGCGGGCCGTTGGCCCTGAAGACGGGGGGGCGGGAGGCCCGAAGGGCCGTGATCCCTGAGCCCAGGGCAACGCCCTGGGACCGATGCCGCCACCACTATTTCTTCTTTCTCTTCCCCCCTCTCCCGGGCGGGCGGGAGGGCGTGTGGGAGAGGGGGTCAGGGGGTGAGGGGTTTGTACCGCTCCCGCAGCTCGATCTGCCGGTCCTTCATCGGCACTTCGACGCCGCGGATCAGCACGTGGTCGGCGAAGGTGGTGACCTCCAGCGGATCGCCGTCCCAGACGACGACGTCGGCGTCCTTGCCCGGCTCCAGAGTGCCGTAGTGGTCGGCGAGTCCCCAGATGCGGGCGGGGACAGTGGTCATGGCTTCCAGCGCGGCTTTCCAGGGCAGGCCGTGGGCGACGGCGTTGCCGGCGGACTGCTTGAGGTTGCGGGCGTTGTGCGCGTCGCCGCTCATGAAGGCGATGGTGACGCCGGCGGCGTGGAGGCGCGCCGCGTTCTCCAGAGTGGCGCCCAGGGCGTCGAAGCTCGCCGGCAGGTTGTTGAGGACGTTCAGGAGCACCGGCACCTTGGCCGCCGCGAGCTGGGGCGCCACCACCCAGGCTTCCGCAGCGTCGGCGAGGATGAGGTCGAGGTGGAAGTCCTTCGCCAATTTGAGGGTGCTCTCGATGTCGGCCGCGCGGTTGACCGAGACGACGAGCGGAATCTCGCCGCGCACCACCGGCTGCAGAGCCTCGAGATCGAGCCGCGACAGCGCGTAGGGCCGGCGGTCGCCGCGGTCGAAGGCGGCGCGATGGGCGCCGTAGTCGAGCGCGTCCCGGAGAGCCTCGCGCAGCCGCAGCAGCGCGGCGGCCCGGGAGCCGCCGGAGAGGCGCGCGGCCGGGGCGCCCAGCACGGCGAACATGGCGACGCGCGGGCGGAGCACGAAGTCCGGGCTCTCGGTGCCGAGGTGGATGACGGCCCCACGGCCGGCGAGGAGGCTCTTGCCGGGAAGAGGGGCCACGACGGCGCGGGTCAGGCCCTCCACGCGGTTGATGGGGATCACGAACGAGCGTGGGTTGATGACGTCGGTGACGTCGTTCGCGGCGGTGATCCGCTCGTCGTTCACCGTCGTGTCGACCGTCCCCGAGCCGGCGTCGACCTCGACGATGCCGAGGCGGCTCTCGGAATCGAAGAGCCCCGGCGTCACCACCTTGCCGGCCGCGTCGATCCGCCGCGCGCCGGCCGGGATGGCCACCTCCTTGCCCACCGCGCGGATGCGGCCGTTTTCGATCAGCACGGTGCCGCCCTCGATGGTTCCGGCCGGCCCGAGGGTGTGCACGGTGCCGCCGGTGATGGCGATGATTTGGGCTGCGGCGGGCGCGTTGGCAAGGACAAGGACAACAAGGACGGCAAGGACAACAAGGACAAGAGAAGACCTCACTGCACACCTCCTGCAGGTGGCGCCGGCGCCGGCATCGTGCCGAGCTCGAAGTCGGTGCGCCAGGCGTGGGCCGGATCGTCCTCGTCGAACAGCAGGGCGCCGTCGACGTAGACCTTGGCGGCCCGGCTGTAGACGCTGAACGGGCTGCCGGTCCAGATCACCACGTCGGCCATCTTCCCTTCCTCCAGCGAGCCGGTCTGCTTGTCGACGCCGATCGCCTTGGCGGCATTGATGGTCAACCAGCGGATGGCGTCCTCGGGGCGCAGCTTGAAGCCCATCCGGTTGCCGGCGGCCATCGCCTTCGCGGCCTCCTGGTTCAGGCGCTGGATCCCCTCGGCGGAGTCGGAGTGCACGATCGCGCAGCCGTTTTTCGCGTGGTCCACGAGGGCGATGTTTTCGCGGATGCCGTCGAAGGACTCCATCTTGAAGCCCCACCAATCGGCCCACATGGCGCCGCAGATGCCGTTCTCCGCCAGCACGTCGGCGATCTTGTAGGCTTCCACGGCGTGGTGGAAGGCGGCGATCTTGTAGCCGAACTCCTTGGCCATGTCGATCATGGCGAGCATCTCGTCGGCGCGGTAGCAGTGGTTCTGCACCAGGATCTCGCCGTGCAGCACGCCGAGGAGCGTCTCCAGCTCGAGGTCGCGGTCGGGCTCGTTGTTGTCCTTGCCGGCCGCCGCTTTCTGATGATAGGTCTCCCACTTCCGTTCATAGTCGCGCGCCTTGATCCACGCCTCGCGGGTCACCGCGATGTTGCCCATGCGAGTGGCGGGGGAGCGCCCCTTCTGGCCGTAGACCCGCTTCGGGTTCTCGCCGCAGGCCATCTTCAGGGACCACGGAGCGCCGGGAAAGCGCATGTCCATGGCCGACCGCGCGGGGACGTTTTTCACCACCACGCCGCGTCCGCCGATCAGGTTGCCCGAGCCGGGGAGGATCAACATCGACGTGACGCCGCCGGCCAGGGCGAGCGGGAACTGCGGATCCTGCGGCCAGATCGCGTGCAACGCCCACATGTCGGCGGTGATGGGATCGGTGAGCTCGTTGCCGTCCGCGTTGGCGGGCACTTCCGGCGAGGCGTAGACGCCGAGATGAGAGTGCGGGTCGATGATGCCCGGCGTCACCCACTTGCCGGTGGCGTCCACGACGGCGGCGTCGGCGGGCGCCGGCAGGCTCTTCCCGACGCCGGCGATCTTGCCGTCGCGCAGCAGCACCGAGCCGTCCTCGATGCGGTCGCCCACCGCGGTGAGGACGGTGGCATGGGTGATGAGGACCGGCCGCGACGGCCGCGGCTTGTAGGTGGAGGCGTAGGGATCCGCCGGCGGCTGGGCCGCCTGCTCGGCGGCTGCGGTGAGGGACGGAAAGGTGAGGATGAGCAGGATCAGAAGGACGGAGGGCGAGCGTGGCGGAAGCCTCATGGCTGAAGGATCTCCTCCCGAGAGATGAGAGCGCGGGGATCGTAGCATGGGCTACGCCGGCGCCGGCGTCGTGGACGTGCGGCGTGAGGAGCGGCGCTCGTACATGGACGCGTCCGCGTGGGCGATGGCCTCCTGGATGGACGTCCGGCCGCCGTATTCGGCGATCCCCCACGAGAAGCGGAGCGTCATCTCCTCCCGCTGCGGCCCGGCGTGGAACGAGACGCCGCGATCGAGAGCCCGGAAGCGGGCTTGCGCCTTCGCCGGCTCGAGGCTCGGCAGCAGCACCAGGAACTCGTCGCCGCCCCAGCGGAAGAGGAGGTCCTCGGCGCGAATGAGGCTGCGGATGGCCCGCGCCGCTTCCTGGATAGCGGCGTCCCCCATGGGATGGCCGCCGGAATCGTTGATCGCCTTCAGATGATCGAGGTCCACCATGATCACCGTGCCGCGTCCGCGCCGGACGGTGGGATCCATTCCCTCGCCCCTCAGGATCGACTGGAAGGCGTGGCGGTTCAAGGTCTCGGTGAGCGGGTCGAGGCGCGCCTGCCGCTCGATCTGATCGCGGGCGCGGCGCACCGCGGAGAGCGCCTCGGTGAGCTCGCGCCGGGCCTCCTCGGAGATCACGAAGACCATGCCGAAGCCGAGCAGGAGCTGGCCGAAGAGGTCGGCCAGAGACGAGTAGCTGAGCCACAGGAAACGGTGCGGGTGCTCGTGAAGCCAGAAGAGCGGGACGTAGGCGAGGAAGAGCAGCGAAAGGAACCCGAGAGCCAGCTGCATCAGGCGGAAGCCGACCGTGCGATGGAAGGCGGAAGCCGGCCGCAGCACCACCAGGGCGGCGATGAAGCCGGCCGCCATCACCGCCGCCTGCACGGCGAAGAGGCGGTTGAAGCTGGCGAAGAACGGCACCGCGGAGGCGGCGGCGAGGAGCGACCCCGGCAGGGCGGGGAGGAACCGGCGCAGCGGCACCGTGTGGCCGCTGGCCAGCTCGCGGCAGCCGGCGAGGAGGAAGAAGAGGGACACCCACTCCGCCGCCAGATAGATCCCCCACAGGCCGTGCGCGGGCCAGGAGATGGCGAGGCGCACGGAGCCGAGAGCGAGCAGCAGCGACCACCAGGAGAGCGACCAGTGCTTGAGGTAGACCCAGGGGAAGAGCCGGGCAAGGTACGAGAACGTCAGGGCGAGGAGCAGCGCGCAGACCACGTGGGCCGTGACGGCGACCGAAGAGATGAGCGCGGCGGCGTCCACGCAGGGCATCCTGGCCCGCGTCTTCCCGGTCGATCGCGGGGATCGCGGCTGGGGAGCGGGGAGGTAGCATGCTAGCATTCCTCACCGGAGGTGCGACGGAATGACTCTCTTGGATCGGGGGACGTCCCCCCTACCGTCCGACCGGCCGGCCGACCGTTCAGGCGCCAGCCCCGAGCAGTTCACCAAGGAGAGCATCCTCCGCGACTACCGCATCGCGTTCGAGAGCCGCGAGGCGAGCCTGCTGGGCGAGAAGCAGGTGTTCACCGGCAAGGCCAAGTTCGGCATCTTCGGCGCCGGCAAGGAGGTCCCCCAGGTCGCCCTGGCCCGCGCCTTCCGCCGCGGCGACTTCCGCTCCGGCTACTACCGCGACCAGACTCTGATGCTCGCGCTCGGACTCCTGACCCTGGAGGAGCTCTTCGCGCAGCTCTACGCCAATCCCGACGTCCGGCTCGAGCCGTGCTCGGCCGGACGGTCGATGACGGCCCACTTCGCGACCTGTCTGCTCAACGAGGACGGCAGCTTTCGCGAGCTCGCCGATCTGGTGAGCTCGTCGGCCGACGTCTCGCCCACCGGCGCCCAGATGCCGCGCCTGGTCGGCCTGGCCTACGCCTCGCGCCTCTACCGCGAGCTCCCCGAGCTGCGTGGCATGACGCGCTTCTCGAAGCACGGCGACGAGGTCGCCTTCGGCACCATCGGCAACGCGAGCTGCGCCGAGGGGGTGTTCTGGGAGGCGGTCAACGCGGCCGGCGTCCTCCAGATCCCCATGCTGTTGTCCATCTGGGACGACGGCTACGGGATCTCGGTGCCCAACGAGCTGCAGATCACCAAGGGCGACCTCTCGGCCGCGCTCGCCGGCTTCCGCCGGGATCCCGGCAGCCGCCAGGGCTGCGACCTCTACACCGTCCAGGGGTGGGACTACGCGGGCCTCTGCGAGACCTATCTGAACGCGGCGCAGATCGTGCGCCGGGAGCACGTGCCGGCGATCGTCCACGTCACCGAGCTGACCCAGCCGCAGGGGCACTCCACCTCGGGCAGCCACCGCCGCTACAAGTCGGCCGAGCGCCTCGCGCAGGAAGAGGAGCTCGACGGCCTGCGCAAGATGCGGCAGTGGATCGTGGAGCAGGGGATCGCCGCCGGCGCCGAGATCGAGGCCCTGGAGAAAGAGGCCAGCCGGCGCGTGCGCGACGCTCAGGAACGGGCCTGGCGGGATTCTCAAGATCCGATCGAGGAGGAGCGGAAGCTCGTCCTGACGCTCGCCGGGGAGCTGGCCCGCGACGCGCCCCGTCCCGAGATCCGCGCCGAGGTCGAGACGATCCGCCAGGATCTGCAGCGGCTGCAGGCGCCGCAGCGCCGCGACGTGATGGCCGCGCTCCATGGCGCCCTCGAGGCCACCGTCGGAGAGGAGCTGCCCGCCGCCCGCCGCCTCGTGGAGTGGAAGCGGGAGCAGGACCGTCTCAACGCCGACCGTTTCAGCTCGCACCTCTACAGCACGACCTCTGAAGCCGCCCTCGCGGTCCCTGAGGTGCGCGCGGTCTACGCAGCGGACGCGCCGGAGAAGAACGGCTTCGAGATCCTCAACCTGTGCTTCGACCAGGCGCTGCGCCGCTATCCCAACCTCATCGCGCTCGGCGAGGACGTCGGCCAGATCGGCGACGTCAATCAGGGCTTCGCCGGTCTCCAGGCCAAGTACGGTCCGCTGCGCGTCACCGACACCGGCATCCGCGAGGCGACGATCATCGGGCAGGCGATCGGGATGGCGCTCCGCGGTCTGCGTCCGATCGCCGAGATCCAGTACCTGGACTACGTCCTCTACGCGTTGCAGATCCTCTCCGACGACCTGGCATGCCTGCGCTGGCGGACCAAGGGCCAGCAGAAGGCGCCGGTCATCGTGCGCACCCGCGGCCACCGCCTGGAGGGGATCTGGCACTCCGGCTCGCCGATGGCGGGGATCATCCACCAGATCCGTGGCATGGTCGTCTGCGTGCCGCGCAACATGACGCAGGCGGCGGGCTTCTACAACCTGCTCCTGCGCTCGGACGACCCGGCGCTGGTGGTCGAGGTGCTGAACGGCTACCGTCTCAAGGAGAAGCTGCCGTCGAACATCGGCGATTTCACCGTGCCGGTGGGAGTGCCCGAGGTACTGCGCGAGGGGAAGGACGTCACCGTGGTCACCTACGGCGCCTGCTGCCGTATCGCGCTCGACGCCGCCCAGCGCCTCGCCCGCTTCGGGATCGAGGTCGAGGTGATCGACGTGCAGACCCTGCTGCCGTTCGACCGCCACGCGCGGATCGTGGAGTCGCTCAAGAAGACGAACCGCATCCTCTTCCTCGACGAGGACGTCCCCGGCGGCGCCACCGCCACCATGCTGCAGCAGGTCATCGAAGGCCAGGGCGGCTATCACTGGCTGGACGCCGAGCCGCGCACCCTCGCCGCGAAGGAGCACCGGCCCGCCTACGGCTCGGACGGCGATTACTGGTCGAAGCCGAACCGGGAGACGGTGTTCGAGGCCGTCTACGACCTCATGCACGAGGCGAAGCCGGCGAAGTTTCCGGTGTTCTACCGGTAGGGGCCGGCCGCCCCCTCCCCCGTCCCCTCCCCCGCGCGTGCCCCCTCCCTGCCGCCCCGAGCGGGAGAGGGGCGCCTCCACCCAGCCCGAAAAAGCAGAACGGAAAACGGAGGATGTTGTTTTCGGGCGGTGGCGCCCTCTCCCGTTCGGGGTGGAGGTGCGGGGGACGCACGGGGGAGGGACGGGGAGGGGGCGGGCAGGGGCCTACGCCCCACCCTGTCCCTTCCCGCCCCGGCGTCGCCGACGGCGCCTTCCTCCCCGCCGTGCCGGTCCCGTGCCGCCGCCGGCTGGCTTCTCACCCTCGTCCCCCTGCTCGAAGCCGTCGTCGCCTCCGTCGCCCCCCTCCGGCTCGCCGAACGGGGGAGCGGCGAAGGCGTCATCCCCCGCGCCATCCCCCGCAAAATCGACATCCGCAGGACGCTCGTGAGAGGGATGAGCTTCAGCTCCCGCTCCCTCCGGCGCCGCGCCCACCTTCTTCCGTTTCCTTCCCCCCCGCCGCCGCTTGCGGCGCCTGGCCTCGGCGGCCGTCTCGCCTGGAGGGCCGGCCTGGGCGCTGCCTTCCTCCTCTGCGGTTTCTTCCGCCTCGTCCTCCGCGGCTTCGGGGAGGGCGAGGTCCCAGGGACGCAGGGTCGGGGGTGCAGGCTTCTGCGGCCGCGGCTTCGGCGGCGGACCCTCGCGGCGCACCCACTCGAGCTGCTCGTCGGGACGGTGCAGGCCGGGAGCGGCGATGATCTGGATGGCGATCTCGAACTCCTCCTCCAGCGCGGCCAGCTCGCGCCGCCGGCTGTTCTGCATGGCGTCGGCGAGCTCGGGATGGAGGCGGATCTTCACGCCCTGGATGGAGCCGCCGGCGGCCCGCGCCTCGATGCGGCGCAGAAGGCTCAGGGTCACCAGCTCCTCGCTCGCCAGCCGGCCCGTGCCGGCACAGGTGGGGCAGGAACGGTGGGTGCGGAGCTGGATCGCCTGCTGGATGCGTTGGCGATTGATCTCGAGGAGGCCATTGGGGCTGATGCGGCCCACTGACGCCCGGGCCTTGTCCACCTTCAGGGCGTCCTTGAGAGTCTTCTCGACCTTGCGTTGGCTCTTGGAGGCCCGCATGTCGATGAAGTCCACTACCACCAGGCCGCCGATGTCGCGCAGGCGGAGCTGGCGGGCGACCTCTTCGGCCGCTTCGAGATTGGTGTGGAGCGCCGTCTCCTCCTGCGTCGCGGCGCGCGTCGAGCGGCCGGAATTGACGTCGATCGCGGTGAGCGCTTCCGTGGCGTCGATGACGATCGAGCCGCCGCTCGGCAGCTCCACCCGGCGGTCGAAGATGCTTCCGATCTGCGGCTCGATATCGTAGCGGCTGAACAGCGGCAGGCGCTCGGAATAGCGGATGAGGCGGGTCTTCGATCGCGGCATGAAGGCCTGCATGTACGCCTCCGCCTTGTGGAACGCCTCGTCGTCGTCGATCAGCACCTCCTCGATGCTGCTGTCGAGGTAGTCGCGCAGCGCCTGGAGGATGAGGTCCTGATCCGTGTAGAGGAGGCGGCTCCCCTTGCCGGTGACGGCGGCCGTCTGGACGCGTTTCCAGAGGCGGAGGAGGGCGGAGAGGTCTTTGGCCAGCGTGGCCTTCGTCTGCTCGAGGGCGTTGGTGCGCATGATGACGCCGCAGCCGTCGGGCAGCTCGAAGCTGTGGGCGATCTCTTTGAGCTTTTTGCGCGTGTCCTCGTCTTCGACCTTGCGGGAGACCCCACGGGTGTTGTCGAACGGGGTGAGGACCAGGTAGCGGCCGGCGAGGCTCAGCGCGGTGGTGAGGGCGGCGCCTTTCTGTCCGATGGCGTCCTTGGCGACCTGCACCACGATGGGCTTGCCCCTCTCGAGCACGTCGTCGATGCGCGGGTGCCCGCCCTTGGGCTCGCGGTAGTAGGCCTCGGGGACGACGTCCTGGATCGCCAGGAAGCCGTGCCGCTCGGCGCCGTAGTCGATGAAGGCGGCGTTCAGGCTCGGCTGGACGTTGGCGATGGTGCCACGGTAGATGTTGCCGCGGGTGACCCCGGACTCGGCGACGTCGACCTTGTAGCTTTCCAGGGTTTTCCCGTGGATGATGGCGATGCGCAGCTCTTCCGCACGCTGCGCGTTGATCAGCATTCTGCGACTCATTGTGCTCCGTTTCTGGATGCTTGGTGTCTGGTAGGGCCCTCTAAAGGGCGGGGGGAGTGGAGGGGATGGATAAGGAGGGCGGCAGCATCGTCCGCAGCGTATTGTGCCGGTTTGGATGGATTTGCGCAACCCCGGGGGCTCAGGCGGGGCAGGGACTCGTCGAAGTCGCCGCCCCAAACCCCTCACCCCCGGCCCCTCTCCCATCTCCCTTCCACCCCCCGCCGGGAGAGGGGAGAAATTTGGCAGAAAACGCCTCAAAGGGGGCTTTTTTGCGTAGGTTCTCCCCTCTCCCGGGGCAGGGAGGGTGGGAGATGGGAGAGGGGCTGGGGGTGAGGGGCTCGCGGCGGCTCGATCGTCGACTTTGACGGAGCCCTGCTCAGACGGGGGGCCTCCTTTTCGGGTCAATGACCGAGGTCTACGAGGTCTTCGATCTGTGGCGCGCGTGAGTCGCCGCGATCTGGCGCATCATCCATTCGTCAGCCTCTTCGTGGGTCCGGAAGCGGTAGACCCCTCGCGGAATCAGACCGCAGCCCCGCAACTCGTTCATCGTCCGCTGAAGGATGTCGATGTCCCGCAGGACATCGTCCCCCTCCCGGCGTCCGGGCCTTCTCTTGACGCGCAACGTCTCCATGGCGCTTCATTGTAAGGGCAAGGAGCCCTGAACCACCTACTGGGGGACCCTGCTAGACTCTCTTTCAGCTATGGATTCTCCCGCCAAGCGCTACGACGTGGTGATTCTCGGCGGCGCGTTCAGCGGCGCTTCGGCGGCGCTGCTGCTGCGCCGGGACCGGCCGGACCTGTCGGTGCTGGTCATCGAGAAGCTCACGGCGTTCGACGAGAAGGTGGGGGAGGCGACGACGGAGATGTCGGGGATGTTCCTCACCCGGCGCCTCGCGCTCTGGCAGCATCTGGAGCGCGAGCACCTGCCGAAGGAGGGCCTGCGCTACTGGTTCCGCAACGACAAGGTCGGCTGCCACGCCGAGGCCAGCGAGTCCGGCCCCTGGTACCGCAGCACGGTGCCGTCGTTCCAGCTCCGCCGCGACGCGCTCGACGAGCACATCCTGGCGACCGCGGTGGCGGAAGGGGCGGAGCTGGCGCGGCCGGCGCGGGTCAGGGACGTGGAGCTGGGGGACTTCGACCACCGCGTCACGTTTGAGCGGGATCAGGGCGCCGCGGAGACCGTCTCCTGCCGGTGGGTGATCGACGCCACCGGCCGGGCGACCTGGCTGGGCAAGCGGCTGGGGCTCATCGAGCGCAACAAGGAGCACCCCACGGCGGCCGTCTGGTGCCGCTGGCAGGACGTTCGCCATGTCGACGATGTCGCTGCCCGCGGGCCGCTCTCTCTCTCTCGGGGCAATGTCGGCTCCCGGCGGCTCGCCACCAACCACTACATGGGCTACGGCTCCTGGACGTGGTTCATCCCGCTGGGCAACGGCGAGACGTCGATCGGCATCGTCTTCGACACCCGGATCGTCCACCTCGACCGCGGCAAGGAGCTGGCCAGTGACTATCTGGCCTTCCTGCGCGCGAACCCCCTGATGGCCGAGTTGACCGCGGGTGCCCGCATGCGTGCCGAGGACCTGCGGACGTACTCGAATCTCGCCTATGTGACCCGCCAGTACATGGGCAACGGCTGGGCGCTCGTCGGCGACGCCGCGGCATTTCTCGATCCCTATTACTCTCCGGGCCTCGACCATGCTTCGTTTTCGGTCGAGGCGACTGTGGAGATGATCAAGGCGGAGACGGCGGGAGAGGGGGACATCGGCCCTCGTATCGCCCTGCACAACGAGGTCTTCCTGCGCTCGTATCACCGCTTCTTCCAGTCCATCTACAAGGACAAGTACTTCTACATGGGGGAGCACGACCTGCTGACCGCGGCTTTCCTGGTGGAGACCGCCCAGTACTACATTTTCGTCGTGATCCCCGCCTACCGGTTCTTCGGCAAGTTCCACTGGATGCCGGTGCTCGGCCCCAAGCCGGCCTTCCTCAGCTATCACCTGATGCGCCTCTACAACCGCCGCTTCAAGGCCATCGCCCTCGCCCGCCGGGAAGCCGGCGAGGCCGGCCGCCGCAACGACGGCCGGCGCATCCCGGCGTTCTACAACCTGCATTGGGCGCCCTACCACATGGCCGGGCGGGGGCTCAAGCTGTGGGTCTGGGCGGAGCTCGACGCGATCCGCCTCTCGCTCAAGCGGCTGTTCGTGCGGAAGAAGAAAGAGATGCCGGAGTGCGATATCTCGTCACCGCTCGCGTGAAGGTCGGAAAAGAGGCTGCCCTCGCGCAGGCGATCGCGGACGGCAGCCTCGGCCGCGGCTCTGTCGCCGGCGACGAGTACCTGCGCACCATGGCCCTCGCGCGGCAGGTGGACGACGGCGCGGTGCGGTGGGTGGAAGTCTGCTTCTGCTGGGAGCCGCTCCAGGAGGAGCGGCCTTACTGGGAGGAGTACTTCGAGCTGGTGAAGGTCCAGGACGCCCACAGCCGGTGCCGCTGCCGCGACCTCGACGGCTCCGAGCCCTGGGCCTGCTGCGACTGCGACTGCACGGCGCGCCTGGAAGAGCGGATGGAGAGTTGGGGACGTCCGTTTCTCGACGTCTTGCAGGAGGATCTCTGCGGGCCACGACGCTCCTCCTGATCCGGCACGGACACATCGCCGGCAACTCCCCGGCCGAGGCGCGGATGAGCGGCTGGACGGACTTCCCTCTGAGCGCTCTCGGCCGCCGGCAGAACGAAGCTCTCCGCCGCCGGATGGCCTCTTTGTCGCCGGCCGCCGCCCGCTACGCGAGCCCTCTCCAGAGGGCCAGAGAGACGGCCGAGGCGCTCGCCGGGCTCGCGCTCGGCCCGTTGCGCCTGGTGAGTGAGCTGCGCGAGCTGTGCTGCGGCGACATGGACGGCTTGCTGGTCTCCGAGACACGGCGGTTGTGGCCCGAGCATTGGGCGGTTCATGACAGCCAGAGGGACGAGGGGTTCCGGTGGCCGGGAGGCGAGAGCTACCGCGAGCACCGCGACCGCTGCCTCCTCGCGATCGAGCGGATCGTCGCCGCCCATCCCGGCGAGCGCGTGGTGGTGGTCACCCATTGCGGAGTCATCTCCCAGGTGCTCGGCGCGATGCACGGCCTGGGGCCGGAGAGCCTGAACTCGTGGCGTCCGGGCAACTGCAGCCTGACGGAGGTCAGGTGGGGGAAGGACGGCGCCAGCCTGGTTGTCTTCGACGACCGCAGTCATCTGGAGGGGATCGAGGACTCCTTGCTTCTTTTTTCCGCCGCCCGTGTATAATGCGTCGTTCATCGCGGCCCCGGGGCGTCGTGCCCGGGCAGCCGCCAACCCGTTCCTCTCTGTTCCGCTCGCAGCGGGACTGTTCAGGCCAAAGGGAGGTCAGTCACCACCCATGCGTACCTATGAGCTGATCTTCGTCGTGGACCCCCGTGTCTCCGACGAGGACGTCGTCACCATGACCCAGGAGTACAAGCAGATGATCGCCCATGGCGGCTCCGAGATCACGTCGGAGGAGAATTGGGGCCGGCGCAAGCTGGCGTATCCGATCGAGAAGCTGACCGAGGGCAAATACGTCCTGCTCAATATCCAGAGCCAGGGCGGCAAGACCTCGCTGCCCGAGGTCGAGCACCGGATGCGGCAGAACGACAAGATCCTGCGCTACCTGACCGTGCGCACGGACGAGGACCTGAAGCGGGCGGCCCGGCGCAAGCCGAGCCCGTCGGCCGGCTCCCCCTCCGCCTCGTCGGAGCCCGCCGGGGACGAGGACCTCGACACGGGAGAGGAGATCTAGGCCATGGCGCGCCCCAGAAAGGTCTTTTTCCGTCGTCGCAAGGTCTGCAAGTTCTGCGCGGACAAGATCGACTACATCGACTACAAGGACGTGAAGCTGCTGCAGCAGTTCATCCCCGAGCGCTCCAAGATCCTGCCGCGCCGGATCTCCGGGACGTGCGCCCGTCACCAACGCTTCCTGCAGCAGGCCATCAAGCGGGCGCGCCACCTGGCGCTGATCCCCTTCACCACGGATTAGGAGGCGGACGCGTGAAAGTCATTCTTTTGAACGATCAGCGTCACCTGGGCAAGCGCGGCGAGATCGTCGACGTCAAGCCCGGTTATGGCAGGAATTTCCTGCTGCCGCAGGGGCTGGCGATGGAGGCCACCACGGGCAACGTCAAGCTGTTCGAGCAGCAGCGCACCAAGATCGACGCGCGCCATGCCAAGGAGAGGGACGCGGCCCAGGAGGTCGCCGACAAGATGGCGGGGCTGCGCATCGAGATCCCCAAGCGGGTCGGCGAGACCGACACGCTCTACGGCTCCGTCACCGCTGGCGACGTCGCCGAGGCGCTGGAGAAGAAGGGGTTCACCGTCGATCGCCGGCGCCTCGATCTCGAAGGCGGGATCAAGTCGCTCGGCGAGCATCCGGTCCGCGTCGAGCTCCACCCCGAGGTGATCGCCGAGGTGACCGTCGCGGTGGTGCGCGAAGAGTAATCTGACCCGGCGCCGCGGCGGTGGACAACGACCCGAAGGGGCAGGAGCCGCCGCGGCGCACGCCGTCCCTCGACGACTTCCTCGTCGAGCCCACCCGCGATCTTCATGACTGGCAGTGGCTGTGGAGAGGGGACCGTCGGTTCCCCCTGCGCAGCCATCGCGGCTTTCTGGGCCGCCTCATCGTCCTCTGGAAGCGCCTTCTCAGTCCCTTCGTCAAGCCGCCGCAGCAGGATCTCTGGGACCGCCAGAGGACGTTCAACCTCATTCTCCTGGAGCACCTGATCCGCAACGAAGAGGTGCGCGGCGACCACCGCCGCCGCCTGGAGTATCTCGAAGCCCTCGATGCCGAGGGGATCGACGAGATCATGCGCCACAACGACGCCCTCTTCGCCCGCGCCGACCAGAAAGTCGACCGCTACCGGCGCGAGGTCCGCGACCTCCTGGGCAGCCTGGGTGCCGCGCTGTCCGTGGTGAAAAGTGCTGATTCAGCCGCCGCCGTAGAGACCGTGGCCCGCGCCCACGAGGAGCACGGCTATCTGGAGCTCGAGCGGCGCTACCGCGGCACCGAAGAGGAGATCCGCGAGCGCATCGCCGCCTATCTCCCCTGGCTGCAATCGCTGCCGGACGGTGCCCCGGTCCTCGACCTCGGCTGCGGCCGCGGCGAGACGCTCGCCCTGCTGCGCGACCACGGCATCGCCGCCCGCGGTATCGACACGAGCGCCCGCATGGTGGCGCTCTGCCGGGAAAGGGGCCTCGAAGCCAGCGAAGGCGACCTCTTCGCGGTGCTGGAGAGCCTACCCGAGGCGAGCCTGGGCGCCGTGGTCTCCTTCCACGTCATCGAGCACCTTCCCGGCGCCGCCCTCGACCGCCTGGTCCGCCTGGCCTATCGGGCCTTGAAGCCCGGCGGCGTGCTGATCCTGGAGACCCCGAATCCTCTGTCCATGGTGGTCGCCGCCCGCAACTTCTGGCTCGATCCCACCCACCTGCGGCCCGTCCATCCGGAGAGCTTGAAGCTGATGTACGAGCTCGCCGGCTTCGACCCCGTCGAGCGCCTCGACCTCCGCCCCTTCCCACTCGCCGAGCGCCTGCCCGAGATCGATCTCGCGAAGCTCCCTGAAGAGCAGCGTCTCCTCGCCGACAAAGTCAACCGGCTGCGCGACCACCTCGACGAGCTGCTGTTCGGGTGCCAGGACTTCGGAATGGTGGGACGGAAGCCCCTCACCCCAACCCAGGGCGTTGCCCTGGGCTGAGGAAGCCCGGGCCTTCGGCCCTTCCACCCTCCCCAGGCCCAACGGGCCGAGGGAGCCTTTCTTTTCCCCCCTCTCCCGGGAGGGTGTGAGGGCGTGTGGGAGAGGGGGTCAGGGGGTGAGGGGCGGCGGCGGTCCGGGCTCCTCACCTTCGGCCGGCGCCTCCTGCGGTCCGGGCTGCGCAGGCGGCACGTTGGCGCCGGCCTGGCCGGGCATCTTCTCGCCCTGCTTCGGGATGTAGAAGGCGCGCTGCTGGTACCAGGGCAGGGTCGTGATCGTCGACCACTGCGAGGTGACCTGGCGGTTGGGCTCCGTGCCGGCGACGAACGCCTCCTTGAGCGTCCGGCCGCCGCCGCCGGACAGCAGGCCGCTGTAGTACTCGATGTCCTTGAAGACCACGCCCGGCGGCACCGTGAACGTCTCGCCTTTCTGCAGCCAGCCGGTGGCGAGACCGTCCTCGGCGATCTGGCGCCACATGGGGAGGGCGGCCACGGCGCCGCTCTGGCCCGATCCCAGGGAGTGCTTGAGATCGTAGCCGATCCAGGTGAGGATCGTGTAGCGCGGGGTGAAGCCCACGAACCAGGCGTCCGAGAAATCGTCCGTGGTGCCGGTTTTGCCCGCGATGTCGAGCGGCAGGTCGTTGATCGCGTAGGCCGTGCCGTGGTCGATGACGCCCTCCATCATGTGGGTCAGCACGTAGGCGACCGCCGGGTTGGTGGAGCTGTAGGAAGCGGGGAAGTGCTGTTCCAGCGTATGGCCGTCGGCGCCGGTGACCTTCTCGATCAGGTGCGGCTCGATGTGCGTCCCCTGGTTGGCGATGGTGGCGAAGCCCGCGGCGAGCTCCATGGGCACCAGATCGGCGGCGCCGAGGGCGATGCTCGGGTAGTTGGGCAGCGGCGAGCGGATGCCGCAGCGCTGCGCGAAGTCGATCACCCGCTTGCCGCTGATCAGGTCCCACATCTTGACCGCCGGGACGTTGATCGACTGCTCCAGTGCGCGGCGCAGCGTCACGATGCCGTAGTGCTTGTGGTAGTAATTCTCCGGCCGGTAGCTCAGCCGGCCGTCCGCGCCCATGAACGAGGTCGGCGCGTCGAGCAGCGTGTCGGACGGCGTCCACCCCTGCTCCAGAGCGGCGCCGTAGACGAACACCTTGAACGCCGATCCCACCTGGCGGCGGGCCTGGGTGATGCGGTTGAACTTGTTGCGGTCGAAGTCCCAGCCGCCCACCATGGCGCGCACCGCGCCGCTCTGGCTCTCCAGCACGACCGCGGCGGCCTCGACCTTCGGCTCCTGCTCCAGGAGCAGGAACGGCTCGGGCGGCTTGAGCGGTGTCTTCGCCTTGGCGGCCTTGGCTTCCGCCTTCTTGTCCGGCCCGGGAGCATGGAGGCGGAACCAGCAAACCATGCCGCGCTTCAAGACCTCGCCTGGCGCCTTGTGGTTCGTCCAGGCGATCCCCCGCGCGTCGAGCGGCAGCACCTGGTCGCCGATCTTGACCCGCGCCGTCGACGGGCCGGACTCCACGACGATCCCCTGATACCAGCGTTCGAGCGCCGGCTTGCCATGCGGCCAGGTGGGGAGCTGCTGCGTATCGACGTCCTTGTCCTCGATCTGGGCGAGCGGGCCGCGGAAGCCGCGGCGGTGGTCGTAGCGCAGGAGCTGCTCGCGGACCGCCCGCTCGGCGGCGCGCTGGATCTGCGGATCGAGCGTCGTGTGCACCTGCATCCCGCCCTCGTAAAGGGTGGTCGGCCCGTACTTGGCCTCCAGGTACTTGCGGATGTCCTCGGAGAAATAGGGCGCGAACATCGCCTCGGGCTCCTGCGTCGTCACCAGGAGCGGCTGCGCCACGGCCTGTTGATACTCCGCCTGCTTGATGAGCTTCTCCTCCAGCATGCGGCGGAGCACGCGGTCGCGCTGGCGCAGCACCTGGTCGGGCGTGCGATACGGACTGTAGCGGCTGGGCGCCGGGATGATGCCGGCGAGCATGGCCGCCTCCGGGAGGGTCAGCTTCGCCGCCGGCTTGCCGAAGTAGTAGCGGGATGCCGCCTCGACGCCGTAGTTGCCGTGGCCCAGGTTCACCAGGTTGAGATAGAGAGTGAGGATCTGCGACTTGCTGTAGTTCTTCTCCAGCTCTACCGCCACGAAGGCTTCCTCGACCTTGCGCCGCCAGGTGCGCTCGCGGGAGAGGAAGAGACTGCGGGCGAGCTGCATGGTGATCGTCGATGCCCCTTCGACCACCCGCCGGGCGCGCACGTCGGTGACCGCGGCGCGGATGATGCCCATGGCGTCGATCCCGCCGTGGTGGAGGAAGTTGGCGTCTTCCGAGGCGAGGACGGCCTGCTGCATGACGGCGGGGATCTCCGACTCCTTGAGCATCACCCGCCGCTCGCGGGCGAAGCCGGCGAAGACCGTGCCGTCGCGGGCCAGGAGCTGCGTCACCAGGCTCGGCGTGTAGCCGACCAGCGTCTCGACGCGGGGGACGTGGATGGCGGCAGCCACGGCTACGCCGGCCAGCGCGCCGAAAACGAGGGCGATCACGATGGGGACGATCCAGCGCAGGAGGCGGGGGCGCCGGGAGCGGCCGGCGGGAGACTTGGCAGCGGGCAGCGGATCGTATCGCACGCGCCCATTATAAGGGCCATCGAGCGGGTCCATCGACCGACTCGGCCTGTGATACAAGATCGCCATGGCGGACCCCCCGAACATCCCGGTGCCCCCGCGGTTGCCGTTCAACCCTCCGCCGCCAGGGCCGCGCACCGGCGGTCCGGGCAAACCGCTGGTCATCGGCTGCCTGGTTCTCCTGGTGCTCGCCGGCATCGGCCTCATCGGGGGTCTCTACTACGCAGGAGAGAACTACGACAAGCTCTTCTCCTGGTCCCTGGCGCGCATCCGCGACGGCGTCCTGTTGCGCCTGCCCAAGGACCTCTCCGCCGAGGAGCGCCAGCGGCTGGACGCCGCCTTCGCCGCCGCCCAGAGCGCCTCGGCCGCCTCCCGGCGCGACCCAACGACCGCCTCGCGCCTCCAGACCCTGATGCTGGATCTGGCCCACGAAGCCCAGGGCACGGCGACGCTCACTCGAAAGCAGGTAGAGGAGATCACCGTCACCCTGGAAAAGATCGGGGAGCTGGGGAAGGGCGGACCTTCGGCGACTCCGGCTCCACGCTAGACAAACGCTCGGCGACGGCAAGCCAGCGCCTCTCCGCGTCATCCTGAAGGAGCCTCGGCGGGAGCCGGGCGGCGAGAAACATCGCCTAGCCCTTGCCCCATGCGGCTGGAGTGAGCCTGCCTGTGCGCGGGGCTTCGCTATCGAGCTGCTATCGGCTCGGCCCTGGCAGCCGGGTTCCTGTGAGTCGCTCGAAGTCTTGATCGACCTGCGAGAGATTTGCACGGAGCTTGTCAATGTCTCGCTGTATGTCCTCGCGGTCAGGACCTTTCGCCCGCTGAAGGCGGGGACCTAGTGCGACAAGGAGTTCCAGAATCGAGGCGGCCTCGGTTAAGCAACGGTCGATCGAGCGCAAGATGAATTCCCGAAAGAGGATCGCCTCGCTCTCGTTCAGCATCAAGAGATCGATCGCGAGCGTGCCGGCTTGCGACGCCGCGTGCACGAGAGTCCCACTGAACTGGAGGTGCTCGCTCATCGTGTGATCGCAGGGATTGGGAAGGAATGCCCCTCTGGACCATTGCTCCCTGGTAGGCCAGAAGTCCCTTTTCCGGCGGTTGCAGGAATTGCAGCTATAGAAGAGGTTGCCGTAGTCGGAGCTGACCTCCGGGAACAGCGCGACGGGGCGGTAGTGGTCGACGCCGAAGGCATCCTCCCCCTTCAGTCCGTCGGGCAGGCGGCAGTAGACGCACTGCCGCTGGAACTCCAAGCGAAGAAATGGTTTATACCGCCGGTAATCGGCAAAGAGGCCGGGAGCCTGCGTGCGGGAGTGCGTGCTCTCCGGGTACCGGAATGGGTGCATGGTCAGTCCGCGAGGCCGTGTTTCCTGCGGATCTGGCGGGTGTTTTCTTCGACTCCGTCGAGGCGTGTGGAGATATCCGCGAGAGTCTGCCGGTTTTTCGCCGATACCAGGGGAAGGAGGGTTCGCACTCGCTCCGTCAGGGCCTCCAGGCGGAGCTCATCCTGCACCGAGAAGACTTCGCCTCCGTACTTCCGTGCCAGGAGGCCCGCTCGGTCGCGGGCCGCCTCCTCGGCCAAACCCTCATCCAGGTCATGACCCGCGCCCTCGGCGCTCCCCCTGTCTCCTCGCGCCCAGAGGGCCAGGATCTGGCTCTCCACTTCGGCGTGACGAAACGTCTCGAAGTCGATGAGGACAGCCGCAGCACGTCCCGCCTGCGTAATGATGGTGGGCGATCCGGACTCGCGGAGGCGTTGCAGAACCGAGGCAGCGTCCTGCTCGAGGTCAGAGATTGGAATGACGTCAGGCAGCTTTGCGGGCATCGGCATCGGTTCCTCCGCGTTCTAGCCTACTTTACCTCTGCTGGCGTGGCGACCTGCAAGCCGTCCTCGCGGAAGACGCCTCTCTTCGGTAAGATTCCTACGTGGCTTGACAGGCCCACCGGGAAGCCGCCCCCCTTTCCGCCTCGTTTACAATAGAGCGATGTCCGACTTCGAGCTCATCTCCCGCTTCACGCCTCAAGGGGACCAGCCGGCCGCGATCGAGCAGCTCACCGAGGGGGTGGTGCGCGGCGACAAGGAGCAGGTGCTCCTGGGGGTCACCGGGTCGGGGAAGACGTACTCGATCGCCAAGGTGATCGAGGCGGTCAACCGGCCGACGCTGATCCTCTCCCACAACAAGACTCTCGCGGCACAGCTCTTCCAGGAGTTCCGCAGCTTCTTCCCGCGCAACGCGGTCGAGTACTTCGTCTCCTACTACGACTACTACCAGCCGGAGGCGTACATCCCCTCGACCGACACGTACATCGAGAAGGAGACGACGATCAACGAGGAGATCGACCGGCTCCGCCTGCGCGCCACCAAGGCTCTGTTCGAGCGGCGGGACGTGATCATCGTCGCTTCGGTCTCCTGCATCTACGGCCTCGGCTCGCCGGAGTCGTTCTTCGGGATGCTGCAGTTCTTCAGCCGCGGCGACGTCGAGGGGATGGACCCGGTCCTGAAGCGGCTGGTGGACATGCAGTACCAGCGCACGCAGCTCGACCTCTTCAACGGCAGCTTCCGGGTGCGCGGCGACGTCCTGGAGATCCTGCCCGCCTACGAGGAGATCGGCATCCGCGTCGAGTACTTCGGCGACGAGGTCGAGCGCATCACGCGCTTCGATCCGCTGCGCGGCGAGGCGTACGAGGAGGTGGACCGCATCTCGGTGTTCCCCAAGACCCACTACGTGACGCCGCGCGAGCGGCTGGAGCGGGCGATCGAGACGATCCAGGAAGAGCTCGACGAGCGCTTGCCGCTCCTCGAAGCCGAGGGGAAGTACCTGGAGCGCCAGCGGCTGGAGCAGCGGACGCGCTTCGACCTCGAGATGCTCAAGGAGATCGGCTACTGCCACGGCATCGAGAACTATTCGCGCCACCTCTCCGGCCGCATGCAGGGCGAGCCGCCGCCGACGCTCTTCGACTACTTCCCGAAGGACTTCCTGCTGGTGGTCGACGAGAGCCATCAGACCATCCCGCAGGTGCGCGGCATGTACCACGGCGACCGCTCGCGCAAGCAGACGCTGGTCGAGTTCGGTTTCCGCCTCCCTTCGGCGCTCGACAACCGGCCGCTCACGTTCGAGGAATGGGACGCCCGCATGGGGCAGCGGATCTACGTCTCGGCGACCCCGGCCGAGTGGGAGCTGAAGCGCACGGCCGGCGTGGTGGTGGAGCAGGTGATCCGGCCGACCGGCCTCCTCGATCCGGTGATCGAGGTGCGGCCGGCGAAGGGGCAGGTGGACGACCTGGTGGGCGAGATCCGCAAGGTGGTGGCGCGCAAGGAGCGCGTGCTGGTGACCACCCTGACCAAGCGGATGGCGGAGGAGCTGACACAGTATCTCCAGGAGCTCGGGATGCGCGTGCGCTACATGCACAGCGACATCGAGACCCTGGAGCGGGTGGAGATCATCACCGCCCTGCGGCGCGGCGAGTTCGACGTCCTGGTGGGGATCAACCTGTTGCGCGAGGGGCTCGACCTGCCCGAGGTGTCGTTGGTCGCCGTGCTGGACGCCGACAAGGAGGGCTTCCTGCGCAGCGGGACGTCGCTCATCCAGACCTCCGGGCGGGCCGCGCGCAACCTGAACGGCCGGGTGATCTTCTACGCCGATCGCATGACGGACTCGATGGGGCGGGCGATGGATGAGACCGAGCGCCGGCGCGTCAAGCAGCGCCAGTACAACGAGGAGAACGGGATCGAGCCGACCACGATCCTCAAGGACATCCACAACCCTCTGGTGCAGATGCAGAACCTCGATCTCTGGGCCGCCGCTCCGGCCCGCCTCTCCGACGCCGCCGAGGGGATCGACATCCCGCTCGCCGAGCGCATCAGCCGCCTGGAGAAGGACATGCGCGCCGCCGCCAAGCGCCTGGAGTTCGAGGAGGCGGCGAGCCTGCGGGACCAGATCCGCGAGCTCCGCGAGCTGCAGATCTACGCGCCCTAGGAGTACCATACGAAAGGAGCCCGGCGATGGACACCGTCCTCAGCATTTTGATCGGCATCGGCTTGAGCGCGGCGTGCGGGTTCCGGGTATTCGTTCCGCTCCTCATCATGAGCCTGGCATCCCGGGCCAGCGTCGGCCACCTGGAGCTGGGGCCGAGCTTCGCGTGGATCGGCTCGACGCCAGCGCTGCTCGCCTTCTCGGTGGCGACGGTGCTGGAGATCGCCGGCTACTACATCCCTTGGGTGGACAACCTCCTGGACGCCGTGGCGACGCCGACCGCGATCGTGGCCGGCATCCTGGTCACGGCGTCGGCGGCGGGCGACATGAGCGCGTTCCTCCGCTGGTCGCTGGCGATCCTGGCGGGCGGCGGGACGGCGGCGGTCTTCCAGGGGATCACGGCGACCGCGCGGCAGATCTCGTCCTTCACCACGGGCGGCCTCGCCAATCCGGTGGTGGCGACGGTGGAGGCGGGCGGCTCGGCGATCCTCTCGGTCCTCGCCATCACGCTGCCCGTGGTGGCGGTGGGGCTCGTCGCCGCCCTGCTGTTTTTCGGGGTGCGGCGGCTGCTCTTCCGCCCGCCGGTACGGGCGGCCTGAGAGGCAGACAACGGTGTGCTCGTCCCAGCCGGTCCGACTCTCCGCGCTGCTCCTCGGGGCGGCGCTGGTGTCCGCAGGGTGTGCCTCCGCTCCGGCAGGCGATGGCGCGGACCTGGCGCGGACCCTGCGCTCGCATGGGCTCGATCCGGCGACGGTCGTCGTCCCCCACGAGATCTCGGACGAGATGCGGATCTGGGTGCACCGCGAGGTGCCGGATTCGACGCCCGCCGATCAGCTCCTCACCCGTCTCCTCGCCGCGATCATCGATCCCGGGGGATTGCGAGTCGAGTACGAGGCGCGGCATACGGCCACCGCGAAGGAGGTGTTCCAGAGCCGGCGGGCCAACTGTCTGGCGTTCACCAGCCTGTTTGTCGGTCTGGCGCGAGAGGTCGGCGTCCCCGTGGTCTATCTCGACGTCGATGACATCGAGAAGTTCGAAAAGGAGGGGGACCTGGTGGTGGTGTCCGGCCATGTGAGCGCCGGCTACAACACCGGCGCCGACCTCAAGATCCTGGACTTCTCGGCGGCACCGGCGGCGCAGTACCGGAAAGTGCACCCCATCTCGGATGTGACCGCCGTCGCTCTCTTTCATTCCAACCGCGGCGCCGAGGCGCTGCGCGGCGGTCACACCGAGGAGGCGCTCGGCTGGCTGCGCAAGGCGGTCGCCATCGATCCCGACCTCGGCCGCGCCTGGGTGAACCTGGGCGTCGCCCTGCGCCGGGCGGGCGATCTGGCGGCAGCCGAGGCGGCCTATCGCAAGGCGCTGGAGGTCGAGCCCACCGCCATCTCCGCCTACCAGAACCTGGCGGCCCTGCTGCGCCTTCGCGGGCAGGACGCCGAGGCGGGAGACCTCCTCACTCTTTCGGACCGCTTGGGCACCCGCAATCCGTTCATCTACCTGGCCCTCGGTGACCTGAGCCTCGCCCATGGCCGGCTGGACGACGCGCGCCGGTTCTACCGCAAGTCGTTGCACCTCTACCACGCCAGCGCCGAGCCTTACGCAGCGATGGGGCTCCTGGCGCTCGCGACGGGAGACTCCGTCGACGCCGCGCGCTGGCTGCGCAAGGCGTTGGCCATCGACCAGGAGAACGATCGGGTCAAGCAGCTCGCGAGCCGGCTCGGCCGCGCCGGAGGCCGGGGATGACGTCGAGCCGGCGAGTGAAACGCGATTGACCTCGCGTCCGTGGCGCATCTGGGCCGATACCGGAGGCACGTTCACCGACTGCCTGGCGGTCGACCCCGGCGGCCGGTTCCACCGCGCCAAGGTGCTGTCCACGAGCGCCCTGCGGGCAAGGGTGGTGGAGCGCCAAGGGCCGGGCGCGCTTCGGCTGGCTGCGGCGTGGCCGGTGCCGAGCGGTTTTTTCAGCGGCTATTCCTTTCGGCTCCTCGGCGTCGAGCATCCGCCGCGGACCGCGGTGGATTGGGATGCGGAGGCAGGCGTCCTCCATCTGGACGATCCCCTGGACGGTCCGGTGGAAGGAAGCGCCTGCGAGCTGCGCTCTCCGGAGGCTGCGCCCGTGCTCGCCGCGCGTCTGGTGACCGGCACGCCGCTCGCCGCTCCGCTGCCCGCGATGATGATGCGCGTCGCCACCACCCGGGGCACCAACGCCCTTCTCGAACGCAAAGGGGCGGCCACGGCGCTCTTCATCACCCGCGGCTTCGCCGACCTCTTGCGCATCGGCACGCAGCAGCGCCCGGACCTCTTCGCCTTGGACATCCACAAGCCGGAGCCGCTCTACAGCGCGGTGGTGGAGGTGCCGGAGCGGCTGGCGGCGGACGGCTCGGTGCTGGTCCCGCTCGATCCCGAGGCGCTGCGCGAGACGGCGGAGCAGCTGCTCGTCGAGGGAGTGGAATCGGCCGCCGTCGCCTTGCTCCACAGCTATCGCAATCCCGCGCACGAGGAGGCGCTCGGCGCGCTGCTTACGAGCTGCGGTTTCCGTCATGTTTCGCTGTCCGCGCGGCTCGCGCCCCTGATCAAGCTCCTCCCGCGGGCGGAGACGGCGGTCGTGGACGCCTATCTGGCGCCGATCCTGAAGCGCTATCTGGACGGCGTCGCCTCGGCCCTGCCGCAGGGCTCGTCGCTGCACGTGATGACCAGCGCCGGCGGGCTGGTGCGGGCGGCGTCGTTCCGCGCCAAGGACGCGCTGCTCTCCGGCCCTGCCGGCGGCGTGGTGGGCGCGGCGCTCTCCGGCCGGCGCTCGGGCTGCGCGCGGGTGATCGCCTTCGACATGGGGGGGACGAGCACCGACGTGGCGCGCTGGGACGGCGACTTCGAGTACCTGTTCGAGCACCGGGTGGGAGCCGCGTATCTGGTGGCTCCGGCGCTGGCGATCGAGAGCGTTGCGGCCGGCGGGGGCTCGATCTGCGCCTTCGACGGCGTGCAGCTCGGCGTCGGACCCGAGAGCGCCGGCGCCTGGCCGGGACCCGCCTGCTACGGCGCCGGCGGACCGCTCACGCTCACCGACGTCAACCTCGTCCTCGGCCGTCTCGCCGCAGACCGCTTCGAGATCCCGCTGGACCCGGCGGCTGCGGAGCAGGAGGTGGAGGCCCTCCTGGCGCGGATGGCGGAGCGGGAGGGGACGGCCCCGGCGCGCGAGGCTGTGCTCGGCGGCTTCCTGGACATCGCCAACGAGCGGATGGCAGAGGCGATCCGCAGCATTTCGCTGCGCCGCGGCTATGATCCCGCCGGCCACGCCCTGGTGGCTTTCGGCGGCGCGGGAGCGCAGCATGCGTGCGCGGTGGCCGAGCTGCTGGGGATGAGCCGCGTCGTGGTGCCCCGGGACGCCGGCCTGCTCTCGGCCCTTGGCCTGGGTGCCGCCGTCGTCGAGCGCTTCGCTCACCGCCAGGTGCTCGCACCGCTGGACGCGGTCCAAGAACGGCTCCCGGCGTGGCTGGACGAGCTCGGCGCGGAGGCTGCCGCGGCGGTAGCGGCCGAGGGCGTGCCGGCGGACGAGATCCAGGTGCGGAGGCGGATCCTCAATCTGCGGTACGCCGGGCAGGACGAGGCCCTGGCCGTCGAGCCCGCGCCGGGAGAGCTGCCTGAAAAGGCGTTCGCCGCCGCCTACCGGGAGATCTACGGCTACGCGCCCGAAGGCCGGGCGATCGAAGTGGAATCGCTGCGGGCGGTGGCTTCGTCCCGATCGGCCGATCGCGATGTGGAGGCGGAGGTCGCCCCTGTTCCTGTTGAGCCGTACGCGGCAGTCCCCGGCGCCGTGCGCCGCTGCTGGCTGAGAGCCGGCTGGTGCGACGTGCCGGTCTTTGAGCGCGTTGAGCTTCGCCCTGGCGCCGCTGTGGCTGGACCGGCGCTGGTCTTCGAACGGCACAGCGCCACCTTGGTGGAGGAGGGCTGGCGGTTACGGGTGGATGCAGTGGAGAATCTGGTCCTGGAGCGCTAGACGACATGTTCACTCCGCCGCCCATCGATCCCGACGGCCGCATCGCGACGGCGCTGCGTCCGCTGCGCGGCATCTGCGTCGCGCTGGCTGCCGTCGTGGGGCTCTTGATCGTGCTGTCCTGGGTTCTCCTGGAAGGAATGGCGATCCGGCCGGTGCGTGGGATTCCCCGCGGAGCCTCGATCGCAGTGACCGCTTTCGCCATGATCCTGCTGCTCCTCTCCTCGCGGATGCGGTCCAACATCCTGCGCAAGGCGGTGCCCGCGATCCCCGGCGTGCCGATGAGCCTCGACCGTCTGCTCGCAGGCTACCGGCAGGCGACCCTGGTCAGCTTCGCGATGCTGGAGTGCTCCGCGCTGGCCGGCGTGTTCGCGGCGCTTCTCACCGGCACGGCCTTCTACGGCATCGTCCTCGGCGCCGCCAACCTCGTCTCCATGGCCACCCGCTGGCCGCGCGACACCGACGTCGAACGCATCGCCCGCGGGCGGCGGTCACCGTGATGGCGGCTGGCTACGACGCCCCGAAATAGAAGTCGTTGGCCTGGGGATCGAGGGCGAAACGGATCTTATCGAGGAGGCCGGAGTAGCCGAGGAAGGTCACAGGAGAAGGCCAGTCATCGGAGACAAAGAAATTGCCCTCCATCTTGAGCGACTCACCTTCATCGGCAACGAGGACGATCGGAAGGCGGATGAGGTAGCCCTCGTAAGTCCCGAGCCGGGTGCTCAGCCGCATCCCTCCTCCGATCCTCGACATGAAGCCGAGATCCTTCACGACCTCGGAAGACAGGACTGACCACGCTGCACCAGTATCCAATTGAGCAAGGTAGCCCTTTTCAGGGAGGTCCGCGAATCGGATCCTGACGAACACCTTCGCCGTTGGCTCATTGGGGCGCGAATGATCAGAAAACTTCGCACGCCCCTGAACAAATCGGGCTCCGAGCATTGGCGAGCTATTCGACAAAGTGCACGAGCGAGGCCTCGGGAGGGCCGAGCTTGGCAAGCTCTGCTCTCAACTCCTTGAGGCTCGGAGCATGAGCCATCATCTCGCCCCTTCGCACGGCGACCCATTGGCCCCGGTAGTGATGGCCGTGCTCATCGAACCACCGAACATCGTCTCGGACATCGGTGCCTGTGGCGGGACTGAATCCCAGGATCTTGGCCGGAGCGAGGAGCTCAGCCCAATTGGTGAGACCTGGCTCGGTGGACCCTTCTTGAAGTGCCTCGGCGACCACTCGGCGGGCAGCCTGGATTTCGTCCCTCTCGAGGTGCTCGCGAATGCGGGCTACGTAGGACGATGGGGCGTCGATTTGCGGTATTGCGGCGGGTCTGGGCATGTCGTCGGGCTCCCTTGGGCTCCGTCTCATGATACCGCAGGTGTGACGGCGGCTGGCTACGACGCCCCGAAATAGAAGTCGTTGGCCTGGGGATCAAGAGCGAAGCGAATGCTGTCGAGGAGACCCGAGTAGCCGAGGAAGGTCCATCCCTGCGGCCAGTCGGAACAGACGAAAAAGACGCCTTCCGACCGAAGTGAGTCGCCTTCGTCGGCAACCAGAGTGAACGGAAGGCGGACGAGGTGGCCCTCCCAGACACCGAGATGCGTTCTCAGCCTGGCCTGCTGTTCGGATGAGACGTCAGCAACGCCGATCTTCCGGGCGATTTCTGGAGCCAGGACGGACCAAGCCGCGCCCGTGTCAATTTGCGCGAGGATTGGTTTCTCGAGACCCTCAAAGTGAACTTTGACGAAGATCTTGGCCGTCGGTTCGTGGCGTCCAGGGGCCTGATCAGAAAATGTGGAACGCCCGCGGGCAAAGGTGCTCCCTCTCAGCGTGAGCACAGGCGAGCCTAACCGATGTAATGCAGCAAAGCGCGCTTTTCATCCGGCACCGTTTTCAATTTGGCAAGCAGCTCATCGAGAGTAGGTGCATGGGCCAACAAACCATCGCCAAGCATCGCAACCCACTGTCCTATGTACTCCTCCCCGTGCTCAGCGAGCCAGCGAAACTCAGCGCTGCGGTCAAAGTCCTTGATCGGACTGGTGCTTTGCCTGGGAGGAGCCAGAAGCTCTGAGAGATAATCAAGCTCCGGCTCCCTGGAGCCTTCGCGGAGGGCTTCGGCAAGGAGCTCACGGGCAGCCTTCAGCCGTGCGTGCTCAAGAAGTTTCCAGATCCGGGGCACGTAGGGTACGGCGGCTTCGTGATCGTGCGCGACTTGAGCTGCTCTGGCCATATCGACGTCCCCTCGGCGTGTCGGGCTCATGATACCGCAGCAGGCTCTCGATCAGGAAAACTGCGGCACCAGCACCGCACCGTTCTTCCCGGTCCGTTCTCGGTATTCGGCAGCGACGCGCTCGGCGATGACGCGGGCCTCGCCGGCCCGGGTGAGGAGGACGACGGAGCCTCCGAATCCGCCGCCGGTCAACCGCGCGCCGTAGACGCCGGGCTCGCTGCGGGCGAGGTCGACGACGAGGTCGATTTCGGGCAGGGAGACCTCGAAGTCGTCGCGGAGGGAGTCGTGGGCTGTGCACATCAGCTTGCCCAGGCGCTCCAGGTCCCCTTCCTGCATGGCGGCGACGGCGGCGCGGACGCGGGCGTTTTCGGTGATGACATGGCGGGCCCGCCGGTCCAGCGGCTCGGGGAGGGCGGCGAGACGCCAGAGGTCTTGGATGTCGAGGTCGCGGAGCTGCGGGAATCCCAGGAGCTCAGCCGCGCGCTCGCATTCGTCGCGCCGGAGGCGATAGTCGCTGCCCGCGTGGTGGTGGGAAATCCCCGAGTCGATCACAGCCACTTCGATGCCGGCCGGCAGAGGTACCCGCTCGAAGCGCAGGTGACGCGTGTCGAGGAAAAGAGCCCGCCGCTCGTCGGCCAGTTGCGAGGCCATCTGGTCCATGACGCCGACCGGGGCACCCACGAAGCCGTTCTCGGCCTTCTGCCCGAGGAGCGCGATCTCGACATCGTCGAGGGGCAGAGAGAAAGCCTCCCGCAACGCCCGCAGGACCGCCACCTCGAGGGCGGCGCTGGACGCCAGGCCGCTGCCCAGCGGCACGGTGGATTCGACCCGCAGATCGAAACCGCCGAGCGGGTGGCCGGCGACGTGCAGGGCTTGCGTGATGCCCTGGACGTAGTCGAGCCAGCCGCGGCCAGGTCTCTCGCTGCCGACCCGAAACTCTCCGATCTCGCGTTGCAGGTTGGCCGTCCAGGCGCGGACGCGGTCGTCGTCTCGCGGCGCAAGCTCGGCCCGTGTCCGTTGCGGAATCGCCAGGGGCAGGACGAGGCCGCCGTTGTAGTCGGTGTGCTCGCCGATGAGGTTGACCCTGCCGGGGGCGTCGGCGGCGACCAGGAACGGATGGCCGAAGAGCTCAGCGAAGGAGGGGGTTCCAATCTGGGCTCGTTCGACCATCCTGCTCATGGTAGCCGTTGCGAGACCGGAGGAGCGCGTTGTGCCTGGATATAATCAGCCCGGTCCGATCGAACCCGCCCGTTTCGATCGCCGAGGAGCCGACATCCCGACCTCTGATCTCCGCCCGGAAGCCGTCCAGCTCGAGCTGTTCACCCATCGCTTCGCGTCCGTGGCCCGGCAGATGGGGGAGATGCTGCGGCGCACCGCCGTCTCCACCAACGTCAAGGAGCGCCTGGATTTCTCCTGCGGCTTGTTGGACGCCGCAGGCGTGCTGGTGGTGAACGCGCCCCACATCCCCGTCCATCTGGGCGCTCTCGGCCTCTGCGTCCGCACGCTGCGCGAGACGATCGCCATGGGGCCGGGAGACGTGGTGGTGACGAACCATCCGGCGTTCGGCGGCTCCCATCTCCCCGACGTCACGGTGGTGACGCCGGTCTATGCAGAGCCGGAGGGCAACCTCGACGGCGGCGAGCTTCTCGGTTACGTGGCGAGCCGCGCCCATCACGCGGAGATCGGCGGCATCCGGCCGGGCTCCATGCCCCCGGGCGCTCGGCGCCTGATCGAGGAGGGGGTGGTCATTCCGCCGGTCTACCTGGTGCGCGGGGGGGAGCCGCGCTGGGAAGAGATGCGGCGCCTCCTCCTCGGCGGGCCTTATCCGACACGGGCGGTGGAGGAGAACCTCGCCGACCTGCGCGCCGCGGTGGCGGCGAATCACCGCGGGGTCGCGGCGCTGCGCGCCCTGGCCCGCGAGCACGGGCGAGCGACGGTCGCGCGCTATATGGAGGGCCTCGCCGAGCGCGCCCGGGACCGCCTTGAGGACGCGCTCGCCCGCTTGCCCGCCCGCCGTCACACCGCGATGGAGAAGCTCGACGACGGCGCGCCGATCGCGGTGGCCATCGAGGTGGACGGCCGGCGGGCGAAGGTCGACTTCACAGGATCGGCCGGCGTCCATCCCGGCAACTTGAATGCGCCGCCCGCGGTGGTGCGCAGCGCGGTCCTCTATGTCCTCCGCCTGCTCATCGCAGAGCCGCTGCCGCTCAACGAAGGGCTGTTGCTGCCGGTGGAGATCGTTGTCCCTCCCGGCATGCTGAATCCGCCGTTCCCGGCCGATCCGGCCGACTGTCCGGCGGTGGTCGGGGGCAACGTCGAGACCAGCCAGCGCCTCGTGGACACGCTGGTCAAGGCATTGCGCCTGGCCGCCTGCAGCCAGGGGACGATGAACAACCTGCTCTTCGGCAACCAGCGCTTCGGCTTTTACGAGACCGTGTGCGGCGGCGCCGGGGCCGGGCCGGGCTTCCACGGCGCGAGCGCGGTCCACACGCACATGACCAACACGCGCATCACCGATCCCGAGGTGCTGGAGCACCGCTACCCGGTGCGCCTGGAGCGCTTCGCCATCCGAGCCGGCTCCGGAGGCGCCGGCCGGTGGCGCGGCGGCGACGGCACGGTCCGCGAGCTGACCTTCCTCGAGCCGGCGGCGCTGTCGATTCTCAGCCAGCACCGGGTGGAGCGGCCCTACGGAATGGAGGGTGGAGAGCCCGGCCAGCCCGGCCGCCAGCGGCTGATGCGGGCCACAGGCGGGACGGCCGAAACGGTCGATCTGGCGCCCATCGACGGCTGCGACGTCGGGCCGGGCGACCGCCTGATCCTGGAGACCCCTGGCGGCGGGGGATGGGGAGATCCCGGGGTATGCGGCGCCTGAAAGCAGGGCTCCTGCGCCGCTCCGGCGGCCGTCAAGCCGGACGGGCCTCCCTCCGCTGACGCAGCACCTCCCAGAGCGCCAGGGCGACGCTCGTCGACAGGTTGAGCGAGCGGATCCCGCGGTCGAGCATCGGGATGGCGACCAGCCGGTCGTGCCAGCGTTCGCGGATCGCGGCCTCCAGGCCGACGCTCTCCTTCCCGAACACCAGCACGGTCTGTTCCGGATAGCGGACGTCCCAGAAGCTGCGTGTCCCCTCGGCGCTGAAGAAGAACGGCTCGCCGAGGTCGGGAAGCCGCTCTTCGAGCTCAGCCCAAGAGCGCCATACCCGGGGATCGACCCGCGGCCAGTAGTCGAGGCCCGCCCGCCGTACCTCGCGTTCATCGAGGAAAAATCCCAGAGGCTCCACGAGATGGAGCCGCGCCCCGGCGGCCAGGCAGGAGCGGCCGGCGTTGCCCGTGTTCCAATGGATCTCGGGCTCGACCAGCACGACGTGCAGGCTCATGGCCGGGGCAGTATAGCGGTGGCGTTGCGCCGTTACTTCAGCTTGACGTCGATCTCGCCGACGCCGCAGTCGGCGGAGATCTTGGCGGTGCCGTTCCCCCTGGTCCAGCGCAGCGCGCGGGTGATGAGGCCGGCGCTCTCGTAGTGATGGCCGCCGGCGACCAGGCTCGCTTCGCCGACTCCCGTGTCGGCGTGGACGGAGCTCACGGCGGACTCGGGCAGAGTCATGGTGAGCTGGCCGACGCCGAGGTTGGCCTTGACGTCCCGTTCGAGACCCGCGATCCGCATCTCGCCGACGCCGAGATCGGCCTTGAGAGACAGCTTGCGCGGCATCTGCACCCGGATGTGCGCCTCGAGGCCATGGCCGCTGAGCTTCGGCCAGTCTTTGGTCGCGATCCGCAGCTTGTCGCCATCGGTCGAATAGACGAGGCGTACCTTCTGCGCCGCGTCCCGGCACGAGCCGGTGGCGCGGTGACACTTGAGCTCCACGTCGAGCTGCACGCCTGGGCTGTCCCAGGCTTCGACGGTCACCTCGCCCACCGAGAAGTCGAGGTCGACCAGATTGACGGCCTCCGTCGGGAGCTGTTTGCTGAACGTGCGCACGGTCTCGCTGGCGAGAGCGGGAAGGGTCCACAGCAGAGCGGTGGCCAGGATGCAGGCGATCTTTTTCATGATTCGCTCTCCTCGGAGCCCACTACGGAAGAAGACGGGCTCAGGTTTCGTCGCGGGTTGCGCAGAGGCTGTGGCGCAGGCGCGCCGCGACGTCGGCCACCTCTTTCCGGCCTGAGATGGTCCCTGCGAGCCGGCCCACCGGAAGCGCGCCGATCAGGCTGTTGAGCAGGACGACCTCGCGGGCGCGGCGCAGGTCATCCAGGGTCAGAGACCGCTCGTGGATCGCGCCCGATGCCAACAGGCGGCGGCGGATGGTGCCGGGGAGGCAGCCGTCGGATTCCGGCGGCGTGAAGGCTCCTTCCGGCAGGGCGAGGACCACGTTGCTCCGCGCCCCCTCTGTGAGGAGCCCGCGCTCGTTGAGGAGGAGGGCCTCGAAGGCTCCCGCGGCCTCGGCGCCGCGGAGAGCGATGCGGTTGGCCTGCCCGGAAAGGCTCTTCAAGCCGGCGAGGGGACCGCGGGAGTCGACCCGCAGATCGGGGAGGAGGATCGCCGCGACGCCCTGGCGGTAGGCGATCTCGTCCGGCGGCTCGTAGGGAGCGGCGGTGATCAGGATGGTGGGACCGTTCGCGCCGCCGCGCGTGACGGTCAGGCGCAGCCGCGCGACCGGGAGCGGCGCCTGTGCCGCGACGCTCGCGATGGCTGCCGCCAGCTCCTCGCGGCTGGCCGGGAGAGCGATCTCGATCCGGCGCAGGCCGGGGAGGAGGCGGTCGAGATGGGCTGCGACGTCGAGCGCCCGGCCGCCATCCACGCGCAGGGTCTCGAAGAGGCCGTCGCCGAACAGGAATCCCGCGTCGTCCGGCGCGATGCGGACGTCGCCGGCCGGGACGAGGCGGCCGTTCCACCAGGAGGGGCGCCTTTTCACGGGCTCTCGGTGGCGCCCAGGGCGGTGAGGAACGCCCGCGCCTTGACCGCGGTCTCTTCGAGCTCGAGCTCCGGGTCCGATTCGGCCGTGATACCGCAGCCGGCGTGGTAGGCGACGCGGCCGCCGGTGGCCACCGCGGTGCGGATGGCCACTGCGAGCTCCAGGTCGCCGCCCAGGCTGAGCCAGCCGAGAGCGCCCATGGCCGGGCCGCGCCTCTTCTCCTCCTCGGCGGCGGCCACGACCATGGCCTGGATCTTCGGCGCGCCGGTGATCGAGGCGGGCGGGAAGGCGGCGCGCAGCAGGGAAACCGCGGCGCCGCCGTCCGCGCCCGCAGGCAGCTTGCCGCGGACGGTGGAGACGGTGTGGTGGAGCGTCGGCAGCGTCACCAGCTCGGCGTGGCGGACCACCTCGACGCTGCCGGTGGCGCAGACGCGGCCGAGATCGTTGCGCGCCACGTCGACGATCATCGCCAGCTCGGCCCGGTCCTTGGCGCTCTCGGCGAGCTCGCGGGCGAGGGCGCGGTCCTCGCGCGGCGTCGCGCCGCGCGGCCGGGTGCCCTTGATGGGCCGGGTCTCGACGCTGCCGTCGCGGACAGAGAGGAACAGCTCCGGGCTCACCGAGAGCACGGCTCGCCCGCGCCCGAGGTCGAAAAAAGCGCCGTGGTCGGCCGGCGTCACGGCGCGCAGGCGTTGCCAGAGGGGCCAGATCCGGTCGGCGGGAAGCGGCGCCTCCAGGCGCCGGCAGAGATTCACCTGGTAGATCTGGCCGCGGCGGATGCGCGACACCGCCTGCTCCACCGCCGCCATGAAGCCGCGGCCGTTGGGCGAGCCGGTGACCGGACCCGTGGCGAGGCGGCCCGTTTCCGGCTCGGACTCGCGCTTGCGCGCGGCCGCGAGGCGCGCTTCGGCCGCCCGCACGCGGTCGCCGGGACCGCCGGCTCCGCTCCGCCAGGCGTCCGTGCTCTCCAGGTGCCAGCCGTTGTCGTCCAGCCGGATCGCGTTGTCATGGAGGGCAAGGTGGAGGTCCGGCAGCTTGAGGTCGTCGGCGAGATCGACCGGCGACGTGGGCTGCAAGCGCTCGAGCTCGGCTCCCAGCTCGTAGCCCAGCCAGCCCACCAGCAGCCCGCGCGCCGGGCCGCCCCAGGCGGCGAACGCGGCTTCCAGGAGGTCGAACCCGCCGGCGCTGAAGGCCGCCCGCCCTCCCGGCCCGGTGACCGACGCCCGGCGCTTGCGCACCGTGAGGACGGCGAGCGGCCGCATGAAAAAGCGGTGGACGCTCCCCGCGCCGCCACCGCCGTCGAGCCAGGCGAAGCCGGGCTCACGCCGCAGCTCCTCGGCCAACTGCTCCGGCGTGATGGGGCGCAGGACGCGCAACGGAGTCATCGCGCCGCGGGCGTGGAGACCAGGGGCGGGGAGGATCGTCCGCAGCCGCTCCACCAGCCGGCGCCGCCTCGTCTCGGAGAGCCGGTCGGACCACATCGGACGCCCTACCAGGCCTGCGAGCGATAGAGGAAATTGAACAGCAGATCGGTGCCGATCTCGGTGAGGAACGACTCGGGATGGAACTGAACGCCCTCGACGCCGAGCCCCGAAACGCGGCAGCCCATCACCGTGCCGTCCTCCGCCCAGGCGCTGAGCTCCAGCAACGCGGGCTCCTCTCTGCCGTCCACGACCAACGAATGGTAGCGCGCGGCGGTGAACGGGTTGGGAAGCGCCTCGAAGATCCCCTTGCCGTCGTGCCGGATCTCCGCGGTCTTGCCGTGCACCGGCTGCCGGGCGGGGACAATGCGGGCGCCGGCCACCGCAGCGATCACCTGCATCCCCAGGCAGACGCCGAGGATCGGGATCTCGCCGGTGAGCTTTTCCACCACCTGCTTCGAGACGCCCGCCTCCTCCGGTCCGAACGGCCCCGGCGAGATCAGGATCCGCTTCGGCTTCAGAGCCCGCACCTCGTCGAGGCTGATGGCATCGGAACGGTGCACGATGCACTCCGCCTCCAACGCCTCCAGGGCCTGGACCAGGTTGTAGGTGAACGAATCCTGGTTGTCGAGCACGAGGACTCGCATGGCGCGAGTCTACCGCGATCCCGGCGCCCGTTTGGCCAGAGAATACTGCGAGAGAATACCGGGAGAGAATGCCCGGGGTTCCGAGATTCGACGATGCCCTCTCCCGCTCCCCTTGCCGTCCTGCGCCGCGGGCTCCGCCTGCGCTGCCCGCGGTGCGGCGTGGGCCGCCTGTTCCACGGCTGGAACCGGCTGAACGAGAGCTGTCCGGCCTGCGGCCTGGCCTATGAGAGGCAGCCCGGCGACACCTGGTTCTTCATGTACATGACCACGGCGGGGCTCACCGGCGTGCTCGTCGTCGCCATGTTTCTGATCCGCCCGCGGATCGTCTGGCTGGGGCAGGCCGCGATCTGCGCCGCGGCGTTGGTGCTGATCGTGCTGTCGCTGCCGTTCCGCAAGGGGATCGCGGTGGCGGTGCTCTACCTGATCCAGAGGAGCCGAGACGAACCGAAACCTTAGACGCCCACGCGGTCCGCCCGCTCGTCCGCCCCCTCGAGAACCACCTGGGCGCCGCGCAGCTCTTCGAGCGGGCAGCCCTGGAGGTCGAGGGGAGCGGAGCCGAGGAAGACCTCGCTGTCCAGGTTGTGCTTCTTCATCCACTGCATGTAACGGGAATCGGCGCCCGGTCCGGCAGCGGCGGCGTCGGGACGGTCGTCGGCCCGGCGCCAGTTGTCGGGCACGGCGGTGACCGTGCAGAGGAGGCGGTCGCTGCTGCGGAAGGCGAACGTCAGCTTCTCGGGCCGCGGCTCGGCGTGCGCCCGCCGGGCGACGACCGCCACCAGCCCCTGGCCTGACGGCGACGAGAGTCCCAGAAGGGCCGGACGACCGCCTCCGGACTGCACGCGCTCGACGTCCTTGCGGTCCGCGGCCGCCACCTCGCTGAGCAGCCGGCGCCAGCTCTGGTCGTCCGGCGCCGGCTGCACCGGCGGCGGCAGCAGGCGCGCCGTCCCCGAATAGACATAGTTGATGGGCAGCATGTAGACCATGCCTTCGCCCGGCTGGAGCTTGGCGACCGCGACCCCGACCACCCGGCCGTGCCGGTCGACGAGCGGCCCGCCGCCGGTGCCCGGGCGCGCGACGCCGTCGATCTGCAGGAAGGCGAGGCCGAAGATGTTGCGCGCGCGGCGGCTCACCATCCCTTCGCGGACCGGCTCCTCTCCCCCGGGGGCGCCGGCGAAGACGACCCTGTCGCCGGTGCGCAGAGCCGTGGCGTCGCCCAGCGGCAGCGGCTCGGCGTTCGCCTCCGGGATGCGCACCAGGGCGAGATTGAGCCAGTCGTCCTGCTGCTCCAGGGTGGCGACCGTCTCCTTGCCGTCGGCGAGGACGGCGCGGAGGGACTCACCGGGCGGGCAGCCGACGCGGGCCTTGGTGAGGACGAGATCCCTGGCCACGAAGAAACCGGAGGCGAGCGAGCTCCGGCAGCGCAGCGCAACGGTCGCCGGGGCGAGGCGGGCCGCGACGGCGCTCGCGTTGAGCACCGGTCCCTGCGCCGCCGTCTGGCCGGCGCGGGTGGGGATGTCGATCTCGTCGTCGTTGCCGAGCCGGCGGCTCCAGGTGTAGAGGCCGAAGCCGAGCAGGCCGAGGAGGACCGCGATGACCACCACGGTGGAGAGCCGGCTGCCCGGCGCCTGCTCGTCGGGGACCCGCACGTCCTCGACCGCGGCCGTGGTGCGGCCGCGGCCGCCGTGCTCCTCGAGCGCTTCGACCACCCGCTGGGCGAAATCGCGGGTGACGCCGGAGACGAGGACGGAGCGCGGGATGGCGAGCGCCGCCTGGACGGCGGCGAACGGCGGGACCGGCGGTCCCAGGGCCGACACGGCGCGAGCGATCTGGTAGCGGATCCGGCCCTGGGCCGGGCTGGCCGTGTGGACGACGTCGACCAGCAGGCTCCCCTTGCAGTGCGGACAGGCTCGCGCCGTCAAGGGAGCAGGCTTACGGCAGCGGGGGCAGGGCTCCCGCTCGATCTCCTCGGCCATTTGCCGCGATGATACTACAGATAGCCCAACGAAGTGAGGAGCTTGCGCGTCTCCTCGTCCATCTCGCGGGCGCCGCAGGTCCCTCCCTGGGAGTCGATTTCGACGTCGAAGCGCGGCGCCTTTTCCCAGCGCCAGAGCTCCTTCTTGAGGCGCTCGGCCTCGCGTGGCAGCTTGTCGATCACGTTCTCCGTTTCGCCGGGGTCGTTGACCAGGTCGTAGAGCGTGAAGCGGACCCCTTCGCCGCCGATGAAACGCTGCTCCGGGCGGGTCTGCGCGAGGATCAGCTTGAAGCGGGCGTCGCGGACGATCTTCTGCCACTTGTTGTGGCTCTCCCAGCCCGCCTCGGAGAAGGCGAGGCCGGGATGGTCGAGGACCGCAGCCGGGTTGTCGCTCTCCATGTCCGCGACCGCGCCGGCCGGCCGCGCCGGCGCGTGGCCGCGCAGCCGCGGAGTGAGGGTCCGTCCCTGCATCCAGAAGCCGTCCCGCAGGGGGACGCCGGCGGCTTCGAGGAGCGTCGGCGCGAGATCGATCAGCTCGGCCGGCTCCCTGTCCACCCGCGGCGGAAGCACGCCGGGGTAGCTGAGGACAAGCGGCACGTGCAGGCAGGTCTGGAAGCCGAAGCGGCCGTGGTCGAAGTAATAGCCGTGATCGCCCAGCGACTCGCCGTGGTCGGCGGTGAAGGCGGTGAGCGTCCTGGCCAGCATGCCGCGCCCTTTCATCTCGTCGAGCAGGCGGCCGATCTGGGCGTCGGTGTAGGCGATCTCCGCGTCGTAGCGCGCGAGGTAGAAGGCGAGGTCCGTGTGTCCCGCGAGGACGTGCTCCTTCCCGATCCCGAACATCTGCTGCTTCGGCTTTTCGGAGAGCGGGATCTTGACCGCGGGGTCGAAGTGCGCGTCGTTCTGGAAGCGGTCGCGCGGGCCCGGCGGCGGGTCGTAGGGGAAGTGCGGATCGAGATAGTGCACCCAGAGGAAGTACGGCTTGCCTGTCTTCTGCAGCTTGTCGAGGAGCCCGATGGCGAGGTGAGTCACCGCTTCGGCGCGGTTGGGGTCGGCGCCGTCGGCGCCGTGCGGCAGCTTCCAGGTCTCGACGTACTGGTCGAAGCCCTGGTTGAAGAAGAATTCGCTGCCCACCGCGGCGTTCGCCACCACGGCATAGGTGGCGTAGCCCTGTCTCTGCAGCACCTCGGGAAAGGTCAGGAACCGGCAGGAGATCGGCTGCCCGGCCGTGCGCACGATCTCGTTGTCCTTGGCATAGGTGGCGGTGAAGATCGAGGCGAACGACGGCGTCGTCTTCGGCCACTGCACGGTCGCCTGCTCGAAGCGCACCCCCTCGGCGGCCAGCCGGTCGATGGCCGGCGACGTGGAGCGGAAGTAGTGCCAGGAGGAGAGGTGGTCGGCGCGCAGCGTGTCGACGGTGATGAGGAGAATGTTGCTCTTGGCCGGCAGCGGCGCGACCTTCACCGCGGGCGGCGCCGCCGGCGCGTTGCAGGCCAGGGTGGCGCCGAGAGCGGCGAGCAGCAGGCGGCGGGAGCACGGAGCAGGGGGCATGAGGGCCGGTATCTTAGCAGCCCGGCCTGGGCGCCCGCGGCTCTGGTAAAATGTGCGCGGCGGATCCCATGAAGAGTCTCGATGTCGTACCCACCCTGCCGTCCGCGACGGCCACGCCGGACCTCCTGGCCGTCATCCAGGAGCTCAACGCGGCCCCGGACCTGAAGAGCGGGCTCGAGCGGGTGGCGGAGATGGTCCGCAAGGTGATCCGGTACGACACCCTGAGCGTGCTGCTCCTCGACGAGATGGGGCGCGAGCTGCGCTTCGAGATTGCGGTGGGCGCGCCGGCCGAGGTCGCCGAGCACTGGCGGTTCGGCATGGGACAGGGGATCGTGGGCACGGTGGCCCAGACGCGGCGGCCGCTGCGCGTCGGCGACGTCGAGAAGGACCGCCGCTTCATCCTGGCCGGCGTCCCGGTGCGTTCGGAGCTGGCCGTACCGCTGCTCGCCAAGGACCGCACCATGGGCGTCCTCGACGTCGGCAGCTTCGAGGCCGACTTCTTCACCGCCGAGCACGAGCGCCTGCTGGTGTCCCTGGCGGCGTTCCTGGCCACCGCCATCGAGGGCGCGCAGCTCTACCAGAACATGCGCGACCAGGCGGAGACGCTGTCGATCCTCCATGAGGTGAGCCGCGAGCTGAGCTCCATCCTCAACCGCGAGCAGCTCATGAAGAAGGTCGCCGAGCGGATCGAGCGGCTGATCGGCTACGACCTGTTCAGCGTCATGCTGTGGAACGAGGAGCGCCGGATGCTCGATCCCTGGATCTCCTTCGAGCGCGACGGCGTGCGGCTGGCGGAGATTTCGATCGACTCCGTGCCGCTGGGGCACGGCCTGTGCGGCACGGCGGCGGCGTTGCGCCAGGCGATCCGCGTGCCGAACGTCCGCCTCGATCCGCGCTACATGCGCTGCGTCGCCGGCATGGAGGTCAACTCGGAGCTGGTGGTGCCGCTGGTCTTCAAGGACCGGCTCCTCGGGCTCCTGGATTTCGAGAGCGCGCGCTACGACGCCTTCAGCGCCCGCCACGAGCAGCTCCTCGGCACCCTGGCCTCGTCCCTCGCCATCGCGCTGGAGAACGCCTTTCTCTACGAGCGGCTGCGGAGCGACGAGCAGCGGATCACGGACGACCTCGCCACGGCGCGGCGGATCCAGAGCCATCTGCTGCCCAACGCCTCGCCATGGGTCCCCGGCCTCCAGGTGGGCTTCGCCTACGAGCCGGCGCGGCATCTCGGCGGCGACTTCTACGACTTCCTCCCCTACGGCGAAGGCCGGCTGGGGATCGCGGTGGGCGATGTGGCGGGCAAGGCGACGCCGGCCGCCCTCTACGGCTCCTTCGCCATCGGCATCCTGCGCGAGTACGCGACGCACGGCGTCTACCGGCCGGCGCAGGTGCTCGCGGACATGAACCGCAAGCTCCTGAGCCTCAAGATCGAGAACCGCTTCCTGGCCATGGCCTTCGCGGTGTACGACAGCGCCGACCGCAGCCTGATCCTGGCGAGCTCGGGGCTGCCGCATCCGCACCGCATCTCGCGCGGGAGGGTGGAGGAGATCGCGGTCCACGGCATGCCGCTCGGCCTGATGCCGGACCGCACCTACGACGAAGAGGTGCTCCTCCTCGAGCCGGGCGATGTTGTCGTGCTCTGCTCGGACGGCATCGAGGAGTGCCTGAACCGCCGCGACGAGGAGTTTGGGGCCGCGCACCTCCGCGAGACGCTGGAGAAGCTCGCGGGCCGCTCGGCCGGTGAGATCGCCGGCGGCGTGCTCGAGGCCGCCCACCGCCACTCCGGCACCGCCGAGCCGTCCGACGACCGGACGGTGGTGGTGTTGAAAGTGGTGAGCTGACCGGCCGAACAGGGCGAACGCTCTCCCTCACAGGGCGGGCTTCGGAGCCTGCATGCGCGCGAACGCCCGACCGGCGACCTGCTTCGCGGCGCTGAGAGGGTCCTTGCCGGACTGGACGGTCACGACCAGATCGACCGTCCCCTTGCGCACGTGGAGCTGACCCACGGGGCCGCCGGCCCAGAACCCGTCGTCGCCCACCCCCTGCACATCCTGGATCTGCCCCTTGGCGAGCGTCTTGAGATACGAGCGGCTTGCCACCTGCCGCCGCTCGGCTTCGCGCACCGTCTTGGCAGGCCGCACCTCCAGGCCCACGATCCGTGGCACCTCGATCGACCCCGCGTTGTAAGCGCAAGTCTTCAAGTCCCGCCCGACCGTGCTCTCGAGCGTGCTGTTGATCGCCGCGATCGGAGCCCCAGCCACGGCCTCGGCCTCTTCAGGCGGGAAGAGGATGCATGCGTCCACCTTTTCAGGAGCGCGGAAGGCATGCGACTCGCGCGAGTCGGACGCCGGCCCGCAGGCCAAGAGGACAGCCGTCAAGACGACGGCGCCATATCGAGGGCTGGCGTGGATCATTGTCGTGGGGTACGCGGGCGGGTTCTTCTCTCTGGCCGTGTGCGTACCGCCATAGGCTACAATAGGTAGCGGGTGAGCACCATGACCACAATCCATCTAAAGGGACGGATTACTGACACCGGAGAGCTCGATGTCGAAGTCCCCGACGGACTGCCACCTGGAGAGGCGCGCGTGACGATCGAAGTTCCGATTCCTCGCGAGTGGTCCGCCCAAGAGCTGGACGACGTCCTGAAGGTGAATCCAATGACCGGCGCGGAGATCGTCCAGGCCGATCTGCTGGGTGGCTGGGCTGACCAGGGCATCTCCGACAGTCAGGCGTGGGTCGAGGACTTACGACGGAAGCGGCGCGAGCAACGATCGTGGTGACGGGTCTCCTCGACACCGCAATCGTGGTCGATCTCCTCCGTTCCTATCCACCAGCGGGTGCTTGGCTCGCCGGGCAGACGACCCTGGGTCTGAGCCCGGTCGTGTGGCTGGAAATCATCGAGGGAGCGGCTGACTCACGAGCTCAGGAACGAGCGGTCAAGCTCCTCCGCCGTTTCGAGCTTGTCGATGTCGTGGCGGAGGACTTCGCCTGGGCTATCCGCCAAGCGCTGAGGTTGAGGCTCAGCCACAGTGTCGGGATGATGGACTGCCTCATCGCCTCGACAGCTCGCCGCCTGACCCTGCCTCTCTATTCTCGCAACTCGAAGCACTTTGGGCCCTTACTCGGGGAGCTGGCACAAGTGCCCTACTGACCCGTCCTTGTTGGAGAGCAACTTTTTCAAACCGGCTGGAGCGCGACGCCGCTGAGCGGCAGGTCGACGCTCAGGACCTTGCCTGTTCCGGCGCCCTTGACGGTGAGGTGAAGGGTGCCGTCGAAGCGGTAACCGGCGAGGGCGGGGTTGTAGGTCAGGGCGCCGGTGAGCTTGCCGCCGAAGGTCTCCAGATAGGTTTCCGGCGATGGCGGGAAGATGCGGTCGACGAGTGGATAGTGGAGCGCCAGGGCGAGGGCCAGGGTGAAGCGGCCGTCGGCGGCGAGGGGGGCGGTGGCGCTCGCCTTGAGCGCGCCGGTCATGGTGCCGGTATCGCCCTTCCCGGTGCGCACGCCAGGCGCCGAGAGGTCGACCTCGTGCAGGACGATGTTGCGGGTCTCGTGCTCGCCGATCCCGAGGACGAGGCTCACGTCGGTAAGGGTGGTCTGGCGGCCCTCGTCCGTCTGGACGGTCACCGGGAGCCTGACGACGGAGCCGGAGAAGCGGCCTGTCTGGCGGCCGGTCCCGGCAGGCGCTGAGACGGCGAGCAGGCTGAGCGCCACGACGAGGATGGCGGTGAGGATGGCGGTCTGGGTCCAAGGACGGGGCGGGCGATTCTGAGAAGCAGCTCGGTTGTCCATGGGGTCTCCTCGCAGGGTTTCCTGTGGGAGATTGTACGCAAGATCCTTGCCCGTCAGGCGTGCGAGAGGCCTCTCAGGGCTGCCTCCAGCCCAGGATCTGGTCCACCATCTGGCGCGCCACGGGATGGTATCCAGGCCGCGCTTTTTCGTAGATGCGCAGTGCCATCTCCGCGCCGGCAGGGGTCTTCGCCATCTCGGCGTAGAGCGGGCGCAGGAACTTGCGCCGCCCCTGGCTGGTGAGGAAGCGCTCCAGGGACGGATAGGCCGCCTCGTAGCCGGTGCGCAGGACGCGGAGGAGCCACTCGGCGAGGATTTCGGAGTTGCCCGTGGCGGTGAAATGGAAGGCGGCGTCGAGGTCCGCCATCTGCTTTTTTTTCAAGGCTCGCCGGCAGGTTGCGCAGGAAGTGCAGCCAGTGGTTGGTCGACCAGCCTTGCACCTGGAGCTGCGCGGCCGGCGTCCCCTGGCCGAATGCTGCGAGCTGCCGGTCCACCTGGTCGAGCGCCGTCGAGTGGAGGACGGGAGCGTTGTCGGGGATGCCCGGCGCATAGACCCAGGCGTCGACCTGGAGCCGCTTGGCCAGCGCTTCGTCGCCGCCCAGCAGGCTCTGCTTGAGGTAGGCCACGAAGCGATCGCTGTCCATGGACTGGAACGCGAAGGCCTGGAAGTAGGAGTGGAGGAAGCGGTCGAAGCGCGGACGCCCCACCGCCTGCTCCAGCAGGCGCAGGAAGAGCGCTCCCTTTTCGTAGGCGACGTCGCCGGTCACCTCGTCGGGATCGCGCTGGCCGATGTCGAGGTGGAGCGCGGTGTCCTTGCTGGCCGGACCGCCCGCCTCGGCGATGGCGCGGTCGAGGTCCTGGCGGCCGAGGACGGCCAGCATGTCGGCGTAGTCCTTGCCGGCGAGGATCTCCATGATCCGCCGCTCGGCGTAGGTCGTGACCCCCTCGTTGAGCCAGAAGTCGTTCCAGGTCGCGTTGGTCACCAGGTTGCCGGACCAGGAGTGGGCGAGCTCGTGGGCCACCAGGGAGACCAGGGAGCGGTCGCCGGCCAGGATGGTGGGCGTCGCGAAGGTCAGGCGCGGGTTCTCCATGCCGCCGTAGGGGAAGCTGGGAGGCAGCACCAGGATGTCGTAGCGCCCCCACTGGTACGGCCCGTAGAGCGTCTCGGCGGCGGCGATCATCTTGGGCGTGTCGGCGAGCTCCCAGGCCGCGGGCTCGACGACCGGCGGCTCGGCGTAGACGCCGCTCTGCGGCGAGAAGGCGCGGAATCCGAGGTCGCCCACGGCGATGGCGAGCAGGTAGGAAGGGATGCGCTGCGGCATCTCGAAGCGGTAGACGCCGTCCGCGGTCTTCTGCGCGCGGTTCGCGGCGCTCATCAGGGCGAGCATCCCCGGCGGCACGCGCAGGGTCGCCTCGTAGGTCATGCGCACGCCGGGGGTGTCCTGGCACGGGACCCAGGTGCGGGCGAGGATGGACTCGGACTGGCTGAGCAGGAACGGCAGGTTCTTGGCGGCGGTCTGCGCCGGGTCGAGCCACTGGAGAGCCGCCGCCTCCGGCCGGGTGGAGTAGTCGATGCTGACCCATTTCGTGGCCGGCGTGATCGGGATCTCCAGGGCGCTGCCGAAGATGGGCTGCGCATCGTGGAGGACGAATTTCGCCTCGGCGCCGTCGTCGAGGAGGACCCTCCGGACGTCCAGGTCGCGGGTGTCGAGGAAGAGCCGGTCGGCGCCGGCCGGGTTGCGCAGGCGCAGGCTGGCGCGGCCGGCGAGCACTTTCCTGGTGAAATCCACCGTGAGGTCGAGCTGCAGGTGCTCGACCGCGACCTCCTCGGGGCGGGCGAAGGAGTGGGGATCGCGCACGGCCGGCTGGGCGATCGGGGCGATCGGGACGGGCGAGGCCTGCTTCGGCGCAGCGGAGACGGGCTCGGGCGGCCGGCCGCAACCTGCGAGGCCGGAGACGAGCGTGAGGAGCAGGAGAGAGACGAGCCGCAGGCTGAAACGCTTCATCGGGCGATTATAGGGGCCGGCAGGCCGATCGCCGGCTCGCCCTGGTCGAGGGCGCGGTGCAGGCGCTGGACGATCGAGAAGACTTCGGGACGCGAGAGCTTGGTGCCCGGTCCGCGGGTCTCGACGCGATCGAGCGTGGCGTTGGCGAGATGGGCCGGCAGGGCGTTGAAGGCGACCAGGCCGCGCTCGGCGCCGGCCCGCTGCAAGGCGAGCACGTACTCGGCGGCCGCCTGGAGGTCCTGGCGCGCCAGGGCCAGCACCTCGCCGCGGTCGGCGCTCTCGGGCAGGTAGCGCCGGCCCTGAGTGGCGTCCGTCGCCGAGTCCTTGAGGATGTTGACGAGCTGGAGCCCTTCGCCGAAGGTGCGTGAACGCTCGCGCAGAAACGGCGCGATGGGCGCGAGAGCCGGCCGGCCGAGCAGGAACAGCTCGGTGAGGAGCTCGCCGACGATGCCCGCCACGACGTAGCAATAAGCCTGGAGATCGGGGACGTCGCGCAGGCGGAGCTCGCCCGCATCGCTCGTGCGCGCCACGAAGCCGGCCATGCCGTGAGCCGTGCGCTGGATCTGCCCGCGGATCAGCTCGGCGGCCGCCGGGGTGAGGGCGAAGAAGGCGTCGAACACCGCGGGGATGGCGGCCAGGAGGTCGCGGTAGGCGGGCTGCTCGCACGGCACGTCGCGCGTCCAGGCCGCCGCCACGGCCGCGGTGGCGGCGGGATCGTGGTGGTCGAGGAGGCGGCCGAAGCGCTCCAACGCCTGGATGCGCAGCGCCCGCGGCCAGCTCGCCGCGTCCTCGAACGTGTCGGCGATGCGAAACAGGAGATAGGAGATCGTGACCTCGCGCCGCGTCGGCTCGGGCAGGAGCGGGATGGCCAGGGCGAACGTCCGGCTGGTGGCGACGAGGAGCTCCTCGAGGTCGACACCTGCGCGGTCGACGAGGTCCTCCGGGTGCTGTTCGGCGGCCACCGGGAAAGGATAGCAGGAGGAGGACAGGGAAGAACACGGACGAACAGGGACGACCACGGACGAGCACGGACGCGTGCGTGGCCGTCTGTGCCGGTCCGTGTCAGTCCGTGTCAATCAGTGTTCCCCCTACGCCACCTCCGTGCCACCGGTTTCGCGGCCCTCCAGAGCCGCCGCCAGCACCCCCGGCCGCAAGCCGTTGAGGATCCAGGAGCGGATGCCGAGGGCGGCGAGGCCGAGGGCGGTCTCGACGCGGTGGAGCATGCCGCCGGTGACGTCGGTGCCGGCGGGCGCGCCGATCGCCTGGCGGGCTGCCGCGAAGCTGGCGGCCGTGATGCGCGGGATGGTCCTTCCCCGGTCGTCGTAGACGCCGTCCGTCTCGCCCAGCCAGAGAGCGCGGCGGACGGCGATGCCGCGCGCGGGCAGGCGCCGGGCCAGGAGATCGAACAGCCGCTCGGTGGAGCAGATGGAGATCCCCCATTCACGGTCGGTGACGACGTCGCCGTAGACGACGGGGAGGAGGCCGCGGCCGAGGGCGAGGACGAGCGGCTCGTCGGCCATCTCGACCGGGCGGCCGGCGGCGGCGACCACAGAGCTCGACGGGGCGATGGAGAAGGGGAGGGCGCCGGCCGCGGCGAGGGCGGTGACGACGATGCGGTGGAGCGCCGCCGCCTTCTGCTGGGTGAGAGCCACGCCGGGGAGCTGGCCGGCGTCGCGGATGCCGCCGGCGATCCCGAAGCGCCGCGCCGCCACGTGCCCGAAGGAGCCGCTGCCGTGGCCGGCGATCAACTTCTCGGGGCGCGCCGCCGCGAGGTCCGCGATCTCCCCGGCCAGGCGCTGGATCTCCGCCGTCCGCGCGGTCTCGTCCCGGCTCTTCTCGGTGATCAGGCTGCCGCCCAGCTTGATCAGGATGGCTTCGGACATCGGCGAGGCGCTCGGAGGGGTCGTTCAGAACAGGTGCTGGTTGTCGTATTCCGGCCCTTCGCCGACGCCGTCGCGGATGACGAAGCCCACGGCCGGCAGGTCCTCCAGGCGCTCGGCCACCTCGTCCTCGGAATCGGGATCGCAGATGACGTGCACGTTGGCTCCGGCGTCCATGGTCGCCCAGGCTGCCATTCCCTCCTGGCGCAGCTCGCGGACGGCGCGCAGCACGGCGACGGTCCCCGGGCTCCAGTAGAAGATCGGCGGATGCGAGGACATGGCGATGAGATGGAGGTCGACCGCCTCTTCTTCGAGCACCGGCCCGAGGAGGTCCAGGTCGGCCTCGGCGATGGCCCGGCGGACGGCTTCCAGGCGCGCCGGCACGAGCTCCTGGCGCTTGCCGTAGTAGGGGCTCGTAGGGGCGCGCTGGTGCCCCTCCAGCGAGGAGACGACCTTGGGCCCGATTTCCACGACGGCGATGATGTCGCGCAGGTCCCAGTGGTCCGCGTCGGCGAGCTGCGTGGCATAGCTGTGGGGCGCCGCCTCCGGGCCGTCCACCAGACCGGCCGGCCACTCCACGAAACCGCCGAGCACCGAACGGGCCGCCGAGCCGGAGCCGCTGCGGCGGGCGAGGCGCGACAGCTCCGCGATCGGCGTGTCCCGCTTGCCCAGGGCGCCGGCGGCGGCCAGGGTCAGCGCCGCGAAACCGGAGGCGGAGGAGGCGAGGCCGGCGGCGCCGGGGAAGTTGTTGCGCGTCGCCACCCGGAAGCGCTCCTGCCGGCCCGCCCACTGCCGGATGCGATCGAGGTGTCTCACCAGCCGTTGCGCGAACTCGGGCTCGGGAGAGCCGAAGCCACCGTCGGGCTCGCTGATCCAGACTTCGTCCTTCTCCCCGTCCAGGGCCTCGACCGTGCACTGCGTCACGCACTGGTCCAGGGTCATGGAGATCGAGGGGTTCATCGGCAACGCCTGGTCGAGATCACGGGCGCCCCAATACTTGATGAAGGCGATGTTGGCCGGCGCCGAGACGGTGGTCTTGCTCATTCAGGATCCTCCTCCCGGAACCCGGGGGCTCCGAGATGCACAGGGTAGAAACGAAACGGCCGCAAGAACGCCCAGCCCGCGATGCGCTCCGGCTCAGGATGATAAACCAGCAGCGATCCCGCTCCCGGACCGCGCAACGAGCCGGCGCCGGAGATCTTGGCCGCCCCGCCTGCGCTCTCGATGCTACGGACGGCGGCGCGCACCGCCTCCGGAACCACTCCGAGGTCCTCCAGGCAGGCCTCGTGGTCGCGGATCAGATGCAAAGTACGGTCCGGGTCTGCCGCCGGCCGCGCAAGCTCGGCCCGAAAGGCGCGCGTGGCGTCCTCCATGCGGTCGAGGAGGCGCTCGACCGCCGCCGGATCGCGCTCCCGCCGCTCGCGCACCGCCGCCACCACGGCGCCGGTGGGCTCGGCCGGCGTTCCCGTGTCGTAGACCCGCAAGCCCCCGAGGAGGGAGGAGCCGGCGTCGATCCGTTCGCGCTCCAATCCGCCCGCCGGCAGCTTCCTCGCCCACAGCACGCCGCCGTAGAGCACCGTGGCGCCGTCCACCCCCGAGGGCAGGCCGTGCTGGCGGCGCTCCGTCTCCAGGACCAGGCGCTCGATCGTGGCGGGGTCCGCCTCCCTGCCGTGCGCCAGGAGGCAGCCGGCGATCACCGCCGTGGCGGTGGCGGCCGAGCTGCCGAACCCGGAGCCGATCGGGAGCTGAGACTCCACCCGCAGGCGCAGGCCCGAGAGAGAGGACAGGGACGGAGAGGCGGCCAGCCAGTCGGCGGCCTCGCCGAGGGCCGTCTTGACGACGTGCGCGGGGTCCTCGCCGCGCACGGCGCGGAAACCCGCGGTGCCGGGGTGGGCTGCATAGCCCTCCCAGCGCTCGCGGGCGGCGCGGGAGTAGGCGCGGAGCGCGTCCCAGGAGAGGCTTTCGCGATGCGCGAGGCCGGGCAGGTCGAGATGGACGCCGGCGCCGGACGGGATGAGGCGGGCGGTGAGGCGGAGGTCGATCGCGGCGACGAGGGCGGGGCGGCCGTAGACGACCGCGTGCTCGCCCATGAGGATCAGCTTTCCCGGGGTGGAGACCGCGGTCATCAGGCGGGCGTCGGCCGGCCGGGGGCGTCGCCCCGCGCCAGCTTCTCGTGCGCCCGCGCCAGGTCCTGGGAGGTGAAGGCGGCCATGAGCGACAGCTCGCCGGCGAGGACGACCGCGCCGACGATCTCCGCCAGCCGCATCACCGCCTCGCCGCGGCGCTCCGGGTCCGGCGACACGCCGAGCATGGCGAGAGCCTCGCGCTGGGTGTCGAGCTGCGTGCCGCCGCCGGTGGCGCCCAGCGGGACGTCGGGCATGAAGACCGAGGCGAACACGGAGTCCGGGCCGCGGGCCTCGATGCAGGTGACGCCCAGCGAGCCCTCGACCACATGCGCCGGGTCCTGCCCGGTGGCAATGAAGAAGGCGGCGAGCACGTTGGCGTAATGGGCGTTGAAGCCCATCGAGCCGGAGGCGATCGAGCCCAGGAGGTTCTTGCGGTACTGCGCCTCCACCAGGTCGCGGGCGTTGGTCTTCAAGTAGTGGTGGAGGATCGGCGCTTCGAGGAGGATCTCGGCGTAGATGCGCTTGCCGCGGCCCTCCTGCCAGTTGATGGCCGCCGGCTTCTTGTCCACGCAGTAGTTGCCCGACAGCGCGACGCAGGCGACGCCGGTGGCGGGCTCGATCAGGTCGTTCACCGCCCGGTCGCAGGCGATGGTCGCCATGTTCATCCCCATGGCGTCGCCGGAGTCGAAGCGGAAGCGCAGGAAGACCGTGGTGCCGAACGCGTAGGGCCGCACGTCGAGGAGGCGCAGGTAGCTGCTGGTGGACTCGGTGAGCTGCCGCAGCTCCTCCATGTGGTCCTCGATCCACTTGAGGAACTGCTGCGTCTGCACGATGCCCGAGGTGCGGAAGACGGGCGCCCGCGTCATCCCCACGTCCTCGGCGCGGACGACCACTCCGCCGGCCTCGCGGAGGGCGGCGCAGCCGCGGTTGGTGCTCGCCACGAGGGCCGCTTCGGTGGTGGCGAGCGGCACGTAGACGTCGCCGTCGACGTATTTGCCGCGCACGCGCAGCGGTCCCACGACCCCCATCGGGATCTGGGCGACGCCGAAGAAGTTCTCGCAGTGGCGGTGCGAAGCGCGGCGGACGTCCAGCGAATGGTGGGCGATGTTGGGCATCGCCGTCCGCGTCATGTGCTCCAGGGCGCTGCGGCGGATCTCCGCCGCCTCCTCCGCCGAGAGGTCCCTGGGCAGCTCGTGGAAGCGGCGCTCGCCGCGCACCAGCGACAGGACCAGCTCGGTCCTTTGGCTGAGCGGTGTGACCGGCTCGGAAGAGATCGGATTGACATTCATCTTGCTCATCTCAGGACCCTTTGCGGAGCGGGATGGAACGCAGCCCCTGGACCGTGGTGACGCCGAGGCAGAACATGCAGATCTTGAGCTCCTGGACGATGCGCCGCACCTTGGCGGCGACGCGTTCCGGGGATTCGGTGGCGGGGGCCAGGAAGGGCCAGGCCATGCCGACCAGGTCGGCGCCCAGGGCCAGCGCCTTGGCGGCGTCGAGCCCGTTGCGCAGGCCGCCGCTGGCGATGACCGTGGTGATCCCCTCCACCTGGCGGACTTCCTGAATCGAGAGCGGCGTCGGCAGGCCCCAGCCGGCGAACAGCTCGCCGATGTCGAGGTCGCCGGCGCGCTCGGCCTCGATGCGCGCCCAGCTCGTGCCGCCCACCCCGGCGGTGTCGATGATGCGCACCCCCTGGGCGGCGAGCTGGCGGGCGGTCGCGCCCGCGATGCCGCAGCCGATCTCCTTGACCACCACCGGCACGCCGAGCGCGCGCACCACGGCGCCGATCTTCGGCAGCAGGCCGGCGAAGTTGGTCTGCCCCTCGGGCTGGATGGCCTCCTGGAGCGGATTGAGGTGCAGCACGAGGGCGTCGGCGGCGATCATGTCGACCGCCCGCCGGCACTCGGCGACGCCCATGCCGTAGTTGAGCTGCACGGCGCCCAGGTTGGCGAGCAGGGGGACGCTGGGGGCGGCGTCGCGGACGTGGAAGCTCGCCGCCTGCACCGGGTCCTCGAGCGCCTTGCGCTGCGAGCCCACGCCGACCGCCACGCCGGTCAGCTCGGCCCCGGCGGCGAGGTTGCGGTTGATCAGGCCGGCCGACGCGGTGCCGCCGGTCATGCAGGAGATCAGCAGAGGCGCGCTGAGGCGCCGGCCGAGGAAGTCGACCGCGACGTCGATCTCCGCCATGTCGATCTCGGGCAGCGCGGCGTGCCCGAAGTGGTAGTCGTCGAAGACGCTGCCGCCGAGCTGCATGCGCGGATCGAGGGCCAGGCGGATGTGCTCCGCCTTGCGGTCGCGCTCGAGGACGGCGCTCACGTCTCGCGCTCCCACAGGTAGTCGAGGAGCCCTTCGAAGAAGAGCCTGCCTTCGGGAGCGAGCCCGCCGCCTGCGATGCCGTCGAGGGCGGCGCGGGCGGTGCGCAGCCGCTCGGCCACCATCTCGGTGACCCGGGACCGCGCGCCGGTCTCCACCAGGATGCGTTGCGCCCCGGCGACCTCGGCCGCGGTCAGCGCCGGGTTGCCGAGGGCGCGGTCGAGGACGCGCCGCTGGTCCGGGGTCGCAGTGGAAAGGGCGTGATGGATGAGGAAGGTGAGCTTGCCCTCGCGGAGGTCCTCACCGACCGGCTTGCCCACCGTTCCGGCGTCGCCGAACATGCCCAAGAGGTCGTCCTGGAGCTGGAACGCCTCGCCCACCGCGGTGCCGTAGCGCGACAGGCCGTCGAGGAGCGCCGGCGGCGCTCCGGCCAGGAGGGCGCCGAGCTGGATCGGCCGCTCCGCGGTGTAGCGTCCCGACTTCAGGCGCAGCACCCGCAGCAGCTCCTGCTCGCGCTCGGCGGGGACCGCTTGCATGCTCCGCCGCAGCGCGACCATCAGCTCGAGATACTGGCCGCCGATGACCTCCTCGCTCATGGTGGAGAAGCAGCGCGTCAGCTCGCGCGCCCGGGCGCCGTCGAGCGAGACGCCGGTGAACAGCTCCACCGCCCAGGTGTGGGCCAGATCGCCGAGCAGGATGGCCACCGAGCGGCCGAAGTCCTGGGCGTCGCCGTGGAGGCCGCGCGCCTGGTGGGCCTGGCGGAAGCGCACGTGCGCCGCCGGCAGGCCGCGGCGGACCTCGGCGTGGTCCATGATGTCGTCGTGGATCAGGAGATAAGTGTGCAGCAGCTCGGTGGCGAGGGCGAGGGGGAGAACCGCGGCATCCGTGGGACCGCCGCAGGCGCGATAGGTGTAGTACACCAGGGCCGGGCGAAGCCGCTTGCCGCCCTGGAGGACGAGCTGGCCGACGCCGTCGATGAGCTCGACCGACTCGCGGAATCCGCCGGCAGCCTCCCGCTTGCGGGCGAGCCACGCCTGGAGCTCACGGTCGAGCTTCTCGCGGAAGCCGTCGAGCAGGCCGGAAAATCCCTCGGGCGCCGCCTCGTGGCGCGCCGCCGAAGTCGCTGCTGTGGATCGTCCCATGTGCCGTTCTGACCCGCCTGGATGGCCTGCGCCCGATTCGTCCGAGAGTCTAACTCGAAACCCGTGCTCGGGACGCTCACCCCATGAAGCCGCATTCTAGCGGAAGAGAACTTTGCAATGCAAAGTGGGTGGAGGGCGGTCAGGATTTCAACCGGCGGTTCTCCACGGCCAGACGGCGGATCCAGAGACCGAAGGCGATGAGCAGCACGGTGGCCGCGACGGCGAGGACCAGGAAGAGACGGAACCAGCGGTCTTCGTTGCGCTTGACCTCTTTCTGCAAGGCATCGATCCACGCCTGCCGTTCCGCGGCGGCGACGCTCTGGAGGTCCTGGACGAGCTCTTTCCGCTGCTGTTTGAGGACCACGCCGAGGTCTCCCTTGAGCGCGTCGGCGACGCCGAGCATGGCGCCTTCGGAGCCGGCGCGGAGGGTGCGGGCGATGGCGGCGGAGCTGCCGTCGAGCGTCTTGTTGAGGACGGGGGAGAGGTCGCGGGAGAGGGTGCCCTGGATCGCACGGCCGATCCCGCTCGCGATCCCGTCGGCGATCGCCCGCTCGATGCGCGGCGCCACGGCGTCGGTCGCGGTGCGCGCCACGTCGGCGGCGAGCCGGTCCAGCTTGCCGCGGTTCGAGTCGGCGAGGATTTGGTCGAGCGCGGCCTGGACGCTCTTCACCACCTCCGCGCGGACGCGCGGCAGGACCTCCTTGTCGAGCTGCTCGCCGAAGACCGGGCCCAGGTCGCGCACGAGCCCGAGGGCCAGATCGTGAATGCGCGCCCGGCGCTCCTCGGTCGTCAGCTCGTCGAGCGAGGTGTCCACCGCGGTCTTCGTGAGCTCACGCACCGACTGTTGCACCTGCTCCGACTTGAGGAGCTCCTCGATCCGTTGGCGATTCGCCGGCTCGTTGAGCGCTTTCAAAGTGGCCGTCAGCGTGCGCTCGGCCTTCAGGTCGAGGTAGGAGCAGCCGGCGAGCGGGAACCCCGCCGCGCAGAGGCCGATCAGGAGAACGGCCGTGGCAGCGCCGGCGCCGGCACGCCATCTCTGCAGCGCCACGCCGACGACGACGAGCGAGACGCCGAGGCCGACGAGGGAGAGCACGCGATCGAGGCCGCCCAGGCGGGGCACGTCGCTCAGGAAGCACTTGAGGACCGTCGCCAGAAGCAGGGCGAGCGCGGCGCCGCGCGCGGCAGGCCAGCGCAGGAGGAAGCCGCCGATGAGCAGCCCGGTGGCGATCACCGCCCACCAGAGGGTGTACGCCACGTTCTCGGCCGGCGACGAGGCGGCGAAGTCGAAGGTCAGCGCGCCGTTCGCCGAGTGGTACCAGCTCGCGATCAGGATGTTGAGCAGGAACCAGATCTCGAAGAGCCCGGCCACCGACAGGAGGCGCTGCAACGGCGGAGCGTCGCGGCGCGCCAGGTAGGCGGCGGCGAACATCGCGACTCCGCAGAGGACGTAGACGGTCCAGTGCGCGTAGAGCCCGGCGTCGAACGCCAGCCAGAGAAAGATGCCGGCGGCGACGGCCGCGGCCCACCCGAGGAGGGCGCCATAGGCGAAGCGCGTGAACAGCCAGACGAGCACGGCCACCTCGACAGCGCACGCGACGACGGCCCACGCGCTCGGCAGGAGCATCGGGATGGCGGCGTTGAGGAGCGCCAGCGCGGTCGACGTGACGAGCACGAGGCGGGGCTCGGGCGGCCGGAGGGACCGGATGCGCCACAGCAGCACGAGCATCGCCAGCGCCTCCACGAGCGGCACCAGCCCGATCGCCCAGAGGTGGGCCGGCTCGACGTCGCCGCGCACACCCCACGCGTTGAGGAAGAGGACGAGGCTGGCCAGCGCTGCTGCGATGTGTGGAGCGCGCGAGCCTTTCGCCCGTTCGCCGAGCGCGATCGCAGAGGCGAGGAAGAGCGCGTAGGGGACGGCGGCGATGAGGAGCAGGGTCGCCGCCGGCGAAGCCCACCCGGCAGGCGCACGGGCGGCGGTGATGATTATCGCCACGTAGAACGGAATGGCCAGGACGGCGAGCACGTGCCGTTCGGAGAGCCACGCCACTCCGAAGAGGGCGGCGAAGAGGAGGGCATGGACGACGAGGGCGAGCCAGAGCGGCGGCTGGAGCGCCATCAAAGCGATCGACGACAGGGCAATGGCGATGGCGCCGAGGACCGTCCGGCCGCGCAGGACCGTCACCACGAGCACAGCGGCCAGGAGCGCCAGCATCGCGGCGATGATCGCCGCGGCGTGGTCCGGCTCGTGGACCGCGAGGCCGATGAAGACGAGAAAGAGGAGATGGGCAAACGGCGTGACGCGGACGAGATAGAGCGCGATGAAGAGCGCGAGCCAGACGAGCACGATCGGCCACGCCGGATGCGTGTAGGAGACGCGGAACCAGACCACGAACGTCAGCAACGTGGCGATGCCGCCGGCGGCATAGAGCCATTTGGGCCCGCCGCGCCGCACGAGCACCTGAATCCCGTAGTCGACGAAAAACAGGAAAAGGAACAGCAGGCGAAACTGGGGGCCGTAATTCGGATGCGCCGCCACCCAGAGGGCGAAGAGCAGCGGCATGACCGCGGCTGCCGCTGCGCACCGCTGGAACGCGAGCGACCGCGTTTCCGGGTTGCCGTACCAGAGTGGGACCGTGCCGACCACCGCGAAAGCCATGAAGATGCCGGCGGCGAGAGGGAGCCAGCGCGGGTCGAGGGCCTGGACGACCCACCCCCACTCAAAGATGGCGGTGAGCGCGACGCTCAAGCCCAGGAGCCATGCCCAGCCCTGGCGCAACGCGATCCATGCCGTCCCGGCGTTGAGCAACAGCAGGTACCCGAAGGCGGCGGGATAGCTCTCGCTCGACGACAGGAGCGCTGTCGTGACGTAGCCGCCGGCCAGGCCGAGAAGCGCGATGTAGATGGGACCGCGGCGCGTGGAGAGGTAGAGGGCCGCGACGGTGACCGCCGCCAGCCCGAGGAACGCGACCGGCAACGGGATCAGATGCCAGCGCGCCTGCATCGCGTAGACCGTCGCGTAGAGGATGGCGATCCCCGCGGCGTCCACGGCGTTGGCGGTGACCGGATAGCGCCGGGCGATCTGCAGGCCGCTGACGACCAGCAGGGCGACGCCGGCGGCCAATCCGATCCCGGCCCGCAACCATTCGCTGCCGCCGGGCAGGCGGAAGAGAACCACCGCGGCGAGCGCCAGCGCGATGCCGGCGATCCAGGAGAAGAAGCGGACGCCGATCGACGCCCACTCGCTCTTCGTCAGCGGCCGGCGCGGCGAGGGAGGACAGGTCGGCTCGGTCATAGCGTCTTCAAGTATTCGAGGAGCGCGTCCTTGTCGGCCTGCGGCAGGGTCACGCCGAACTCATGGCCCTGATTGCTGTTCGACCGCCAGCGCACGTCGTATTCCGTGGCGACGCGCGTCACGTCGTCCCACGGCGCGCCGAGGCGGTCCGCCTGTTCTTTCTGCGTGACGAAGCCGATGTCGAGCGGATCGTAGAGGTCGTAGCCGCGATAGAAGAACGGAGCCCGCTGCGCGGCCGGCTTGAGGAGCTCGCGCAGCGAGGGCACCGAGCCGTTGTGCAGATACGGCGCGCGCAGCCAGATCCCGTCGAGGAACGAGGCCACGTAGCCGGTCGGATCGGCTTCCACCAGCCCCCGGCGCTCGATGCCGAAGGCCTTCACCGTCTCGTTCGCCAGGATCGCCGCGCCCTTGTTCCAGCTCTTCAGGCGCTCGATCTCCGTGCCGACCTCGGCGACGGGAAGGACCGTGCCGGTGCGCTCGCTGGCGTGGCAAGCAGCGCAATTCGCGTCGAAGACAGCCTTGCCCGCCGCGGCCTTCGCCGCGTCGACGGGGAACGGGAACTTCGGCGCCGGATACTCGTCGAGATAGTGGTTCAGCCAGTGCACCTGATCGAGGAACGCCTCGTTGCTGGGCGGCTGCGCGCGGACCAGGCCGAGGGCGGAGTCGATGATGACGGAGTTGGCGTCCCAACTGTCGCCGGCCAGGTTCAGGCGCGTCCCCGGGTGCGACTTGTACTTCTTCAGGTTCCAGACCGACGGCATGTCGGTCGGGCCGAGGGTGGTGTCGAGCGGCGCGGTGGTGAGGAAGTACTTCGTGAGGTTCATCGCGTCGTCGCGGCCGCGTCCCCACTCGGGCCATTGCGGCAAGCCGTGGATGTAGATCCAGGCGAACTTCTTCTCCTGCTGGAGGAGGGCCCGCCTGGTCAGCGGGATGAGCAGGTAGCGGTAGATCTGCTCGTCGATCCAGGAGAATTCCTTCGGCTTGACCTGGTCGATGGCGTTCATCAGAGTGCTGGCGTTGAAGCGCGGGTCCTTGGCGCAGTCGACGGTGAAGCGGAAGAACGCCTCGAGGTCGAAGGTGTGCGCCGGACCGGTGGGGACGAACGTCGGGTTCTCGTCCACCTTGGTGCGGTAGCTGGCCGTGTGGCAGGCCGCGCAGTTCTGCGCCACGCGCTTGAAGCCGATCGTCTTGGTGGTGAAGCCGATCGGCAGGTCCTTGCCCTGTTCCCACGACAGCCCGAACGCGGCGAGACCGCCGGAGCCGGGGATGTCCTTGTGGAGGCCCTGGCGGGGGAGCTTGTCGGGGAAGACGCGCGGCAGGACGTAGACGATCCAGTACGGGATGCCGGAGTCGTGCTCGCCGCCGATCGAGCCGTACATGAAGCGCATGTCCTGGGCGCTGTGGCCGTTCTCGGCCTGCCACGGCGCCTCGGGCACCTCGCGGAAGAATTCGTACCAGGCGAACCAGGCGATGAAGGCCGCCACCACGGCCAGCACGACGAGGAGGGTGAGGAGTCTGCGCTTTCTTGATTCCGTCATCGTCACTCCTCGTCAGAACGTCTTCAGGTGCTCCACGAGCGCGTCCTTGTCCGCGGCGCTGAGGTTCGTGCCGTACTCATGGCCGGCGTTGCCGTTGCCGGGCAGGCGCGTGTCGAAGCGGAAGAAGGTGCGGCCGTTTTCCTCGCCGCGCGTGCTGACGAAACCGACCTTCACCGGATCGAAGACGTCATAGCCGCGGAAGAACGCCTGCGGCCGCGACGCCGGGGGCTCGAGCAGATCGCGCAGGGTCGGCACCGAGCCGTTGTGCAGGTACGGCGAGCGCAGCCAGAGGCCGTCGAGCGGCAGGTTCGCGTAGCCGTACGTCTTGACGAAATGCTTGAAGCGATAGGGCTCGCCGGCGTAGGGCTGGCCTAGATTCACCGTCACGTCGTAGGTGAAGGAGTCGAGCCGGCGGCGGTCGGTGCCGATCTTCTCGATCGGCGTGACCTTGCCGACGTACTCGCCGGTGAAGTCCTGGCCGCTCACGCCGTGACAACTCGCGCAATACTCCTTGTAGACGACCGCGCCGCGCGCGGCGCGCGGCTGGTCGATCGGATACTGAGGCGGATACGGCGGCGGCTTGAGGGTCCACAGCCACGTTTCAATGCGGCCGATGGCCTCGAGGTCCACCGTCGAAGGCGTGGTGCCGGTGCCGAAGGCGGCGTTCTTGTTGCGCTCCGTGACGTCCGTGTTGTTGCCGTCCCAGTGGAGCTGCATGCCGCGCTTTTTCCCCTGGTTCCAGATCGACGGGAAATCGGCCGCGCAGTGGAGCTCGCGGTCGGGCAGCTTGTCCATGGGGAAGCTGAAGAGCGCCTTCGCCGGGCTGAAGGTGTCCACGCGCCCCGGCCCGAACTCCTCGGGATGCATGGGGAGGAAACGCTCCCGCAGCCACATCATCCGCTGCTGCATCAACGCGATGGCGAGCGGGTAGACGACCGAGCGGTCGAGCGGGTTGAGACGGCCGGCCTGGCGCTCGATCTCGGGGACGATATTGTCGGGGGTGAAGCGCTCGTCCACCGCGATGTCGAAGAGGAACTGATAGAAGGCGCCGAGATTGAGCTTCGCCGACCCCGTGCCGAGATAGAGGTGCGGCGGCTTGTCGGGCGCCTCGCGCACCGTGGTGTGGTGGCAGAGGGCGCAATTGACGAAGACGCGATCGACGCCGAGGTTGCGCCCCCGCTGCACGCCGACGGGGAGGTCGTGGCCCGGCTCGAAGACCATGCCGAAGGCTTCGTAGCCCTGGCCGCCGTTCTGCGGCAGCCGGTCCTTGAAGACGACCGGCAACGCCTTCCAGATCCAGTAGGGGAACCCGGCGGATCGATAGCCGCCGGTCGAGCCATACTTGAAATGGTCCTCGATGTTCGCGTACGTGACCGGCCGGTCGGGCAGGAAGCGCATGGCCAGCAGGATGCCGATGACGAGGGGTACGCCGACCACGATCGCCAAAAGGATGCAGAAACGACGGCGCCAGCGGTCCATCAACTCGCCTCCTTGGGCAGAGGGCGGTCGAGGCCCCCATAGCATTCAGTCACCTGAAGAAACGATAGCCTTGGGCCGGGAGAGGTGTCAATGGCGTACGATGAGAGGATGAGGGGCTCATGAGCAAGGCCTCCATGCTCGGCGCCGTCGCCCTGGCGGCGCTCCTGGGGCCGGCGGCGAGGATCGGTCCGCCGCCAGGGGACGACGGATTCAGGATCGCCGAGGCGGGATTGAGCCCCTCCGCGCTGGCCGGCGCCGAGATCTGGTACAAGGCCACGGCCGGCGACGAGCGCTTCACCACCTACGTGTTCCAGCAGAGGATGGGCATCCTCATCGACTGGTTCAAGGTGCTGCGCGCCGACCGGCAGGGGGAGCGCTTCAAGGCCTGGGGCCTGATCCACGATCCCGGCTGCTGCGTCCCGGGCACGGCGGGCTGTCCGGCGCGGAGCCCAGAGGAGACCTACGGCTTCGAGTGGTGCCCGGGCGATGGCGAGCTCCTCGCCTATGTCGGAAGAACCGGGAGGCGCGGCTACCGCGATCCCGCCTGCGGCTTCCAGGACCCGGGGGGACGCGGCGACCGCCAGGACCCCTGCGACCTCCATTTCGGCACCTCGACGGGCGCCCTGGGATTCCGCAAGTTCCCCAATCCCCGTTTCGACGCCGCGCGCTGGCGGCGGCTCAACGGCGGCCGGCTCGCCACCTGGGAGGGGTTCGCCAAGGACCATCTCGCCGACTTCTCGGTCGAGCCGCCGTTCCTCATCGGCCTCGCCTGCGGGGCCTGCCACATCGCCTTCGATCCGCTCCACCCGCCACGCGATCCGGCGCGCCCGCAATGGGAAGACATCAAGGGCGCGGTCGGCAACCAGTACACGCGAGCCTCCGAGATCTTCGCCTCGGGCATGGCGAAGAACAGCCTGGAGTGGCAGCTCTTCGCGCATGAGCGGCCCGGCACGGTCGACACCTCGGCGATCCCCAACGACCAGGTGCACAACCCGGGCACCATGAATGCCATCATCAACCTGGGCCGCCGGCCGACCTTCCCCAACGAGCAGGTCCTGAAATGGCGCCGGGTCGCGAGCTGCCCGCCGGGCTCCGACGTCGAGACCTGCTGGTGCGAGCCCGGCCAGCCCGGCAAGTGCCGGGAGAGGAGCCTGCGGAGCGAGACGGTCAATCACATCCTAAAAGGCGGCGAGGACAGCATCGGCGTTACAGAAGCGGTCCAGCGCGTCTACTTCAACATCGGCTCCTGCTCGGAGGAATGCTGGCTGAACCATCTGACCGACCTGCGCCAGCTCGATCCGACCCAGCGCAACTATGGCCAGACCCCGCTCGACATCGGCCAATGCCGGCGCGACTGCCCGAGCATGCGGGCGATCGAGGACCGCCTGCCGTTCCTCGTCGACTTCCTCCTCTCGCGCCGGCCCACCGACCTCTACCAGGCGCGCGGCCTGGCGAGCCGCGGTGAGCTGGTCCGGCAGCTCGATCAGGAATTCGGCGCCGGCGCCGTGGAGCGCGGCCGCGCCGTCTTCGCCCGCACCTGCGCCCACTGCCACTCCAGCCAGGGCGAGCCGTTCGAGGGGAAGGACTTCCTGGCCGTCGATCCGGTCAGGGGCGACCGCGTCGACTGGCTGGGCAGCGACGCCGCGATTCCGGTGACCCGCGTCGGCACCGACCGCTGCCGCGCCCTGCACTCCAACCACATGCAGGGTCACATCTGGGAGCAGTTCTCCTCGGAGACCTACAAGGCGCGGCCGGCGATCCCCGGCATGCGGCCCATCGAGTCGGGCGGCGGGCGTGGCTCCTACCGCGCGATCTCGCTGCTCAACGTCTGGGCGTTCGCGCCCCTCCTGCACAACAACGCGATCGGCCCGGAGGTCTGCGGCGCGCCGAGCGACCCTGCCGCCGACTTCTATCGCTCTCCCTACGTGAGGCTCCAGGGTCCGCTCTCCTATGCGCGCCTCGGCGCGGCGGAGGCGCCGCCGTGCTGGCCGTACGACCCGAGCGTCGAGGGGCGCTATGCCCTCTTCAAGGCCTCGATCGACCAGCTCCTCAATCCCGGGAAGCGGATTCCCAAGGTCACCCTGCTCGACGACGACATCCAGGTCGAGCTGGGTCCGCGCATCCTGGGCGGCCGCGCGATCCGGCACCTGACCCTCACCATCCCGGCCGGCCGGCCGGTCGGCCTGCTGGTGAGCTTCGAGCACAAGCGCTTCGCCGCGGACCTCGTGCTCGCAATGACGGACTACCCCGGTCTCGAAGCGAAGATGAGCCGGGACTATGGGAAGGAAGAGGGCCGCCGCTTCGCGCAGCTCGTGCAGCGGCTGGCCGGGGAGGTGCTGCGCAACCTGGGCGATCCTTACAAAGTGGTGGAGAAGGACGCCGCGGATCTGCTCGACCTCTATGCCACCTGCACGGCCGACGTCGAGAACGACGGCCACCGCTTCGGCGAATCGCTGCCGGCCGCGGACAAGAAGGCTCTGACCGCTTTCCTGGCCACCCTATGAGAGCACGCGTTCTCGCGCGAGCGGCCATCCTCGCCGGCGCGCTCGCCGCCGCCTGCGAGGCTCCCCAGCCGGCCATCCAGTACGCGCCCTACGGTGAGGGATACGCGACCAAACCGGACTTCGCAAAAGTGGAACGACTCTACCTGCTGACCCCGGCGCAGCGGGCCGGCGTCACCCCGCAAAGCCTCGTGGGTCTCACCCAGGAGCAATTCGACCAGGTTTACTCTCGGTTGACCGCCGGACCGTTCCCGGACGGTCCCTACCAGGGGACCGTCGTCCTCGCCGAAGGCGGCGGCCTGCGGCGGCTGCCCGCGATCCTCGGCGGCTCCAAGGGCTTCGCCTCGAAGCTCGGCGTCGACGGGCTGGAGACCGTGGCACAGATACTGTGGAAAGGGAAGGTCTTCGACCGCGATCACCGGGAGGTGAGGAACGTCGTCGAGCACCCCGGCGTGCTGGCGAAGCTCCTCGGCGTCGATCTCTCAGGGATGCGCAGCGGCCCCTTCTTCGGCAGCACGGTCGGTTTGCTCTTCCCGGCCAAGGTCTATTGCGGTCAGAGCCTCCTCGACAGCCGTCGCGAGTCGCTGATCCTCGACGCCGCCTTCGGCGATGAGATCGACGGCTACCTCCCGGCGGTGGATGCCCTCGCCGGGCGCGACGGCCTCCAGATCCGCGACGAGCTGCGGATGATGAGACCAGGCCTCTATCTCGGCCGCGCCTACGGCGCGCGGATCTTCCTGCTCGACTTCATCCTCTACAACCCGGAGGTGGCGGCCCGGGAGAAGGCGGCGTTCGCCCGTACCGGCGCGGTCGAGGAGTCGTGCGGCTGATTCTGCTGCCCGCCGCGCCGAAGCTCTACTCCGGCTCGCCATCGTCGCCTGCGTCGTCGTCCTGGCCTTCCGGAGCCTCGGGTTGGGCGGAATCCTTGAGCGCCTCGCGGTGCAGATACCGCACCATCCGGTGGAACCCGTCGAGGATCTGCGTGATCGCTTTCTCCTCTTCGGGCGGCATCGGCTCGGTGAGGCCGAGGATCTTGTAGACGTCGGTCCGGGCTCCAGGCGCTTCGTGAACCGCGGCGTCCGCCCGCCTCTGGCGCATGATCTGCGGGCGCCCGTTCACGATCTGCAAAGCGTTGTGCAGGTCGTGCAAGTCGCACTGCAGAGTGTTGAGAACCTTCTCGAGCGTCTCGAGCGACGGCCGCTGGCGGCCGGTCTCGTACGACGAGAGCATGCCCTTGGTGATACCGGCGGTGTCCGCCACCTGGTACTGTTTCCTGCCGTGCCGCTCCCGCAGCCAGCGGAGCGCCAGACCGATTCCGTTCAGAACCGAAGTAGCCACGGTTCGCTTCTCCTGATGGGGGTGCCGGGAGCGGCATGCCCCCAGGCGTGAATGGGAAGAGACGTCGCGTTCTGCATGATTCCGAGTATAGGCGTAAAAGAGGCGTAATGCAAGCGTCGGGCGGCAGCAAATTTCCTCTGCTAGAGTGCCCCGGATGATCGGCCTTCCCGAGATCGAGCAAGCCCGCCGGCGCATCGCCGGCCACGTGCGCCGGACACCCCTCGTCGCGGCAGAGCATCTGTCCAGACCGTTGCCGGGCGGCGGCGCGTTGACGCTGAAGCTCGAGTCCTTGCAGGTCTCCGGCTCGTTCAAAGCGCGCGGGGCGACGAACAAGGCCCTCACGCTGTCACCGGAGGAAATCGGGCGAGGCTTGGTCACGGCGTCGGGAGGCAATCACGGCCTGGGCGTGGCCTACGCGGGCCGGATCGTCGGCGCGCCGGTGACGATCTACCTGCCGGCCAACGCGCCGGCCGAGAAGGCGGAGCGCCTGGAGCGCTGGGGCGCCCGTGTGGTGCGCGCGGGCTCAGTATGGGACGAGGCCGACGCCGAGGCGCGCCGGGTGGCGGAACGGGAAGGGCTCACCTACCTCCACGCCTTCGCGGACCCCGCCGTGATCGCCGGCCAGGGCACCATCGGCCTCGAAATCCTCGAAGATGCGCCGGACACGGATCTACTGCTCGTCTCGATCGGCGGCGGCGGCCTGATCTCCGGCGTGGGCGCGGCGGTCAAGGCACTGCGCCCCGCCATCCGCCTCGTGGGCGTCGAGCCGGTCGGCGCTCCCACCCTCTACGAGAGCCTGCGCGCAGGCCGGGTGATCGAGCTGGAGCGCATCACCACAGCGGCCAACACCCTGGCGCCCCGCCGCAGCGCGGAGCTCAATTTCGGGATCGTCCGCGACACGGTGGACGAGATCGTCCTGGTGACCGACGACGAGATGCGGGAGGCTGCTCGCTGGCTGTGGTTCGAGATGGGAATCGCGGCCGAGCTCTCCGGCGCCGCGGCGGTTGCCGCTCTCCTCACCGGCCGGGCAGGTGCTCGGGGGACGCACGCGTGCGCCCTGGTGTGCGGAGCGGGAACCGACGGGCTGCTGCCCTGAATTTGAGTCGATCCGGCGGGAAGAGTGAGGGATCCGGGGGATTCAGTTCGTCTCGTCGATGACCGCAGTGACGGAAGCGGCAACGGCAGCCTTTTCCAGCCAGCGCTCCAGCCGCTCCGGATCCTTCTGGGCCAGGATGCGCTCGCGGACGGCGTCCGGCACCGCAATGCCGCGAACCCGAAGCACGGTCAAAAGGGCGCGCGCCGCCTCCTCGGTGCGCCCTTCGGCGCGTCCCTCGGTGTGTCCTTCGGTGCGTCCTTCGGTGCGTCCCTCGCTGCGCCCCTGCGCGACGTACTTTTTCGCGAAATCGCTCTGGTATTCGTAGCCTTTCATCATTGTCTCCAGCGCGCGGCGAGCCGCCTCATTCAAGGAATTGTACACGAGATCGTAGTACAACCTGGCCCTGTCGTCGTCGAGATCCCGGATCACTGGCAGCACCGCGGCGGCGATCGTCGCTCCCTGTTCTGTCTCGCCGTGCGCCATCGCGGAGAGCACCGCGAGCTCGGGCCGGCGGGCCGCTTCCCCAAGGTCTGTCACGACCGGAACAGCGGTACGGCGCAGCACAGGCGGGTGCAGAATGAAGCCGGGGACGCCGATCGCGATCGGTTCCGTGCACCACCCGGCGACGGCAGGGTCGGGCGCGACGACGAGGAGATCCGCCGGGCAGCCGTGGATGGCGCGCGAGACGGTCACGTAGGCGGGCCAACTGAGGCGCTTTCTGGGGTCGACCGCCAGTTGGACCTCGACGATGATCACCCGGACGGGGATGTCGCGGTCGAGAAGGACGACGACGATGTCGGCGCGGTATTCGGCGGGCTGGATCTCGGTCAAGTCGGTCGAGGCGAGGCGAGCTTCGGTGTATGCCGGAAGCGAGACGCCCAGCACCTCGACCAGGATCTCAGCAGCGAGCGAGGGGCGGTTCTTGAAGAGATCCACAAAGATCTCGTGGGTCATCGAAGGCATGGCGGCGATGTTCTCACGACGCCGCACCGGCGGCTACGGTCCCTTCGTTGGCGGTCAGCCAGACAACCCGTTTCGGGAACGACCAGCGATGGGGAGGTCAAGCCATCCGAGCCAGCACGACGACCTCTCGTTCCAGCCGATCTCCGAGCCGGTCCCTTTCCGACTCGAGCTCGAATTGCGCCTGGAGGTGGAGCCAGAACCGCTCCGAGGTGCCGAAGTACCGGGAGAGGCGCAATGCGGTATCGGCGGTGATGCCCCGTTTCCCCTGCACGATCTCGTTGATCCGGCGAGGGGGCACGCTGATTTCCCTGGCCAGCCGGTACTGGCTGATTCCCAAAGGACTGAGGAAGTCCTTTTGGAGAACTTCGCCGGGATGGATAGGGGAAAGCTTGTGGTTTGCCATGGGAGCTCCGCCGACCTGTATGATACACCGTGGCCTTTGATACGAGATTCCTCTGTTGCGAACTTGGAGAAACTTCATGAAGACCCGGCAATCCCGTTATTCAGCCGAGGAGACAGCCCGGCGGGGCGATGCCCTCTACGAACGAGAGATCCGCGGTCAGGTCGAGCCTGCTCACCGGGGGAAAGTCGTAGCCATCGACGTAGACCGTGGAGAGTATGTCATCGCCGAAAACGCCCTGACCGCATCGGAGCGGCTGCTCGCCCGGTATCCGGACGCCGAAATCTGGTGCGTCCGTGTCGGCTCGCGGGTGCTCCACCACATCGGCGGACATCTCCTGCGGGAACAGGCATGATCACGGGATTGTCACCACGGACTATGAAGCCGTCATCCCGCGTCCTGGTCCAAGTGAACGCAACGCCCTTGGTTGGAATGTCGCTCCTGGCCGGACATGATCTCCACATCCAGGTGGCCGATGGAGGGCATGTGGCCATCCAGCCTTCCGAGCAGTCCACCCGCTCGCAACCTTACTAGATAGGCGCGCCTCTTTTCGCCCGGGAGCGGGCTCGGACGGCCTGCCAGAAAGCCGACGCTCCGTCGTAAAATCCGGCAGCGCGTTCTCTTTTTCGGCGGCGCGATTTGGAATACGGCAGGCCGTCGGGAAACCAGGCGGGCCGTCGTAAGATTGCAACGGCCCGCCTCAATCCCCGACGCCGCGTTGCAAAATAGGGCAGAGCGTTTTCTTCTTGGACGGCGCGTTGTGGAATTGGGCAGACCGGCGGAAAATTCGGCGGGCCGTTGCAATTTTCTGACGGCCTGCCAAAAACCACGACGCGGCGTCGTTAAATTAGGCGGCGCGTCGTCTTTTCCGGCGGCGCGTTGGGGAATTGCCCAAGCCGTCGGAAAACTGGGCAGGGCGGGTCACGGCCGCAGCCAGGTGGTTCCCTGGAGCCGTTCGGCGAAGGAGAAGGTCGCGGTGGCGGGACATCCGGGGCCGCCGCGCCAGCAGACGGTCGGCGCGGCGCCTTGGCGAAGCTGCTCGGCCGGCCCGGGACGGATCACCGACACGACGGCTTCGCCTGGCGCGGACGAGCAGCCGAGCTCGTCGTCGGAATGGCAGGCCGGAAGGGCTCGCAGGGTGGCGTTGCCGAGAGAGCCGTCGTCGCCGAGGTCGATCTGCATCTCGAGAGAGATCCTGCGCAGCGTACCTTTGACGGGGACCGGATAGAGGTCGATGCGGTAGCTGGCGCGGACGCCGCCGGGGATCGGCACAGCCTCCTCGCCGCGGTAGATGCTCGCCAGCTTGTGCAGCCGCTCGGCCTTCGGGTCTCCCTGCTGGGTGGTGTAGGCGTCCGCCCGCACGAGGCGGGAGAGGACGTCGAAGACGTGCAGGTCGGCGGCCGTGAAGTTGTTGTGGCAGCGGGTGAGGAGCGTCATGAGACCGCGGCCGGCCTTGCCAGTGCTCGGCAAGCCGCCCTCGCTGTCGTCGACGTTGTCGATGACCAGGAGCGTCGAGGCGTCCTGGTTGGTCGGCGGGCTCATCGTCGGGTCGACGATGACCGCCATCGCCCACTCGTCCTCCAGCAGGCCCATGTCCGTAGCCAGCGGCTCGCGCTGCAAATAGAGCGCATTGACCTGGGGCTGAGCGGGGTCGCGCTGCGGCTTGCGGCGGCTCGGGCCGACGGTGAAGGCGAGCTGATGCTCGGGGCCCAGCGTCTGGCCCTTGACGTCCGACTGCTCCATGACCGCGAGGCCGCTCAGGGCTCCCGACGGCGCGCCGTAGGAGAAGAGGAGCGTCGCGGTGCGGTCGTCATAGAAGAGGCCGAACAGGAGCGCCGAGCGCCCGAGCACAGACCGGAGCTGGTCGGCGTTGCAAGCGACCTGGTCGGACGTCAACGGCCGCGCCACCTGGGCTTCCGCAGCCTGGAACGAGAGCGAGAGGGCGAAGCCGGCGAGGAGAAGGCTACCCGTCGCTGAACCGCGTGGTGAGAATCTCAAGGGGAACCTCCTTGGCTGCCGCCGGTTGCCGGCTTCGCCTCTGGCGCTGGGGCTCTTGCAGACATCGCGCCAACCTCCCGACCGCCCGCCGGCCTCCCGCCGCGCTGTCCCACCTTGACCGCTTGCCGGCACCTTGCCTTGTGACCGTCGCCACCCCCCGGGTGGCCGGATCGACTAGAATCCCGGCCGCGACGGGCCGCTCGGCAGCGCCTCGCCACCCAGCTCAGGAGAGGAGTGAACATGGAGATCAAGGTTGTCGGCGTCGTCGGCGCCGGCGTCATGGGGGTCGGTGTGGGGCACAACCTCGCCCAGACCGGCCACCAGGTCGTGCTCGTCGACGTCGCCGACGGAGTGCTCGCCCATGCGCGGGAGGAGATCCGCAAAAACCTCCGCTTCCAGGGCATGTTCCAGAAGGGGGCGCCGGCGGGAGCCAAGCCCGAGAGCGCCGACGCCATCCTCGGCCGCATCACGTTCACCACCGATTTCGATGCCCTCGCCGCCGCCGACTTCGTGGTCGAGAACACCACCGAGAAGTGGGACATCAAGAAAGAGGTCTATCCGCGGATCGACGCCATCTGCCCGGAGCGCGCCGTCTTCGCCGCCAACACCTCGTGCATCTCCATCACCCGCATCGGCTCGGTGACGAAGCGGCCGGACCGCATCGTCGGCATGCACTTCATGAACCCCGTTCCCATGAAGCCCATGGTCGAGGTGATCCGCGGCCATCACACCAGCGAGCAGACCCTCGACACCGCCCGCCAGTTCCTCCGCCAGATGGGCAAGGACTGCATCGTCGTCAACGACTATCCCGGCTTCGTCTCCAACCGGGTGCTCATGCTGACCATCAACGAAGCGGTCTACGTGGTGCACGACGGCGTCGCCACCGCGGAGCAGGTCGACACGCTCTTCAAGACCTGCTTCGGCCACAAGATGGGACCGCTCGAGACCGCGGACCTGATCGGCCTCGACACCATCCTCTTCTCGATCGAGGTGCTGCACGAATCCTACGCCGACAGCAAATACCGCCCCTGCCCGCTGCTCAAGAAGATGGTCGACGCCGGCCTCCATGGCCGCAAGAACGGCAAGGGCTTCTACGACTACAGCGTCGCGTCTTGACGACGCCTGAATGGAAGGGACGATCCGCACATGGACCAGACCCAGGACAAGATCAAGGAGTTCCTCTCCCGCTTCTTCAAGAACCACGACCTGAAGCCCGAGGAGGACATCTTCGCGCTCGGCTTCGTCAACTCGCTCCTCGCCATGCAGCTCGTGGCCTTCGTCGAGAAGGAGTTCGGCATCCAGGTGGCGGACGAGGACCTCGACCTCGACAACTTCCGCTCGATCCAGGCGATCTCCAGCCTGGTGGCGCGCAAGAGCGGCGCCCCGGCGACGGCGTAATCCCGTGAAGCTGGAGCTCACCCCGGAGCAGCGCGCAGTGCGCGACGAGGCGCGCGCCTTCGTGGCCGCCGAGATCGCTCCGCACGCGGACCGCTGGGACCGCGAGGAGGCCGTGCCGCGCGAGCTGATCGGGAAGCTCCGCGAGCGCGGCTGGCTCGGCTCGCTGGTCGCGCCGGAGTGGGGAGGCCGGGGACAAGAGATGATCAGCTACGGCCTGCTCACCGAGGAGGTCGGCCGCGGCTGCTCCTCCGTACGCTCGCTCCTCACCGTGCACGACATGGCAGCGCACGCGGTGCAGCGCTTCGGCACCAAGGAAGCCAAGGAGCGCTTCCTCCCGGCGCTCGCCCGCGGCGAGATCCTCGGCGCGCTTGCCCTCTCCGAGCCCAACGCCGGGAGCGACATCGCCAGCATCGAGACCACAGCAGTGCAAGAACAAGACGGCGACGGCTGGATCCTCAACGGGCGGAAGAAGTGGACCACATTCGGCCAGATCGCCGGCCTCTACCTGGTCTTCGCGAAGGTGGATGGCAAGCCGACCGCCTTCGTGCTGGAGCGCGACACGCCCGGTCTCACAGTCACGCCGCTCCGCGGCATCACCGGCACCCGCGCCTCCCAGCTTGCCGAGCTGGCGATCGACGGCTGTCGCGTGCCGGCGAGCCATCTCGTCGGCAAGGTCGGGACCGGCATCTCCTTCGTCGCCAACTCCGTCCTGGAGCAGGGGCGCTATAGCGTGGCCTGGGGCGCCGTCGGCCTCCTCCAGGCCTGCCTCGACGCCTGCCGCGAATACGCCGCCGCGCGCGTCCAATCCGGCAAGCCGATCGCCGAGCACCAGCTCATCCAGGCGATGCTCACAGACATGACCGTCAACGTACGCGCCGCGCGCCTCCTCTGCCTGCGCGCCGGCTGGCTGCGTGAAACCCGCGATTCCGCGGCCGGGGCCGAAACGATGGCCGCCAAGTACTTTGCCTCCGTCGCGGCAGCGAAAGCCGCCAACGACGCGGTCCAAATCCACGGCGCCAACGGCTGCTCCGAGGACTACCCCGTCGGGCGCTACCTGCGCGATGCTAAGGTCCTGGAGATCATCGAGGGAAGCACGCAGATCCAGCAGATCAGCATCCCGCGTTTCGTGTTCCCGGAGCTGTGAAGGAGAGATTCATGGTCGAAATTGCCACTCGCACCGTCGAGCCCGCCGTCAAGAAGAAGGACAAGCAGTCGATCAAGTGCGTGGTCTGGGACCTCGACAACACCGTCTGGGACGGCATCCTCCTGGAAGACGCCGCGGTGACCCTCCGTCCGCACGTGGTCGAGATCCTGAAGGCCCTCGACGCGCGCGGCATCCTGCATTCCATCGCCAGCCGCAACGACCACGCGACGGCGATGGCGAAGCTCCAGGAATTCGGCATCGAGGAGTACTTCCTCTATCCGCAGATCAACTGGAATTCGAAGGCCTCGTCCGTCGGCCAGATCGCCAAGGACATCAACATCGGCCTCGACACCATCGCCTTCATCGACGACCAGCCGTTCGAGCGCGAAGAGGTCGCCTTCACCCACGGCCAGGTGCTCTGCATCGACTCGGAACGGCTCGACGGCCTCCTCGACCGCGCGGAATTCAATCCGCGCTTCATCACCGAGGACTCGCGCCTGCGCCGCCAGATGTACATGGCAGACATCCGCAGGAACCGCGAGGAGGCGGAGTTCGTCGGGCCGACCGAAGAGTTCCTCGCCACGCTCGACATGATCTTCACCATCGCCACGGCGAAGGAGGAGGACCTGAAGCGCGCCGAGGAGCTGACCGTCCGCACCCACCAGCTCAACACCACCGGCTACACCTACTCCTACGAGGAGCTGGACGCCTTCCGCACCTCGCCGCGCCACAAGCTGCTGATCTCCAGCCTGGAGGACCGGCACGGCACCTACGGCAAGATCGGACTCACGCTCCTCGAGTGTGATCCGCAGCAGTGGACGGTGAAGCTCCTCCTCATGTCCTGCCGCGTGATGTCCAAGGGGGTGGGGATGATCATGATCCACCACATCCTGCGCCTGGCCAAGGAGGCGGGGGTCAAGCTGCGCGCCGAGTTCCTCTCCACCGACCGCAACCGGCAGATGCTCATCACCTACCGCTTCGCCGGCTTCAAGGAAGTCGGCCGCGCCGGCGACGTCGCCCTCATGGAGAACGACTACTCGGCCATCCAGCCGCCGCCGCCGTACGTGGACCTGCGGATCGAAATGTAAGGCCGGAGACTGGAAAAGGGGAGCCTCGCGGCTCCCCCTTTGATTGCGCGCAAGAGCGCGCAGGACGTCGCCCCCACCGGTTGCGTCGCTGACGGACGGCCGGCCGCGCCGTACCAGCGAAGACTACCACGACTCGGGTACAGTTGGAACGTGGATCGCTACCAGGTCAACGAAATCTTCTACAGCCTCCAGGGAGAGGGGGTCCGCGCCGGCACGCCCAACCTCTTCCTCCGTCTGTCGCGCTGCAACCTCGCCTGCACGGTGGAGACGCACGGCTTCGACTGCGACACGGAGTTCGAGTCCGGCCGCCGGCTCACGAGCGCCGAGATCCTCGACGAATTCCGCGCGCTTTCGACGAGCTGCGACTGGGTGGTCCTGACCGGCGGCGAGCCCGCGCTCCAACTCGACGCCGAGCTCGTGGAAGCTCTCCACGCCGCCGGCTACAAGCTGGCCGTCGAGACCAACGGCAGCCTGTCGCTGCCGCCGGGGATCGACTGGATCACCGTCAGCCCGAAAGTCGCCGAGCACGCCATCCGCCAGCGCACCGCCCACGAGGTCAAGTACGTCCGCGGCTACGGCCAGGCGATCCCGAGGACGGTCGTCCAGGCCGAGCACCACCTCATCTCCCCGGCCTTCGAAGGCGCCGAGGTCGACCCCCGCACGCTCGAGTGGTGCATCCGCCTCTGCAAGGAGAACCCGCCCTGGCGGCTGTCGGTGCAGCAGCACAAGCTGTGGCAGGTGCGCTAGAACCCCCCTGAAACGTTTCGCTGCGCGGCTTCACTTGCTCTCAGACGGCGTTTGAGCTGTAACGGAACAGCCTGATCCAACGCCTGTGAGCCAGGAGGTGATGAAAACCTCCAGCGAGAAGTGAAGGAGCCCCTATGCGTGCGATTCTCGGTGTTGCCGCTCTCGTGCTGTTGACCGGAGCGCTGCGCTCGTCCCCGCAAGATCTACAAACCGTCCCGCCGCCAGTGGATCTCCAGGCGGGCTGTAACGGCCGGTGCCTCAACCAGCATCCGGGCACCTATCAGGAGTCGAATGGGCAGGTGAACGGTTGCATGGTGCAGGTCTGGCGCCGTTGGCCCGACGGGTGCGCGCAATACCTGTGGAAGAACAGTTGCACCGGCACCTTGGACCCCAAGGTGACCTGGACCTGCTGCGTGCATTGAGAGCGGGACCATGCCGAACACTCCGATCTTCATCAGCTACGCCCATCTCGACAACCGGCCGATCCCGCCGGAGGAGACAGGGTGGATCTCCGGCTTTCATCAGGCCTTGCAGATCCGGCTCAGCGAGCTCGCCGGCTACGACGTCGAGATCTGGCGGGACGACTCCGCGGTCCGCAACGGCGACATCTGGAAGATCATCGAGGAGCGCCTCGCCAAGGGCGGGATCGTCGTCTCCATCCTGACGCCCCGGTACGTGAGCTCCGAGTCCTGTCTGCGCGAGCTGGAGGCGGCGCGCCGCGGCGGCGCGCTCATGGTGCGGGACCGGTCGCGGATCTTCAAGGTCGTCAAGACTCCCTGCCCGCCCGGGAGCGGCCTGCCGGCGGAGCTGCGCGACGTCCTGGACTATCCGTTCTTCGCGGCGGAGGGGATGTCCCTCGATCCCGACCTCGACCGGCGCGAATACCTCAAGCGGTTGTTCGATCTCGCGCACGACATCCGCGCGATGATGGACCTCCTCAACGAGGGCGGCAATGCGCCGGCAGCCGCCAAGGGCACGGTCTATCTGGCCGAGACGTCGTTCGACCTCGCTGCGCAGCGCGACGAGATCCGCCGTGACCTGCAGCAGCGCGGCTACGAGGTCGTGCCGTCCCGGCCGGTGCCCTGGGACAACCCCGACTTCCGGCAGTCGATCCGCGCCGATCTCGCGCGCAGCACGCTCTCCGTCCACCTGATCGGCGCCCGCTCGGGAATCGTGCCGGAAGGAGAGGAGGAGTCCATCGTGGCGCTGCAAGAGGGGCTCGCGGCGGAAGAGAGCGCGGGACGCTTCTTTCCCCGCCTGCTCTGGCTGCCCGAGAGCGCGGAGCCGAAGCAGAAGCGGCATCAGGAGCTCATCGACAGGCTGCTGAACGACCGCTCCGCTCAGCCGGGGCGGGAGCTGCTCAGGACGCCGCTCGAAGAGCTGAAGACCGTCCTTCTGGACAAGCTGACCGTCAAGCCGAAAACGGCCGCGGCCGAGCCGTCAGCTCAGTCGCGGGTCTATCTGATCTGCCACGAGAGCGACCTGGGAGCGGTCGACCCGCTCCGCGACTACCTCTTCGAGCGCGGCTGTGAGGTCGATCTGCCGCTTTTCGAAGGCGACGAGGCGAT
>Ga0075436_100000042_pt1 | contig 78521 bp, 71 predicted proteins | sample RhiMethybrSRZTD5_FD_75303 | JGI IMG/M metagenome (GOLD analysis project Ga0075436, IMG submission 75303) | Populus rhizosphere microbial communities from Tennessee, USA - Rhizosphere MetaG P. TD hybrid SRZTD5 | ecosystem: Host-associated > Plants > Roots > Rhizosphere > Soil | place: USA...
GGAAACTAGATTCGACACGTTAGTGGCAGTCCTCAACCGAGAAAACAACTCCCGGTCTGAAGCCGCTCGCCGACCAATACGCCTCGTACCAAAAGCAGCCTCAAACGAAAATGCAAGTCGATGCTAATCCGCTTCCGCGCACCCCATAATCCGCAGCACTAATCTGCATGTGAATTGGCCCAGAATTCGACGACCTCTTATACTCTCTAGAGGATGAACGATCTCGAAGACGCATGGGAAATCGCCCTCGCCGAAGCGACGCAGCGCGCGCGCGGTGCGGGGCGCGCAGATCTTCTTCGATACCTCGATCTGCGGCGGCGGAACGATCTGCTGCGACGCGCGGCGACTGACTGGCTGCACGAGGCGATCACTTCGTTGGCTGCCGACGCGAACCGCGTGGGCGCTGCGATTCGGATCGAACGTGAAGAAGCCCATCGATTTCGTCGCGGACCAGCGACGATGGTGGGAAATCAATTGACTCTGCGAAAGGGAGTGCGCGCCTTGTCCGTTGAAAGCGGATGGCCGCGCGCGCCGCGTGACGGTGTCGTGCGCGGCAATGGCCTGGCGTGCGCGAACATCAAACATCTGGGTCGCGCGCGCATGAACGAAGAGTTGGTGTTGGTGAGTTCCGCCAACGGATCGCCCCAATGGTTTGTCTTGAGAGATGACGAGCGTTCGCTCTTAACCGAATCAGATCTGCGCCGGCACTTTGGGATTCTGCTTCAGTCTTGAATTGCCGCTGGGGCTAACTCTTTTCCAACTCACTAAAACAAGGTCAGGATCCCGAGGACTTCATCGCCTTCAAGGGCCGCAATGTCGGTAGAATGCTCGCGAAGCTAAAGACTCGATTTCGGACGTGCTGCAGTTTCCGCGACGTATCCAAATGACTTTTGGTGGAAAGCCTAACAGGATACATAGGTCGCTGAAATCCGAATCTTTCGTAACAATAGTGAAGGCTTCTTGTCGAGCATAATGGCGCAAGTCATCGTCAGACGAGCGATCGATTCCGATTGTGTAAACGTGATCCGAATCCGGGAAAAGATCAGCGAGTCGCGCGACCAATTTTGGTGAAAGGTTCTCGTCAAAGAGCAGTTTCACTCAACCACCATCAAACGCTTTTCACGGTCAGCCGCGTAAGCGAGACAGGCAAGAATGTCGTCCTTTGTGAGGTACGGAAAGTCAGAAAGAACTTCCTCCTGAGTCATGCCTGACGCAAGGTATTCCAGAACATCGTAGACGGTGATGCGCATGCCGCGAATGCAAGGCTTGCCTCCACGTTTGCCGGGCTCGATCGTAATGATGTCCTGGTAGCTCATGTTGTGATAGTAAGACTCCGGGTGAAAGAGAGCAAGAATCTCACCCTTTTTCATACCGGAACTTCATCTTCACCGTTGTTCGCCAAATCCACTAATAGAATCATCTGCGAAGCCGCAACTGCCAAAACATATTCCGCGATTGCGTTCGTAACGGGGCCACCGGTCGTGCCGCCATGGGCTACAGTTCAAACGCAACGGCGATCATTTGGTCAGGATCGGTTAACCGGGAGGTCGACCCGACTGGAGCGCAACCGTCCCGGTTGCAGCCTCGCGCCAACTAAGCTCATGCAAGCGAGGACGCTTGCGCTCCAGTCTACTATCCCATCCGCTTACGCAGATGGTACTGACCCCTTCACACCACTTGAATCCGGCCTTGCAATAACTCATCATTAATTCGACTCATGGCCAGCCTTGCTTTACGACTCCCCGACAATGTTCCCGGTGATTTCTATGTGGACTCGACATGCATCGATTGCGATGCATGCCGCCAAATCGCGCCCAGCGTTTTTGCCGAAGGCGGGGACGCGTCGATCGTGGTTCATCAACCGATTGACGAAGCAGAGACTAAGCGCTCCTTGATGGCTTTGGTCGCCTGTCCCACCGGTTCGATTGGAACAGTCGAGCATCACGACGCGCACGTCGGCATCGACGCGTTTCCCGAGTTGCTCGTCGAAAATATTTACTACTGCGGCTTCAACGCAGAATCGAGTTTCGGCGCCTGGAGTTACCTGATCGTTCGACCGGCCGATGAAGGCGGCAATGTGCTGATCGACTCACCGCGCTTTGCAACTCAACTGGTAAAAAAGATCGAGTCGATGGGTGGGGTGCGGGCGATGTTTCTCACGCACAAAGATGACGTCGCCGATCATCGACGGTTTGCCGAGAAGTTCGGATGCCGAAGGATCATGCATGCCGATGACGGCGCGGCGCGCCTCGGCGTCGAACAGGTGATCACCGGCAGCGATGCCGTTCACATCGATAAAGATCTGATTGCAATTCCGGTTCCCGGCCACACGCGCGGCCACATGGTCCTGCTTTATAAGAACCGGTTTCTGTTCACCGGCGATCATCTCGCGTGGTCGCCGAATCGAAATTCGCTGATCGCATTTCGCAGCGCGTGCTGGTACTCATGGACCGAACAAACTCATTCGATGGAAAAGCTGCTGGACTATGATTTCGAGTGGGTGTTGCCGGGCCATGGCCGCATCCATCACGATTCGCGCGAACAGATGCGGAAGCAGCTTGGGCGCTGTGTTGATTGGATGAAAATGCGTTAAGATGCAGCGCCGATTCGACTGGGAGGATTTGATGATTTCAAAACGAGTTCTGATTTCCTGTTTAGCGATGCTGCTGTTTTTTGTCACCGCAGTTTCGCAGGGCGACACAAAACATTTTGCGAAAGATGGATTAGCTTTCGATTATGCGAACGGTTGGTTGATCACCGATGAGAGCAATTCGGATGCACAACAGTTGACGCTCAATCGCGCCGACAGCGATGCGCAAATTCGAGTCTTCGTTCATCGCGGAAAGGTGGACACGGCAGAGAAGCTGGCAAAGGCCAAGGCCGCCTTCATCGATCCCTACGTCAAATCGGTCAACGATACGTTCGTGCAAATGGGCGCAAAGCCGGAAAGCAAGCCTGCGAAAACAAAAATTGGCGAAGTTGAAGCGGAAGGCGTGCAGTTGCGAGCGTCACTGGGTGGAGAACCGGGCGAGGCCGATGTCTACTGGCTGCCGCTCGGGAATCGCGTCGTCGTGTTGACTCTCTTCGGACCGGACACGTCTTTGAAGGGCGCCGCGGCGACCTGGGAAATGGTGCGCAACACAATCAAGGTCGAAGCTTCACAGCCGAAGGCTTCAGCATCGCCAAAAGGACAAGACTAAGCACTCGGAACATCATATCTGGAGCAGAACAGTGATCATTGGACTTCCCAAAGAGATTAAGGACAACGAATATCGCGTCGGCCTTACGCCCGCCGGCGTGCGCGCACTGACGGATGCGAATCATCGCGTGCTGGTTGAGAAAAACGCCGGCGAGGGATCGGGTTTCGACGACGAGTTATATGAGCGCGCCGGCGGATCGATCGTCGATTCCGCTGATGATGTTTGGGCTGAAGCCGAAATGATCGTGAAAGTGAAAGAGCCGATCGCGCCGGAATACCCGCGCATGCGCGAAGGCCAATTGCTTTTCACTTATTTGCATCTCGCACCCGACAATGAACTGACTGAGCAACTGCTGAATAGAAAAGTGACTGGCGTCGCTTACGAAACGATCACTGATCGCAAAGGCACGTTGCCGCTTTTGACGCCGATGTCGGAAGTCGCGGGCCGGATGGCGATACAAGTCGGCGCGCATTATCTGGAAAAGATGAGCGGCGGCCGCGGGATTTTGCTCGGTGGAGTTCCGGGAGTCCCTGCCGCGCGCGTAGTGATCATTGGCGGCGGAGTGGTGGGCACCAACGCCGCGAAGATTGCGGTCGGCATGGGTGCGCACGTGACGATCATCGATAACAATCTCGATCGGTTGCGCGAACTGGATGACATTTTTCTTTCGAAGATTTCGACGCTCGCGTCGAGCGCTTATATGATTCACGACGCTTTGATGACTGCCGATCTGATCATCGGCGCAGTGTTGGTTCCCGGTGCCTCGGCCCCGCGCTTAGTCACGCGCAGCATGTTGAAGGACGTCGCCGACGGCGCCGTAGTTGTCGATGTCGCCGTCGATCAAGGTGGATGTGTTGAGACAACTCATCCGACGACTCACTCTGATCCGACTTACTACGTTGAAGGTGTGCTGCATTATTGCGTCGCGAACATGCCCGGCGCGGTGCCACGCACTTCGACGTTCGCGTTGACGAACGCGACGCTGCCGTATGCACTGAAGTTGGCGAATCTTGGATTCAAAGCCGCGGTCATGAGCGATCCGGGATTGGCTGCAGGTGTGAATACGTACGCGGGCAAACTAACTTATCAAGCCGTCGCGCTGTCACAGGGAAAAGAGTACACTGCGCTGGAGCAGTTATTGGAAGCCTAAGACAGCAGCTTCGCCAGACACGCTTTCAATTCATCGACCTTCACTGGTTTGTAGAGAAACGCGTCGACCAAAACGTCTCCCTCCGCGGCCGCTTTGCTCTCCTGTCCCGTTAACAGCACGATCGGAATCTTGGCAAGCTGTGCATTGCTGCGCAGAAATCGTGCTAACTGGTGCCCGCCCATGTTGGGCATCACTGCGTCGGTGACGACGACATCGATTTCTGAAGATAGAGCGACCTTCATCGCTTCCAAACCGTCTTCGGCCGGAATCACTTTGTAGCCCGAACGCTGCAGCGTCACTTCCAAATAGCGCCGCACTGAGCGATCGTCTTCGACCAGGAGCACGCGTTTGAGTGACGGAGAATCGTCACTTGTTTCAGGGTTTCCGGATTTGAGCGATGTTGACTGATCCATTCGTAATGCTTGCGTGCCGGAGAGGAGTCGCGTCTTGAGCAACGCGCCTGTGTGCGTTTCTACATCGGTAACGATGAGATTAAAGCTCGTCTCTTTGATTGTCAAAGACCTCGCAAATAAACAAACAGAGGTCGCTTTGCTATACTTTCGGTTTTCGCCGATACGGAGATTTTCCACCGTGCCTGCCAATTAAACGATGTACGAATTCGCCGTCACTCCAGCCGTAACTCAAATCCGCCGTCGCGGTGTGGTGATCACCGAGGTCGCGCCCGAATCAATCGGCGCCGAGTTCGAACTTGAAGCGGGCGATCGCGTGATGCGCGTGAACGGTCACGTGGTGCGCGACTATCTCGATTTTCGATTTCAGACGGGTGGTGAAGACGAACTGGTGATCGACATCCGCAAGTCGAGCGGCGAAGATTGGGAGCTGAACATCGAACGCGACGAAGCCGAAGAGCTCGGTCTCAGTTTTGAACAAATCGTTCCCCGCCAATGCGCCAACGAATGTTTGTTCTGCTTCTGCAAAGGCAATCCCGAAACTGCTCGGCCGTCTCTGTTCGTGCGCGATGAAGACGTCCGCCTGTCGTTTCTCTACGGCAATTACACGACACTGACTTCGATCACTGAAGATGAAATGCGTCGCGTAGTTGAGCAGCGTCTGACGCCACAATACGTTTCAGTTCACGCGACTGACCTGGATGTGCGCGCGTACTTGCTCGGCATCGATAAGGAGCGCGCGGATATCAGCGGGAAGATGCGGCGCATGCTTGACGCGGGAATCGAGATTCACGCGCAGGTTGTCCTGTGTCCCAACATCAACGACGGCGACATTCTGCGTCGCACAATTAACGACCTTGCCGAGTTGCATCCCGGCGTCAGCAGCGTCGCAATTGTGCCGCTTGGTTTGACGCGTTATTTGAATGATGAACGACTGACGCCGGTAACGCCGGAGTTCTGCCGCCGCGCGATCAATGAAGTCTCAGTGATTCAGGAAGACTTGCGCGCGCGACTCGGATCGACGTTCGCGTTTCTCGGCGATGAAATTTATTTGAAGGCAGGACAAGACGTCCCCTCGCGAAAACACTACGGTGAATATCCTCAGATCGAAGACGGAATCGGCATGGTGCGCAGCTTCACGAATGAGTTCGAAGCGTTGATGCGAAAGTTGACCAGAAAGAGCGGACCGTTAACGAGGGCTCAGACGATTGAAGGCACGATCATGACGGGAACATTGTTCGCTCCCGTATTAAATAAGCTAACCCAAGGATTCAACAAACGGTTTGAGGCGCGTCTGCAAGTGGTTGCGGTTGAGAATCAATACTTCGGCGGAGACGTCAGCGTCGCAGGTTTGCTAACCGGCGGAGATTTTCTTGCGGCTCGATCGCGAGCGATCGGAGATTTTGCGATCATTCCCCGGGTCGCGTTGAAGTGTGACGAGCCGATCATGCTTGACGGAATGCACTTTGAAGAGTTGGAACGACAGTTCGCTGTGCCGCTTTACGCGTTTGACTTTTCTTCACTGGCATCTCTCCTAGCAGGTGGATCCATCCGCGAGATACACGGCGAAGTCGGCCCGGCCCGCATGACTGTCGCCGGTTTTCAAGAGCCATGAACGAGATAACCCCCAGCGAACTCGCAACGGCGAAAAAAATTCTCGATGTCGGATGCGGCTGGAGCAAGACGCCCGGTGCGATTGGCATCGACGCCAATCCGAAGACCCACGCTGATGTAATTCATGATCTTGGCGCCACACCTTATCCATTTCCCGACGACGAGTTCGATCAAATCATCTGCCGTCATGTCGCTGAGCATGTACCCGACGTCATGGCCTTTGTCACCGAGCTTCATCGGATAGCAAAACCCGGCGGCACGATCAGCATTACGACACCGCACTATTCGAATCCCGATTGGGCCACGGATCCAACTCACCGAAACCACTTCAACAGTTATTCATTCAATTGTTTTGTCGACGAGCGTCAGCTCTTTCCGTTCTACACCGAAGTGAAGCTGCGACCCGTCGGCACGTACGTCTCGCTGGCGAACCTGTGGCGCGCGCTTGGTCTCGAGTTTATTGTGAACCTGGACCAACATTGGCCGGCCTTCCGCTTCACGCGAAAATTCTGGGAGTTTTATTTGAGCAACATAATGCGCGGCAAAGAACTTCAGTTCGAATTCGAAGTCAAGAAAGCCGAGCCACCTCTCAAATGATTCGGATTAAAATTCAATAATTCGGATTCACAGAAGGCCCCTCGCATCTTCCTACCTTGTACCGCTAAGGAATTAAAGAACTCAGTCTCGGAATGGTGTTTGCTTCTTGTGCTTTAGCCGATCAAACGGGCATTGAAGTAATCCTGATTGGAATCCCATGAGGTTCGTCCTGCGAAATTTTCGAGAGGCCTTCCTTGTCCTCGCGTTTCTGTTGCTGTCATGTGCATCGAGCGTGGCCCAGGGCGGCGGTAGTATCAGGGGGAATGTGCTGCTTCCCAATGGAGCATTCTTGAATGAGCGGGCGCGAATCAGTTTATTGGTTGATCGCGGCGTTAAGAGCATTGTCTTTACCGACGAACAGGGGCGCTTTCAGTTTACCGGTCTCACACCAGGAATCTATGAAATTGTTATCGAACCCGACGGAGTCCGGTTCGAGAAAGCCAGGGCCAAAGTCGAAGTGTTCCCGGGTTCTCCCGCAATCATCAATATCAGTCTGATTGAGAAGAAAGAGGCCGGGAGTACGTCTAACACGAGAGTGGTTTCCACCGGAGAGCTTGATCCGGAAATTCCCTCAGACGCTAAAAAGGAATTCAACCGAGCAGGCCACGACGCTGCCGAAGGCAAGATCGACGATGCGATTGCTCATCTAAGGAGAGCGATCGAAATCTACCCGAAATACCTTTTGGCCCATAACGACCTCGGTGTGCAACTGCTGGGACAAGCAAAGCTCGACGATGCCGCGGTGGAATTCCACCGCGCGATCGAAATTGACCCGAAAGCGTTTAATCCACGATTGAATCTCGGCATTGTGCTGGTGCAGCAACGTAAATATGCCGAGGCTTTACCCATGTTGCAGTCAGCGCTCGCGGTTGAGTCTAACTCGCCCGCGGCGATTCTTTACGACGGTTTGGCGAGGCAAGGGACCAACGATTCGGACGGCGCCGAGCGGCAGCTTTTGCTGGCGCACAATCTCGGCGGAACTCAATTCGCGAAGGCGCTGTTTCATCTCGGACAGATCTATCTCAACAAGGGGCAGAGAAAACGAGCCGCCGAAATGTTTGAGCAATATCTAAGTGAAGAACCGAATGGGCCAGAGGCTTCGGAGGCGCGGCGGCTGGTGAAGATTCTGCATTAGTTTTCGAAGATTCGGAGATTAATCCAAAATCGGCAAGTCGCTGCCAGATTATTGCGCCCGAATACGAGAAAAAAATACGTTTTCAGGCAGCTAAATCCGAAGCCAAGAGGCGGCATGAATCTTGCTCAAATGAAGCTCAGTATCGACATTCATTCGAATAACCGGCTCGGGGCCGGCACTTGATCAAAGCAATTAGTCTTGTTTCCGCAGTTAATCATTCGTAAGAAAAACCGAAATTAGGAGGAGCCAATGAAAGAACTCGTTAGGACTGCCGTAGGATTGATCCTTGGGGCAGCCTTATTTTTTGCTCTTAGCGCTCTCGCGTTTGGTCAGCAACAGACCGGCACTTTGCGCGGCGTTGTGACCGACCCGAACGGGGGAGTCGTAGCGGGAGCTACTGTCACTGCCAAGAATCAGGGTAGTGGTGTAACCAGTTCGAATTTTCAAACCAGCGGCGAGGGAACTTATGTAATCACGAACCTCGTTCCCGGCAAATACACGGTCACCGTCGAGCAGGCGGGCTTCAAAAAGAAGTCAGTCGTCGACGTTGATGTGGCGTTGGGCGCAACGGTCGATGTACCTGTTGCTCTCGAAGTTGGTACGCCATCGGAAATCGTCACCGTGACGAGCAGCGGTGAGGAACTGGTGACCAAGGACCAAGCTCAAATCTCAACCCACTTCGAAACTCGAAAGATCGAAGAACTACCGTCAAACGGAGCGGGTGGCGGACTCGATACGTTAGCGTTGCTTGCCCCAGGCGTGGTTGCATCACGAAACAGTGGTGTGAACACAGACGGCGTTGGTCTTTCAGTTAACGGTAACCGCGGCCGTTCAAATAATTTCCAAATCGACGGTTCGGACAACAACGACCTGAGCATCGGCGGCCCGTCACTCTTCGTCGACAATCAGAGCCAGGTATCCGAATACCAGATCATCACGAATAACTTCTCGGCGCAGTATGGCCGCAACTCAGGCGCGGTCGTGAACGTCGTTACCAAACAAGGCGGCAACGATTTCCACGGCGATCTGTTCGAGTATCACCAGGACAACTTCAAACTGAACACCCTAAATAATCAGGAACGGGCGTCCGGCCAACTTCAGCCAAGCCGAAGCCTTTATAACGCTTTCGGCGGCACGGCTGGTGGTCCTATCTACCTGCCTACATTTGGTGAAGGCGGCAAAGGAATTTGGAAGGGAACCAACAAAGCGTTCTTCTTCTTCACCTATCAGGGAATTAGAAACCCGCAGAGCTTCATCGCGCGCGGAAGCGGCCTCAGTATCTTGGCCTCAGACTTCTCGCGTTTGCAGTCGCTCGCCCCGGGGAATACCGCCCTAGCTGACATCACGCAATTGAGCGCGTTTGCGTTTTCCCACGGATCCGTTCGTGCCCGAACTGATCTGGCTACCAGGCTCGGTGGAACAATCTCATCGTCGTTCAATTTAACTGCACCGACGGGCTGCGCCAAGGTAATTGCTGTGGGCGCTACACCCGCAGCCGGCTGCGGCACCTATACGACGTTTATTAACCCAGCGACGGGACAAGCCTTTCTGACAGGTGGACCGTTTGACGTAATAAATCTCGGGACGGCCGCTGCTCCCAGCCTCTTCCAGGCTGCGTTTGCAGAACGTGACTATTCGGCCCCGTTTACCGAGAACGAGTGGAGCACTCGCTTCACCGTGAAACCTACGAACAAGGACAACATAGATTTCCGTTACCTTAAACAGGTTCAGCTCTTCGTGAATAACGGCGGTAGTTCGAACGGCTTTAGCTACGATGTTCCGGCGACGAGCAAAAATCTCGGCGGCACCTGGACTCGTCAGATTTCAAATACGTTTGTGAACGAGGCCAAAGTCACGACTCAGGATCTAAGGGTTGAGTTCGGTGGCGCTGACCCGGGTTTTGGCGCATCCGCGATTCCTAAACCCGCCGATATCGCTAAGACGATCGCCAGTATCACGTTTGCCAGCCCTCTGGTGGGCGTCAGAAACACTAGCAGCGCTCTGTCCACAATCGGCGGCGCCACCAATATCCCGCAGGGACGATTGGTCAAGGTTTATCAGTACGCCGACACCATGTCCTGGGTTCGAGGAAAGCACAGTTTAGTTTTCGGAGCAGAGTTCAAACACCTCGTTAATAAAGTGCCTTTCCTGCCGCTGTACCAGGGTCAGTTTACCTTTGGCACTTCCTCGGCGATCACGCGATTGCTCAACAATGCTCCATCGGCAATTTCGCTGACTGCGGGCGAACCGGTCACCACGTACAAAGAGAACGACCAGTACTATTTCATCCAGGACGACTTCAAAGTCAGGCCAAATCTAACCTTGAACCTGGGCGTGCGGTACGAATACACCGGACAGCCGATCAATCAGTTACATGACATTACGGTTGCCCGCGAGAGCGGTTCACCGAAGGCGATTTTCGATCCAACGTTGCCTTTGAGCGTTAGAACAGTCCCCTTCGTCAAGCCTGACAAGAACAACTGGGCGCCGCGCGTTGGTTTTGCCTACTCGCCGAAGTTTGAGCATGGTTTCATGCACCGTCTGGTTGGCGAAGATGCAACCGTAATCCGAGGCGGTTTTGCGATAGCCTACGATCCGGCGTTTTACAACATCCTGCTTAACCTGCAGAACGTGGCGCCATATTCAGCAGCACTCTCGCTTTCATCGGCGAATGCTTTGTCGTCAACGACGACTTCGCCGCTGCCGTTACCGACCAATCCGACGGCCGAGAACAATCAGGCGATCGCGTCGGCTTCGGGTGTTTTACCGCTGGGCAAACTGAATCCGATCTATCTGTCGCAAACTCAGGTTTCGTCAGATTTCCACTCGCCGTACTCCGAACAGTTCTCGTTCGGTATTCAGCGGCAGCTTAATCGCAGCAACGTGTTCGAGGTCAGCTATGTAGGCACCCAGGGTGTCGACCTGTTCCAGAGCGTCAACGGCAACTTCTTTACCAGGCCGTTGGTTGCTGGACTCACCAAGACCGCCGGGACGGCTGGGGTCGGGCTTGGGGTTCAGACTTACATTTTCCCCTCGTTCTCCTCGTTATTGCCGTCGGGTGTTGGGTTCCAAACCTGCGCGGACAATCCGGCGACTTTGTTTGTCAACGAGTCTGTCTGCGACGGACGCCTGAAGGTGGCAAACAGCATCACTATCAGGAACAACGGCGCCCATTCAACCTACCATTCGCTGCAATCGCGATATGCGGGTCGCTTCATGAAGAACGCGCTTTCGATAAACGCGTCCTACACATTTAGTAAGACCATAGACAACGCGAGCGAAATCTTCGCTTTCGCCGACATTGGTTCCGCTAACCCGCAGAACCCGTTCTGCTCCGGCTCTTGCGAAAAGTCGCTTTCCAATCTCAACCGCCCGCACGCCTTCTCGGCGAGCTTCATTTACGATCTCCCGTTCTTCAGGGAACAGCGGGGCCTTGTGGGCCATGTGCTCGGTGGTTGGCAGCTTAATGGCGTTCAGGTCATCACTAGTGGCAATCCATATACGCCAACTGATGCTACCAATGGAGCGTACGGGCTTGGCAACACCTATCTGACCGCGGGCCAGCGGGCGTTTATCGGCAATCCAAATGCGCCGGCGACCCAAGTAGGAATCAGCGCCATAGATGCTATGTTCGTTTACGGCGCTCCGCAGGTTCTGCCAACGTCAACCGTTTTCTATAGCATGAACATCGCCAACCAAGGAGGGGGTTGGGTACCCGTAGCTCCGAGTGCGGTGCGCTTAATCATCAACGGGCCAGGTGCGGCCAAGATTTTCGGCACGCCCTTTGGCGATTCACCCCGAAACTACTTGCATGGCCCGGCAATCAACCAGCTCAACATGGGCCTTTTCAAGAACACTAAGATTGGCGAGCGCGTAAAACTCCAGTTGCGGGCTGAGGCATTCAACTTCCTCAATCACCCGAATCCTGGCTACGGCGTCAACGCTGCCGGTTATCTGCCGAACATTACGCTGGATAACGCCGGCGTTACCAACGGTGGCTTCGCCAATTTCAAAGACATTTCGCTTTCCCGACGCGTACTTCAGTTCGGTGCGAGATTAATCTTCTAGTCTATCCAGACCAGAATGTTTGAAGGGAGAGCCTCGCGGCTCTCCCTTTTTTTGCTGCCAGACCAGACCTTATTTCTAAATTCACTTCTGCAATTCAAATTCTTTCGTTTGCTGCACCGTTCCCTTGCCATCCTTGATCGTAATGCGCAAGGTATAAACGCCCGGAGCACTCGTCATCCGAATCTCCCCACCAATCTCGATTCCGAGGCTGTCCTTGCGGATGATCTTCTCGACCAGCGGCTGCCAACTACCTTCGTAAACAACGTCATTTGAATTCAGTACTTCGACCTTCAACGACTTGCCGGAACCCGACTGATTCTCCGCGGTTGAGTTGTAAAGAACCAGGCGATAAAAAATCACGTCTCCGTTGTAAAAAGACGCCGGACCAATTAATAACTTTGCGGGGCCGGGCCGTTCATTCAGCGCCACGGCCTCAGTCCTCTTGTCGTCTCGATTCTGTCGGCCCAAAAACAGATCGCTGAGAGTAAGTTTCTTGCTGCGCAGATCGGGAACGTTGATCCATGAACTTGCGGTCCCCATCAGCCCACTATTTACGTCGTGCACGCCGACGCGCAGTTGATAAATTCCCGGCGCCAGAGCGATACGCTTGCTATAGCGAAAGCCGTCACGCTTGGCCTTCTCAATCTGCCCGGCAACGAAACTGCCGGTGACGGTTTCAGCGACGCCGTCTGATATTTTTCCGTTCCTATCCAGGATTGCAACCGCGACTTCGCAGTTCAACTTGTATTTCTGATCAGCTTGCTCGAACTCAATCGACCTGCCGTCGAAGTGAACGTCCAGACTGACTTTCGCGTCATCGTCTGCGCGCGCCAGAAAATTCGCCGAAGATGTTACCGCGATATTCATCAACGGCAGCGGGGCCATCATCGCGCGAAACAACTTTTGTTGCGGAGTACCAGCGATTTCAGCGCGGCTCTCGTTCGTCAGCTGATAACCGCGCTGCGCCCTGACGTGATATTCGGGATGATTTCTTACTCGAACTTTGATACTGCGAAATTTGTGATCGGATTCGTCATTAAGGTAATACCCCATTGCGTAGTAGACGTCGTTCGCCTTGAGCATCTTGTCGAATTGCCCAACCACGTCATTGTTGTTGAGATAGGCTTCGCCGCCGGTTTCGGCAGCAAGTTCTCTGAGAATGCTTTGCGACTCGGTCCTTGAATCAGCCATATAAGAACCGAACGCGACGCCCAGGGTCGGGTTGCCGGAGTCGAAGTGAACCGGTGATGATGCGGTGTATTCTACGGGCGTGGTTAATCCCTGCGGATTAAAAGCATAGATAACCACACCGGCGCGGACTGCGCGGCTGGTGGCCGCAGCGAAATCGTCATTGTCGGCGCCACCATCGGAATCGCGCAATGTGAACCCGTCTGAAACCAGGGCAATCAAGCGCTGGCCCGGCAGATTCGCCATGCGCTCGCTCACCGCTTTCAAAATCTGCAAGGTGGTTTTTCTCAGAATAGTTTCTTCGGCCAGCAGCTCGCGCGCGCGGGCGCGAACCAAATCGTCATTGGGAGCGATTCCATCTTCACCGGCCATGATCGCACCTGCCACCGACAGCGCCTGCTGCCCGCTCAGAGACTGATTCATGTCCGGCGCAGGGCTTCGCATACTCGCTTGACGCCCGCCGGCCGGCAGTTGCTGTTGGGGCATGAAGGGGCTTTCACTTAAAACCCTGGAAGCCAGATAGGGCGTGAAGAGAGTGTTGGGGCGGGCAAAGCCTGAAATTTTGTCGATCGCGTACTTCAACAGCTTTCGGTCACGCATGAATTGTCCGAACAGTCCCAATGAATCTGAAGTCGTGACGATGCCGACCAAATCCTTATCGGTGATTTGCTCATCCACAAATCGCTTCAACTGCAGCTTGGCCTTAAGCAAACTGAGTGTTGATAAATGAAGTGTGTCGACGAAGAGAACGATCGTGCGGGAAGGTCGCGAAGGCGTGCGCGATGTAGTAGTGCTCGCGTTGTTCGATTCGTTTGGCTCCGCCGGCGCCGAGGAGTTTCGATTGTTCTGAATCCGCTCGAGCGAAAAAACACTAACCGTTTGCGGCCGTCCGTTTTCGAGGACTTCGAAATCATCCTGCTTGAGGTTCTCGACCGGTTTCCCGGCGCGATCCGTCACCACCGCGCGCACTTGGATCAAATTCGTATTGGTGCGAATGACGTCGTCCTGAGCTGGATTGGACCGAGTCTGACCTGACAGTCCGGCAGCTACGGAGACGGTTAGAGCAAAGGCGAGAAAAATTCTCATGATCACAAACGGCGAGACTTACCTTACAAAATCGCCGCCGATTCGTCTTGGTCGCACGAATTAGTTGTCGGACTTATAGAGATAGTTGCGGCGCGCTCGGACGACCGCGCCTGGGGCATCGACTTTGATTTTTATCGACCGTTGGGAAACTGACGTGTCGCGATTCTTCGGATAGTAACCAAGGCTGTATTGCTCACGCAGCTCCTGTGCGATACGAGAAAAAATTTCTTCCAAATGTTTTGGCGAGGCCGCATAAAAGAATCGACCGCCGCTCTTATCTGCCAGCAGTCGCAGATAACGATCGGCGCGCTCGTACGCCACGCTTAATTTCTCACCTTTCGCCGTTCTTAGATCCAATGAATTCCGTTGGCCGGCGTCGATTTCGCGCGAAGACTCTGAGACGTCATCCATGGTGTTGTATTTGATCGAGTAAGCCAGCGCATCCAACTCTTGTGCCGCATGCAGCGTGCTTTCATAAGTCGCGCCGGCGCTGGTGGTATCGACACCATCGGTAAAGAGTACCAGCGCCTTGCGTCCGCGAATTTTGTTGAGCCGTTGCGTTACGATCATATCGACTGCGTCGTACAGACTCGTGCCGCCGCCAGAGCGCACGCGCCGGATCGCTGATTCCAACAAATGACGATCGTTCGTCGCTTCGCACATGATCGTGACTCGTTTATCGAACACCGCCACGAGCACGCGATCGTCCGGTCGCAACTGCGCCACGAAAGCGATGGCGGCGTTTTGAATCTCATTGAACTTGAATTTCGCTGAGTCGCTTACGTCAAGCAGCAGCGCCACGGTAAACGGCTTCTGCGCATTTTCGAAAAACGCGACGTCCTGCTCCACCCCATTTTCGAATAGATGAAATTGCCTTTGGGTCAGGTCAGGGACAAACCGCCCGTTTCGATCCATTACACTGATGGGAACCGTGACCAGACTTGTGCTCACGCGGACAACATCGATGTCCTGGGAATCCGGCTGCTGTGTCTGCGCCGCAGTGAATGCAGATGCAATTAAAAGGAGAGTTGTGAAAATGCAGGCGCGAAATAAAACGAAGCGCGAATTCATCCGGGTATAGATGCGTTCGCGCTCCATTTGGTTCCAGCCGGTCTGCCGACGCCACGCGCCGACCTTCCATAGAGGTATCAACTACTGCGTCACCATAAAATCTATGCTCCGGGCCTGCGGGCCAGCTTTCTTGTCGGCATTGGCGTCAGTGACGACGAGCGTCAGCACGTAATGTCCCGGCGCAACTCCCGACAGGGCAAGCTGGCCGATCTTGGTCACGGGCCCACTGCCTGAGGCTTCGATTGCCTGCTCCGGTTCCTTGAACAAAACTTTATTGCCCTGAGAAATGATTAATTGCGAACGAAGTTGCGGCTTGCCGTCCTTTACTTTGCCGTTATAAATCATCGCTACGTACCGAAGATCCTGTTGACGCGTCAGTCTTCTTGAGGCGAGCAACGAAACGGGTTTCGTCCCCTTCGCATCAGTAGCAAACAAAAACAGACTACTCATCGCCAGTTTGCCTTTGCTTAGATCGGGGACCTCGAGGTACTTCGAGAACGAGCCAACGTTGCCGGAGCTGTCTTCGCGCACAACGACGCGCACTTGATAGTAGTCGGGTTGCACGTTCGTGCTGGCGGTGTAAGTGAGGCCCTCGACGATTGCCCTCTGATAATCTTCTTTGGTTAAGTTCAGATTTATCGTCTCGCTAAATCCGCCACGGTTCCGGCCCATCTGGTCGAAAATGAAACCAACCAGATCCAGTGAATCCCGATAATGGCCGTCTGCCTCGTTGAAGGTCAGCTTCTTTGCGTCAATCAGCATGTGCAAGTCGACGCTGGCGTTTCCGGCCGGATTTAACTTCACCGCGACGTTCGGCGTCACGTCGAGGTCGTTCTTTGCCAGCGGTGAACGGGCCGCCGCCGCGATTGCTTCTTCCTTTGTGCGCGGCACAGTGCGGGTATCGGCGCGCGCGAGATAGCGCGTGTGATTGTAAACGCGTACATCCTTGCGCTTCACTTTTACTTCCAGCTTGTGGTCCTTGTTGTCTAACTCAGCGGGCCGAAAGGCAATCGTGTAATAGCCGTTGCCGCGCGAAAGAATTTTCTGGAGACCCTCGTCAAAATCGTTCGTGTTGTAGACGGCGTGACCGCCCGTGTATTTCGAGACGGTACTGAGCGCGAGATGGTCTTCGGCAGAATTCAAACCCACCGAGATGGCAGCGTTGGCGCCTTGATCGCCACGGCCGAAATTCGCGGTTGGCATGTCCGCGGCACTTTTTGCGGGTGTCGATTGGAAGCTCTTAACGCCTGCGGTTGCCGCCAAACCGCGCGCGTCAAGGGTGTTGACGACAACCCCGGCGCGGAAGGCATTCTCAGCAAACTGATTTAGGACTAGGTTAGTATTTGAACCAGTAGTATTTTTTTCGAAGATAGGAATGCCGGCCGTAATCAGAACCAGATCTTTTCGCCCGGGAAGTTGTTTGAGACTGTCAATCACATAATTCGAAGTTGAAATCAGCGCCAGGCTGCGATTGTACTGAACGGTGTCATCAGAGGAACTAAAAATCTCGGGTAATTCCAAGGCAGACTCCGCAACGGTCGGCGAATCATTTGCCGCTGAATCAGCTGCCGCGCCAGCCGCTGGCGTGAACCTCTGATTTTGCTGCTCGAAAAAAGGATCATCGGCAGATCCCAGCGGGTGCACCACCGGATTAATCGACGCAATCGCGCGCCGCAAGAGCTGTCGATCGGTCGTAAACTGTTGAAGCAGACTCTTACCCCCGTACACGCGCACAATCGCCACCAAATCGCCGTCGCGCATCTTATTGTTGACGTAATCGAGCAGCGTTTTCTTAATGTAAGGAAGATCCTGAAAGCGCATGCTTAAGTCATCGATCACGAAGGCGATCACGCGTTTCAAATCTTTGGTCGAGATTCCATTGACTGCTGGAGTTTCTACGTACGAAGGCAAGCCGGAGCGATCGCCTTCAGAGCGCCGCGGACCTTCGGTGCCGACAAACTCCATGAACTTCAGATCTTGTTTCTTCCCGTTGTCGTAAAGCTCAAAATCTTCCAGCTTAAGATCGGGAATGATCTGATCGTTCTTATCGGTGACCACGACATCAGTCTGAACCAGACTGGTGCTGACGCGGATGATGTCGTCCGGAGCAATCTCTTGCGCCGGTTTTTGCGGGGTTTGACCCAGAGACGTACTTGCCACAAAGACGGAGAGCGCAAGTGCTAATAAGTTCTTCATGATTCCTCCTGAGACATATCCGTCGGGGCACAGATCTTCGATTGGTTAGACGCAGATTATATTGTTCGCGACGATAATTTGCTAACCAATTACACGGTCAGGTGAAAAAGTTTTCCCACGAGACCTGAAGCAAACCAGCTTGAATGTGACACCGCATCTTACGCGTGTCTTCACGGGCGGGACGCCGTTGCCACTCTTTCAAACTGCGCCACTTAGCTAAGCGATAAGCCCGTGGGCTGCCCGACGGGCGCCGGACAAACGGAACAAACCGAGTCAGCATTCAAGAATTTGTATTTATATTCAGAAAACTGAGCGTCAAATGGCCGGAGGTTTTTCGATTTGTAGGATTCAGGTGGATTCTGTTAACTCGCCTTACTGGCCTATTAATTGCATTTTGTCCTCACGCTGGTTCCGTTCATTTCGTCTCGGTTTTCTTTAACTCAAGTCTTTTTTCGTGTTTCTTTACGTTAAGACTCGACTCTTGGCAGAGCGCAACGCTACGCACCTAACCAACCGGAGGAGCCCCTTCAATGAAAAACTACCTTGCTAAGTCTCTGTTCGTTTTCGCAATTTTGGTCATCGCAGGCTTGCCCGCTTTTGGACAGGTCACAACAGTTGGATCGATTACAGGATCCGTGAAAGATCCACATGGCGCTGTCGTGGCGAATGCCAGTATCACCGTGAAAAACAATGCCACCGGCCTGCAAAGAACTACGACTAGTTCAGAGGACGGAATTTTTACGGTCCCGCAGCTTGCGACCGGAGTCTACACCGTCACAATTGCGGCAGGCTCGGGTTTCAAGAAAGCCGAAGTGACGGCCGTCAAAGTTGACGTTGGCGCACCGACCGCCGTTAATGTCGCGCTTGAAATCGGCACATCACAAGAGACCGTAACGATTGTTGGCGGCGGTGAAGTGCTGCAAACGCAAACTGCCAATATTGGCAACACGATCACGGGTCGCCAAATTACGGAGTTGCCGTTCACTTCGCGCGATGCACTTGACCTTGTGCTCACTTTGCCGGGAACGCAAACGCCGGCGCGTCCTCGATCGTCTACCATCAATGGCCTGCCAAAAGGTTCATTGACAATTACGCTGGATGGTTTGCCGGATCAGGCTGAGGACGCCAAGTCGAATGATGGATTCTTTACCTTCGTGCGACCGCGCATCGATGCGATCGAAGAAGTCTCGCTCTCTTCGGCGGTACCCGGCGCGGAGAGTTCGGGTGACGGTGCAGTGCAGATCAAATTCAGCACGCGCCGCGGCGGCAATGAATATCATGGCAGCGGCTACTGGTATCACCGCAATACGTGGCTCAACTCAAACTACTACTTCAACAATCAGGCCGGCACGCCTCGCCAGGGGATGATCTTGAATCAGCCCGGAGTTCGGTTCGGCGGGCCGATTCTGTTTCCCCATCTAATCAAGAGTCGTGATCGCGCGCAGTTCTTCTTTAACTATGAAGAGTTTCGCATCCCAGGCTCGACAGCGCGACAGCGCAATGTATTGACCTCTGATGCCGCAAACGGGATCTTCAAATACGGAACCAGCGGCAACGTGAACCTGCTGACACTGGCGGCAGGCAAAGACTGCGATCCGGTTACGGCCGGTCTTCAGCCTTGTACGTCGACGGTCGATCCCAGCATTGGTGCGATGATCGGCAACATTCGTTCAACTCTGGCCAAGGGAAATGTGACCTCGCTCACTGACCCTAATCTCCAGCGCTTTACCTGGAACAGTCCCGCCCGCCAGGTCCGCAAATTCTCAACTGTGCGGCTGGACTTCAAGTTGTCCAAGAAGCACAGCATCGAGAACATCTGGAACTACAACGTGTTTGTGTCTTCTCCAGATCAGCTCAACAACAGAGACTCAATCTTCCCCGGCATTGAGATGGGCATCGGCGGACAGTACTCCGATCGCTTTTCGGATTCATTCGCGCTGCACTCGACGCTGAAGTCTAACCTCGTCAACGAACTCAGGCTCGGCCTGGGCGCCGGCGGTACGGTCCTGTTTTTCCCGGAAACGTTCGCCGGAGCTTTTGCTCCGCTGGGCGGTTTCAACGTGTCGTTCGGTGTGTTTGCGCCCGGCGGAATTACTTTGAGCAGCCCGGCGTCAGGCTCGAGTTCGTCACGCAATCACGCACCGGCGAAGGTTTTGTCGGACAACCTGTCTTACGTACGCGGCAATCACTCGTTCACGTTCGGCGGCGAGTATGCTCAATACAATGCCTACTCGTTTAGCGTTAATAGAGTCGTTCCCGCGATCACGCTCGGACTCGACACAAACGATCCGGCGAACACCGCGATGTTTACAGCTTCGAACTTCCCCGGTTCTTCGTCAACCGATCTCACGAATGCGAAGAACCTTTACGCGCTGCTGACGGGTCGGGTCACAACGATCACCGCGAGCGCTTTTACCGATGAAGAAAACGGTAAGTACACCTATCTCGGTTCGTTTGTTCAGCGGGTTCGCCAGCGTACGTTGGGCTTCTACGGCCAGGATTCATGGCGGTTCAAATCGAACCTGACCGTTAATGCCGGTCTGCGGTGGGAACTTCAGAATCCGTACGTCGTGCTGAACAACAACTATACGCAACCGCAGGGTGGTTACGCCGGCGTCTGGGGAATTTCCGGTGTCGGTAATTTATTTAAGCCCGGTACCGTACCGGGAACTCCGACTGCATTCGTTCCGTTCCCGCAAAAAACACATGCTTACAACAGGGACTGGAACAACTTCGCACCCAGCATCGGATTCGCGTGGACGCCGAAGTTCAAGAGCGGATTCCTGGAACGACTCGCCGGGGACTCCGGTCAAACCGTGCTGCGCGGCGGTTATTCAGTCGCGTTTGTTCGTGAAGGAACGGACGTGATGAACTCTGTCATCGGCGGAAATCCGGGCGGCACACTCTCTGCCACGCGCAGCATCGCGCTGGGCACGGTAACCGCCGGCACGCTGTTACGTAACCCCGCGGCGTTGGGTCCACCAGCGACTCCGGCCGCGCCGGTTTATCCGATGACGCTCACTTCCGCAGTGCCCTATTCAGTTTCGAATGCTTCGAATGCATTCATTCCCAATCTCAAGACTGGTTGGGTGCAATCGTGGTCGTTCGGCATTCAGCGCGAACTGACCAAAGACACCGTGATTGAAGCGCGATACGTCGGAACGCGCGGCAAGGATCTTTGGAACCAGTACAACCTGAACGAGGTGAACATAACCGAGAACGGGTTCATCAACGAATACAAACTCGCGCTCAACAACCTGCAGCAGAATATCGCTCATGGTTGTGGCACGACCTTCCGTTACTTCGGCGCCGCTCCAACGGGAGCAAACGCTGCCTGTACCGGCACGTCGCCTTTACCGATTATTCTGGCGCACTTCAGCGGCGCCGTTGACCCTAACAACGCAGCGAGCTACACGTCGTCAAATTTCAGCAGCTCCACGTTTACAGCGTTCCTGAATCCACAGAACTCGAATGCCATTGGCTTTGTAAACGGCACCAACGCGCTGATTAGTTCGCTCACCAATCGCAACCAAGCGACGGCAGCAGGATTTGCGCGGAACCTGTTTCTGGTGAATCCGGATACTTTCGGCGGCGCGTTTATTGTCGATAACAGCGGCAAATCATGGTACGACGCCTTGCAGATCGAACTGCGTCGCCGGCTGTCTCGAGGTCTCTTGATTCAGGGCAGCTATACTTTCTCCAAGTCGCTCAGCGACATCTACGGTACTGACGGCGCGGTCTTCTATCAACCGCGGACGCTCCGCAACCGGTCGCTGGACAAAAACCTTTCGCCGTTCGATCTTACGCACGCGATAAAAGCTAACTGGATTTGGGAGCTGCCATTTGGCAGAGGTCATTCCTTCCTCAACAGTGCGAATGGATTAGTGGATCGACTAGCCGGCGGCTGGGCCATACACGGCCAGGCTCGTCTGCAAAGCGGATCGACATTCAGCTTCGGCAACGTGCAGCTCGTGGGAATGACTGCCAAGGATCTTCAGAAGGCGATGAAGATTCGGAAGACGACCGATCCAACTTCCGGCGCCGGCGTCATATTCTTCCTGCCCGACGAGATCATTCTGAATACGCGGCGGGCTTTCAATACCACGACCACGGGCTTCAGCACGTTGGGCGCGCCGACCGGCAGATACATTTCCCCGGCCAACAGCAACGGCTGCATTCAGACATTCACGGGCCAATGCGGATTCGCTAATCTAATCATGCATGGACCACACCTGACGCGGTTCGATATCAGTGTGGTCAAGAAGACAAAGATCACCGAATCCGTCAATTTTGAGATGCGCGCTGAATTCCTGAACGCCTTCAACAACATCAACTTCAAGATTGGAAGCCAAACCGCTGCCGATACCAGCGTTACGAATTTCAGTGGCGCAACCTTTGGACAAGTCACAGCCGCTTATCAGGATCTTTCCACCACCAACGACGTCGGTGGTCGCATGGTCCAGATAGTGCTGAGACTCAACTTCTAAGACCTGACGCGGAAGCGTCGCTGGGGAGAGGAACAGCTTTCCGTTCCTCTCCCCTTTTTGATATAAGGCAACTTGCGAGCTCCTGAGTCTTGGCTCGAGGCATCACCATGAATAGAGCAATCATAATGATCGCAATTGCCATGCTGTTATCCGTAGCCGCGCTTGCCCAGAAACAAATCAAACCCTGGAAAGAGTGGAACAAGAAAGACGCCGAGAAAATCCTTAACGACTCGGCCTGGAGTCACTCTCAGACTGAAAGCAACAGTTCCCAATCCTCTGACGTGCCGTCAAATTTTGGCGACACCCGTGGTCGTGAGGATTCGCAGCGAAACGTACCGACGAACTCCAGCTTGACCTTCCATGTTCGTTTCTTCACTGCTCGCCCCGTGCGTCAGGCCTACGTGCGGATGCTTGAACTTGGCGATAATGCGCCGGATTCATCCGCGAGGGAAAAAATGGAAGCGTGGGCCAATCTCGCCGCCGACAATCGCATCATCGTTACTGTCGCCTACGAAGGCGATCAGCGCATCGTGGGTCGCATCGCGCCAACCTTCCGCGCTGCAAAGGTCGAGGACCTGAAGGAATCTGTTTACCTCGAACGCAACGACGGCAAGCGCGTCCAGGTGGCCGAATACACGCCGCCCGCGAAAGACGTCTTTGGAGCGAGGTTTACTTTTCCGCGCACCGTCAATGGCCAGCCGTTTCTGACTCCGGACGCCACCACGATTCGATTTCATGCCGAATACGAACCAAAGGTACTGGATGCGGCGGTCGTGACTTCACGACAGGCAAACGCTTCCAGAAGCTCGGATACTTACAAACTGAAACTCGACCTGAAATTCAAAGTTGCCGAAATGATTTATAACGGTGATTTGGAATACTGAGTCTTTGCGTGCACGGATGATGAAACCTCAACAGTTTCGATCGATCAGGACCTCAGCATTAATTCTGCTAATCATCTCGCTGTGCCGCGGCACTGCGCCTGCGCAAAAGCAGTTCAAGCCCTGGACTGATTGGACCAGGAGCGACGTCGAGAAGATGTTGAATGATTCTCCGTGGGGACAAACCCAGGTCGAAACCGATACTTCCGAAATGTTCTACACGCCGACAACTCAAACCGGTGGCGGCGACAGTGCGAGCCGGCGCGAACAGGGCGCGACCAACCAGGCGACCAGCGTCAAGTTCCACATTCGTTGGCTGTCAGCGAAACCGATTCGCGAGGCGCTCGTGCGGCAAGAGCAGCTAACGTCCGGCAAGATCAGCGAACAACTTCAATTCTTCGCCGAGGGGCCGTCCTATACTCGTATTGTCGTGGCCGTAAATTTCGAAACCAGCGATCAGAGATTTGGCGGTAGAGTTATGCAGGCATTCAGCAGCGCTAACATGGCAGTGCTGAAGAACAGTACGTATCTCGAGTTGAAGGACGGTCGCAGAATCTTTCTACAGCAGTATGTGCCGCCGCAGGAAAATATTTTGGGGGCAGCACTTTTCGTGTTTCCGCGAAATGCGGAAGGCCGGCCGTTATTGATCGCAGACATGGTTAGCGTACGGTTTCATTCGGAGTATGAGAACAAGTCGGCGCTCGATACGGCGATGAATCCGCCTGGCCAAACAAGTAATCCAAGGCAAAATACTGGTAGCTTCAGTCGCGTGGCGAACCAGCCCGAGAGCCCTTATAAGTTCAAACTCGACATGAAGTTCAAAATTTCCGAGATGGTTTATCAGGGCACGCTTGAGTATTAGCGCGTCCCGGGCCGTCTGCGTGCCAATGCTGGAAGCCAAGCTCACGCCTTGTCGCTCCGCATTCCCAAATTAAAGTTAACGGAGAATCGCCGATGGATCTTGTCTCTCGGACAAGGTTTCAGCGTCTGTCGCGCCTGGGCATCAAACGGTCGGGCGCGCGAAATGAATTCACGGCGCTTGAGGCTCGAATCGAAAATGACAGTTGATCCGCAGCACTGAAATCGTCATCATTCGAATTAGATGGACGTCATAAGCAATGATCTTTCACTCGAACCTTTGGGCGCCGGCGATCTCATCGATCGCGCAGTCCGGCTATATCGCCAGCATTTCCTCACGCTAATTAGAATTGCGGCCCCGCCCGTGCTCATCTCTGCGCTCGGATCAACCATCACGACGATTTCCTTTCGCGAACTCAGTTCAACCTCGAGCGATGTTCGCGTCGCCCTGTATGTCTTGATCCTCATGGGCGGTGGTCTCGTGATGGCTTGCGGCTCGCTGTTTAGTCTAATCGTCATGGGCGGAGCGACGCGCAACCTGGTTTCGCATCTCATCTGGAATGAGCCCGTGAGCGCGCGCACAACTTATCGGGCGGTGAAGTCGCGCTTTTGGGGACTGTTCGGCGCCAGCATCCTGGTGGCGATGTGGTTAGCGTTCGCGGCGATGGTGGCGTTCATGGCGTATCTGTTTTTTTCGTTTGTGTTGTTTGCGGCGATCGGCTTCGCGTCGATGATTTCGCCGTGGATTACCGCGATCGTTGGCGGCATCGGAATGCTCGCTGGAATCACAGCGGGCTTGATTCTCTTTTTCATCCTCGCGGGCCGAATGGCCTATGTGCCGCAAGCAATGTTGGTTGAAGGCAAAGGCGTTTTCGCCGCGATCGGCCGCAGCTTTTCGCTTGCCAGCGGTAACGTAAAACGTCTGATGGCGATGGCGCTGTTTACTTTTTTCGCAACGTATTCGGCGTTGATGCTCTTGATGATTCCTCTGGGATGGTATGGATATTTGAATGGCATCGATCTCTCGCCGTTCGGATCGAACTCACCGACCTGGTACGCGATCGGGTACGAAGTGATTCTGCAATGCAGTCACATCGTCCTGGCGCCGATTTGGATGCTCGGGTTATCTCTGCTCTATGTTGACGAGCGCGTGCGTCACGAAGGTTACGATGTCGAGTTGATGGCTGCGCGCCAACTACCGGAGATGCCAAATTTGCCAAACGTAGTTTCGCCGTTCGCGCCTGCCCTGGTCACCGGCCGGGCGCCACGATTCGTTCCGCCACCGCCGATGCAAATGCCCGTCGGAAGCGTGCTCGGATTGAATTATTCAACGACGAATCATCAGTAGTCCTTCCTCTTACTTCTCGTTAGCGTTTCTAATAAATTGGATAGTAAAGAACTGCTGATCATCACTTCCAGCCCAGACCCGAAATCCAAGATTCCGAATATCCAACATAATTTCGTTCGCGAGGTTGAGCGGTTCATGTTTCATCGCTGCAGCACCTCAGCGTTTAAGCCGCTTTCAAGGACACAAGCTTCACCGAACCCACAGGGAACATCTGTTGCCTAACAGAAAGCCAAAGGTATTCTCGTTAATTCCGCCGGTCCCCCAGACTCGGCACGGCCCAATAGGTTTTCAATAGGAAGAGGAGGAAGCAGCGATGCATGGTGTCATTCGCGTTTTAGCAATCGGTTTACTTTTAGGGATGTTGTGTGTGGTCGCCGCAGGACAGGCAAATCAGACGGGCGGCATCACCGGTGTCGTGACCGATAAAAACGGCGCGTTGGTAAGCGGCGCGACGGTGGTCGTCGTAAGTGATGCCACCGGGAAAGCCGAGCGCACCGTCAATACCGGCGACGACGGTGGATATTCCGTCACGCTGCTGCCTCCCGGCCGTTACCGGCTGGAGATTTCGGCCGCGAATTTTAAGAAGGCGATCATTGCTGACGTGCAGGTGCGAATCACGGAATCAGCGCGTCAGGATATTTCGCTCGAGCCAGGCAACATCTCTGAGACTGTCAACGTTGAAGCGACGCCGACTCTGATCAATCCGTCGAGCGCAACGACAGGTCAGGCGCTGGACGCGCAGACACTTCGCTCGCTTCCGCTTGCATCGCCGAACTTTTTGTTCCTGCTGAATCTTTCAACCGGCGTGACTGGCGAGCCGACCGATGTTCGCAGCGCCGGCCGCGGCACTGCCGATGTCACTGTCAATGGACAGCGCACGAGCAACAACAGCGTGACCTTGCAGGGCATCAATGTGAATGACTTCAACCTCGCGCACTTTGACACCGTGCCCTTGCCGAATCCAAATGCGTTGCAGGAGATGAAGGTCGCCACGTCGCTTTACGATGCTTCGCAGGGAAGCAAAGGCGGCGGCGCTTTGGGCCTGGTGATCAAATCCGGCGAAAAGAATTTCCACTGGGAAGGTTACTGGCAGCATCGCAACGATGCGCTGAATGCGAACGAGTGGTTTCGCAATGCGAATGGCCTGAGCAAACGGCCGCGTCTGCTCCAGAACGTTTTCGGCGGCAGCGGCAGTGGGCCCGTACCGAAGGCTGGAGGTTTCTGGTTCTTTAACTATCAGGGCGTACGCGCTCGTAACGGTGTTGACCCCGCCGGCTCAACGCTCTCGCCGATTGTCCAGGCGTTTCCGACAGCCGCTGACGGTTCCACCTCAGCAGCTCTGCTCGCCGCGTCATTTAACCTGACGCCGGCACAGATCGATCCCGTCGCGGTCAGCATTCTCAATTTACAGAGCGCTCGCTTCGGCGGAAAATATTTCATTCCGCGTCTGGGCCAAACCGGTTGTGGTGGTGTGACCGGCGGCGCGCTTGGAACTTTCACTTGTCAGTTCTCAGCGATTGCTCCGATCAAGGACAACCAGTACGTCGTCAGCTATGACCGCAGCATGCGTCAGGGCAAGGACACAATCTCCGGACGTTGGTTCTGGGACGAAGGTTCGGTGGCCAAGCCTTACGGCACCGACACAAGTCTCGCGAATCCGCGCACTGACACGCAGTGGAATCGATTCCTCGCGATTACTGAGACGCACCAATTCAAGAGCAACATCGTAAACGAATTGCGTTTGGGCTTCAGCCGCTTCCTGTTCGCGAATATTCCTACGGACACGGTTAATCTCAGTGACGTCGGCGCCTCGCGCGGCAACAGCTCTCAATTCCCGGGCCTTTATCGCGTCTCGATTACCGGCTCTACGTCATTAGGCACTGGCGTCAATGACGATCGCGGAACGGTTTCCAACCAATACAACATCGTCGAGACGTTGTCGTGGATCAAGGGCAAACACACGCTCCGCATGGGCGGTGAGCGCATCCAGTATCAACTGAATCGCTTCAACAACTTTGCGGTCAGAGGCGCGCTCACGTTCGGCGGCACCGGCACGGCGTCGTTGGCGCTAGCGAATTGCAAGAACGACACGAACGACTGCACCGCGTTTCAGAACTTCTTGCGCGGTCGCGTCACGGCGGTTCAATCCGCGTTCGGCGATCCCGCGCGGAACTTTCTCGCGACCGACTGGTCTGGTTTTGTCCAGGATGACTATCGCTTCTCTCCCCGACTTACCGTCAACTTAGGTTTGCGCTGGGAAGGCATGAGCTTCGGACACGACAAGTTGTTCCGCGCCGGCATCTACGATCCAGTGCTGGCCGCACAAGGACGAAATCCTTTCCTGATTCCGGAAAAGGTGAATCTCTCCGGCTTCACCGGAACGCCCGGCGTCTCTGATTGCGCTTTGAAGAGCTGCTTCGATGGAAACAATTTCGCGCCGCGCGTCGGCTTTGCCTGGGACGTCAAGGGCAACCAGAAGACAGTAGTTCGCGCTGGATACGGAATCTACTATCAGCGGCTTTCGAATCAGAACATTCTTCAGAACTCTTTGGCCGCTCCTTTCACCGTGCAGCCACTCTCAAGCAATGCCAACCCAACCTCGTTGCAGTTGGCAAACCCATTGGGAACCATTCCGCCACCTTCGGCGGTCGCGACCGCGTTCATTCCGCAGGCGACGCGGTTTGCGGGATTATTCAACGCCACCACGGGCGCCATATCTACCAATCCCGCGGACGTCAATAATCCCGCATTTAAACCCATCTTCGTCAACGAGTTGGGCCAACGCTGTCTAAACTATGCGGATCCGAATCCAAATATAGGCGCTACCAATTGCTCGATCAATCTCGCGTCGTTCACGACGGTGCCCGTGAATCCGTACACGCCGTACACGCAGCAGTGGAATGCGACGCTGCAACGGGAGATCGGCAAGGGATGGGCCGTGGAAATGGGTTACGTGGGCTCGCACTACATCGGCGGTCTTGGTATTTGGGATCCGTACATCGCGCGCGTTGCCAGCAGCTCAAGCCCGGTTACCGTTCGAGACATGAATGGCAACAGCTACACGATCACCAACAGCACCGTGAACAACGAAGAGTTGCGTCATCAGATTATCGGCTTGTCGCGCAAGCGTGGCGCGCGTTACTCCGGCAATATCGGGTTCGCGATCTACAACTCGTTCCAGGCCACCGTGTCGCGCCGCTTAACGCATGGAATGTACTTCCAGGCGGCTTACACCTTTTCGCGCACTTACGACAACGTCAGTGGCTCGCTCAGCACGGACGAGCTGAATGCGACTCGTAACGGTCAGAACGGCGCGAACATCTACAACGATCAATCGAGTCCGCAGCAGAATAAAGCTCGCGGTGATTTTGATCGTCCGCAACGGCTGGTCGTCAGCTACACATACGACATTCCGCGCGCGCACAGCGGCTTTCTCAATAATGTTGTGATGCGCGATTGGGCCATCAGCGGAATCGTTACTTATCAAAGCGGCCTGCCGTTCTCGGTCACTGACTCGAGCACCGGCGGCATCTATGGCACGACCTTGGGAACTGCGCAGTTCCTTTGTTCAAGCATTCAGTCGGCATATACGACGGGCAGTACCAGCGACAAAGTTGCGCATTACCTGAATCCGGCGTGCTTCGGTACAGCGCCGATAATTCCGGCGACTGGCTTTACGTCCAACCCGGGCGCGACCGGCTGGGGTACGACGCCGCGCAACGCGTTCCGTGGTCCAATGCAACAGAATTGGGACTTCTCGCTGATCCGCCGTTTCACGGTCCGCGAGAAAGAACATTTCCAGGTGCGGATGGATGTTTTCAATCTGTTCAATCACCCCGTGTTCCGTATTCCGTCGGGCAGCACCTCCGTGAATATCAACGGCGGCACCTCGTCGTTTACGAGACTTCTCGAGACGGCGGTGCCCGCGCGGTTGATTCAATTCGGGGTTTCTTACACGCACTGAAATTTTCATCTCAGTGACGAGAAAGGATAAGGACATGAGAGAATTTAATGGCGACGCGAGAAGCACTATCAGAGGCCTGGCAATCCTCATGGTCTTAACTGTTGTGGCTGGCACGGTTTTCTGGCGGACCCAGAAAGTTAAGGCGACCACTACTACTTATTGCTATACCGTTGTGGTCATAGCTGAAGGGAATGGTGGCACTGACGAGGACTGCCATTCGTTCGGTTACGCGTGCAGTGAGGAATCGTGCGGGGACGCTCGAGATATCGCCACCGCTCAAGCTCTGCAGGACATGGCGCCGGCATGTCGCAACCTAGGGTATCACTGGGAATACGAGGATTGTCAGGAATATCCATAGCCCGAATTGCCTCACCGCAGTTTGAAACGCTGCGCGAAATAATGGTAGAACGCATCTATTAGCTCTTGCGAGTTTCTAGGTGCGTTTTATCTTATCAATGACTCTCTTGCGAGGATCAACGATGTGCCTCGTACGCCCGCTGTTCATAATCGCACCTATCCTGCTTGGGTTCTCGCTGGCTTGCGCCCAGCGCGATCGCGACACTTACAATCCTGGAAACCAAACCTTTGAAGTTACCGGACAGGTGAACGTGGCCGGCGAGAACGTTCCCATCCGCGACATTCAGGTGCGACTTGAGAGATTCAGTGGCGGCGTCGTCGATCAGATGACCACTGACGAGCGCGGCCGCTTTCGGTTTGCGAATCTTCCACGCGGCTATTACAGAGTCATCATCAGCGCCACGGGTTTTGCCCCCGCCCAGCAAGATGCGGATCTGACGCTCCTGTTCAGAGCCTATATACTTTTCAATCTGGTGAAGACGGATCGGATGGCGACCAGTAGCGCGCCCTCGCTGGACGTGATCGACGCTCGGGTTCCCGCGGCAGCGCAGGAAGAATACGTACGCGGCCGTGATTCACTCGCAAACAAAAGCCAGAACGAAGCCATCACACATTTCCGCAAAGCCTTATCAATCTATCCTGAGTTTTTCGACGCGCATCTGCTGATGGGCATGGCCTACATGGATCTGCGCGATTGGCCCAACGCCGAAGCGGCCTTCAATCACGCGCTGGAAATCAAACCTGACAGTGCGACCGCCCTCTTCGCTTCAGGTGAAGTTTACTGGCGCGAGAAGCGGCCCAAGGAAGCCGAAAGTTCGTTGCTTGCGGGGCTGCAGCACGACGAAAAAAACTGGCACGGATACTTCACGCTGGGCCGGCTTTACTGGGACAACGGCGAGACGACGAAGGCCGCCGGCGCCATCGGTCATACATTGCAATTGAAACCCGATTTCGCCGAGGCGCATCTGCTCGCTGGAAATATTCTGCTCAAGCTCGGCGAGCCGCAGCGCGCGCGTGTCGAATACGAAGAATATCTTCGCCTCGCGCCGAAAGGTGATTACGCCGTCGAAGCTCGCGAACTAGCAAAGAAGCTTCGCGATCGCTGATCGTCTAAACACTCTCATACCAAATACTGGTTCCTTGAAGACGGACGGTGTGCATAACTATAAGCCATCTTTAGATGGCTTGCCCGCAGGGTTCCTAGACCAGCGCTGTTAGCGCTGGGCCAGACAAGACACTCTTTATGAGCGCGCTTTAGCGCGCTTCAAGTGTGGCTGCTTTAGCAATCAATGGTAAGGCCGTTGAAACGGCTTTTAGATTCGTTCGCAGTTGGGCCCCAGCCGTAAACGGCTGGTCTAAGAACCCTGCGGGCAAGCCACCTGAAGGCGGCTAAAGAACGGCTGCTTCTGCACCGTGCGTTAAATTGATTGATAGCGCACTGAGTCAAACTGAATCAGCCTCTCGCACCAAATCTTCTTGATTCAGTCTGGAAAAACAACGATCATTCCGCATTAAATTGTCGATGATTGTAACAGTCGCTCGTTTCGGACTTGTGCTTGCCGCCTGCGCACTAATGTTGATGTGCGTCGCGAGCGCGAACGCGACGACGTTGAGCGAATATCAGCATCGAGTTTCTGCGGCGACGAATTTGATCGAAGAACTGCACAGCGCCGGTGAAGACGAAGGTCGCACCGAAACAGCTTTGTTCATCTCCACAAACCTCCAGCGAGTTCGAGAGCTGCTTCCGCCTAAAGAATCCGTTCTGATGAACGGTCAAACGATTAATGTCGACAATTCATGGCTGCACAAAGATCTCGCCGACTTTGAAAAATCAAACGCCGGCCCTGCCAGGACTGAGATGCTGGAGCGCATTGCCGAACGTTTGCACGCAATCGACGATCGTCTCAAAGAGATGCAAGCTAACGGCGCGAACTCGTCAGATAAAGATGCCAACAAGGGTAAGCTCGCGGAAATCCTGCGGCGGCCTGAATACGTTCAGACCGCCCCTGAAGGTAGCGCGCTGGAGCGTCTACTCTTAAGATTCTTTCGCTGGCTCGGCAGTCTCTTTCCGAAAACAAAGCCAATTCAGCCTGGTGGCTCTCCGCTCATCTCAGCACTGGCGCAAATCCTGATCGTAGGAATTTGCGTGGCGGCGATTGCGTTTCTGATCTGGCGATATGGGCCGCGGCTGGTCGGCGGCCGTCGTAAGAAGAAAGCAAAACGCGAAGCGCGAATTGTTTTGGGCGAGCGACTTGAACCGGATCAGAGTGCGGCGGATTTGCTGGCGCAGGCTGAAGCGCTGGCGCGCGAAGGAAATTTGCGCGCGGCGATTCGCAAAGCTTACATCGCTTTGCTCTGCGAACTGGGTGATCGAAAAATCATCAGCCTCGCTCAATCCAAAACAAATCGCGACTATCTGAACTCAGTCAGAGATAAGGCGAGCTTGTATAGCTCGATGCGTAAGCTCACGCAGAGTTTTGAGCTTCATTGGTACGGCTTCGTTCCCGTAGGAGAAAACGATTGGAACGAGTTTCGGAATGGATACCGAACGATAGTTACGAGTCATGAGTGACCGGACATAACTTGCGGCCCGGCTCATAACTCATTACTGCTCTCATGCGGCAAAGACTTATCGTCATCATCACTTTAATTGCAGTCGTGCTCGTGTTGGTGCTGCTCAACGCGGCGTCGTACGTAAAGGTCGAAGCAACGGCCGACTCAGAAGCCGCGCCCGATCGTTCGACGTTCAATGCCGGGGCCACGGGCACGCGCGCGCTATACGATTTCCTCCACGAATCCGGGTTTCAGGTGGTGCACTGGCGCGATTCGACCGCCTCACTCTTGAGTCACACCGGGCCAAAGCCTTCCACGGTCGTGGTAATTGGCGACACGAGAATCCCATTCTCAACAACTGAAAAGAAAGAGATGCTGCAGTGGGTTGAAAATGGCGGTCGCCTGGTGCTGATCGATCGTAGTCCCGATCGAAATCTTCTCCCGGATTCCGGCGAATGGACAATTACAACGCACATGATCAGCTTCCCGTGGAACGAACTCGATCCGACAGATTTCGGAGCGATGACAAACGGAGTCAAGCCGCTCGCTCCGACGCAGGCGACATTCTTTGCACGCGACGTTGAGAAGATCATGCCCTCGCGATTCGCCGGCGCCATCACAATTGCTCCGCGCCAGAAAAAGAATGAGGGGTCCGGGCATTCAAAGTCGGCGAGCGAAGACGAAGATGAAGACTTCGGTGAGCCTACGCCGCCTTCGGAAGACACGACTGCTGGCGATGCTCCGAAACTTTCGCCCGCTCCGGTCGTCAGTGTGGCTGACGAACGAGGCGCGCTGCTGATCGATTATCCGCACGGCAAAGGCCGCATCGTTTTGCTTTCGGATCCCTACATCGTAGCGAACAACGGCATCAATCGCGCGGACAATCTGCAACTCGCGATCAACGTTGTGGCCGGCGGCGGAGGATTGATCGCCTTTGATGAGTTCCATCAGGGTCGGGCATCAACGCACAACGCTTTGATTCAATACTTCGAAGGTACGCCGGTGGTGGCGATCTGCGCGCAGCTCGCACTGATTGGTCTGGCGATTGTTTGGTCACGCGGCGCTCGGTTCGGGCGGCCGTTGCCTTTGCCGCACGTCGATCGAAGATCGAGTCTGGAGTTCGTTGCGTCAATGGCTGAGTTGCAGCAGCGCGCAAGAGCGCATGATCTCGCTTTGGAAAATATCTACGCGCGCGTGCGACGGGTGCTGGTGCGTCACGCCGGGTTGAATAACAACAGCCCGCGCGCGGAGATTGCAGCGCGCGTCGCAAGGCGCTCAAAGCTCAGTCGAGACCAGCTTGAATCATTGATGCGAAGCTGTGAAGATATCATCAACGGCGCGCCTACGAACGCTAAAGAAACGCTGCGACTTGTCAGACAACTGCGACAGATCGAAGCCTCGCTTGGATTACAGGGTCGCGCGCGCGACACCCGGCAGACCGAGCAAGCGTGAGTCTAGTCAGCACCGCCTGCGGTAGCGGGCGGTTGACCTTGATTTCTTGAAACGGATCAATCTCAAAGACTAACCGCCCACTACCGCAGGCGGTTCCAACAAACCTATGCCTGAATATGTCTCCTCGACCGTTGCGCACATTCAAAATGAGCTGCGCAAAATAATCGTTGGCCAGGAAGAACCAATCGAACAGATTCTGGTTGCTTTGCTTGCCGAAGGGCACGCCTTGATCGAAGGCGTTCCCGGCACGGCCAAGACGTTAACGGTGAAAACCCTCGCGCGGATCGTCAACGCCGGATTCGGCCGCATTCAATTCACGCCTGACCTGATGCCTTCGGACATTACGGGTACGAACGTTTTCAACATGGCCTCGTCGAGTTTCAGTCTGAGGCGCGGACCGGTGTTCACCGACATTCTGCTTGCCGATGAAATCAATCGCACACCGCCCAAGACTCAAGCCGCTTTGCTCGAAGCGATGGAAGAACGGCAGGTAACGATCGACGGCGAGCTTTACCGGCTGTCGCCGATGTTCACGGTGCTGGCGACTGAGAACCCGATTGAATACGAGGGCACTTATCCCTTGCCCGAAGCGCAACTCGATCGCTTCCTGCTGAAGATTTTGCTGACTTATCCGTCGGCGGATGAAGAGCAACAGGTGATTGCGCGTTGGGACGCCGGATTCAATGCGCGCCGGTTGGATGAAATTGACATTCACCCGCTGGCCGACGCCGGCGCGATTCAGCGCTGTCGCGCTGAGATACAAAATATGAAGGTCGAGCCTGGTGTTCAGCGCTATATCGTGGATATTGTCCGGCGCACACGCGATCACGCCGCAGCCCATTACGGCGCCAGTCCGCGCGCGGCCGTGGCCTTGCTGCTTTGCGCAAAAGCTCTCTCAGCGATTCGTGGCCGCGACTTCTCAACTCCGGATGATGTGCGTGACGTCGCTCGTCCGGTGCTGCGTCATCGTTTGACGCTGCGCGCCGAAGCTGAACTCGACGGCGCGACACCTGATTCAGTCATCACAGATATTCTGCAAAGCGCGGAAGTACCACGCTGACTTTTTCGCCGCGGCTGCGAACATGAATCCCAAACGAGTAGCCCTCTATTTTTTGATCGTCTCAGTCTCGCTGAGCGCGATTGTCGGCATCATTGCGATTCTCTCCGGCTCGTTCGGTCGCACTGAAGCGCAGATACTTTTGACCGCCTTAACGATCTCGGGTGCGAGCATCTGCGCCATGGCATGTGGCGCGTTGTGGGAGAGTGGTCGCGCAAGGTTTCTTTCGATTCTCGGCATCGCACTGGCGATCATCGATGCGAGTCTCTTCATTGTCGGCATTTGGCTCGAGTCGGCAAGCGAAGCATATTGGAAATTCTCTGCGTCGGTCGGCCTGGTTGCCGTTGCCACGGCGCACTTTTGCCTGCTCTCGCTCGCGAAACTGGCGCCCAGATTTGTGTGGGCGAGGATAGGAGCGTTTATCACCGCGTACTTTCTCGCGTTCTTATTCATTTACGTGATCTATTTCACGCCAAAAGGCGATGCGGTGATTCGAATGATGGGTGTCACCTCCATCGTCCTGGCGGCTCTCACGATTCTTACGCCGGTGTTTCATCGCTTGAGCCGTGGCGACCTGAGCGTTTCGCAACCAGAACCGGCCGCAGCCGCACGTCGACTTTTCGTGACGATCACTTGTCCACGATGTGGCGCCTCGCTTCCGAATTCACTCGCTGAGACGAAGTGCGATCGCTGCGGTTGCGCATTCGTCGTGAGCATACTCAATGAGAGCAGTCACGTCGCCGGTCAGAACGACTCCTAACATCGATGCGTTTCGTTTTCAGCAAACTCTTCTATGCTCTGCTCGCGGTCGGATTGGTTCCGCTTTCGCTTTCGTGGAATCGGCCGATGCTGCGCTGGCTCGCGTTCACCTACGATCTGTTTATCGTCGCAATCGCGATCTTCGATGCGCTCAACAGCAAACTTCCTTCGCGAGTGACGATCGAGCGACACTTCAGCAGTCGCTTCGCAGTCGGCGCGGAAACCGAAGTGCGGATCGAAATCGCCAATCATACGCCGCGCGATCTGTCGCTGGTCGTTAAAGATGAATATCCGCCACAGATGAAAATTTCGGGCGCACGCGAAGCTCGCTTGAATGTCGATGGGCAGACGGCCGCGTCATTCGCTTATGGGCTGACGCCGCCGAAGCGAGGCCGGTTTGAATTTGGCTTGATCGCCGTTCGCTTTCTTTCGCGTTGGCGTCTGGTCTGGAAACAGTCGCGAGTAGGTGAACCAAACACCGTCAAGGTCTACCCCAACATGCGGCGCGCGCGAGAAGCTGAGTTGAAAGCGTTAGGCGCGCGATCGTTTGTCGCGGCGCGGCGCAAGTCACAATGGCGCGGCGAAGGGCGAGACTTTGAATCGCTGCGTGATTACGTTCGCGGTGACGAGATGCGTCATATTTCGTGGACCGCAACCGCGCGTCGCGGAAAATTGGTGACGCGCCAATATCAGATGGAGCGTGATCAGACAATTCTGATCGCGCTTGACGCAGGACGATTGATGACGGCCCGGATCGAAAACGAAACCAAACTTGATTCGGCAGTTAATGCGGCGCTGGCGCTGATGTCGGCCGCGGCGCGGGCCGGCGACAACGCGGGACTGCTGGTGTTCGGCCGTCGAATCCAGGCTTATCTGCCGCCGAAACGCGGCGCGGAGCATCTGGACGCGGCGTTGGAAGCTCTGCACGCGGTCGAGCCGGAGATGATCGAGCCGAGCTACTCGCGCGCCTTCGAATTCGTCTCCGCCAACAGCACTCGCCGATCGCTTGTGGTTATCATTACGGACCTGGTGGATGAAGAAGGATCGAGCGAATTGCTTTCGTCGTTGAAACTGCTTCGACCGCGGCATCTTCCGCTCGTCGTAACCATAGCCGATCGGGATCTGAAAGCAGTCGTGCGCGAGAGTCCTGAGAATGAACGTGAGATGTTTACGCAATCGGTCGCCGAAGAAATCATGCATCTGCGCGAAGCAGCGCTGCGTTTAGTCGAGTCGCAGGGCGGGCTGGCGCTGGATGTTACAGCTGCAGTGCTTGCGCCGAAGTTGTTAGAGACGTATTTGCGAGTTAAGGAGCGCGGTCTGCTGTAGTTTCGCGGCCGGCGAGAAGCAAATACGAATACAACGCAATGCCGGTAAGCAATCCGATTCCAATCTTGATCATCGGTGAAATTGGTTGCGGCGAGATAAATCCTTCGATAATTCCCGCGATGATCAGTAGCGGGATGCAACCAACGATCAGACGCACTGCTTCCAGACCGCGCGACTTCAGCGCGTCAGCACGCGAAAGATCACCGGGCATCAGCAGGGCCGTTCCAATCAGCAGGCCGGCGCCGCCGGCAATGAAAATGCACGATAGCTCGATCACTCCGTGTGAGATCACAAAGCCCAGCAACAGATCATTACCAAATCCAGCGCGATAGGTTAGTGCGAGGATCGCTCCGAACATCGCCCCATTGAAGGCGATCACGTAAAGGGTTCCCACACCGAAAATCGCTCCCAGAGCAAACGCATAGAAAGTCACGCGAATATTGTTGGTAAAAATTTGGCTCGAGCCGATCTGATTTGCCTCGTTCAAATCTTGCCACCAATGGGTGCGATGGTTGATTACGACTTCGCGAAAGAACGGACTGATGCCGGCGAATTCCGAGAAGTCCGGATCGTGCTGCGTCCCGAAAAAAGCAATCGCGGTAAACAAGCAAAATACGGCGAATGCGGTCGCCGTGTAGCGCCACGTGCGGCGAAACGTTTGCGGAAAGTCGCGTGCGAAAAAGTCGCGAATGCGCTCGCCACCTCTTGAATCCGCGCGATAGATCCTTCCATGAGCGCGGATCACCAGACTGTTCAAATAATTGATCAGGCGCGGGTCGCGCGATTCGGCCCGGGCGATCGCCAGGTCCGAAGCGGTGCGGCGATAGATGCGCCCCAGTTCGCGCACCTCTTCCCGATGCAACTTCCTGAGCGTCATGCGATCGAGAAGTTGCAACAGCTCTTCGAGCCTTTGCCAGACCGTCTTGCGTTCTTTGATAAAGCGATCGATGGGCATTATTCATTGCCGATTGCCAATTGTTGATTTCCGATTTTCAATTTCCGACCTACAATCAGAATCAGGCGAACATGACGCAAACCGAATCGACAATCGGCAATCAAGAATCGGCAATGTTAGTTGAGTGTGTACCAAACTTCAGCGAAGGCCGCAAGGCTGAGACTGTCGAACGAATCGCGAATTCGGTCGAATCAGTTCAGGGCGCGATCGTTTTGAATCGACACATCGATCGCGATCACAATCGATCGGTGATCACTTTCGTGGCGAATCCTGAGGCGATTGTCGAGGCGGCGGTGCGAGCGGTGGCGACTGCCGCGCAATTGATCGACTTGCGCACGCACGCCGGAGTACATCCGCGCATCGGAGCGACCGACGTGTTGCCTTTCGTTCCGGTAAGCGGCGTCACAATCGACCAGTGCGTGTCGCTGGCGCACGAAGCGGGCCGGCGAATTTGGGAAGAGCTGCGCATTCCGGTTTATTTTTATGAGCGCGCGGCGTTGCTTCCGGATCGTGTTCGCCTGGAACATGTCCGTGGCGAGGGATTCGAGTGGCTGCGCGAGCACATCAAATCCGATCCTGATCGCGTTCCCGATGTCGGCGATCGCAAATTGCACGAAAGCGCCGGCGCGATTGTCGTAGGCGCGCGGCCATTCCTGATCGCCTTTAACGTGAACCTGCGCACGAATGATCTGTCTGTGGCGCGGCGCATTGCGCGCGCGGTGCGCGAACGCGACGGCGGTCTGCCGTTCGTCAAAGCGCTGGGTTTTGAATTGCAGAGCCGCGGCGTCGTGCAAGTCTCGATGAACCTTATTGATTACGGGCATACCGCGATTTCGCGGGCGTTCGATGCCGTGCAGAAGCAGGCTAAAACTGAAGGTGTAGAGATCCTGAGCGCGGAGATCGTCGGACTGTTGCCGCGGGCTGCTTTGGATCGAACGGCAGCATACTTTCCGCTGTTGGAAAACTTTCGCGAGACGTTAGTGCTCGAGACTCTGCTTGAACAAGCAGAAAGAAACTCCGCTTAAATCGCCTAATTCAACCGCTCTATTCCGCACGGAAGCGATACAAGTCGATGTATTTCTTTCCGTCGATTTCGATCACTCTCACATCGGCTCTCTTCAAGACAACGCGCGTTCACCAATCGGCATAAGTCTTGCACTCGTCACCGCTTGGAAAAGTCTAAGGCCTCCCGACACTCATCCCGACAAACTGAAACCATGGTTTTATCTATAGGAGGAAGTAGCATGACTAAGAGACTGATTGCGTTTCTAGGAACGACACTGCTCTTGCTTGCATTGACGGCCGCGGCAATCGGCCAGGTGCAAACAACAACAGTGACGAAGGTGCAGCAGAATCCGGATGGCACATACTCGATCGTTGAATACCCAGTCGGGAAGGAAACCGTCGTCACATTGAATCCCGTTGGCATCAACGCGACGGGAACCGCGACGATCATTCGTAAAGCCGACGGCACGACAATCAAAGTGAATCTCGCGAGCGTGCCGGCTGATGTAACTGGGTTAAATCTTTATGCGGTCGATCCGACTGGAGCGGTAAATATGTTGGGACCGATCGACATCGCGAACGGCACGGGTACATTCGCCACTACGGTTCCATTGACGCGGTTCATGTTGTTCGCATCTCCTGAAGCGGACTTGACCGCGTACGATCCAAACACGAAAGTTTTCTTCCGCAGCTCCGTGCCCACCGGCTTCACGGTAATTCCGTTGGGCCAGAACCTGGCCGTGGGTGAACAAGTGGGCGCGGCAACCGCGTTAACTGACTACGCCGTGCCGATGCTCGGCATTCCGACATTCAAGGCCGGCGACGACACAAAATTAAAGATCAACTTTAGTGGAGCGATGGAAGGTGCGCGCGCGAATGTTTTTATCGAGCCGCACAAGAACGGAAAGACGACTGAAGTGCGCATGCGCTTTCACGATCTGAAGGAAGCACCGAAGGGTACGGCTTACATTCTCTGGGCCGTTTCACCGACGGGTGAATATCAACAACTGGGTCAGATTGTAAATGTGAAGGGGCGGAACGAAGCTGAGATCAAATCCGAAACGGCGTTCGATGATTTCGGATTGCTGTTGACGGCTGAAGATCTCGGCCTGACCAAGGGAACGATCATTCACCCAGCCGGACACCGAGTCGGCGTGATCGAGATAATCAGGTAACCGGTTCACAAATCCAATAATCTGCTTTTGATTACGGGCCGTCATGAGACGGCCTATTTTTTTGCCCGCCAGGCTTTCCAGGTTTCATGATCAGGTTTCATGGAACGATCCCGATCGAACCGTCGTATATCGACGCGGACGAAGGGTTGGAGGGCGAGAACGAGAGGTCTCAGACAAAGAAGATGAAAGAAGCAAGCGACATTTTTAGAATTGTTGGAATTGTCTTATTGGTGCTGTTTGTTTTGGCCGTAGGCGTTCCGTTGGTGCTGGCCGCAGCCGGAGTCGCTTTGGGCCTCATCGGCTTGTTGGTTGGACTGGCGATTGCCGTAATCAAGATTGCGATTGTCGTGGCGATTATTTACCTCGTGATCGTGGGAATACGCGCGGTGCTGAGATGACGATCATGCCGCGATTTCAACATAGTCAACGCTGCTGCTCGGTTCCGGAATCGGTAAACCATCTTCCTTCATCCCGCGCAAATGCAAATCAATCGCTTCGCGAATCTGCCCCTCAGTTTCGGCGACGGTTTCCCCGGTAGCTACGCATCCCGGCAAATCGGGAACATACGCAGCGTAATTATTCTCAGCCTTTTCGATCACGATAGCGTAGCGCATGTTTGTTTCTCCCTAACGTTTCAATCCTGCCTCATACATTGAATCTGAAGTTCACCACGTCGCCCTCTTGCATGATGTAGTCCTTGCCTTCCAATCTCAGTAAACCCTGATCACGGGCCGCCGCATACGAACCTGCCCGCATCAAGTCGTCATATCCAACAATCTCAGCGCGAATGAATCCGCGTGCGATGTCTGAGTGAATCGCGCCGGCGGCGTCTTGCGCGCGCGAGTCTTGCGGGATGGTCCAGGCCCGCGCTTCCTTCTCGCCTGCAGTCAGGAACGACATCAAACCCAGAACGCGATACGCGCTCTTGATTAACTGATCGACGCCGCTGCTCTTCACGCCGAGCGACTCGAGATACTCGACGCGTTCAGCAGGCGAGAGGTCAACCAGATCGGCTTCGAGCTGAGCACAAATCACCACGCATTCCGAATTCTCTTCGTCGGCCACCGCACGCACTGCTTGGACCAGCTGATTCGCGTCCGTGTCGCTGAGCATCGCTTCGTTCACGTTGGCCGCGTAGATTGTCGGCTTCATAGTCAGTAGAAAATAATTGCGCGCGATCGCCTGCTCGTCTTCATCGAGCGGAACGCCACGCGCAGGCTTGAATTCTTCTAACGCCGGTTGCAGCTTATCGAGCACCGACAACTCCGCACGCGCAGCTTTGTCTCCGCCTTTCGCAGTTTTCTGCACTCGTTCGCGACGTCGTTCAACTGTCGCGAGGTCGGCAAGCGCCAATTCAATCTGAATCGTTTCGATGTCGCGGCGCGGATCGAGGGTCGCTTCAACGTGCGGAACGGATTCGTTCTCAAAGCAGCGCACGACGTGAATCATCGTGTCGGTTTCGCGAATCGCGTGCAGGAATTGATTGCCGATGCCTTCGCCTTGCGACGATCCGCGCACGAGGCCGGCAATGTCCACAAATTCAACCGTCGCGGGAACGATCTTTTCCGTCTTAACCAGTTTTGCGAGTGGCGCGAGGCGCTCATCGGGAACAGTCACGACGCCGACATTGGGCTTGCTGGTCGAGAAAGCATAATTCGCAGTTACCGCTGTGGTCTGCGAAGTGACTGCATTGAAGAGCGTCGTCTTGCCGGTGTTGGGTAAACCTACGAAACCTGCGCGAAGCATTCGTGGGAACAATTCCTCCTAAAGAAGAATTCAGTTCAGCACGACGACAGACAGATGTCCAGCGAGGAATCGAAAGAGAAAGCCGGCGCGATCGATTCACTCTCGCCGGGCGGGATGTTTGAAGATGAGTCCGAAGCGTTGACTTGTCGATTACCCGATCACTGATCGATCTTCTGCATCGTGATCGTGATTGTCGGAGACGCGCCCGCGGACTTGCTATAGGAAACCCAGTAACCCGCTTTCGGATAACGCACCATCTTAAAGGCCGAGCCGTCAGCCCGCGCATCTGGTTCGCCACCGACGACAGCCTTGGGCAATGGGATGTCGCTCGCGCCGTTGCTAAAGTCGATCGAAATCGCCATCACCGTCTTCGCTTTGTCGTAATAGACTTGCGCGCCCTGATTGTCATTGAAAATAAAGATATCGACGTCATCGGCTTTGTCGTGCGGACTTCCGAGTCTCTTGCGCGCTTCATCGACGCTCATCCCGAGGCGCACACCCTTGAACTCGCTAAACACAGGTGAATTATCGGGACCGTCGCCTTGAGCTTTGCTGCGCTGTGCCTGCGCACTCGAGGGGATTGCCGTCACAAATGCGAAAGCGGCGGCTATCATAAAAATCAAACCAGTGACTCGATTCTGAAAGAGTCTCAGAGCAAGAAAAGACATTTACTCCTCCTTAGGTCTGTTGCCGCGTTAGAATTACGCGGCGGAAGGTTTCTTGCGCGCGGACCAACAGTTCTGTCCAAAACTGCCCGCGTTGTCGCGATGACAATAGGACAAGGAAAGCGACAAGTCAATACTCTTGCATCGGGCTTAATTCCGGGTGCGAAATACCATTGACTCGGCCGTTGGATTGGAATAGAAGCATGTAGTCTGCTCGTAACAATCCGCCGCAGTTGAATCAGGAAGGGAGTATCGATCGTGAAACGAAATCACTTGCTTATTGCTTTATTGATAACCACCGCCGCGTTCATTTCGGCTGGTTGTTCGACATCTCAAAACAGCAACGGCAACATAAACATGGGCGCCGCGGCGACGCCACAACCCACACCTGACAAGGCCGCCATTGAAGCGGAACTCACCAAGATTGAAAACGATTGGCCGCGCATTCTGAAAGAACGCGATGCGGCGGCAGTTCAAAAACTGGAAGCGGACGACATTATCCTCGTCTATCCGGATGGCAGTGACGGCAAGAAGGAAGAAGATGTTAAAGACATCGAATCGGGAGCGCTCTCAGCCGACCCACAGGAGATATCCGATATTACCGTCAAAGTGCTTGACAACGACTCCGCAATCGTTCGGTTGCGCACTACGGTGAAGAGTAACAGATATAAAATTATGGATGGAAATTGTCAGGTCATAATTCATGATTTCCGATCAGTCGACACGTTTTCGCGTCGCAATGGACAGTGGCAACTGGCCGCTTCGGTCACCGTGCCCGTCAGGAATCCATCTCCGGCGTCCTCATCGTCGCCGAGTCCAAAACCATCACCGTCAGTCAAACCATCACCGGTCGTGAAAGCTAGTCCGCTGGCGAAGCCGTCGCCAGTAATAAAGCCGGTAGCAAAGCCTTCGCCGCCAAAGGCGGTAGCCACGCCAATCAAGACAAAGACGCCGTGACGTTGACGTATCTCGGAAGAAATCAACGGTCAAATACTAGTTCAGTTGGAAGACGGATAGCATCGGTAACTATAAGCCATCTTTAGATGGCTTACCCGCAGGGTTTCTAGACCAGCGCTTTTAGCGCTGGGCCAGACAACGACACTCTTTATGAGCGCGCTTTAGCACGCTTCAAGTGTGAGTGCTTTAGCAATCATTGGTAAGGCCGCTGAAACGGCCTGTGGCTTCATTAGTACCTGGCGCCCCAGCCGTAAACGGCTGGTCTAAGAACCCTGCGGGCAAGCCACCTCAAGGCGGCTAAAGAACGGCGTTTTCTCGACCGAGCGTTAGATTGACTGATAGTGCATTGATTCAAGCGGAACCGGTATCGATGGGCATTTTCTCTTGACTAATCTCGGTCTTTGTCATAGAAGCGGTACGCTCTATCTCTTCAAACAAAGGAGTTCGAATCATGAAAAGATTTCTTGCGCTCGTGTCTTTTCTTCTGTTCGCGGCTGCGTGCACCAATCAGCCGATGGATAACAAGAACATGACGAGCAACGCGAACACCGGCAAGGAAATGAAATCGACCGGCGCCGCGCCGTCCGAGGCGGACATTATCGCAAAAGAAAAAGCAGCGTGGGACGCTTTCAAGAAGAAGGATAACAACGCTTTTGAAAAACTGATGACGGCCGATTACGTCGAGGTGGTGGACACTGGTGTGATGGATAAGGCCACCAGCATCGCCGGCATCAAGGACTTCGATCTTACCGACGTCTCGTTCTCAGATTGGAAGATGACTCCGATCGACAAAGATGCGGTGCTGCTGACCTATAAAGCCACCGGAGTCAAAGGGAAATACAAAGGCGAAGATATCCCGCCGGGCCCGTATTATGAGGCGTCTGCTTACGTGAATCGCAATGGTGACTGGCTGGCGATCTACTACCAGGAAACGCAGAGTCAAAAGATGCCGCCGCCTCCTCCTGAGAAGAAGGCCACCGGCTCGCCCGCGACAGCGTCAGCGAAACCTCCCGACACAGGCGCCGATCCAATCGCGAACGAAAAGATCGTCTGGGATTTATTTAAGGCGAAGAACTGGGACGGATTCGCATCACTGCTCGCCCCCGAATTTGTCGAAGTCGAAGCGGATGGCGTTTACGACAAAGCGGGATCAGTCAAAAGCCTGCAGGAAGAGATGGACGCTTCGCAATTCGAATTGAGCGACTGGAAATCTCTAGCGTTCGATGATGATGCGAAGCTGGTTACCTACACGGCCACGATGAAAGGGGCAAAGCCCATGAAGGCATACCACTCGACGATTTGGGTCAATCGTGGCGGCAAATGGCTTGGGTTTTTTCACAACGGCACACCGGCGGCAGCGGCTCCGGGCCCGGCCAAACCTGAAATGAAGAAGATGTAGAGTTATTTGAGGGCGAACTTCTCGATCACGACCAAATGCCCGGGATGTCAGTTGAGCATGCCGGGCATTTGCCTTCGCTCGTGACGCTCATCTTTTTGATCAGATAGCCGTAACGCTCGATCAATAGCTCATCGCAAGACGGGCAATAGGTGTTCTCCCAACGTCCCACTCGGCCCGGCAGGTTTCCCGCGTAGATGTAACGCAGGCCCGCTTCGCGTCCGATCTCGCAGGCGCGAATCAACTGTTCTGCAGTCGTGTTCGCGTTCTCCTGCATATGATAGTCCTGATGAAAAGCCGTTACGTGCCACGGAATATCGGGCGAGACCGACGCGATGAAATCAGCCGCGCGCTTCAATTCATCTTCTGAATCATTGAATCCGGGAATCACGAGCGTAACAATCTCTTCCCAAAAGCCGCGCTCGTGAACCATATTTACGGTGTCGAGAATGTTATCGACCACGCCGCCGAGCTGCCGATAATTCCGATCGCTCATCGATTTCAGATCGATCTTGTAGCAATCAGTCCACGGCCGCAGATAGTCGAGCACTTGCGGCGTCGCGTTGCCGTTTGAGATGAACGCGGTGCGAAATCCTTCCGGCCTGGCTTTCTTGAAAACTTCGACGGCCCACTCGGCCGTAATGAGCGGTTCGTTGTAACTCGACCCAATCATCGACGCGCCGTACGCACGGGCCATGGCAATCAATCTTTCCGGCGATACGACGTTCGGCGGCGACACGGCTTTGTCGTCGCGCAACGCTTGCGACGTCAACCAATTCTGGCAGTAAGCGCAGTGCAAGTCGCAACCAAGCATTCCGAAGGTCAGCGTGTCTGATCCAGGCAGAGCATGAAAGAAAGGTTTCTTCTCCGTCGGATCGCATGCCAACGCCGCGACATAATTCACCGGCACGCGCAAATGGCCGCCTTCGTTGAAGCGAACTTTGCAGATGCCACGCTTGCCTTCCTTGATCAGGCAGCGATGGCCGCACGCGTAACATTTCAAGGCGTTATCCGGAAGATGCTCGGTCAATTCCGGCGCACCTTCGGCGGTCATCTCGTCCAAAACTTCAGCGAGTGAAGTTGCTGTCGCGCTCAGTGGCATAGCGATTAATGCGGAAACTCCTATGAGGAATTATACTCTTTAGATGTCAGTTGTTCGTTGTCAGTTGTACTTTGTGCTTCGTACTTTGTACTTTGATGTTTGGTCGAGGCCGGGCAAAGAACGAAGTTCAAAGTACGAAGTTCAAAGTACAAAGCACAGCCATTAATGATCATCGAAGAAATCACCACCACCGCATTCGAGCAACACACGCGCATTGTTGGCTGCGAGAAAACCAAGCGCGCAATCTGCATCGATCCCGGCGATGATTCAGACGCAATTGTCGAGGCGATCGACACGCATGGATTCGAATTGCAGGCAATTGCCTGCACGCATGCGCACATGGATCATGTTGGTGGTGTCGCCGGGCTGAAGAGGCGCAAACCCGAAGCAAAGATCATCATTCATCCCGCCGATGAACCGATTTATTTGCAGCTTCCGAATCAACCGGCGTGGCTCGGCATTCCGCAGTCGCAATGGGCCGCGTACGGTTTCGCCTACGAGCAGCCGCCGAACGTTGACGAGCATTGGAGCGACGGTCAAATCTATGAAGTCGGCGAGCTGAAGTTCAAAGTGGTTCATTGTCCCGGTCACACTCCAGGCCATGTTGTTTTGTTCGAGCCGACTGAAATGAAAGTATTTGTCGGCGATTGTTTGTTTGCCGGATCGATTGGAAGAACTGACTTGCCGGGCGGATCGACTGAGCAGCTAATGGATTCGCTCTTCAACAAAATTCTGCCGCTGGGCGATGAGGTGGAAGTGCTCTCCGGTCACGGGCCTAACACGACAATTGGCTACGAGCGGCGCACAAATCCGTTTCTCACCGGAGCGTATTCGATTGGAAATAGCGGAAGATTCTGAGAAAGAATTAGCCACAGATAAACACAGATTTGACGGATAGAATAAAGCAATCTATCTGTGTCATCTGTGTGAATCTGTGGCTAAAGTTCCTTTCTGCGAACTACTTCTCGACAATATCTTTCTTCTGACTTACCACGAACGCCAGCAGGTCGTTCTTCTCAGCCTCAGCCACTTTGTACTTATCAAGCGCTGCCACCAGATGTTTCGCGGCGGCGTCCCAATCGGCTTCCGTAATCCCGAGACCTTTGTGTGAAGTTCGCATCTCGCGTCCCGTGTAAACGCATGGTCCACCGGCGGCGGCGCAAAACTGATCGAGAATGTGCTGGCGCAAACGCTTCTTCGAATCATCGCTAAAGCCGGTGAAGAATTTTTCGAAGTGTTTATCGGTCGCCAGTCGCGTGATGAAATCATCGACGACCAACGCGATCGCATCGTACCCACCGAGCCGCGTATAGAGCGATTTCTTGTCCTGTCCGCCCGTTGGTGAAGAAGTCGAACTGGACATCGAAGCGTTCATTGTCTGTTGAGGTCGTTGGGCCAAAGCGCTGGTGCTAATCAAAATTAGCGCGCAGAAAGCAATTGCAAATTTCCTGGTCATGGTTGTCTCCTCGCTTATTCTGAAGTTGCTTTTGAAAGCCAAAGCGGCATCGACTCGTAGTGGAGTCTAGCCGCCTTGATAGTTTTCATGGTCTGCTTGTCGTACTTGTTAGTTAGGCATCAGCACGGCATTTACCACGTGGATGACGCCATTGGACTGATAGACGTCAGCAATGGTCACCGTCGCGGCGCCGCCTTTTTCGTCGCGCACGACGATGTTACTTCCGTCCATCGTCGCGATTAGGGTGCCACCACTAATGGTCTTAAGTCGAGCTTGTCCGTTGCCCTTTTTGATCAGCTTGGCTAAAGCTTTCGAGTCCCACGTTCCGGCGACCACATGATACGTCAGGACCTTGGTAAGCATCGCTTTATTTTCCGGCTTCAACAGCATGTCAACCGTCCCGGCCGGCAATTGTGCGAACGCGTCGTTGGTTGGCGCGAACACCGTGAAAGGACCCTTGCCGTTCAGCGTGTCGACCAACCCGGCGGCTTTTACCGCAGCGACCAGAGTCGTGTGATCCGCCGAATTCATCGCGTTGGCGACGATCGTTTTGCTTGGATACATCGCGGCGCCGCCCACCATGGGATCCTCTTTCATCATCTGCCCGAATGCCGCTGAACTGCCAATCATCAGAGCTGCCGCAAACATCGTTACGGCGAAAAACCTTTTCATGTTGTTTCTCCCTCAGTTAGTCTTGAAATTGTTAACTTCCGGGAGATATACGCGGCTCGCGGCTCGATCGGATTTTTGGAAAGAAGAAGAATTCAGGAGCTGGGTGTGCTGAGATAAATGGCGCTGGTGGGAGCTGTGGATCCCTTTTTCGGCTCAAGTGTGATCGCGATTACGAAGCTGTCCAAAGCGTCGGCTGGTATCTGTTCGGGAAGCAGAGCGTGGCCCGAAGCGTCGACCGTGAATAACCTTCCGGGCACCGGTGAACGGCCTTTGGGGATGAACCAGAGTTCGTAAGCTTTGTCCGCTGGCGTTGCGGGCAGTCCGTCCGCCAGGAAAACTGCCTTCCCGGATTTCTGATCGTAGACGAAAGATCCGCGCGCGTTCTGTGCGGTCTGCGCTCCCGCCATTTCCAACTTTCTTCCGTTGGGAGAGTTGAGCAGTGCGACCAGTTCTCGCTGACGCGCGAGCGCGTCGCGATCCCGAGCCAACTCGTGCTGTTGAGTATTCAGTTGCCGTTCGAGTTGGGCGACGTCCTGCCGAAGCTTTACCTCGTGGCGCCAAAGCACAACGATCTCGATTAGCAGGGCTACAAACGCCACACCGGCCGCCAGCCTGAGTCCGATCGTCCACACATTCCAATTAGCTCGCGGCTTCATTGGCACAACCCGGCCAGTCACTGCAGTTCCGTCACGATTCTCTTGTCGTTCGGCGCGCACGGCGTCGAGAATTCGCGCACGGACTTGCGGACCAGGTTCGGCAGGCTTTGCTGCATGGGCCAAAAGGCCTACATCATTGCGGAGCGCCGTCAACTCAGCCCGGCACTCGGCACAGGTTTCCAGATGCGCTTCGATCGCATGCACGTCAGACGGCTCGAGCGCGTCGAGTGAATGCGGAATCAACAACTGCTGGTAATCCTGATGCTCCATTAAATTAATTCGCGTGCGCCAATAATTCTCGCAATCTGATCAAACCTGAACGCATGCGGGTCTTGACCGTGCCCAGCGGGTCGCCGAGGCGCTCGGCAATCTCAGTTTGGGTCAAACCTTCAAAGTAAGCCAGCAACAAAACCTTTCTTTGTTCATCCGTTAATTCGGCCAGCGCCTTTCTCACAATCGCACTCTTCTCCGCGTTCAAAGCATCCAGCGCCGCATCGCCAATTTCGTCTGCCGGCTCCTGAGCCGCTTCCTCTGCCCGGCGCGCGCGTGAGCCCGCAGCTCGCAAACGATCGAGCGCACGGCTGCGAGCGATGGTCACCAGCCAGGTAAAAGCACGCCCTCGGGCTTCATCAAAGTCGCCGGCTCTTCGCCAAACCTGAAGAAAGGTTTCCTGCAAAACATCTTCCGCGTCCTGGCGGTCGTTCAATATACGGAGGATAAGACCAAAGAGGATTAGGCGGTAACGATCATAAATAGCGGCGAGCGCGCTTTCGTCTCCACGCGCCACCGCCCGGAGCAGGTCGTTATCAGCAATTTGTGATGGTTCGGCTTGCACCGGAGAGAATATGCAGCAATCCAGTTTAGTGGGGCGCCGTCACCGCCGGACTCAATCGCACTGACGCTCCGTCACGATTAGTGCGCACCCGCAGACGCCGGTGGCCGGTGCCGTCAGCGTTCGAGCTATAGGTAATCGTGTAGGCGGTTCGCATTTGCAAAACGATGTCGTCGTAAGCCTTCTGCAAATCGTCCAGGCGTTTGATTGAATAGAAGACACCACCAGAGACTTCCGCAAGTTTTTCGCCCTCTTCTTCCGCGCGCGTGGTGATCGTTAAGTATTTCGTGCGCATCGGATCGACCGTGATCGAAGGCTTGGGCACGCTCCCCTCGGGTATCAAACCGGACGGAACGTAGAGCGGATAAATCAACGCGCCCGATTCGATGGTAGCCTCCAGGATTGCCGGAAACGGAACGAAAGATTTGTTGTCGTCACCATCAGACATGATGACGACGGCCGTGCGTTCGCCGCGCAAAGGCCTGAGTGTGTCGGAGAGCGTGTAACCCAGCGCATCGTAAAGCGCCGTCGCGCCACCAGCATCCAATTCATCGAGTTTCTTTGAAAGCAGCCGTCGATCGGTGGTGAAGTCGGAAATGATTTTGATGTCGTCGTGAAAGCTGATGATCGAGATGCGATCCTGCGGACTGGCGGTATTGAGAAAATCACGCGCGGCTTTGCGAATAAAGTCGATGCGCTCTTCGACGCTGCCGGAAACATCGAGCAGCAGAACCAGATTGAAAGGCTCAGTCGTCGGCGTGACAGTCACGATCTTACGTTCCGCGCCGTCTTCATAAACTGAAAAGTCGGCATCGCGCATGCCGGAAATCGCGCGGCCATTGCGATCGGTGACGCTGGCATTCACACGCATCAGTTGCGGCGTCACAGCGGTAGCAAGCTCACCCGGCGCGCGTAGCGTCACCAGCGAGGGCTCGCGTTGAGGCGGCGGTAAAGTCTTCGCGTAATCGCCAAACCATCTCGGGCTGACCTTCCGAATCGCATCCGAGAGTGGGCCATCGCCGCTGCGAACGATCGCTTTGGCGGCTTCGGTCAATGGCCGCTCGCGCAGATCGTTCGGGGCCATGCTCGGATCGACGTTCAGCAGAATGACACCGCGTTGCGTTGTGAAATTTAATTGAACGAGTTGTTGCTTCTCTTCCGGCTTCGGCTGATCGGCAGGTTCAGCGGCTGCACTGTTGGAGTTCCCATTCGCTGCTGTTTCGGGCGCAGGCTCGGGTTTCTTCTTCTTTTCCTTCTTGCGTTTCGCGTCTGGTCCGATGGCCCCGGCGATCGAGAATGCTCCCGCACGGCCTTCTTTCACTTTTGGTAGTTCGACATCGCTGAGAAATCGCGGCCGGCTGGACTCCCATTGAAACTTCAGCTTAAGCGCGTCGGTGGGCACGTCGGCATGAATCGTCCCGGTATTCGTGACGACATCCGCTACTTCGAAATCGCCAATCACGTCGATCATGCCGGTCTCGCTTTCAATCCTGACGCGCGAACGCCTCGGCACGTGCACGGTCAGATCGATTCGATACGGCCGCTCGCGCACAGTGATCTCATTGCCCGAAACGATTATGTCGCCGGGCTCGACGGCCGCGCCGGTCGAAGTCGCTTGCAGACTCGACTTGTCTTTCTCGTTATCCGAAGCGATTACCGAGACCCGGCCAGTGCGATTCCTGATCGTGACCAGCGCTTTGCCGCTGACGTTCAGATCCTTTTCATAAGTCTGCGCGCGTGCGGGCAGCGACGTAACGAGCAATGAAAGAAGAAGAGCCGGAATGATTGTGGACAGCGGCTTAATCCTGAAAGCAAAAGCGGTACTGCAAAACATAGCGCCTGATCTTGCCTGTGCACGGATGCGGCGGTCAAGTTAGAATGACCGCGCGTACTGTCTTACTTTGCGTTTTTCTTTGCAGCTTTGCGCTTTTGCGTGAACGCTGCTGGGCGGCCTGGTTTGCTTCGCGCAAAGATGCGAGGGCGCCAAGACTCGCAAAGCTAGTTCAAAGTACGTGCCCGCGAATCCATGGCCGAGCGACAATTTAAATCATTTGCTGAGTTTTGGCCCTATTACCTCGGCGAACACAGCAAACTCGCGACGCGGTTGCTTCATTGCATTGGCTCACTGGTCGCGATTGCAATCGTGGTGACGTTTATCACGATGGGAAAGTGGTGGCTGTTTCCTTTGGCGTTGATTCCCGGCTATGCGTTCGCGTGGGCTGGCCACTTCTTCATTGAAAACAATCGTCCCGCAACTTTCACCTATCCGCTGTGGTCGTTTATAGGCGATTGGAAAATGTTGGCGCTGATGCTGACCGGAAGATTGAAGTAACGCAAATTGCCAGTTTGCTCGTGTCAGAAGCCCGACCGTGAGGGAGGGCTAGATCATAACGCGCTTCCTGAAATTGAACTGATCCGATTGTCTAAGTTGCCCTCCCTTACGGTCGGGCTTCTGACACGATGAGAGAAACCAAGTCCCAGCGCAAAGATCGCACCGAGCAAATCATCAAGCTCCTCAAGCGCGCGCATCCCGACGCGCACTGCGCTCTGAATCATTCGAACGCTTTCGAACTTTTGATCGCGACAATTCTCTCCGCCCAGTGCACCGACGAGCGCGTCAACATCGTCACCGCCGATCTCTTCCGCAAATATCGCCAGCCGGAAGACTATCTGAAAGTCCGCGACACAGAGCTACAGCAGGACATCAAGACTACCGGCTTCTTTCGCAACAAAACGAAATCAATCCAGGGCGCGTGCAAAATGTTGGTCGAAGAGTTCGGAGGTGAAGTTCCGAAGAAGATGGATGAGTTGCTGAAGCTGCCCGGCGTGGCGCGCAAGACGGCGAACGTAGTGCTCGGCGTCGCGTATGGAATCGCCGCCGGCATCGTAGTCGACACACATGTCAGCCGCCTATCTCATCGGCTTGGTCTAACCAAACAAAAAGACGCGGGAAAAATCGAACAGGATTTACTGGAGTTGGTGCCGAAGAAAGACTGGATCATCTTCTCGCACTTGCTGATTTTCCACGGTCGAAGAGTTTGCAAAGCACGGCGGCCGCTGTGCGAAGAATGTGTGCTTGAGAAGCTCTGCCCGTCGTCGATGTTGAAGACGGGAAAGATTCCCCTTTCGTAGGGCCGCAACATGGTGTCAGAAGCCCGACCGTCAGGGAGGGCAGCTTGCGAGAAGCGTTAGCCACAGATTCACACAGATAAACGCAGATCAGAACAGTTTGATATCGTCTCCTTATCCGTGTAAATCCGTGTTCATCTGTGGCTGATTGAGTAGCCCTCGGGCTTCTGACACTAACTCTCTTTCTTCGGGCGCTCGTTCGCTTTCAAAACTCTCTTGCGCAAACGAATTGATTTAGGAGTGACTTCCACCAACTCGTCGTCGGAAATGAATTCGAGCGCCTCTTCCAACGACAAGTCTTTTGCCGGCACCAAGCGCATCGCTTCATCTGATCCGGAAGCGCGCATGTTCGTCAGCTTCTTTTCCTTAATGGCGTTCACGTCCAAGTCGACGGTGCGCGCGTTCTCGCCGATGATCATGCCCTCGTAAACGCGCGTGTTCGGCCGAATGAATAGCGAGCCGCGCTCCTGCAAGTTGAAAAGAGCGTACGTGGTCGATTCGCCCATTCGATCCGCCACCAGCGAGCCGGTGCCGCGGCCCTTCATCTCGCCCATCCATTTGTCGAAGCGCAGGAACAGAGTGTTCAGCAAACCAGTGCCTTTCGTTTCCGTCAAAAACTCGCCGCGAAAGCCAATCAAACCGCGCGAAGGAGTTTCGAATTCCATGCGCACGCGGCCGGTGCCGTGATTGACCATCTTGGTCATTTGACCTTTGCGACGGCCCATCGCTTCGGTGACGACGCCGATAAATTCTTCGGGACAATCGACGACCACCTGTTCGATCGGCTCCTGTAATTCACCGTTCACGCGGCGCGTGATGACTTCCGGTTTGGAAACCTGAACTTCATAACCTTCGCGGCGCATCATCTCGATCAGGATTGCGAGTTGCAGCTCGCCGCGGCCTGATACTTTGAATTGATCCGGCGAAGCAGTTTCTTCGACGCGAATCGCAACGTTGCCGAGCACTTCTCGATCGAGACGCTCGTTGATTTGACGCGACGTCACAAACTGTCCTTCGGTCCCGGCGAACGGCGAGTTATTTACGCTGAAAATCATCGCGATGGTCGGTTCGTCCACCGCGATCGACGGTAAGGGCCTGGGATTTTCAGCAGTGGTGATCGTCTCGCCGATGTTGATGTTTTCGACGCCGGCAAGCGCGACGATCTCGCCGACACCGGCGCTCTCTGCCAACTCGCGTTTCAAACCTTCGAAAACGTAAAGCTCTTTCACTCGCGTCTTCTTTACATCGCCTTCATGCCCGGCGATCACAATTTCCTGGTTCTTGGAAATCTCGCCCGAGAAGATACGTCCAATCGCCAGCCGCCCGACATATTCGCTGTAGTCAACGTTCGCCACCAGCAACTGCAAAGAATCGTCGCGCAGCGCGTGCGGCGCGGGAATCGTTTCGATTATTTGATCGAAGAGCGGCCGGAGATTTGTCGATGAGTCCCCCAGATTTTTCTTCGCGACGCCCTCGCGAGAGATCGCATAGAGAATTGGAAAATCAATTTGCTCGTCGGTGGCATCCAGGTCCATGAACAGTTCGTAAATCTCGTTGACGACTTCTTCGGGACGCGCGTCCTGGCGATCGATTTTATTCACGACGGCAATCGCCGGCAGGCGTGCTTCCAGAGCTTTGCGCAAAACGAAACGCGTCTGCGGCAGACATCCTTCGGCCGCGTCAACCAGCAGCATAACGCCGTCAACCATCTTCAGGACACGTTCGACTTCGCCGCCAAAATCGGCGTGGCCGGGCGTGTCGACGATATTGATCTTGTAATCGCCGTAACGCACCGAAGTGTTCTTGGCCATGATGGTGATGCCGCGCTCGCGTTCGAGGTCCATCGAATCCATCACGCGCTCGACGATAGTTTCGTTGTCGCGATACGTGCCCGCTTGTTTAAGCATGGCATCGACGAGAGTCGTCTTTCCGTGATCGACGTGAGCGATAATTGCGATATTGCGAATCTTGCTTGTTTCCATTCGTGCTACTGCCTTGTCTTCAATTTCGTGCTCAGGGCAAACGATAAGGATACGAGGCGAGAAGGGAAAGGGCAACTTGCCGCGCGGGGTTCGCATCGTCGTCCCAAATCAAATTCGCTTGCAGGTATGCACAGATGTGCATACACTTGCCACGTGGCTTATGAGTGGGACCCGAAGAAAGCAGCGAGTAATCTTCGCAAACACAAAATCGATTTCGCCGATGCTGTAATGGTGTTCGAAGATGACTTTGCCCTCACTATCGACGACGATGAGCCTGAAGAAAAGCGTTTCGTAACGATCGGTATGGATGCGTTCGCAAGAGTTCTGGTGATTGTCTATACGTGGCGGGGAGAAAATATCCGCATCATATCTGCGCGCAAGGCTGGCGCGGAAGAGCGACGCCAATACGAAGAGGGACTATGAAAAAGCAATACGATTTCAGTAAGGGAAAGCGGGGCGCTGTCGTGGCGGCAGCGCGTGGCAAGAGTCGCATTACAATTCGTTTGGACGATGAGGTTTTGAACTGGTTTCGCCGCGAAGTACACAAAGCCGGAGGTGGAAATTATCAATCCCTCATTAATAAAGCTCTGCGTGAGTACATCAAGAAGCGGCCGGAGTCGTTAGAAAAAGTGGTGCGACGGGTGGTGCGAGAAGAAGTGCGAAAGATCGCGTGAAGTGAGAGGGGATCAAATTCCAAGCTTCTCACGGGCTTCCTCGAATGGAATTCCGGTTTGACGATCCTTCGCTTCCAAGAGTCGCTGCTTCATGTTCTCGCTCTTGAGCAGATATGCAGTCTCTTTTTCAGATGCAATCTCGCGCCACAATTCAATCGGCACGATCACGGCAGTCGGTTCGCCAGTTTCATCTGAGACGTATTGAATTTCAGGCATACACACCCTCCGAAGCAAGCCTACGTCAGGAAATCAATCGTCGCAAGATTCGGCCGATCCAGACGAACGCTCCGAGTCTAAGTAGCGACCGGCGGAACAGCGGCAGCATAGAGCCGGCGACCTGTTTATAGAACCAGACGTCAGCTCTGCGTTTGCCAAATCGCTGTGTTATGTGGCCGTAACTTTCAATCAAATCACCTACAACTTCATCTCTCTCTTCTCTTCGTAAAAAGAGGTAGAGGACATACTCCGCGTTAAAAGGTGGACGGAACGCTGAGTGTGTCTCCTTGGTTGCGCGGAATAGCCAGCCAATCATCAAGAGCGCGCCGATTGTCGCAGCTAACTTGTTTACCTCCCGGTTTGACTCTTGCCGAGTGTCGCGAAAAGACTTGGCAAATTCTTGATTCGCATGAGTTACTACGTCCTCAAACCAAAGCTTCAGCTGATCCCTATTCAAGTCTACCCTCCCAAATTCTGAGTCCCAATCGCGGGAGTGTTGGGTTTGTCTTCGCTTGGGTTCGTTACATCCATCCGGCGAAGTCAATCGAAACTCGTGGCGCTGTGGGTCTTCCTGCTTCATCTAAAGTCTCCTAAAGGTTCGAGCGTTACCAATCGTTCACGAGCCGCTTGAACATCTTTAAGAAGCGATTGCGCGGAAGCTTTCACTTTGTAATGTCTCTTCGCGCGTCCTCCCCGCTCGGCAGTCGGCTCTCCGATCCACGACTCGACCAAACCCTTCTCCTCCAATCTTGAAAGCGTTGTATAGAGTGATCCGATCGTAATTGACCGGTTCGTCGCTTCTTCGAGCGCCTCGTGAATTGTCACGCCGTATGCATTGTCGCCTTGGCTAAGTATCGCCAGAAGCACCAACTCCTCGAATTCTCCGATGTAGTTACTTGGTTTCTTCATTAACAAGCTCCTTCGTAAGCTTGGCGGTATTTGTACTGCAATGTAGGACAAATAGTCAAGCAAAAAGAAGGCGGGCCGTAGCCCGCCTCTAAACAGTCTGATTGGTGAAAATCCTTACCGATTCGGTGTCGCTTGCGTGGCCGGCATGCCTTTCATGGGAATCGGCAATCTACCGTCGGCGCCGTTCGTCAACGCGACGAATTCCCGATCGAATCGAATCGATTCGAACACTGCATCGACGCGCGCTTCCATCATCTCTTTCGCGCGCACCGACTGGTAACGCTCGTATTGATAGAAATGACGGCGCAGCAACTGCAGCGCGCGATCGCGTTCACCGTTCTGGGCAAAGATCGCCGCCAGATTGTATGACGCGGGCATCAGGTTCATGTTGGCGCGCGCGATCTTCAAAGCTTCATCCTTCCTTCCGTTCGCGGCCATAAACACCGCGGTGAATACCAGGTTGTAAGGATCTTTAGGATCGAGGGCCAAAGCTTTTTCTGTGTAGGCGTTGCCTTTGACCGGATCGCCTTCCGAATTCCAGTACACGGCCAGGTTTCGATAAGCGAGCGCGAGCGGATACTCTTCAACCGCTCGTTCCATCAGCGCCAAACCCTTCTTGAACTCGCCATCATGAATCGTCATCTTGCCCAAGCCGTGCAAAGCAACCGAACGCGAGAGCGGATCGGCCGGCATGTCAAGAATCTGATTGAAGACTTCGCGCGCTTTGTCCCAAGCGCCGATGTTGTGCCGATAGTTCTCGCCCAGGAAACGTAGTGGCACCGGGTCCGCCGGATCCATCAGATGCGCCTGCATGTAAAGCTTGTTCGCGAGAACGTAATGCGCGTTCATCTCGGCGAGCAAGCCTTGCTTCATCGTGCGCTCGATGAGCGCGCCTTGACGGCGGTCGAAGATTGGCGCCGGTGGAACGCTGGCGATGTCCGCCACGCCCAGAGCCTTCAGTTGTTTCTGAGCTTCTTTCGCTTTTTTCGGAAACAGACATTTCTGATCGAGCACGCCTTTGTATTCGGCGATGGCGCCGTCTTTGTCGCCCGCTTTGACCTTCGCGGCTGCGTCTTTCAACTGGCCGTCGAGCGATCCTTCGCGTTGCTTCATTTCAGTGTCGACCAGTTTCTCGACATCGGTGACCTTTAGCTTGCCGTTGGTGTTTTCGACTTTATTGATCGGAGTTCCATCGGCTTTTGCCAGCACGGCAACGGGCAGCTGTGATTCGCCAATCAGTTTATCTGCATTCGGTACCTGCGAAGCTTTGGCGGCCTGCATAGAGACGCACTGCGATGAATACAGCAGGAGGGTCCGCGACTGTTTCAAGCTCGAGTTGTCGATCTCTTTTTGCGAAGCCGGAAACCAGTAGAGCACCAAGCCCCCAGCCGGCGGAGTTGATGGTGGTTTCCACGGCACGATGTAGACGGGCATATTCGATCCACCGCCGCCATTGTTGGCCATGCCGCCACCGCCGCCGCCGCCGCCGCCGCCGCACGTTGCGAACGTCGATTGAACGGAAAAGAGAGCGAGGAGAGCTACCGCGATTGAGCGAAAGATTTGTGTCTTCATGGCGCGAGATTATAACCCCAACAGAAAGGATTGGAAACCAAAAGCCGTGGCGTTTGGAAAGCGAAAAGGACGCGAAGGTTGCTCCGCGTCCTCTCAAAATTTCGCCTTGGGGTTCGTTTAACTTACCAGGTACAGCCGTAGGACTTGAGTGCGGCTTCCTGTTGTTCTTTGGCCTGCTTACAAGCGGCGGCCAAGGTGCCCTTGGTCTGCGGATTCTCGGCGAGTTTCTTCCACGATTCGCGCCACTGCTTCAGTGCAGTCTGGTATGACGCGCGGGCCGCCTCCGGAACTTTGCCGGAAACGCAGGCTTCGTACTTAGCGATGAAATCGTCGCATTCCGGAATGCCGATCTTGTCGCCAGTGGACGTCGTGCCGGTAGTGCTGGTCGTGCCGGTGCCTTTATTCGAATTATTCGTGGCCATGTTGCCGTTGCCGGTTTCGGTCTTGCTACAGCCGACCAGGATGGCGGCACAAAGCACACAAAGAACTAAGAAAGTATTTCTTAACATTTCGGGGTCACTCCTTCGGGGTTCAGTTAGAAATGCTCCTCAACTGAAAGCAAATTGGGATTGGAAAAGCGGCGATATGATACACGAGACGAGGGGAATTAACAGCTATCTACGCCAGATACTCATCCGGCTCGACTATTTTCCCAGCAATAGCCGATGCCGCCACGACGTAAGGCGAGGCGAGATATAGCTTGCCCGGGCCGCTGCGGCCGGGGAAGTTTCGATTTTGCGCACTGACAGTTACGGTTTCCGCCGTCTTCGAGGCGCCGGGCCCGGCGTTTATGCAAGCACCGCAACTCGGGTCAATAAGTTCGGCGCCGGCTTCAGTGAAGATTTCGATGTAGCCCTTTTCCCGGGCATATTGCTTGATCTTCTGCGATCCAAACTGCAGGTAGAGATGGACTCCCGGCGCGACGCGCTTGCCGTGGGCCAGCGCGTTCTGCAAGACGCGCGCGTACATGTCCATGTCGGCCATTTTGCCGCCGGTGCAACTGCCGCCATACGCGGCATCTATTCGAACTTCTCCATCAAGTGCATCGATCGGAATTCCGTTACGGGGATCGCCGGGCAGCGCCACCATGGGACGAATCTCATCGAGATCGATTTCAAAGACGGCGGCGTATTCAGCATCGGTGTCGCTGTAGACAAATCCCTTGCGCACTTCGTCGGCGTCGAGCCCGCGCATCGTTACAATGTAGGCGAGCGTCGCTTCGTCGGGTTCAATAATTCCGGTGAATCCGCCAGCCTCGACTGACATATTCGTTAAGGTCGCGCGCTCGTCCATGGGCCAGTTCATCAAATCTTCGCCGGCGAACTCCAGAACTTTGCCGATGCCTTTGCTAGATTTCATGTAATCAGTTGCCAGGATGTAAAGCATCACATCCTTCGCTGCGACGTCCGCACGCTTCTTGCCCTTCAAAACGTACTTCACAGTTTCCGGCACGCGGATGCGAATGTCTTTCGTGTACCACGCGTTCGCCATGTCGGTTGAGCCGACGCCGAATGCAAAGCAACCGAGCACCCCGGCCATGCACGTGTGCGAGTCAGTGCCGATTACGATCTGTCCGGGCAGTGCGAGGTCTTCAACGACTGCGTTGTGACAGATCGCTTCCGAACCACCTTCAGGATTTTCGCCGTAGAGCTTGATGCCCTGGTGATCGGTAAAACTTTCCTGCGTCGTCGCCAATCCTTCGGCTTTTTCCAGCAGGCCCATCTCGCGATGCTTCGGCGACATGACTTTGCCGAGGAACGTCAGATGATCGCGGAAAGCAAAAACCGATTCAGGCTCGCTCACCTTCGCCTCTGGCCCCAATGCTTGAGTAAAAAGCGAAGCGGCCATCGGCGTGACGTATTCATGCGAGAAGCGCACGTCGGCTAACGCGAACAAGGCGTCGCCGGGTTTCACCGACTCAACGCCGACGGTGCCGGCTTTGACGAATGCGTGACGCGCGATGATTTTTTCGACGATGTTCATTGGGCGACACTTCCCGCCAGAGACGTTTAGAGTCAGGACTTGTCCCGACGCGGGCGGCACAAGTGCCGCCGCTAAACGAGCAGACTCATCGTTGAGCGCCGGAGTCGATACTTCGCCCGCCAGACGTGCTTTGTTGTAATTGAACAACCCGCCGTATTGAACAATGTCTCTCGAGATCGGATCCAGACCTTTTGTGAATTCGTCGAGCGCGATTTCCTCGCCGCCTCTAATTCGTTCGATCAAGTCGAAATCAGTCGACGTCAACAGCCCGATGTTCTGCGAATTCTGGCCGTAAATCTTTTCAATGCTCTTGGCGATCACCAGTTGAATTCCCGCCCACTTCTCGGCATAAGGCGCAGTCTCGCGCGATGAGCCACAGCCCTTCGACAAGCCCGAGACGACGACCGCGAAGCCGCCGGTCTTCACTTCATCCTTCTTCACCGCACCGTCGCGCATGCCGACGTAGACGTATTGGCCCAACGTCTCGTCATAGTAGAAACAAACCCAACCGGGCGTAATCTCGTCCGTCGAGATGTTGTTCATCAATGGCAGATCGTCTTTGGCTAACCTCGTTGCTAATTGATCTTCGAGACCCTTCGCGGCGTCGCCCTTCGCTTCGAGTTGTTGGCGAATCAAAGACGTGTCTTCCGTCAGAAACAGGATGCGGCCATCGAATCGCATCTGATTTTCTCGTTGTGAAATCGTTTCGCTCATCGAATCTTTGTCTATTTAGACCTTTCTAGTAACTATTCGCGAATGTTTTCGTCTTTAAGTATAAACCGATGAGTCAGAAAACACCGCTTGCCCACGCGAGATTCGACTTCACACGGGTAATCGAAACCGATCGGTTGCGTCTGAGAATGTTTCGGCCTGAGGATCTGAGCGATCTCGCAGTGTTGCTGGCCGACGCAGATGTGATGCGTTACGTCGAAGACGGCCAACCGAAAGATCGGGCCGTCGCCGAAAAAGCACTGAACAGCATCATCGCGCACTGGCAGCGCCACGGGTTCGGCCGTTGGGTTGTCGAAGAAAAAGCGAGCGGCGAGTTCGTCGGATTCGGCGGCTTGCGCTCGCTATTCGGAACGCCGGAAGTCGTTTATCACCTGGCAAAGGCGCAATGGGGCAAAGGCTTCGCGACCGAACTGGGGCGCGCCAGCTTGAGTTACGGATTCGAAACGCATCGGTTCGCGCGTATCGTCGCGATAGCGAAGCCCGAGAATACCGCTTCAATTCACGTGATGGAAAAAATCGGCATGCACCTTGAGATGCGCACGTCCTACTACGGTATGGACGTCGTGCAGTACGCGATTACTCCCGAAGAATTTGAAGCGAATCGCTAAGGCGTCGGAGTCGAAAGCATGAACACGGCGAACGATGCCAACCAGTGCTCGCCTTCATAGTTGCCGCTGGCGATGAACGGTAGGGCGGCGTTCGCATGAGCCGCGGCTGAACGCGCCAGGATTTTTCGCGCCGGATCGTTCACAGGCAAAGCCGCCGCGATGCTCTTCATGCACCACGCGCGGCTGAGATTCAATCCATCCAGATGCACCAGCTTCGGATCAGTTCGATCCGTAACGATGGCCGGCTGCAAAAGCTCTTTCGGCTGATTGCGCGTCAGGCCGGGCAGAAATCGATGAAACCAAGCAGCGAACTCCGCCTTCGGCATTACCCGCCGCATCAGGTCCGCTTCCATCAACGCCGGTGAAAAGAAATCCTCGCCGCCGGGTTCCCATGCTGCCGGATAGTTTACGTCGTGGCCAAAGTAAGCATGGCTGCGCTCGATAATCAGCACCGTCAATTTTGGATCGCCGACGGCGCGCGCGTAATCCAACGCGAACGCCAAACCGAATGCTGTGTTCGGATGCACGCCGGTGCGAATCGGATAATTCTGCTTGGGCAAAAACGCGAGATACTTTTCGACAAACGCGTCAGCAAGCGGCTGAAGATGGCGTGACCAGCGCTTACCGTCTTCATCGTTCCAACCGTGCAACTCTTCGGCTAGTTTCAGCAGCCAGGCCCAGCCGTAAGTTCGTTCAAACGAAGCGCGATTTGCCTGCTTGAGATAAGCGACTTCGCCGGCGATATTCTTCTCACTGAGATTTGAATTAAGTGCGCGGCGGATGTCGCTCGCCTCGGGCATGCTCGGGAACATTTTCAACAAACGCACCAGCATCCAGTGGCCATGCACCGTCGAATGCCAATCAAAGCAACCATAAAACGCCGGATGCATCGCGCGCGGGCTGCGCACATCTTCGCCGTCGTTGATCGTGTGATCGGGCTTGTTTGGATATTCCTTTTGCACGCACCTCAGGGCGAGCTTGGCAAAATGCGACGCTTGCGCTTGGGTCAGTGAATTCTGAGCCAAAACGTTTGGCGCAGTGAATTGCGCGAAGGCGATCAAAGCGAAACCAAAAGTGGTTATCCCAATAAGACTCTTCATAAGTGGCGCGAGTTTATCAGAGTCTTAAATGCCCGTCAGCCAACTTGGATTGAGGGTAGTGTCCGAGAGTTGTGTTGCTACAGAGTCGGGGCACTAGCCCGACCGTGAGGGAGGGCTCATTTGGCAACGATTCAATGCTGAGCCCTCCCTGACGGTCGGGCTAATTCCCCGGCAACACAACTTTCAGACAGTACTGATTGAGGTCATCCGGTTTGATGTCGCACGCGCATCTTGCGTGTCTTCACGGAGAGATATCTTCGCGGGAATCAGGAAGTACCTCGAGTCGGAGCAGTAGCCTTACGGTTAGGCTACTGCCCACGACGTCTTTCATGGCTTCTTAACCGGCGCTTGTTTCAAAACCGGCGGCGTCTCAGGTTTCTTCGGTTCGTCTTCCGGCTTGTCTGGCGGAAAATCCTTTTCATCGATATCGATGATCTTCACTTCCGCGCCGAACTTGCGGTAACCGCGGAACAGTATTTCGTTTCGCGTCTGTTCGGTTTGACCTCGATAACGATCAGTCAATTCAACGACCGCATGAGCGGGCAGCAGATGCTGCTGTTCATTGATCGAAACCCAATCGTAGTCGATGACTTTGCTGGCCGCGGTGATCGGAAAAGTGGGATCGATTTCCGTGCTCACGTCTTCCAGGCGCAATACCCGATACGTTTCTCGATCGATCCAGATGCGCCCTCGATACCCTGAGATCGTTTCCTGCCTGATCGATCCGCCCTCGCCCCAGCCGAGAGACTGATGCGAAAACTCTTTCTTCACTTCGTACTGGTAAATGATTGTTCGATGCCCACGCAGGGTGTCTGTATCAATCGGAGTGAATTCGGCGCGGCTCTCAGGCTTGAATAATTCGATTAGCGCGGTCACGTATTCGCCGGTCGAAATTGTGCCGCCCAGTTTCATTCCATAACTCTGATCTTGGGTCGCCGGAACTCCATTCACAGTAAGCAGCTTGTAATCCTCACCCGCGCTTTGGCGATAGCTCACGGCGATGCTCAACCGATCGTACGCCGCCCAGTTCTTGCTCTGGCCGTAGGCATGCGAGCGAATGATGTTTTGCTTTACCAGATAGTCCGGCATGGTTTCGGACGCGCCCAGTGTCGCCTTGCGCGCGCGCTCCAGCAGTTCGGTCGCTTCGGCGATCGGCGGCAGCGTCGCGACCGTCGGATTCGCACGCCGGCGATCGGCTTCTTCCAAAGTGTGAATCAACGAAGCGTCGTTGCCGCTCTTGGTCGCGATCAACGATCGCAATCCGGGCGTGATCGGAAACGCGATGCCGCGCTTCCTGACCTGATCTTCCAGCTGCTCGCGCCCTTCCGGATGCTGCGGCAATTGATAAAGCAGCCGCACGAATTCCTGATTCGTCAGCGGTGCTCCCTGCTGAAGCTCGGTGGCCTGCGGAAACGGCGAGTTGTCGGTCTGGGCATTGGCCGCGCGCCACGAGGCGCCGCTTAAAATGAAGATCGAGATAACGGCGGCCGGTAAAATCCGCGAAAGTCTTAGGGTTTTCAAGTAATTCAAAGAATGCCTCTCAGAACAAATGATGGTAAGAATTATAACGCTTGATTCGAGGATTGCGTTACGCGCGCGGTTGCCTAAAAGGTTTGTGCGAGCAGATTAACCGCAGAACTTTTCAATTGCTTGACGTAGAACTTGTACGCATTGGTTGAGTTGACGAAGCGGAACAAACTCACCAGTGCGGTGCGCCACGCGGATGTCGCCGGGGCCAAAAACGACTGCGTCCGCGCCGAGCGAGATCATGCTGGGAGCTTCAGTGCCGAATGCGACCGTGGCTGATGATTGGCCGGATGCGCGTTCAAGAAATTCAACTAAAGGCGAGTCCGCGGGTGTTTCAAAGCTTTCATCAAAACGGTGGGCGTCGATCTCACAAAGAAACTCGGAATCGTCTTTCTTCAATTCGTCGATTGATTGCCCGACGAGATTCAACACGTGAGCGGATGCCTGTCCCGGAATTGTCCTCCACTCGAGTGTGAATCGACATTCGCCCGCGACGATGTTTTTGGCCGTGCCGCCTTTGATTACTCCGATATTCAACGTCGTGTAAGGCGGCTCGAAACCTTCGCGCTGATCTTCTTTTAGCTGGTCCGCGATCTTTTCGATTTGCTCGATCAACCGTGCCGCGCGAAAAATTGCCGAGGCGCCAAGCTGCGGATAAGCGCTGTGAGCTTCAGTCCCGCGTATGATGAATTCGGCGAGACAGTAACCTTTGCCGGCGCGCATCGGTTGCAGCGAAGTTGGTTCGCCGACAATCGCGTAACGCGCGGTGAACGGCTTCGCATCTGCCAGACGCTTCGCGCCGAGACAACCAATCTCTTCATCTGAGGAGAAGACGAGCGCGAGTGGTTTCTTCAATCGACCAAGATCGATAGGTTCGATTGCCGTCAATGCCGCGGCGATGAAAGCTTTCGTGTCGCACGCGCCCCGGCCGAACAACTTCCCGTCTTTCTCGGTTAGGGTAAGCGCCTCGATCCAGTTTGGATCATAAGGGACCGTGTCGGTATGGCCGACGAGCGTGAGTTCAATTTGGACTGCGCCGCTCGCGCTTAGCGGCGGCTGCGATTTTGATTCTTGTCCTGAGGTAAATGCAACGAGATTTATTTTTTCGATCCCGTTTTCATCGATGTGAGAAAAGGTTTTGGTTTCGAACCCAAACGCCGCGCAACGGGTTTCCAGATACGAAATCATTTCCGCGTTCGATCGTGATGAAACGGAATCGATCGCGACAAGATCGGCGAGTGTTTGTTCGACGGTCATGATGTGCACGCGGCGGAGCGCGGACATCTTGTCCGCAAAGCGCCGCAGGCGCTCATATTGTTTCGCGCTTCGCGCTCATGCGGGCAGGGATGCCCGCGCTCCGCTAAGACGCACTCCAAAATTCAACTCCACAGTTTCTTCTGCAATTCACCGAATCGCTCGACGACTTCTTCCTGAATCAGATGCTGGCCTTCGGAAACGATCGGCTTTCCGCCAACGACGACTTCGCGTACGGCTGCGCGCGATGACGAAAAAACAATCGTGGGCAGCAAATCATCAGTTGATGCTCCTGCGATCGAAGGATCTTCGAGGTCGATAGTAAAGAAGTCTGCCGGTTTGCCCGCTTCCAGAGATCCGTTCGGCGCGCCGATGCTGCGTGCGCCGTTGACAGTCGCGCAATCGAAGAGAAGCGCGGCCAGTCCCTGGGACTTGAGACTTGAGGCTTGAGACTGGTGATCGAGCACGGCGCGCTCGAGCTTCTGCAAGCGCAAGTGGTATTCAAGCTCGCGCGCATCTTCGAGAAGATCAATCTGCGCGTGGCTGTCCGTGCCCAAACAAATCGCGACACCGTTCTTCAAATATTCGTCTGCCGGCACGACGCCATCCCCGAGATTCCGCTCAGTGGTCGGGCAGGCGCAAACCATCGCGCCGGTCTTTGCGAATGAAGGAATCGCCTTTGGCGTCACGTGAATCGCGTGCACGGCTGTGAATCGATCGCTCAACAAACCTTCTGTTTCGAGGAGTGCGACTGGCGTGCGGCCATGCTCTTCGATGCCCGCTGAGACTTCAGCCGGCTGTTCTGCGACGTGCATGTGCACCTTCAAGTCTTTCTCGTTTGCATAGGCGATGACTTCTTTTAGATAGGGCAGAGGAACCGCGCGGATACTGTGCGGAGCGACGCCGATCCAGACGGTGTCAGAAGCCCGACCGTTAGGGAGGGCATCCCTCGTAACGAGGCCCTCCCTCACGGTCGGGCTTCTGACACTCTTGGCCAACGCTTCCAGGTTCTTTAAATAAATTTCAGAATCGGCCTCGATGAATCTCGCCTGCTTCGGATTCGCTTCAGTTTGAAAGCCGGACCGCGCGTAGGCAACTCTCAGCAGTGCAATCCTTAATCCCACATCGCTCGCCGCGCGAATGACTTCTTTCGCGAGCAAGTTTGGATCGTCGTAAGGCTTTCCGTCGGGTGCGTGGTGCAGATAGTGAAACTCGCCGACCGCGGTGATTCCACTCAAGGCCATCTCGAGGAACGCCATGCGCGACGCGTCGTAAATGTCCTCAGGCGTCAAGCGCGTGGCCGCCGAGTACATCATCTCGCGCCACGTCCAGAAGCTATCGCGCTCGGAAGTCCGATACTCAGTCTTGCCCCGAATAACTCGCTGAAACGCGTGCGAGTGGGCGTTGACCATGCCTGGGAGAATCGCGCGACGCGCCAGATTGATTTTCTTTTCGTCGCGTAATTCGCCGACGCGCGCGAGCTTCGCGATCGTGCCGCCTTCATCACAAACCAGCGCGACGCCGCGTTGGAAACGTCGGTTGATATAGAGCAGATCGGGAATCCAGGCGATCATTCGTGTCAATTACTCAATGTGTTGAGAATTGTGAAAGTCCGGAGGTGGGGGCGGAAGTTGAAAAGCTTCATCGGCCGTCTTGTTGCTTAATAGGCCCGACATAATTGTGACGCTGACTAGCGCGGATACGAGTGCAAGTACATAAGTGACAATGCTGTAAGCCTGCCAATGGAGTGGCCATCCCCAGAGTGTAACTCCAATTCCATGGACGATTCCCATGGCAAACGCGACAAAGACTTCAGCCCCGATCCAGGCTCCGATGCCAATCAAACTCCACTTGACCGCGCTTCGATTCCGCTCCCGCGCAAGCCGGGTCATCATCTTCGGGATGCGATAAAGGATGAAATAGAGTTCAAGCATTTCGGACGTACTTTCAGATCACTTGCTGAGTCCCAAAAGTCGCACCACGAGCGAAGGCCGCGGTGCCGGCGGAATGCATGCCGCTTCTTTTTCCGATTTCGCGCGACGGCGCAATAACTCGAGCGCCAAACTCTCTTCGCCGCGTCGCATGGTCCAATTGTGATTGGATCGAAAGATCGGCTTTAGCAGAAATGAAAGCTTCTCGATGATTGGTTTGTTCGCTTTGATGGTCCAGTCGTAAGTGACATTGACGAAGTCGCCATCCTGCTCGAACGTCCAGATGCCTTTTCCTTCCAAATCACCGGTTGCCTCCATCGCAAAGCCATTCGGGTAATTCGATTCGACAGTCCGAAAATTTATGCGCAGCGTGTACGGCAACCAACCGCCCGCGTGCAAAGTAATCAGTTTGCCAATGCCGTGCTTAGCGCCAGCTTCAACTTCTTTCACATCGAAATAAACCGAACCCCACCAACGCGGCAGCGCCGGCGCATCTTCCAGAATGTCGGCGACTTCAGTCACGTCGCCTTTAACGCGCCAGCGATCCACAAAGTGATAAGCGTTGTCTGACATGCAGCGCGATTTGCGGCAAAGCGCGATCGTGACTAAGAGCGGGCCGCGAATTAACGCTCAGGCTCTCTCAAGTAGATCGCCGAGTAATCGACATAGTTCTGCCAATAGCGATCGAGGCTTGCGACTTCTTCATCGGTCAGCGGCCGCTTCACTCGTGCCGGCATTCCCATGACCAATGATCGCGGCGGAATGATTGTTCCCGGTGACACAAGTGATCCGGCGGCGACCAACGATTGCGCCCCCACGCGCACATCATCCAACACGGTCGATCCGATTCCGATCAAAGATTTACTTTCGATGTAACAGCCGTGCAGCGTTACGCTGTGTCCGATGGTGACTTCTTCTTCCAAAATCGTCGGCTTCTCGCCGGTGCGCGTGTGCAGCACGCAATTGTCCTGCACATTCGTGCGATCGCCGATGCGGATATAGAACATGTCGCCGCGCACGACCGTGCCATACCAAACGGACGCCTGCTCGCCTATATGCACGTCGCCTATGATTTGTGCAGTCTCAGCGATGAATGCCGTTTCGTGAATCTGTGGATGAACGCCGCGAAATGGTCGAATCATGGTTGAAGGTAGTTGAACCGAGTTAGCCGTCTAAGTGCTCACAACAACCTAATACTCGAGCGCCAAGAGCGCCTCGATCGCTATGCCCTTCGCCTCGTCCGTCCGGTAGGCCTAGCTCGTTGTGGGTCTTTTCGTGAGACTGATGCGGCCGTGTTAGCGAGAAGATGGAGCGCGCGATTTACGGACTCAGTATCGGGGAAAACTTCGCTCAATTCCGGGTCGATTAGTACGAGGTTTGTCCCAGCCGTTGCTCGCCGGTAATACTTGCCACGGACTCCGCCTTTTAGTTTTGAAAGGTCGTATTCAGGTCTTAGTTCTCCGCTATTTTTCTTTGCCGATGCTTTCTTCATATTGTCTGCGTTCCCTTGATGTGGCTTTCCGAGCGCCAATTATGCGAATGCGATCTCTGCGTTGCGTATGATAAAGAAAGATTACTCTCTGCCTCGCTGAATGACCAACAGTTATTTCTCTCATCTCATCGCCGGAATGATCGGGGTCGGGATAGGTAACCGCAAGTGGATCGAGGAATACAGTCGCGGCTTCCTCGAACGAGACGCGATGTTTGCGAAGGTTCGCCTTTGCCTTTTTCGGTTCCCACTCGTAGATCACCGCCCGAGTTTACCTTAGGTCAACTCAATTTGCGGAAAGGATGGTTATGCTCAGGCGCTCTATTTTTCTGCAGCCTCGCGCAAGCGCGCCAACGCATACATCATCCAGCTTTCGGACCAGCGCATGTAAGGGACGCGAACCTTATAAAAACGACGACGTTGATAATAGAAGAAGCCCTGCGGGTCACGAAGATTCGGGTTGGCCCAATCGGCGATCTTTTCTGCGAGCAATAACGTCGATGAAATACGACCGCGCAATTCAACCAGCGTAACGATCGCCGATGCGGCGGAGTGAATGTCGGAAGGATAGAGACGATCGGGAAAATATTTGGGCCAGCCGTCAGCGAGAAAGAACCGTTCACTCCAGAATTCGTAGCCGTGGTGGAGAGCGTTGTCGAAGTCGCTCTTTGATTCCGTCGCTACGGCTCCCGGTCCTGACACGGCGTCGTTGATGCGCGACAGACTTAGCAGAATATACGCTGTATGAAAATTGTCCGCCCACGATTGATGTGAATCAGCGCCGTAAGCCCACGAGCCATCGGTGCTTTGACGTCTGACAACATACGTCGCGGCACGATTGGCCCAATCGATCAAGCTTTGCTCGCCCGTTAGCTTGCCAACCGCCGCTAGCGTCTCGCCGGCGAACAGGCTCGCATTGAAGACACGCGTTCGATCTAAAGGCGAATAGCTGAAACAAACTTCATCGTTGGTCTCTTCCGATCGATTTAAGTCGTTGAGAATGAAATCGCATATCGTGCGCGCGAACGGCAGGTATTCATCGCGCGACAAGACTTCAGCGGCTTCGCACAAAGCTCGCGCGGCGAAGGCCGTCGGCACAATCGTCGGCGTGCCGCGCGGCGCGAAAAACGAACGCGATTGCCAATCAAAGTTGTAGCCCCAGCACGCGCCTTTGAAGCCTTTCAGGCTCATCCAGATCAGATCGTCGAGCAACTCGCGCGCTTCAACTTCGTTTTCCTTCGTCGGCTCGCGCCGAAAATCGGCCAGCGCGGCGAGCGCGAACAGCGCAATTGCTTTTGCGTTTCGCTCGCGCGGAATTCCGGCGAGAGATCGAAAGTTGATCGGCGAGCGCTTATGAAATTGAGTCCAGGCCAGACGGGCGGTTCGGGAATTCTTGAAAGGTGTTGCTTGAAAGAATCGACTGTTCAGGCCATCGTAAGGATCATAACCAGCGAGGCCCTGGGTGCGGCAGTATTTCCAAAGTTCGCGGTGGGCTGTGATGAGATCGATTGGCATTCGAGTCCGCTCGCTTGACGGCATTTGCGTTTCTTTGCGGCTTAGCGCCTTTGCGTGAATCAACCTCACGCCAAGTCGCAAAGGCGCAAAGGTTCGCGAAGAAGCGGCGTCAGGCCACCGCACTCCACATCAGCCCGCCGTTACGGACGTCTCGATTCGCTTTGGCGTCTCAACAAAGCTCTCGCGCCACAATTCGAATGAAAGCAAAGTCCAAAGCAGCTTGCGATGATTCGCGATGCCGCGCGCGTGCTCATCCTGCAAGCGAGCGACGTACGCCGGATTGAAAATTCCGCTGCGCCGCAAACGTTCAGGCGACAGCAGATCGTGGGCCAGCGGACGCAGCTCGTTCTTCAACCATTTCGCGAACGGAACGCCGAAGCCTTTCTTGCCACGACGCCAAACAAACGGCGGCACCAAGCCCTTCGCGGCCTTCTTCAGAATGTATTTCGAAGTGTAGCCGTGCAATTTGTACGACGCCGGCAATGATGCCGCGAATTCCGCGACGCGCGGATCAAGATAGGGCGCGCGCACTTCCAAACTCACGGCCATGCTCGCGCGATCGACTTTCGTCAGGATGTCCTCGGCGAGATAGAACTGTGTATCGAGACTCTGCATGCATTCCGTCAGATTAGTCGAATCGCATTCGGCAAACAGTCGGCGCGCGTCGCGATAAATGTCGGGCTCGCTGGCGCGCTTTACGTCTTCCGTGAGTAGCTGCTCAGTGTCATCCGGCGTAAACGAGCCAAACCAGACGTGATGGCGCGCGACTTCGTCGTAATGCGAAGCAGTGATGAAGCGGCGCGCGCGATAATCGAAAGAAAGATTCTTCGTCTTGACCGGCAGCAGGTTCACCATCGGTTCGACGATGCCGCGACGTAGAAATTTAGGGACGCGCAGATACGCGCGCGCCATGTGATGACCGAAGTACATCGGATAGCCCGCGAAAATTTCATCGCCGCCATCGCCGCCCAGCGCGACCGTTACGTGTTTTCTGGTGAAGCGCGACAAAAGATAAGTTGGGACCACCGAAGGATCGCTGATTGGCTCGTCCATCCAGGCGCCGATTTCGCCGACGAGGTTTGCGGCCAGACTCGCGCTGAACCTTTCTTCGTGATGATCGGTGCCGAGAAACTTGGCGACCGCGCGCGCGTATTGCGATTCGTCGAACGAGGCTTCAGCGAATGAGATCGAAAAGGTCTTGACGGTTTCAGTCGAGGCGCGCACCGCGAGCGCCGTTACCAACGACGAGTCGATGCCGCCCGAAAGCAAAACTCCCAGCGGCACGTCCGAAACCAGGCGCATGCGTACGGAATCAGCCAGCAATTCGCGCAGTTGTTCCGCGGCTTCCGACACGCTGGGCACCGGTTGGCGCGTCTTGTAACTCAGCTTCCAATAACGCTCGACTTTCACCTCGCCGTCTTCGAGGGTGAGGGTGTGCGCCGCCGGCAATTTGCTGATGCCTTCGTAGATCGAGAGTGGCGCCGGCACGTAATCGAACGAGAGATACTGACGCAACGCGTTGAGGTTCAGACCGGGCCGGACAGTGGGATGGGCGAGTAAGACTTTCGGCTCGGAAGCAAACAGCAAAGTATTATTGAAGACGCCCCAATAGAGCGGCTTCTCGCCAAAGCGATCACGCGCGATGAACAGACTCCGCTTGCGTTCATCCCAGAGAGCAAACGCAAACATCCCGTTCAAATGATCGACCATGTTGCGGCCATATTCTTCGTAGAGATGCGGAAGAACTTCGGTGTCAGATTCGCTGCGAAATGAATGGCCGCGAGTTTCGAGATCGGCGCGCAGCTCGCGATAGTTGTAGATCTCGCCGTTCAGGATCACGGCGACGCTGTGATCCTCGTTGAAAGCCGGCTGCTCGCCGGTGAGGAGATCGATGATCGCCAACCGGCGCATACCGAGCGCGATTCCATCGTCGAGCAAATAACCTTCCGAATCGGGCCCGCGATGATGCATGCGATCGCACATCGAGCGCAGGAGCTCTTCCGCGCCCTCATGAGGCGGCGTGCGTGGATCGAGATTGGCCCAACCGGCTATTCCGCACATAGGATCTTAACCACAGAGGACACAGAGGAAGACAAGATAATTAGCTCAGACGACAAATCTTTTGATTCCATCCTTCAGATGAAGAGAATGAAAGTTTATCAACAAGCCGATTGGCTTACCCGCGAGTTTCAAGTAAGAAATGATTTGGGCTTGATGAATAGGTGCTAAAGCCTCGCCTTCAACTCCACAACAACGGTGTCTTCGACGAGAAGATCAAGTTTGTACCCCGCTTCCAATTTGATGCCGTCGTAAACAACAGGAACCGGAACTTCGGATGCTACCTTCAATCCTCGTTTGATCAACTCATGCCGCAAGCAGGCAGCATAAGCGCTTTCCAACAGACCAGGACCGAGGGCGGAATGAACTTTCATCGCCGCATCTACAATCGCTCCGCTGATTTCGTTCCTTTCCACGGATTTGCTTACTTATTCTATTTGTATTTCTCTGTGTCCTCTGTGGTGAAACCGATCCTTTCGCGGACCGCATAGATCGGCTTGGCCTGCGATTCGTGATAGGTCCGCACCAGCATCTCTGCCAGCAAACCCATGAAGAAAAATTGCACGCCCAAAACGAGCAGCACCATCGTCAACACCGGCAACGGCGTCTGCACAAAATCAGCGTGGTGCGGCCAGCTTGCGAACTTCATTACCAGAGCCAGCAGAGCACACAAGAATGAAACTGCGAAAGTTGTCAGGCCGGCGAACCCGAACATGTAAAGCGGCTTCGTCTGATACGACGCCATGAATTTGATCGTCATCAGATCGAAGACGACTTTGATCGTGCGCGACAAACCGTATTTCGATTTACCCATGGTGCGCGCATGATGCTCGACGGGAATTTCCGTGACGCGCGCGCCGGACCACGAAGCGTAAATCGGAATAAACCGATGCATCTCGCCGTAAAGCTGCACGTCTTCCAAAGATTCGCGGCGATAGGCCTTCAGCGAACAACCATAGTCGTGCAGCGGCACGCCGCCGATCCAGGAGATCATCCGGTTCGCCATCATCGACGGAATCTTTCGGGTAATCAGTTTGTCCCGACGATTCTTTCGCCAACCGGAAACCACGTCGTAGCCTTCGTCCAATTTGTCGAGCAGTCGCGCGATGTCCGCCGGATCATTTTGCAAATCAGCGTCCATCGGAATCAAAACCTTGCCGCGCGCCGCATGGATGCCCGCAGCCATCGCCGGCGTCTGGCCGTAGTTTCTTCGCAGCGCTACCACTCGCACTCGCGGATCGTTCGCGGCGATCTCGCGGAGAATGTCCAGGCTGCGATCACTCGATCCGTCATCAACGTAAATTATTTCGGCGCTGCGTCCCAATTGAGCCAGCGATTGGTTCAACTTTTCGTGCAACGGCCGTAGGTTTGGCTCTTCATTAAATACGGGCAGGAAGACGGAGATGTCAGGCGCCTCGACCCGCGGCGGTGCTTCGTTATGCAAAGTGAGCTGTGCTTCCTCGTAGAGTTTCATCAATTATCCCGGCGCGCCACGCACACAATCGAAACGCCGAAGGGAAAGTTCATTCGCTGCAACCACCAACCCTCGGCGCCGAGAATTCTTCCCAGCAAACCATTCAACGCGCCAATCGTAATGTTGTTCTCGGACGCGGGGCGAAATCGCGTCAAGCGCATTAAAAACCTCCCGATTAAGATCGGCAGAAAGAAACTTATGTTCGCATAAGTTGCACGCTCGATCGACAAACCCGCCTCAGTCACTTTCTGTTTGAGTTCTCGCAGAGTATAGCGGCGCCGATGATGACTGATGTCGTCCTGAACTCCCCAAAGAAACATAAACGCCGGCACGAATAAAAGCGCGCGACCGCCAGGCCGCAACACGCGGTGCATTTCGCGCAAGCCGGACAAGTCATCGTCGAGATGCTCGACGACATCGAGACCGGTGACGAGATCGAACGAAGCATCTTCGTACGGCAGAGTTTCGGCTGCGCCCTGCTTTACTCTTGCCAAGCCCCGCGCGCGGCAGAACTCCAATGCTTCGCTCGAGACGTCGACGCCTTCGGCCGCGCCGAATTGCGAAAGCATCTGCAGATTCGCCCCCGTCCCACAACCGACGTCGAGGATGCGCGGCTTGCGCTTCGCAATTTCACGACAAATTTTCTCGACGAAGCCTTCGATGATTTTGCGTCGCCCGTAAAACCACCAATGTTTCCCCTCGACCTCGTACATGATCGAGTAGGTGTGCTGCTGCATTTCGCGAGGCAGCGCATCAACAATTTGGTTAGTGGTACTTGCCATCCGGTCTTGCGGCTCTGCCGCTCGGTGTGCGGTAAGGCTGTGCCTTACCGGTCAAGACTCATCTCTTGAATCTGCGAGGCTACGCCTCGCCGAAGGCCCAGCCCCTCTTAAAGAATAGACTAACTATTCGGAAAGGCAGAGCCTTTCCGCACATCAGGCGGCAGAGCCGCATTCTCCGTAAACCACTCGACGAATTTCTTGATGCCTTCTTCGATCCGCGTCTGCGGATTGTAGCCGAGCAGCCGGCGCGCCTTGCTGATATCGGCAAATGTCCGCGGCACGTCGCCCGGCTGTAGCGGTTGTCGATCGATCTCGGCGCGCTTGCCGAGGGCGTTTTCCAAAAGTGAGATCAGCTCGCGCAATTCCACTGTTTGCGATTCACCGAGATTGATGACTTCGTAGTTGCTCTGATCGTAATCGACGGCCGCGCGAACGCCGCTGATGATGTCGTCGATGTAGGTGTAGTCGCGCCGCGTGGCGCCGTCACCGAAAACCGGAATTGGTTTGCCGGCGCTGATTAACTTCGCAAATTTGTGAATCGCCAGGTCAGGGCGTTGGCGAGCACCGTAAACCGTGAAGAAGCGCAGACAGACGATGCGCATGTCGTGCAGGTGCGAATACGTATGGCAAATCAATTCTCCTGCGGCTTTGGTGGCGGCGTAGGGAGAAATCGGTTTGAAGATCGGATCGTCTTCGCTGAAGGGGACTTTTTCGTTCTCGCCGTACACCGATGAAGACGAGCCGAAAACGAACTGTTTGACTCCGTGCGCGCGCGCCAGCTCGAGCAAGTTCACCGTGCCGTTGATGTTTGTCTCGGCATAAAGCCGCGGCTCGATCAATGAAGGTCGGACGCCGGCGCGTGCCGCGAGATGCACGATGCAATCGACCTTTTCTTCGTTGAAGACTTCATGCAGAGAATAGAAGTCGCGAATGTCCGCTGCTACTAATCTAAAGTTCGGATTCGAAATGTGCGCCGCGATGTTTGCATGCTTGATCGCCGGCTCGTAAAAATCGTTGAAGTCGTCGACGACGGTGATTCGGCAGTTGCGTTCGCTTAATAAGCGATCGACGAGATGCGAGCCGATGAATCCCGCGCCGCCGGTGATTAGGATGTTCTTCATTGGGTGTCGTTTTTGGAGTGCGCCGGCAAAGCAGCGCGACGACGGCGCTTTGGATGTGAACCGTCGTGGATCATCCAAAGCGGTGTCGCGCTTCGCTTGCCACCGCACTCCAAGTCATTTCCTCGCATAAATCCACAAATGCCAGCCCCAGCGCGCCGCCAGCATCGATTCAATCGAGCGCGGCAGCAGATTACCAAGCAACGGAATGAAACGCTTGTTCAGAAAATAAGCGCGCAACTCAACTTCGCGAAAATCTTTGAATAGCTTGCGCGCTTCTGTCCGCGAATAGACACGAGCCAAAGGATTCCCCGCGCCGTCGGTGCTTTGGTTTAGCAGTTCAGCGGAAGAGAAGTTACCGTTCGCGTTCCGTAGCGACGCGGCGTGTTCCCGAAGCGATTCAACCGGCTCTCCCGTCAAAAGATTTACGATTTTCATTCCGCTTTCTGTTCTTAACAAGCCGGCGCCGGCGCGCCGCAGCATGCGAATCCCGATTTGATAGTTGTAACTACCGCGATGATAAAGCATGACGACGGCGCGGCCTCCGGGTTTCAGCACCCGATGAATTTCGCGGAGCGCGGCCTCGATGTCCGGCGTGTGATGCAGCACGCCATGCGAATAAACCAAATCGAAAGACTCGTCCGCAAACTCGAGATGCTCGGCATCGGCTACGCGAAACTCGCCTTTCAATCCGGCCGAGGCAAAGTTTTTTCGGGCGAGCTCGATCGCTGCATCAGTCAGATCGACTCCGGTGTAAGTCGCGCCGGCGCGGGCAAACTGCAATCCATCAGTTCCGACGCCGCAGCCGATCTCCAAAACGCGCAGGCCTTTTGATCCGGCAAAATTAGCCGCGTCAGGAATGTGCCACTCTTTTTCAAAGCGATGTTGCTCGACCCGATCGAAGAATTCACGCGTGCCGACCTCGGCGTCGCTGAATTTGGAACCGCACGGATGCGCTTGCCAGAATTCACGGACGCGTTCCTTCAATTCAGAATTCGTATCAGTTGATCCCGTGGTCGCGGCAGACATAGAACGTGGTAAGCTTTCGTCGAGCCAGTATAAACTGAGACGGCCGCTTTTGCAGGATGCGAAGAAAGAGCGCGAGAAGGATGCTCGCGAACCGCAGGCAATGACCTGCGCTCCGTTATGCTCACATTTCAAATTGCTGGTTACTTGACGGAATTCACCGGCGGGCGCGCCGAGATCAAAATCGACCGCCAGGCGTCGTCGGTCGGCGAAGCCTTGAATGAACTTTGGAAGACGCACTCCGGTTTGCGCGATCGCGTGTTGACTGAGCAGGGCGAGGTGCGGCCGCACGTCAACATATTTGTGAACAGCGACGTCGTGCTACGCGATCGGGTTTTGCAGACGGCAATCGATGGCAGCGCCGACATCTGCATCATGCCGGCAGTGAGTGGGGGATAGAAGGCAGCGTGTGAGCAGAGATGTAGCTTCAAGCAAACGGCTTTGGCTATGCCGCCTGATGTGCGGAAGGCCTTTGGCCTTCCGGCCGGGCTGCTACCCCGATTTTGGGCTACGCCCAATCGGTCAGGGCGGAGCCCCGATCTTATTATGACTTGTGACGGAAGCGCAGAGCGCTTCCGCACATCAGGCGGCATAGCCGAATCGCATGAATCAATATCAAGCGCGTTGGAACAACTCTTTACAAGCGACCGTATAGTTCACCGACATGTTCTGTCCAAGTTGCGGATCTGAAGAACGACAAGCGAGTCAATTCTGCCGCGCGTGCGGCACGGATTTGCGCGCGGTGCGCACCAGCCTGGAACGGCCTGATTCAATTACTTCTTCGGCAGCGACGGCTCGCGAAGAGATCGGCCACGCCGTCGCTCAGAAAATTCGTGAGGTCGAGGATGCGCGCGAATTGAAAAAAGTGGCCGAAGACGTCTTGCCGCAAATCGAGAAGTTCCTCGAGTCACCTGAAGAGAAGCGCCTGCGAAGGATGCGGGCCGGTGTCGTCGTGTCATCGATTGGCATCGGCCTGACGATCATGATGGTGCTGCTTGGCTCCATCGCCCGCGAGGCGGATGTGCAAGGTTTTATGGGCGGCGCCGGAGCCGGCATAGTTCTCTTTTTCATCGGTCTCGGTCTCCTACTGAACGCGTTTTTCTTCACGCGTCCCCGGAAGAACCTCACCGATCATACGGCCGATGCCCGAGCACAAAATTCGCTTGACGCAGGTTACACTCCGCCGCAGCTACGATCTCAGACGACTTCAAATCTGGCCGCGCCGGGCGGCTCAGTAACTGAGCACACCACTCTCCATCTGAAATCCGATCGCTAACCATCGGCTGTCTTTAGCAGAAGTCTATTACGCGTTGCGAGTCTACTTGCGCATCGTGCGAGGAGTTTCCGCAGGAGTAACCTGTTCCGTCTCATCCGCCGGCGAACCGAGCGGCACATTGCCGACAACTTCTAATTCAAAGCCTTCGATCGCCGTCACCTTCGGCGGGTGATTCGTCAAAAGCAGGATGCGGCGCAGCCCAAGCTCGTGAAGGATCTGCGCGCCCACGCCGTAGTCTCGATTCAAGCCATAACCCGTCTCGGCGCTGGCTTCGCGTTTCGTGAGGCCGCGTGCCTGCATCAGAGAGTACGTCTTGAGTTGGTGAATCAGGTCGAGGCCGTGCTCGCTCTGACGAAGATAGAGCACGACACCCTGGCCCGCTTCGGAAATCTTTTCCAGCGCGCGACGAAGCTGATAACCGGTGTCGTCGATCGTCGATCCGAACATATCGCACGTCACGTTTTCGCTGTGCACACGCACCATGACCGGATCGTTCGTGCGGACGTCGCCCATCACCATCGCCAGGTGCACGTCGCCATTAACCGTGTTCTCGAACGCGATGGCGCGGAACTTTCCATAGACGGTTGGCAGATCGGTTTCGACCGCGCGGCGAACCAGGACTTCTTTCGTAATTCGATAACGAACGAGGTCCGCAACGCTAACGATCTTCAATCCGTGGATGCTGGCGAATTCGCGCAGTTGCGGCAGGCGCGCCATCGTGCCGTCTTCATTCATGATTTCGCAAATCACGCCGGCGGGATAAAGCCCGGCGATACGAACGATGTCCACCGC
>Ga0075436_100000043_pt1 | contig 77110 bp, 47 predicted proteins | sample RhiMethybrSRZTD5_FD_75303 | JGI IMG/M metagenome (GOLD analysis project Ga0075436, IMG submission 75303) | Populus rhizosphere microbial communities from Tennessee, USA - Rhizosphere MetaG P. TD hybrid SRZTD5 | ecosystem: Host-associated > Plants > Roots > Rhizosphere > Soil | place: USA...
CCTCTTCCGGGAGGATTATTCGCTCTTGCGGTCCGAATAGCCCCGCGCCGGCGCGCCGCCGCCCATGCGGCGATCGCCCGCGCCCATGCGGCGCTCGGCCTGCTGGCTCGCGTTCTCGGCTGCCTGCTGCAGCTTGGGTGCGTTCGCCTGCGCTTCGCCGTACCACTTGCGCAACAGGTTGGCGGCGAGTTCTCGTCCGCCCAGGCCGAACGAAAGCCCGAGGGCGATCACGGCCAGCGCTACGGCGCCCATGAAGAGCGTGTTGACCAGCTCACGCGCGATGCCGATCTGGTTCACCGCAACGATGATGGCAAACATCCATACGGCCGCACGCGCGATGTTCGCGATCACGTCGGGATGGCCAAAGCCCGCGCTCGCGGTCGCGCCGCGCACCAGGCCCGCGGCCGCGTTGGCGAGCAGACCGCCGACGACCAGCACGACCACGGCGACCACGAGGTTCGGCAGCCAGAGCAGAAGCTGGCGCAGCACGTCCGACACCGCCGGTAGCCCGAGGGCATCGAACGCGACGACCAGCACGATCAGCCGCATGAACCAGTTCGCGACCTGAGCGAGGAAGCCGGCGCAGTCGTTCTTCACGCCGATGTTACGCACGAAGGTGCCGAATCCCGAGCGCTCGGCGAGGTCGTTGAAGTGCACTGCGCGCAGCAGGCGCGCCGCGAGCCGCGCGATGAGCCCGGCCACGAACCAGCCGATGACCAGGATCACGGCGAAGGCGATGACCTTGGGGATCGCCGCGAAGAACATGGCCAGGCCGCCGGCAAGAGCGGTCAACATGGCCTCGGACCAGTCTCTTACTGCTGGAAACATAGCGAGCTCCTCGATCGAAAGGGTGCGACCCTCGCCCTTCAGCAATGGTCGTTCCGTGCCCCTGCCGGCACGGCCGTTGCAGTACAAACGCTCCATGCACGGACTTCCGCGGCGCATGAGGCAGCCGGCCTGGGGAAAGCTCGGCTTGATGGCGCTGAGCATTGCCGTGCTTGCCGCGGCCTGGCGCTTTACACCGCTCGCGGAGTTCGCTCGGCCGTCGCATATCAAGGCCTTTGCAGAGGTCGTGCGAAGCACGCCTTGGGCGCCGTTTGTCGTCGTCGCCGCTTATATCCCGGCCGCCTTCGTGATGTTCCCGCGGCCGCTGCTTACGCTGTTTGCAATCGTGGCGTTGGGCCTGGAGGTCGGGTTCCTATGCGTGCTCGCCGGTGTAATGCTTGCCGCGCTCGCCACCTATTTCGTGGGCCGCCTTTTGCCGGACGGTATCGTACGGCGGCTCGCCGGCAGCGGATTCGAGCGCTTTACCGGCCTGCTGCGCGAGCACGGGATCGTGGCGATTTTCGCGGCGAACATGCTCCCCACGCCGCCCTTCGGCGTGCAGGGCATCGTCGCGGGCGCGATCCGCATCCCGGTGCTGCACTACGCCATCGGCACGCTCCTCAGCATGCTGCCGGGGCTCGCGGCCGCCTTGATCTTCGGACACCAGATCATCATCGGCTTGGAAGATCCGGCGAAGATGAGCTGGGCGGTCATCGGCTCGACCGGCGTCGCGATGCTGATCATTGCCTTCCTCGCCACACGCTGGGCGAGGCGCCAGGCGAAAAAGACGGGCGACTAGCCTCGAGTTCTACTCCGGCGGCGGCTGGCGCTTCAGCACCGGGGCGCGGCGCTCGACCGATGCGAGCTCGGGGAAGTCGACCTGACAGCGGATGCCGCCGGGGATGGCATGCTCGCGATTGGGCAGCTCGAGGCGCACGCCGAAGGTGCCACTCGCGGCGTCGAAGACCTTGTCGATCACCCTGACGCGCGCCGGGTAGTGGCCACCGAGGCGCTCGGGCACGATGTCGCCCGCCATGCCGATTTTGAGCTTGCGGTAGTAGTCGAGCGGCAAAACCACCTCGACACGCAGCGGATCGATCTGCGCAATCTTGAGAATCGGCTTGGTCTCCGTGCCGTACTGGGTGAGGTCGCCGGGGTTGAGCATTCGGTCCATCACCACGCCGTCGAACGGGCTTTTTATCGTGCGCAGGTTGAGCAGATCGACCTGGTGCTGAAAGTCGAGGCGCGCGAGCTGCTGGTTTTCCTGCGCATCGATGAGGTCGGCCTGCGCCACGCGCATCTCGGCCTGCGCATCGTCGTGCGCCTGCGCAGCGACGAACTGCTGCTTGCGCAGCTCGCTCGCCCGGCCTGCCTTCGTCGAGGAGTATTCGACGCGCTCGTTCGCCGCGCGCACGCGGCCGCCCATCTCGGATCGATATTTCGCGGTGGCGACCGCCGAGCGCTCCGCGCTCGACTCGAGCTCGACGAGGACCTGCCCCGCCCTCACCGTATCGCCGCGCTGAACGTAGACCTTGGCGATCAGTCCTTCGGCACGGCTGCGGACATCGATCACCTGGTTCGGCTGGATCAGGCATTCGAACGACGCCGCATCCGCGGCAGAAGCCACGAGCATCACCGCGCCCGCGAAAAGCATACGCAATCGCATTACTCCCCTCTTCCCGAAAACGCCAACACTTGCTCGAGCCGCTGATCGAGCTTGAGGTTTTGCACCCGCACTGCGGCGGCGCGCCGCTCGGCCGCGCCCTGCGCGGCAGCGCGCAGCAGCTCTTGCACTGCACGTGTGGCGAGCCCGTCATTTTGCCGGAAGCCGGCGGCCCAGCGCGCCGCGCGCGGCACATGGACTCCAAATACCTCGTCCTCGAGCGACACGATGGCCTCGCAGCTCCCAGGGTCGCCCTGCCGCGCGCAGCGGCCGAAGAGCTGGCGGTCGATCCGGCGGGAGTCGTGGTATTCGGTGAGGATGACGTGCAGGCCGCCCGCTGCCGCGACGCCGGTCCCCAGTCGGATGTCGGTACCCCGTCCCGCCATGTTGGTGGCGACCGTGACGCGGCCGGCCTGCCCGGCGAGAGCGACAACGTCCGCCTCGGCCTTGTCCTGCTTGGCGTTGAGCAGCGCGTGCTCGATGCCGCGCTCTGTGAGCACGCGGCTGAGCTCCTCGGAAGCCTTGACGGAGCGCGTGCCGATCAAGACGGGGCGACGGGCGATGCAGGCGAGCCGCTCGACCGCCTCGGCCACCCTCACCCATTTCTCGGCCAGCGTGGCGCAGAAGCGCGTGCCCAAGTGCGAGCGCTGCGAAGGCCGGTGCAGCGGCACCCGTACCACCGCCAGGCGGTAGACCGAGGCGATCTCGTGCGCCACCTCGCGCGCCGTCCCGGTCATACCGGAAAGGCGCATGTAGCGCCGGAAGAGGCGCTGGTAGGTGAGCCGCGCAAGCGTCTCGCGTCCCTCGGTGGCGGAGCAGCCTTCCTTCGTCTCGATCATCTGATGCAGGCCGTGCTCCCAGGAGCGGTCGGGCATGACGCGGCCGGTCGACTCGTCGACGATCTGCACCTTGCCCTCGCTAACGACGTACTGCTGGTCGCGTCGGAAGAGCATAAGCGCGCTCAGGGCCTGCGTGACCAGCTCCTCGCGCGCACGGGCCGAGCTCCACGCCCCCTCCTCGGGCTCGGCGGCGGCAAGCTTGGCGCGGCCCGCCGCGGTGAGCCGGATGCTGCGCTCGGCAAGGTCGATCGTGTAGTCCTCGCGCGCCGCCAGAGCGCGCGCGAAGGCCAGCGCGCGGCTGCAGTCCTGCTCGGCGCTTGCGGAGCGGCGCGTCGCCGAAAGGATGAGCGGCGTGCGCGCCTCGTCGATGAATACGCTGTCGGCCTCGTCCACGATCGCGAAATACAGGCCGCGCAAAACCAGATCGGCCTCGCGCGCCGCGTCGCCGCGCAATCGCTCGAGCGCGAGATGCAGCCGGCTCGAGCGCCGCGCGAGCGCGACGCGGTCGCGCAGATAGTCGAAGGCGAGCTCCTTGTTCGTGCAGTAGGCAATGGCGCAGGCATACGCATCGCGCCGCTCGGCCCGGGGCAGCCCCTGCACCACGACGCCGACGTCGAGGCCGAGGAACCGGTAGAGCGGGCTCATCTCCTGCGCGTCGCGCGCGGCAAGATAGTCGTTCACCGTGACCACGTGCACCGGATAGCCGGCGAGGGCCACGGCAGAGGAGGCAAGCGTTGCGGCGAAGGTCTTGCCTTCACCGGTCTCCATCTCGACCAGCCGCCCCTGCAGGAGCGCCCAGCCGGCGAGAAGCTGGGAATCGTAGTGCCGCTTGCCGAGGGTGCGCGCCCCGGCCTCGCGCACGAGCGCGAAGCACTTGCCGGCGAGCGCGGCCGTGAAGCCGTGGCGGCGAAAGCGCGCGCGCAGCGACGCTGCGAGTGTGCGCAGCTCCGCATCGCCGAGGGCCCGCAGGCGCGGCGCGTGCGCCTCGACGAGCGGCAGGATCGCGTGCAGCGCGCGCGCCGGGTCGCGGACGCGCTCGGCCAGGGGCCGCACGCCGCGCTGGAAGAGAAACTCGGCCGCGCGGTCGTGCCAGGCCGGCTCGGCCTCCGAGCGCTCGGCGTAGGGCCGCGCCGGGGCGAGCTCGGCAGCGTCGACGAGCGCGGCGGCCCTAGACACCGAAGTGCGAGAGGAAGAGGCGGCGCACGTCGCGGTACCAGCGCGCCGCGAGCGGCTCGCTGCGGTGCTCGAAGCGCACGTAGGCGCGCTCACCGAACACGCCGGCGCGCGGCGCGCCCGACAGCGCGACGTCGAACTGGAACATCCGCTCGAGCGCCTTCGGGCCTTTGCTGTCGCGCGGGTCGGTGGCGATCTGGCCGCCGCCCTCGACGGCGAGCGCGCGGCTCGGCAGATACGACTCGCCCGCCGGCACCTGGCGCACGATGCGGCCTTCGGCGATCGCGTCCGGCCGGCCGGCGAGACGCACGCGCACGCGGTCGGTACCAATGCGCACCGCGTCGATCGCGTCCTGGGGCACCACCACGCGCAGCAGGGGCGTCTCCTCGCGGCCGATCACATAGCCGATCAGCTCGCCCTTGTGGAAATAGCGTCCCGGCAGGTCGCCGGGCTGTGGCGCGACGAACGTGCCCTCGGCGTGCGCACGCACAACGGCGTCGCCGAAACGCTCCTCGGCGTGCGCGAGCTCGGCGCGCGCGCCCTCGAGCTTCTCGCGCACGATCTGCGCCTTGGCGCGGTCGGCGACGAACTCCGAGGCGTAGCTCGCCTCGAGCTCCTCGACGCGCGCCTCGCTCAGGCGCAGCTGCGCATGCAGCGCCGGCTCGTAGGTCAGCACCAGCGGCGCGCCGGCGGCGACCTGCGTGCCGGGCTGGACGAGCAAGCGCTCGACGAAGCCGCCGGTGGCGGCCCGCACCATGGCCTGCTCGGAGAGCCAGACCACGCCTTCGGCGTCCGAGTGGTAAGGCAGCGGCACCGCGGCGAGAAAGAAGGCGAGCGCGGCCGCCGAGCCGAAAGTGACCGCGAGCGCGCGCCGGCGCCGCTTGCGCAGTCCGGGTGCCGCAATCACATGGCGCAAGCCGCGCACGAGCGGAACGAGCGCCATTGCGGCCAGCGCCCACAGCGCGAGCAGGACGCCGATGAGGAAAAAGCGTCCGGCGATGAAGAGCGCGATCACCAGCGTGACGAACACCCGGTAGGCCGACGCGGCAAGGCCGTAGAAGAGGAACCAGGCTTTTTCCGAGCGCGTCGCCTCCGGCGGTTCGGCCTCCGCCGCGCCGAGCGCATAGCGCTCGAACAGATAGCCCCAGTAGCGCGCGGCGCGCGCCGCGAGATTCGGCATCTCGATCAGGTCGCACAGGATGTAATAGGCGTCGTAGCGCAGCAGCGGATTGCCGTTGAAGACGAGCGTCGAGACGCCGGCGATCAGCATCACGTTGAACAGGGCCGCCTTGGCGATCCCCGGCTCGATCAGGAGCCAGACGTAGAAGGCGATGGCGGCGATGAAAAGCTCTACCGCCATGCCGGCAGCGCCGACCATGGCGCGCCGGTGCTTCGAGCGGAACGCCGTGGCGGCGGAAGCCTCGACGTACGGCACCGGCATCAGGACGAGCAGGATCAGCCCCATGTCGTGCACCTCGCCGCCCCCGGCCTTGGTGGCGCTGGCGTGGCCAAGCTCGTGCAGCGCCTTGATGAGCGGAAAGAGAAGATAGAGGACGAGCAGGTTGTCGACCGCGAGCACGCGGTCGGAGAAGTTGTGCGTGAGCTCGGGCCAGTGCGGCGGCAGAAGGAAGAGCGCGGGCGTAACGACCGCGAGCCAAAGCAGCGCCCCCCACCGGCTCCAGATGCACTCGATCAAGGGCCGCGCGCGCTCGAGGAGCCTATCGGGATCCCACAGCGGCAGGCGCAGCGCCATCGGGTTGCCGTAGGCCCGCGTGCGGCGCGACTTGACCTCGCGCTCACCGCGCGTGAAGAGCTCGGCAATATCGGGGGTGACGTCCGTCTGCAGCAGGTCGGCGGCGTGCAGCTGGCCGAGGAGCTGGATCAGCTCGTCCTGCGTCGGCGCGCGCTCGCCCAGGCTGCGGTTAGCGCGCTCCCAGATTTCAGCGACCGTGCGCTCGCCGTCCATCGCCGCGATGACGCTCTGCGCGCTCGCCGGGAACCGGTGTACCCGCCCGGAGGCGGCGTCCTGCAGCAGGTACCACACTTCTTTGCGGTAGCGATGCCGGTGCAGCCGCGCGTGCGGGCGCAGCCGCGGCCTGAGGGCGGCGACGCGATACCAGGAATTCGACAGCAGCGGCGCCGTCACGGCAGCCACTTCCACGCGGCGAGGCGCAGCCAGTCGAGCAGCGGATGCGTCCAGATCCACACGAGCTTGCGCGGGCCGGCGGCGATCTTGCCAACGCCTTCCATCCCCGGGCGCAGGCGCGCCGAGGCATCGGCGAGCTGCGCCTCGACGCGGAAATAGTTGCGACCATCCTCCGAGGTCGAGAGCGGCGTGATCTGCTTCACCGTGAAGCGCAGTCGCTCCCCCGGCATGCCGGAGAGCGCCAGCTCGCCACTCTGGCCGAGGTGCACCTGGCCGATGTCGCGCTCGTCGACCTGCAGGATCACTCGGTAGGCGTCGAGCGGCGCCACCTGAAAGAGCACCTTGCCCTGCTCGACCGGCGTGCCGAGGAGCTGGCTCAGGTCGCCGGACACGATCATGCCGTCGAAGGGGGCGACGATGGCGGCGCGCGCGAGCTTGTCCTCGACGAGCGAGAGCTGCGCTTCGGCTTGTGCGATTTGCGCGGCGACCATCGCCATCGAGGCGCGATCGAGCGCCGCCAGCGCCTGGCGGTGCTTGCCGAGGAGCTGGTCGCGCTCGGACTCGAGGCGCGCGCGCTCCAGGCGCAGGTCGCGCTCGTCGAGCTGCGCGATCAGCTGGCCCTTGGCCACCCGGTCGCCGGCGCGCAGCGGGCTAGCGGCGATGTAGCCCTCGAAAGGCGCGACCGCGGCGCGCTGCACCTCTCCTTCGATGACCGTTTTCGCCGAGACGCGGTACTCGCTGGAAACCACGCTGAGAAGAACCACCGCGATGGCCGCCAGCGCCGCAAGCAGCTTGGCGCCGGGATGACGCGGTCCGAAGAGCGCGCGCGCCCCGCCGGCCGCCGCCTCGCGCAGCCGCTGCCAGGCGCTGCGCTCGTTTTCGCGCTTGAGGCCGAGAATCGGTCCGAGGAGCAGGCCGACGGTCGTGCACACCTCAAGCGCCAGCGCGTCGAAAGCCTCGCCGGCGACGCGCTCGAGCGTCAGCACGCCGATCGAGTGTCCGTCCTGTACGAGCGGTACCGAGCACACCGCCGCATCTTTGAGCTCGCGCGCGAGCTCGGCATGCGCCATCGCCGCAGCCGCGTCGTCTCCCGGCGCCGGATGGACGATCGCCGCATCGAGGTCGAGCACCTCGTCCATCGCCTCGCCAATCAGGCGCACGAGGTTGGTCTTGCGGTCGAACGAGGCGTTGTGCGAGATGGCCTGCACTTCGATCGATCCCGACTTTTCCATGCCGATCGCGACGCGATCGCAGTTCATGCGCGCGGCGAGCTCGTTCGCCACCGCGAGCGCGGAAGCGGCAAAGCGCCGCTCCTGAACCGCCGTGGCAACGAGGTCGGCGGCGAGCGCGAGGCGCGCGAGGCGCGCATCGCGCTCGCGCAGGTCCTGCTGGCGGAACTGGTCGACCAGCCACGCGCTGCCCCAATGCACGAGGCGCAGCGCCTGCTGCAGGGCAGCCTCGGGACCGGAGAGGTCGAGCGCGACCGCCCCGCGCAGCGTCCCCGAGACTTCGATCGGGTAGCCGACGAACGCGCCCGGCTCGCGCACCGGCGCGCTGGCATCGCGCGCGAGGACCACGCCGCGCCGGTCGTTCAACGCCTTCTCGGCGGCCGGGGCGAGGTACTGCATGTTGCGGCCCGCGTCGGGCCAGACCGCCGCGGCACGAAAAGCGCCGTCGCTCTCCGGGCCGAGCAGGAGCAGCGCGCCGTTGGCGCGTCCGATCTGCGTGCAGAGGATGGTGAGCCAGCTCGCGCAGAACTCGCCCGCGTCACGCGCCGACGAGAAGCGCGCCCACGCGGCGGCTTCCGCGCGCGCGCGGTCGTCGGTCGCTAAAGAGTAAATCGGCGCGGGACCAGCCACGGCGCTCCCTCAGCCTGCGCGGCGCTGCAGCGCGAGCCGGTTCAGTCGGCGGCGGCGCGCTTGGCGGGCTTGCCGCCCGGCGCCTTCGGCGTCGCTGTCGCCTTGCCGCCCTCGACGACCACCAGCCGCTCGCGCAGGCCGACGAAATTGCGCATCGACTGCAGGTGCGTATAGAGCAGCTCGAGCTCATCGGTCTTCGCCAGCTCGGCGAGCTTGTCGCCCGCCAGCGCCTTCAGCTTGGCGCGGTTCACCGCCCAGAAGCCGCGCAGCGAGAGCCGCTCGCCCGCCGCCGTGTCGATCTGCGCCTGCATCGGCTCGAGGAGCTCCAGCTCCTTCACCTTGCGGCAGAACTGGCGCGTGCGGTTGAACTGCGCCTGATACTCCTGCAGGAACTTGAGCACGTTCTCGACATAAGGCGTGGCCTTGTTGTCGTCGCCGATCAGCCGCTGGCCGCGCTTGTCGCGGTTGAAGCCCGGAAACGCCTCGTCCACGCAAAGCACGAACGTCTTGCCGTCGTCGAGCGTCGAGAAGATGAACGGATAGCGGCGCACGAACGCCGGGACGTATTTCGCCGCCCAGCCGTTCTGCGGCGTGAGGTAGAGGTTCTCGTTGCCGCGCACGCCGAGAATGACGGCCGGCATCACCGCGTCCTCGGCGCCGGCGAAGACGATCGCATACTCGGCGGCGGCATGCGGAAACTCGACCGCCATGAGCGGCACCGAGTTAATGCTGCGCGTGAAGGCGTAGTCGGTGCCGACCTCGACGCAGGCATCGCGGTGGCGGGCGGCCGACACCGGGACGGCCGTCTCGTAGATCAGAAGCTGTGTTGCCATGGTTCCCCCCTTGAATGCCGACTATACCTTGACAGAGGACCCCACGCGGCTCGCGGCGTCGACCTGCACGCGGATGCCGATGTTTGGGTTGCGCTGCGCTTCCGTTCGTGCCAGGTGATTGACGAAGTCGCCTAGCCACGCGGGTTGCGATATCGCCGCGTCACCGCTCTTCTTCGCTTTGGCGGCCGGCGTGTCGAGCACCGGCGAGCTGAAGTCGATCGAGCGGTCGCCCGGACCGACGAGCGGCGTCGCTTCGAAGTAACCGAGGTCCGCAGGCGCGCTCGACTGTCCGCTGGACACCGCCGTCTGCAATTCGCCATCCGGCAGCTCGCGCACCCCCGCGCTGAGCGTGGGCGACATGAGGTCGTTCCCGCCATCGTGGTCGAAGCCAAGCGCGTGGCCGAGCTCGTGCATCACAACCGTGACCAGGTCCATCCGACCCGCGGCCGGTGCCTCGAGACTCGTCGACCAGCCCCATCCCGCGGCGCTGGTGTCGATGAGGATCGAAGTACCCTGCGTCGCGCCGAGCGCGAGGCCGCCGAGGTCTGCAGCCTGCACTGTCACCAGACCATCGCGCCCAAGCGCCGTAGCGTCCAAGCCTGCCTGTGCCCAGCGTTGCTCGGCCTCGCCGAGCGCGGCATCGAGTTGCGCCGTGCTCGGCGCCCCCTCCGCGCTGACCGGAGCGGCGGGCGCCGCATCGGCCGTGAGCATGACCGCATAGCCGGCATCGTCGGTGCGGAAGCGCACGCTGTCGAAAGACGTCGTGCCGCTGATCGCCAGAGTCCCGTAGCCGCCGAAGGTCGTGACCGTCTCGTTGTAGAGATTGCTTGTGACGACCGCGCCGTTCAGCGACACGTTGACCAGGCCGCCCCGCACGTTGACGCCGAGCGTGTAGTCCGTGCCGCTCGACAGCTTCACCGCGTACGTCTTGTCGATGACCGTGCCCTTGTCGGTGACGTGCCCGATAACGATCTGATTCGAGGCGACGTTGAGCGTGACGAACTTGTAGTACGCCGAGCCCTGGTAGTCGAACACGATGCCGCCCTGCCCCGTGGTGTTCACCTTCGCGGAGAGGTCGATCATCGAGCCCGGCGTAACGCCGTAGCGGACGAGGTTGACCGCCGGGCCGTTCGTCGCCGAGCCGACGAAGCGTCCGTCGCTGGTCGTCGTCCAGCTTCCGGTGCCGGCATTGAAGAGCGCGCTCGCCAGAACGGTGCTGAAGTCCACCGTTTTGTCGAGCGTGATCAGTTTCGGCGGCGACTGCACCACCACGTCGTCGATCTGCGCCGCAGCGCCGCCGGTCGCGCCGATGCCGAGCAGGCCTTCGTTCAAGCCGTGCTTCGAGCCGAAGGAATCAATGCGCGCCGCGAAGGTGAAGCTCACCTTGGTCGCGCCCTGCGTGAGCGTCACCGCAGTGCCGTTGACCTGCAGCAGCACCACGTAGTCGGTGCCCGGCTTAACTTGCGCGGTGCTCCAGGCGTCGATCACCCAGCCGGACGCCGTGCGGTGGCCGATCTCGATCTTGTTGGTCGAAACGTCGATGCCGGCGAACTTGAAGTCGCTGTTGCTCTGCCAGTCGAAAATCAGGAACGCGTTGGCCTTGGCGCCGTTCAGGGGTTTGAGCGCGTTGATCGTCGCCTGCATCTCGTAGCCGACGGGGATGACCGTGTCGGACTCGTTGAAGAGGCTCACCGCATCGCCGCCCGGAGTCGACGGCGCCGCCTGGTACGCGTTGTTCGCCACCGAGAACGTGCCGACCTGCGGCGAGAAGCCCGAGGCCGTGCCGCCGTTGAAGTTCGCCGAGCGCAAGACGTCGCGCTGCGCGGTGCCGTTGCCGGCCTGCGGATCGGACGGACCGCCGTGCTGGTCGGCCCAAGCCGCGTCGTGCTGCAGCACGAGGCCGAGCTCGCCCTTCGGCTCGCCATTGCGCGCCGGGTCGCTGTTGGTGTCGGCGGCGCGCGTCGGGTCTGCGCCGTCGGACTTCGACAGCGCATACAGGAAGTCCATCAGCTGCGGCTGCAGCGAGCGGCTGATGGTCGCCAGGCCGTACGGCGAGAACGGCACGAGATAGCTGTTGTACTCGCCGTCCCAGTCGATGAGCCGGTCGCCGCCTGTGTTCGCGATGAGCACGTCGCGGCCCGCACCGCCGAAGGCGCGGTCCTCGTAGCTCGCGCTGGTGTCGGTCGTGTTGTTCGCGCCGCCCGCGGTGGTGAGGTCGTCGTCGGCGGTGATGAGGTCGTTGCCAAAGCCACCGTACATGTCGTCACGGCCGGTGCCGCCGACGATCCAGTCGTTGCCCAGATCGCCGAAGATCTTGTCGTCGCCGTCAGTGGTCTTCGCCGGGTCCAGCGCGGAGATCGGGCCTTCGCTCGCGTTGAAATTGAGGAAGAACTGGCCCCCGGTGGTGGGAAGCACGATCTTCTGCAGCGGGTTGTATTCGTCGTACAGCGCGAACTCGCCGGCACGCGTGAAGTTCGTGTGCTGCCCGTTCGTGTCAGTCGGGTTGAACGCGAGCACATTCCCCGGGTTAAAGGGATGTGCAAAGTCGGTCTCGATGATGTTGGCGGGCTGCCCGTTCGCATCGAGCGTCCATGCATACGACACCGGCAGCGCTTCCGCGCCGCTGATCGCGTCATCACCGGAGCCGCCGTGCAGGAAGTCGTTACCCAGGCCGCCGAAGATGATGTCGTCATTTTTCTGCTGCGTGGTGCCGACGCCGCCGCCGTTCGCGAGCGCGAACTCGTCGCCCGAGCCATTCCAGTTCGGATCGCTGCTGAACGGTGTGATGTCCATCGCCTTCACGAGCTGCCCGGCGACGTTGATGGTGGCCTGCTGCATGTTGCCGCCAGTCGCGATCGTGCTCGGCTGCACCGCCACCGTGACGCCGTTAAGCGGCTCGGTCTTGCCGTTGCGGCTGGTGAAGATCTGGCCGTCGTCGCCGAGGATGCCGTCATCGCCCGTGCCGCCCGAGATCCAGTCGTTGCCGTAGCCGGCGACGATGTTGTCGTCCTGGCCATCGCCGTAGATGACATCCGCGCCCTTGCCGGTGTAGATGAAGTCGTCGCCCGCCTCACCGTGAATCTCATCGGCCGCGCCGATGTCCGTCGCCGCGCCCGCCGCGTTGTAGCTCGGCCCGCCCGGCGTGTAATCGAGCTGCGTCACCGCGCGCGCGATGATCTTCAGGCCGCCGGTGTTGTAGTCGTCGTAATTGAAACTGAGGAAGCCGGCGCTGTAGGCGATGCCGCTCGCCGCTGCACCGACCGTGTTGTTGACGCCGACCAGGCGATAAATGTTGCCGTTGTCGCCGACGATGGTGTCGGAGTCGCGCGCATGGCCGTTCGCGCTCGTGTCGCCCAGGTCGTTGCGCCCGGCCGCCGTGCCCGAGCCGCCGAAGATCATGTCCGCATCGTCGGGCCGCTGGTTCGAATTCGTCAGGCTGAAGAGATTCGAGCTGCCGCCGATGATGTCGTCCTGGCCGAGGTTGCCGAAGATCACGTCCTTGCCGCCGCCGCCTTCGATGTAGTCATCACCGTCGGAGTTCGGACCGGCATAGTTGTCGACCGACGGCGTAAGCACGAGCGCGTTGTTTGCGTCTCGCGAGGCGCCCACGATGACCGTGAGGTCGATCGAGCCGTCGCCCTGGATCGTGTCATTACCGAGCTCGCCGAAGATCTGGTCGTTGCCCGAGCCGCCGGCGATGTAGTCGTTGCCGAAATTCGATCCGTTGGCGTTCTGCGTCGCGAGGTCGTGGTCGAGCAGCGTGATGTTGAACCGCTCCCACACCGGTGTGCCGGTCGGATCGAGCTGCGAACCCGCCGTTACCTGCACCGCGTCGCCCGCGGCGCTGTTGTAGATGGCTGATCCCGAGAGCGTGCGGAAGCGCGCGTTCAGGTTGCCGTCGCCGATGGTGCTGTCGAGCGCGACGTTGTCGCCGAAGATCAGGTCCTTGTCCGCGCCACCGTCGATGCGGTCGCCGGAAGCGCCGCCGATAAGGATGTCCTGGCCGTCGTTGCCGCGCAGCGTGTCGGCTCCGCCAACGCCGTCCTGCTCGGAAGCGATGCGCACCATGACGCCACCCGTATAGGTGACGCGGCCATGGTCGCCGATGATGACGTCGTTGCCATCGTTGCCCTGGATGTCGTCGCCGGCCGCGCCCCCAAAGATCAAGTCATCGCCTTCGTTGCCCTGGATCACGTCGGCGCCGCCGCCGTCGTCCGGGTTATTCGTGTACACGAGGTCGACCGTGCTGCGATCATGGTCGAGCGAGACGTAATCGATTACGCCGTGGTCGCCGAGGATGATGTCGTTCCCGGCGTCGCCGTAGATGAAGTCGCCCTGCGCGCCGCCGAGGATGCGATCCACGCCGTCGTTGCCGTGGATCGTGTCGACGCCGCCGGCCGTCGGCCGCGCAGTGCTGATCTTCTCGACATTGCCGGTCGTCAGGATGCGCAGCGTCCCCGCCGACTGGTCGATTACCCCGTAGTCGCCGAAGATGATGTCGTCGCCGCCGTTGCCGAAGATCGTGTCGTTCCCGGGATTCAAACCGTCATGGTTCGGGGTCGTGACGAGCTTCAAGTTGTTCTTGTCCAAGCTGACCAGCGGATCCGGGTCGGCCACCGTCGCGTCGAGATACGGAATCGACAGCACTCGGTAATTGGCGCGGATCGCGTCTAGCTGCGCGCGCAACGCGGACGAAATGATCCCGTCCGCGGGCAGCAGGCGCGGGTCCACATAGGCTTCGTCGACATTGATGCCGTTGTCGCCGTAGATGTGGTCATCGCCTCCTTGGCCGTAGATCGTGTCGTTGCCCGAGCCGCCCGCGATCTGATCGCCGGCCTGGCTACCCCAGATCGTATCGTCGCCCGCGCCGCCGTAGATCGTCACGCCGTTCACGTCGTTGCGTGCGTCGATGACATCGTTGCCCGAGAAGTCGAACGAGATGCCGTGGATCGACGGCACGCCCGAGGTGCCGGCGTAATCGAGGCCATTTTGCGACGTGTCGCCATAGACAACGAGCGGCGAAGTTGCGCCACCGCCGCCGTTGACGATGATGTGATCGCCCGCCGTCGCCGAGGTGTTGCCGCCGCCTTCGATGATCGTCAGCGCGCCGGCCGTGCCGTCGGGCGCCGCCATCGTCGCATTGACGGTGAAGGTATCGTCGCCTTGGCCGAGCAGCACCTTCGCCACTTCCACGTCCTTAAACGTGATGCCGTGGCGGAAGGTCACTGGGTTCGGATTGGCGTCAGTGCCCGTATTGAGGGTCAGGTCGCCCGCAAGGCCGAGTCCCCAGACGTTGGTAGTCGGCACGATCGTGTTGGTGATCGGATCGAGGTCCGTCGTCGCGTCCATCTGCCCGACGTCGTTATGCCCACTGCCGTCGTTGCGGATGTTGAGGCGGTCGATCGCAGTGTGCTCATCGATTTGCGTCGGCGGCGGCGGCAGCGGCACGTCGGTCTCACGCGGCAACGTCACCGCGCGCGCGAGCGTGTGGCTTGTCGAGCCGAGATTGCCGTTGATGTAAAGCGGCCCCGCCATCGTGTCGAGGGTGTGCTCGCCCATCGGGAAGAACATGAGCGGCTGCGCATTCGGATCGGGCACGAACAACGGGTTCGGTGCCACGGTGACCGTCTGCGCAACCCACCAGTTCGCCGTGGTAAACGTCAAAGACAACGGCGACGTGGTCGTCATCTTCGTCACAAGTTGCGGATCGGGCAGCATGGTGACCGTGACGTTGGCGGTCGGCGCCTTGGTCAGCCGCACCGTGTACGTGTCCGTCGTGGCTTCGTTGGCGGCAGTGCTCGGGTCGTCGCGCACGACGAGCGTCGAGCCGTTGCTTTGGTCGATGAAGAGCCCGGCGCTGTCGCCGTCGACGACGTCGAAGCCGATGGCGTCGCTGGCGTAACCGTGGTCGGCCGTCGCGGTGATGACCGAATGCAGGCGGTTTTGGACGCCGTTGCCGTTCTGTGCGCTCACCGTGACCGTCACTTCGTTGTGCCAGTTGGTGCTGTCGAAGGTGAGCGTGCGGGCGCTCGCGTTCCAGCGCGAGCCGGCGGACGAAGCGTCGAGAACCAGACGCGTATCCGGCGTGCTGAGCGTGACGGTGACGGTCTGACCCACCGCCACCGGCGCGCCGAGCTTAACGGTGTACGTGTCGCTGATGCCGCTGCCCGATACCGTCGGGTCGGCTTCGAGGATCACGTTGCCCGTGCCGGTGCCCTTGACGATGACTTCCTGCTTGTCGTTGTCGAGCACGGTGACGAGCACGTTCTTGATCGCCACGTGGTTGTAATTCGGATCCGCGCTCTGCGAGCTATGGCTGATCGCGTACACACGCTCGCCCTCGGCGAGCGGGTCGTCCACCGCCTTCACGTAGACGGTCTGCAGCGCGGTGCTGTTGAGCGTCAGCGTGAGGTAGCGGCTCCAGTGCACGTTGTCGGACGACACGAGCGTCGAGTCGCCGTTCTGAAGCTCTTCCTCCTGCGTCGTGCGGCCAGCGGAAACGTTGACGTACACGTTCGCGGTTGGCGTGCCGGCCAGGCGCACGGTGTAGGTGTCCACCGTCTGGCCCTGCTCGTCGACGATCGTGCTGCCGCTCGTCTCGTCGATGATGATCTGGCCCGACGAGGTCGGGTCGGCCACCGTGGTCGAGATTCCCGGCGCAAGCAAGCCGTCGTAGGCGCTATCACCCACGGAGGTGACCCGGTGGTTGATGACGCCGCTGATGCCCTCGAGGCTCTTGCTGACGATCGGCGCTGTCACGTCGCCCGATACCTCGAAGGTATCGTTGCCGTTGCCGCCGTCGATGGTGGTGACGACGCCGGCGCGCGTGCTCTGGATGAAGAAGTGGTCGTCGCCTTCCGCGCCATCGACCTCCAGCGACTCGATGTTGTCGTAGCGGACGTTCAGCCCGGCGCCGAAGACGCCGTCCTGGGTGATGACGAAGTTGTCGTTGAACTCGGTGCCGATCACCACCAGGCGGTCGAAGCCGCCGCCGCCGTCGATGCCGACCGGCGCGTTGATGTTGTAGCGGATGAGGTCGTCGCCCAGGCCGCCGAGCATGTCGGTGCGGCTTTCCGTCGACACCTTGCCGCTCGCGTCGGCGAGCGCGAACGCCTGCACGAGGAACTGGTCGTTGCCGTCGTTGCCCTCCAGGCGCAGCTCGGCCTTGTTGCTGTATACGGTGAAGTTGTCGTCGCCAGTGCCGCCGTAGGCCGTGAGCGAGAAGGTCGCGCCGCGGCTCAAGTAGCCGCGCGTCGTGCGGATCGTGTCGAAGTCGTCGCCCGCTGCGACCGTCGTCGGATTAGTCCCGCTCGGCACCGAGATGCGCGGCTCGCCGTAAATCTGGCCGATCTGGAACGTATCGTTGCCCGCGCCGCCGTCCAAAGTCGTGATGGCCGCGTTGTCGTCCACCGCGAAGTAGTCGTCGCCGCCCAGGCCGCGCACGATGAGGCGTGAGTTGATGTTCTCGTCGTAGTTGATGCGCTCGACGTCCTGGCGCCGGTTGCTCAGGGTCGGGTCCTGCACCTGAGCGAGCGTGCCGTGCAGCAGCGCCACGAAGGCCGGCGTGTTCGCCGCATCCGGCGTGGAGAAGCCTTCGGTCAGCGCGGCTGCGCGGCGGAGCAGGAACACGTCGGCATCGTTGCTGCCGTCGATCTGCAGCGTGTCCTGGCCGTCGTCCTTCGCGCCGCTGTCGAGCACGTTGACGATGTAGTCATGCGTGCCGGAGGCAAGGCTGCCCCACGAGTTGATGAAGTAAGTGTCCGTGCCGCCGCGCCCGTCGAGGTCGACGCTGTCGCGCACCAGCGCGAAGGTCGCATCGTCCAGGCGATCGCGCGTCGCCGTCATGCTCGGCAGATGGTCGACCGTGATCGTGTCGTCGCCGCCAGCCAGTCCATCGGTGTCGCCGAGTACGCGGACGTGCCCGGAGAGCGCCGTCGGGCGCAAGGTTATGGCGTCGTTCTCGCGCTGGCCGGCGATCTCGACCTCGTTGGACGAGAGGCTGCCGTTCACGGTGATCGTCGTGCCGACGTGGTCGACATTGCCGGTGTCGCCGAATCCGCTGTGGATCGTGAGGTGGCGGCCCGAGGCGATGCTCGTGCCGAGATCTAGACGGACGTTGTCGCCCGCCTGGATGAGAATGTCGCCGCCGCCGACGCTCGTCGTGGGCGCGCTGACGCTTGCGCCCGCCTCCATGATGAAGTCGTCGCCGGCGCCCGGGTTGTCGCGCACCGAGAGGATGATGCTGCCGCCGTCAGCCGTGACCGAGTCGATGTAGAGCGTTCCGCTCGTCTCCGTGACGTTGATGCTGCCCGTCGCGTGCGCGGTGAGCAGGCCCTTGGACGGATTGGAGGAGTCGATCTCCAGCGCGTCGACCGGCGTGCCGATGCTGCCGTTCAGCGCCTCGAGATTGACGTTGATGCCGGTGATGTTGTTGTCGAGATCGGCGTTGGCGTCGAGCAGCGAGCCGTGCAGCGAGCGCAGGTACACGTCGGACTGGCGGCTCTTCACCTTGTCGATGCGCATGTCGCCCTGCGTCTCGATCATGTAAACCGCGCCGAGTGCGAGCGCATTCACTGTGCCCAGCACTCCCCCGTACGAGCTGTCGATGTCGAACCAGTTGGACCCGTCGCCGATCGCGCCGGCGTTCGAGATCAGGTTGACGCTGTTCGCCTCGATGTCGGCGGCCGCGTCGTTGTAGCGATCGACGATGTCGGCGTCGGAGGTGATCTTCACGGTGCCAACATGCGCCGAGATCAGGCCGACGTTGGTCGTGCCAGCGACCGTCAGCGTGACGTTGCCGCCCGTCGACGTGAACGTGGTGATATTGAGCGTCGCCGCGCTGTTGATGAACGCGTCGTGGCCCACCTGGCCGGAAAAGTCGCCGGACACGAGCACATCGAAGAAGTTGGACGACGAGCCGATGTCCTGGCCTGCCCGCAGGTCGAGGTCGCCCGAGTCGACGTTGACGATCGGTCCGCCCGCGTCGTCGAACGCGTCGATGATCGAGCCGTTGTCCGCGGCGAGGTGCGAGCTGGTGTGCGCGTCGATGCGCTCGATCGTCAGGTTGCCCTGCGCCACTTCCAGGTCGACTGCGCCCGACTCGGAGCCGAGCTTCTCGGCGTAGAGGGTGGAAATCGTCTTCGTCGTGCCGTTGATCGTCAGCGGGCCGCTCACCTGCTTCAGGTCGATGTTGCCTGTCGCGTCGGCGAACAGCCGGCTCGTGTTCGAGAGCGCGATGCGCAGCGGGTCGGCCGCATGGCCGGTACCGCCGTGGATCGCGCCGTTCGCTTCGATCGTCAGGTTGCCGAACGCGCCGATGGCGGCGAAGCCGTCGGCATAGGTGTCCGTAAGGTTGCCGGCGACCTTGAGCACCACGTTGCCGCCGGCGCGGATCGAATCCACGCTCAGGTCGGTCGGGCTCGCGAGCGCGATGCTGCCGTCGGCGATCGCCGTCAGGCTGCTCGTGCCCGCTTGCACGTTCACGTCGTCGCGCAGCTGCACCGCGACGTGCTCGAGGTTCGTGTTGTCCAGCACGATCATGCCGTTGGTGATGTCCGCGGTCCCGGTGTCCGCCGTGGACCGGTTCGCGACCACCTTGCTCCAGATCGAGGTGTTGGCGTAGTTCTGCGACGCCAGGTCCACCGAGGGCGCGCTGCCCTTGTACTGGTACAGGCCGTAGCTGCCGTTGTTGAACTCGACTAGCACGTAGCCGTTATGCGCGATCGGCTGGTTGATGGGCACTGTCTTATCCGCGCCAGTCGCGGTGTAAGTGATGTGCTGCCACAGCGCGCCGTTCGAGAAGCCCTTGTCGGACGTAAAGCTTTGGAAGTGTCCGGCCGCGGGCGTGGCTTGCAGATCGATCCGGTTGGCGTCGTTCTGCGCGTTGGACTGGCTGTTGTAGAACGAGGCCACGCCCACGCTGTCGATGCGCACGTAGTAGGCCCCGCCCTCCGCGAGTCCGGTGATCGCCGTGCCGCCATCGCCGCGGTGATAGGTGAGCCGGTCGCCGGTCTGGAAGCCGTTGTGCAGGCCGAGATTGATCGTGTCGGCGCTGTAGTCCACCACACCGGTCGCGGCCGCGTCGAAGGTGACCTTGAACGACAGGTTGTCGCCCTTTATCGAGCTGGACCCCGTGAAGATGTACGCCGCGTACTGCGTGCCATATACATCGCTCGCGCTTGCGCCGGAAAGGACGGTCTTCTCGTCGGCGCTGAGCCCGGCGAAGCCGCCGCTCATGTCGATGACCTGCGGATTCTGCGTGCGGCCGATCGAGCCGCCGCCGTCGGCGACGAGCGTGACGTGGCTGCCCACGACGTTCAGCGTCTCGCCCGACGGTTGCACCGGTGTCAGGCCGAGGAAATTGGCCTGCGGATAGAGGAAGCTGTAGAGGCCCGGCGCGACCGGGAGCTGGATAGACTCGGGGCTGATGTCGTTCGACGGATCGGTGTCGTAGACCGCCGTGACTTTGCTGAACGTAAAGCTGTTGCTGGTGGCAGTGTCGCTGTCGCTCGTCAGTTTGAAGGTCACGGGCACCGTGGCCTTCGCGTCTTCCGGCGTGTGCGCGAGCTTGTACTGGTTCCCGCCCAGTGAGACGACGTAATACGTCGCGCCATCGTTCAGGCCGCCGATCGGATGCTTGGTGCCGCCGACACTGTCGAAGTGATACACCACGGCGTCGCCGGTCTGCAGGTCGCTGGCACCGAGGCCTAGCACGAGGTCAGTGCTCGGTCCGCTGAGCGTGGCGCTATAGACCACTTGGCTGGTGGTAAAGCTGATCGGCGCGTCGCCGTTCAGCTGGTCAACAAGATGCTGCTGCTGGGGCGTCAGCGGATCGCTCGTTGCGAGCAGCGGCACTTCGTGGATACCGTCGAGGATCGAGCCGCTCAGCGCAGTGAGCGTAACGTCGCCATCTGTCTGCACCGCCGGCAGCGTCGAACCCTGCGCCTGGACAAGCACGAGGTCGCCGGTCGTCTCGGTCAGGTTGATGGTGCCGTGCGCGTGGGCCGAGAGGCCGCCCGTGCCGTTGTTGAGGATGTTGGAGTCAATGCGGACCGCATCGGCGCCGCCGATACCGGCGTTAGCTGCCTCGAGGTCGATCAGGTTGCCCTTGATAAGCGAGCTGCCCGCGTTGACGACGCTGATACCGTCGGCCGCGACGAGCTTGACGTTGCCGCCCGTGCTGATGATCTGGTCGACCTTCAGGCTGGCATCGGCGCTGCCGATGATGGCGGTGACCTCGATGTTGCCGCCTGCGTGCACGCTGACCGGATTCTGGCCGCCTTCGACGATGATGCCGGTGGCATCGCCCGCCGCATTGACGTTCAGGTCGTCGTTGAAGATCGCCGTGGTGCCGCTGCTGACGACCTTGCCCGACGTCGAGGTGAGCGACACGTTGCCGTGATTGCCGACCGTGAGGTCGCCCTCGACCAGCAGGTCGCCCTTGCTGCTGAGGTTGATGTGCGAAGTGGTGTTGCCCGCCGCGGCGATCGCGATGTCGTAATCGGCCTTGAGCGAGTGGGTGTAGTAGTCCTTCTCGCCCGTGATCGTGGTGACCTCGGTGATCTCGTGCTTGGTGCGCAGCCAGCCGCCGCCCTCGGTCCATTGCTTGACGTTGTAGCTCTGGTTCTCGAAGTCGCTGCGGTAGTCGGCGGAGGTGGAGCTCGCCGCCGGGTCGTGCGTGAAGATGTCGGGCGGCTCGCTGATCGTGGCGTCCGCGGTCCACAGGGTCGCATCGGTGTAATCGGTCGCGGTGAGCTGCACGCGGCCGGTGGCGCCCACATAGCGCCAGCCGCCGGCGTGGCCGGAGCCGAAGCTCGCGTCCCACACGGTGGTGATGTTCTGCGTGACGGCAACCGTCGGGTCTCCCTTGCGGACGTACGAGATGCCGTAGACGACATTGCCGAACGGGTTGGCGGTGAGGCCGGCGCCGCCGGTGAGCGCCTCGGATTCGAGCAGCGGCCGCGGGTCCGTGAACTCGGTCGTCTTCCACTTGTACGAATCGTCAGCCGCCAGCCAGTCCTCGAATCCGGTGCCGCCGCCGAAGAGGTTGAAGCTCTCCTTGTCGTAGTGCCGGAGTTCGGTCTGGGTGAGCGACTGGCCTTCAGTCCAGGTGTAGTGGAGCCCGGGCAGCGGCGCCCACATCAGACCGGTCAGGCTCGGATGCTCATTCGCAGGGACGGTCGTCTCGATGTAGTCGATGCGCGCGAAAGCCTCGGTATCCTGAACGTTCGGATCGCCGGTCACGAGGGTGCCGCTGTACGTCTGCCGGGTGACACCGCTCGCGTCGAGCGTGTAGACCGTCTTGGCGTCTACCGCACCTGTATCGATGCGCGCGGTGTCGATGATCGTGATCTTGCCGACGCGGTTCTTCGTCGTGTCGATGCGGTTGACGATCGTCTTGTAGCTGCTGGTGTTGGTGATATCGACGTTGGCATAGCCGTAGGCGACCTTGATCTCGCCGCCGCCGGTGCTGAGGATCTGTCCGGCCAGGATTACCTGACCGCCCTCGGGCTTGAGGTCGTCCACCACGATCGCCTGCTGCGCCGGATCGAAGAAGGCCTTCACGGGGACCGCCTCGGTGCCGAAGTTCACGCCGAGCACCGTGTCGCCGTTGGCGTTGATCAACTGGCCGTCTGCGGGCGGCACGAAGCTGTTGTCGACATGCAGCTCGACGTTCTGCGCGCCGCTCTGGATCAGCCCGTTGATGTCGAGGAAGCGCGCCGTGATGGCGATCGTGCCCTGCGCCAGGATGCGTGCGCTCGGGGCGTTGATGGCCGCCTGCAGGTTGATGCCGTCGACGTTGGTCGCGTTGGAAAAGCTCTGCTGCTGGAGATTTCCGTCGGTGTTGAAGACCAGCGCGCGCAGGGGATCGAAATTGATCAGCTGGCGCGGGTCCTTGCCGGTGTGGAACCAGTCGTCGCTGTTGAGGGTGAAGTCCTTCGCGGAGAAGATGTTGATCGGGTCGCCCGATATCGTCCCGGAGACCGTGATGCTGCCCTCGAAGTTCTTGATCGTGACCGCGCCGGTCTCGTTGACCACGTCGCCGACGACGTACATGTCCTGGTCGAGGCTGCCCATTTCCTCCACGACCGACTGAGCGAGGCCGCTGAAGTCGTAATCGGTCGTGGTGGCGAGCTTCTTCTGCACGATGGAGATGGTCTTGTCGGACGAGTCGGCGCCGACGCCGGTCAGGCTGCTTTCATTGAAATACACGTTGCCCGGCTGGAGCACGGTGTACTGGCCGTTGACGATGGCCACCGTCTTGGTGTCCTGGATTACCGCGTCGTTGACGTTCATCGTGAACGGCGTGTTGTTCAGGATGTCGATCTTGGCGCCCGCGCGCGCCAGCACGTTGGATCCGATGTGGATGTCCGGATCGATCGTGTCGGCGTCGATGAACACCGAGCCGGGCGCCGCGTAGATGTTGGGCAGGTTGATGAACACTACGTCCAGGCTCTGGCGCACGACCGTCTCCGAAGCGCCGCCAGGGCCGGTGACCTGCTCGCTCAGGCCGAGGTCGGAAAGCGCCTGGTCGATCAGCCCGAGCTGCACCTCGTAGCGCGCCACCGCGTCGGCGTTGGACGAGTGGCTCGCGATCCACGCCAGCACCTTGTTGCGTTGCTCGAGCAGCACGTTGCCGATGTTCTTGTACGTGAGCGTCGGCGCCTCGATCTCGACCGGCTTGATGACGTAGAACTTGCCGTTCAGCGCGTTGCGCAGGGTGAGCGTGACGTCGCTCTGCACGACCGAGGCGGCGACATCGGCCGGATCGAGCGGAATGCCATCGGAATTGACCGCGCCGTTGGTGGTCGTGCCGAGGTCGCGCCAGCGCGTCGAATCGGCGAAGTTCTCGTGCTCGAGGACCACATCGGTGCCGGTCGGCAATACGGGTTTGAACTGGTAATAGTGGCCGGCGACGCCGCCCCCCATCGCGCCCGACACTGCCTGCACCACGGTGCCCGTGCTGATATTGAACGGGATGGTGTCGAGGTTCAGCAGCCGGTATTCGTAGGCGATGTCGTGATCGAGCCCGAGCGCGTCCTTCTGGTCGTTCGTCAGGTCGGCATGGCCGACGGTGACGTTTTCCAGGGCCGTCCGCTGCGTCGAATCCGGCGCGGCACCCGGCTTGTCCGGCAGGTTGTAGTCGCTCGAGTTGAGCGTGAGCGGCTCGATGTAGAACAGGCTCTGGTTGTTGATGCCGGCCTCAACCTTGGCGGTCGAGTCGAAGTTCACCTGGTTGTAGCTGTGCACCGTCGGATCGTTGTCGACCGACACGCCGTACGGCACCAGCGAAAGCGACAGCACGTCGCCCGCCTCGTGTCCGCGCTGGTTGCCGCCGAGGCCCACAACGTCGCGTAGCGTCGCGTTCTGCAGGGCGAGGACCTGCGAGCTGCCCAGCACATTGATGGTGTTGTGCTCGCCGATGTCGACCTGGGCGATCGGTACTCCGATCGCTGGCAGGAGCGAATAGGCCTGCACGTAGCTGCTGGCGAAGCCGTCGATGATGTCGACGTTGCCGGTGTAGTCGCGGCCGCCGTACAGGTAGACGTTCTTGCCCTTCACCGTCGCGTCGGTGAGGTTCACCGCGTTGCGCGCGTCGATCGTCGTGTACGAGTTCGATCCGCCCGCGCCCGTGAGCGCGACCGCAATCGTGGAATCGGCGAGCGCGCGAGCAAAGGCGTTCGAGCGCGTCGTCACATAGACGTCGGCAGCGTCGGCGTGCAGCGTGGCGCCGCTGACGTTCACGTTGGCGCGGGTATTGACCGAAATGTCGGACGAGCCGACCGTGACGCCGACGATGCCGTAAGCCTGCGTCTCGACCTTGTCGACGGCGTTCACGTCGGTCCAGGCCTCGACCCTCAGCGAGCCCGGATGCGCGTTGCTGCCGTTCGAATGCAGCAGTGCGCCGTCGCCGATGTTGACGATCGCATCCATCGTGTCGGCGACGGTGCCGGCGTGCGTCTCGCTCAGCAGCAGGGTAATGCTGCCGACGGCCGCGGTCGCGGACTTGAGGTTGGTGTCGTACTGGCTCTTGTCGAAGATGTTCTTCGCGCTGACGACGATGTCGGTCGCCGTGATCTGCGCGTTGTTGCCGACGTCGATGCGCGCGTCGCCCGTGGCGGTGTTGTGCGCCAGTGCGCCGCCGCCCGAGGCGAGGCCGATCGACACGGCGTCTGAGCTCGAGTCCTGCCCCTGCGTGTTGAGCGTATGCAGGTAGACCGAGTCGGCGTTGATCACCGCGCCGGCGCCGATCAGGGTCTGGGCGCTCTGGTCGCTGTGGGTGGTGGCGTCCGAGCCGGTGACGGTGATTGCGCCGCCGCCCGCCGACTGTCCCTCGACGCTCAGGTCGTTGCCGTTGATCGCCTGCACCTGCGCGAATTGCGCGCCGTCGATGTGGGCGCCGTTGTCGAGCGCCGCGACCACCTCGATGACGGCGGCGCCGGCGCCGACGCTGGCAGCGGTCTCCATGCCGCCGATGGCGATGCCGCCCACCGTCACGCCGAGGCCTTCGGCATGCCCGGTGTTGCTCGACGCGGCGAGCACTTGCACGCCATGGTCGGCGCTGACTTGCGCGCCGCCACCGAGCCGGGCGCTGACGGTGCCCGACATATCGGCGTGCGAATAATTGAACGATACGGCGATCAGGCCGCCGGCGAGCGCCGCCGCGCTCGAGTGAGCGTGGTTCGTGGCTTCGCCGTCGACGAGGACGGAGTCGCCGTAGACGCTGCCCTCGACGTGCGCCTTCGTGCTGCCGATGGTATCGGCTTCGGCTCCGGCGAGTCCGATGCCGACGAAGCCGCCGGCCAACCCTGCCGCGGTGGCATTCGCCGTGTTGGTGCCATTGGCGGACACTTCCACCGCCTGGTCGGCGCTGAGCGACGAATGCGCGGCCGTGTACGCTTCCACGTCGGCGTTCGTCTTCGCCCAGGCAATCGCGCCCGAGGCGCCGAGCAGCGCGCCGCCCGAGCCGGCGAAGGCCTTCGCCTTCGCGCCGCGGCTCGCCTTGCCATCGTTGTGCGACGCGCGCACGGTGATATTGCCGCCGGTGCTCGTGACGCCGGCGTACTCGCCGACATAGGCGTGCACGGTCGGCGAGACTTCGGAGCGCGCGAAGGAACCCGCGACCGAGCCGACGATCGACAGCGCGACGCCGAGCGACTGCGAGCTCGCGTCGATGTCCGTCGCCGCGGTAACCTCGATGTCGCCGGTGGCGTTGATGCTCGCGTGGCTGCCGATCTCCGCCGTCACCTTGGGATTGACGGTGACGAAGCTGAAGTTCACCGCGCCGGCAACGGCGCCGCCGGCAAGGCCGTAGGACTGCGAATCGACGTCGACGGTCTGCGAGGCGGAAACAGTGACATCGCCCACCGCTTGCGTGTTGCCGATCTGCGCGTAGTCGCCGATCTCGGCGCGCGTGAAGCCGTTGTTGATGCCGTCGCCGCCGAGGTTGACGATGCCGAAGGAGGCGCCGGTCGCGGCCGCGCCGACGGCCGCGCCGATGGTCTTGGCGTCGATCACCTGGCGCGTATTGGCGAGCACGCTGAGGGCGCTCGTCTTGTTGACCGTCGCCGAGTCGCCGATCATCGCTTCGTTGGTGCTGTGGTCGACCATCGCCACCACCGAGGCGCCGACGCCGACCGCCCCGCCGCCGCCCGCGGCGGAGACGAGGTTGAGATTCTCGTAGAGCTCCGAGTCGAGGGTCACTGCGCCGGTCGACACGATGTCGCCGCTCGCGGTGGCCGAGACGTTGGACTGCACGGTGAGGACACCGACGGAGATGCCGACGCCGACGAAGCCGACGCCGACCGCGCCCATCGGCATGTTGACGTGCAGGTTCTCGTTCGCTTTCACCTGCAGCGCGCCGCCGGTCGTGATGCTGGTGCCCGATTCGACGGTCGCGCCGGTGCCGTGGATCGCCGGCTGCGCTTCTGCCTCCTTCTGCTGGATATCGCTCGCTGTAGGCGCGCTTCCGCCGAGTGAATCCGCCCCGCTCGACGCGATTCCCGCGAGCCGCTGATCGCTCTTCTGGTTGCCGAGGACGAAGGAATGCCCGTTGCCCGATCCGAGGCTCGTCAGGTGAACGAGACCGTCGGGGCCGCCGGCGAGCGCGTGCTCCTTCGTGTCGTAGAACGAAAAGTGCCCGGCGCCGTCCGTGTCGCGTACGTAGTACGTCGCGCCATCGGTGAGCCCGCCCACTTCGCTGTTGCCGCTCGCGCCCTTCAGGTAGGAGACCTGGTCACCGGTGACCAACTTCGTGGAGGTGCCGAGATCGATGGTGTTGGCAAGCGTGTCGACCTTGCCGGCAAGCGCATTGAATCGCGAGCCGCCAAGCGAGCCAACCTGCCCGCCGACCATGCCGGAGGCGCCCTGGCCCTGCGAGGCCGCGTCCTGGTCCGCGCCTTCCTTGCCGCCGCCCTGCTTGTCGCGCTGCAAAGCGTTGGCCGATTGATCCTGGTTCTCGCCGTCGGAGGAGCCGCTATAGCCGTCGCTCAGCGAGTCGCCCACGGACCAGACGGACACGGCGCCCGCCGCGCCGACGAAGCCGCCGGCGCCGCTCAGCGTGTAGCTGTCGATGTGCTTGATGCCGAGCGCGTTGACCTGCGTGTCGCCGCGCGAGGTAACGACGGCCCCGTCGCGGATCTGCGCGTTGACGTTGTTCTTCAGCACGCCGACGTTCACGGCGCCGGCCGCGCCGACGAACCCGCCGGCGATCGCACCGGCGAAGGCGGTGACGTCGGCCTTGTTCGCCGCACTGACGTAAACGCCCTGCGCGAGCGCCGCGCCCGCGTTGGCGCCGGTCTGGTTGACATGCGCGTCCTTGCCGATCCAGGCAAGCGTGTTGGAGCCGATCACGCTCACATCGATGGCGCCCGACACGCCGACAAAGCCGCCCCCCGCGGCAACCGAGAAGTGAGTGAGCTTCTCGCTCGACTCTGCCTGCACGATCACGCCGTGCCGCGTCGCCGTATTGAAACCCGTCGCGTTGTCGCCGCCGGTCAGAGTGCCGTCATAGACGCCCGCGGTGCCACTGCCGGCGCCTTTCGCGTCGACGGTAGCGTTCTGGTCGATGAAGGCCTGCGTGTCCTTGCTGATGACGAGCACGCCCACCGAGGCGCCCACGCCGACGAAGCCGGCGCCGAGGCCGCCGCTGATGATCAGCACCTTGGTGTCGTCGGAGGAGGTAATGGAGACGTCGCCGCCCGCTGAGACCGTGCCGCTGATCGACGCGAGGGTGTGGTCGTTGAGGCTGAGCACGCTCACGCCGCCGCCCACGCCAACTGTGCCCGCGGCGATGCCGAGGCCGACCATCAGCAGGTCCTCGCTCGAGTGCGCGTCGACGCGCACATCGCCCTTGGCGTTCACGACACCCGCGATGGTCGCGGTTGTGCTGTTGTTCAGCACCGTGACGTCCACGCCCGGCGCTACGCCGACCGCGCCGAGGCCGACGCCCGCCGCGAGCGCGACATGGTGGAAGTCGCTGGCCGCGGCGACGACGACCGACTGGCCGCTCGCTGCGCCGGAGAGGCTCGAGTTCACATGCGCGTTCTGGTCGATGTATGCGTCGGTGTGCGTATCGACGACGTTGACTGCCGCCGCGACCGCGACACCGACCGTGCCGCCGCCGACGGCGGCGGAATACGTATTGATCTCGTCGGTGTTGGACGATGACACCGCCACGCCTTGCACCGTCGCGGTATTGGCGGTGAGCGTGCGATGGCCGCTCGCCGGATCCGCCGTGGACGAGTCGTCGGGGGTCGAAACCGACGCGACGTTCGGCTGCTTGACCTTGCCCTGCGTGTGCAGCGTATCGATGTCCGAGCCCGAAGCGTTCTTCGAGTCGATGATCTCGACCGCGGGCGTAAGCGAATGCTTCACGACGCCGTCGTCCCCCACGTGGGCGACGCCTTGGCTCGTCACGTCGGCGCGGCCGCCGCCGATGGTCTGGCCGGCGCCGCCGGTGCTGATGAGGTCGATGGCGCTGGTATCGGCGAGCGCGTCGGCCTGCGTGTTGTAGAGCTTGAAGTTGCCGCTGCCGGCATTGCGCACGTAGTACGTGCCGCCGTCCTTTAGGCCGCCGATCGGGCCGGTGGCGTTGCCGTTGTCGTCGTAGCCCTGCAAGTACGTGACCGCGTCGCCGTTGGCGAGGCCGGTGCTCGTGCCGAGGTTGACGGTGTCGGCGACGGTGTTGACCTTGGTCGCCGGGTCAACCAGCACCTTGGGCGCCGAAGTGCCGGCGAGAGCCTGGGCCTTGGTGTCGTAGAAGGAGATGTTGTCCGAGCCGTCCTTGTGGACGTAATAGTTGTGGCCGTCCTGCAGGCCGCCGATCGCCTGGTTCGCGTCGTCGGTGCCCTTGTGATACGTGACGTAATCGCCCGTGGTCAAGCCGCTGCCGGCGATATGAACCGTATCGTTGGCGCTGTCGACGTTGCTCGTTGGGTCGAAGCTCACCGACGCCTTCGGCGTGTCGGTCACGAAGCCGGCGTTGAACCCTCCCGACTTCACCGCCACACCCGAGGTCCTGCCATCGCCGGTGACCGAGGCGCCGTTGCCGATGAATGCCTGCGTGTGCTTGGTGTCGACCGTGACGGTTGCCGCGGCGCCGACGCCGGCGCCGCCGCCCACCGCTACCGTGGCGACGACCTTGTCGAGCTCGGTCTTGTCGTCGGCCGTGATCGCGACCGTGCCGAGCGCGTGGACGTTACCCGCGCCGGCGTTCGAAGCCGCATTGGGGTCGTCGCCAATAAAGGCCCGCGTCGTGATGTTGAGGATGTGCACGCCTGCGTTCACGCTGACGCCGGCGCTGCCGCCGACGGCAATGCCTGCCGCCACCGAAGTGATTTCCTCCAGCGAGGTGGCGGCCACCGTGATGTCGCCATCGACATGCGAGGTCACGCCCGAGTCGATGTAGGCGTTCGTGTGCTTGATGAGCGAGAGGACGTCCACGCCCGCGGATACGCCGGCCGAGCCGCCGACGCCGACCGAGCCGGCAACGGAGACGATGGAGGTCGTGTCGGACGCCGTGACGGCGAGATTCGAGGCGCCCGGCGTATGCAAGGACGTCTGCGCATTGACCGTGGCACGCGGGCCGACGGATGCGGTGGTGTCCTCGCTCAGCACGAGGATGGTGGGCGCGACCGCGATACCGACCGAGCTCGCCGCGCCGCCCGCGGCGGTGAGGGCGATGATTTCCTCGGTCGAGGCGGCGGACACCCTGACGCCGGTACTGCCGGCGGAGTTGACCACGCTGTCGCTGCCGATGCGCGCGCTGACGGTGTCGAGGTGCACGAGCGTCGTGTTGGCCACGCCAACCCCGGCGCTGCTGCCGGCGCCGACTGCGCCCGCGATCATCAGCGCATGGAGATCGCCCTGCGACGTGATCGAGATATCCCCGCCTGCGGTGAGATGCACGGCGTTAGTGGTCTTGTCTTCGGTGTACGCGCGCGTCTCAGTAATGAGCACCATCACGCCGATCGACGCCGCGACGCCGGCGCTGCTGGAGCTCAGGCCGAAGGTTGCCGCGATGGAAGTGATGTCGTCGTCGGACTGCGCCTGCACGGTGATGTCGCCGGCCGTCGCGGTGACTTGCGCGCCCTGGTCGACGTGCGCCGTTGTGTGGCGCTCGATCACACCCACGTCGAGGCCGATGCCAACGCCCGCGCTGCCCGAGGACGCGCCGATGCCGCCCGCGGCGCTGAAGAGCGTGATCGCGTCGGTGGCCGACACGCTGACGTCCTGCTGCGCCGTGACGATCGCGTCGTGCTCGACGAAAGCATGCGTATCGACGAAATAAATGTCGATGCTCGAGGAGCCGCCGATGGCGGCGCCGCCGGAGCTGGCTGCCACACCGGCGGCGAAGCTCGTGATCTTTACGTCGCCGATGATCGGCAGCGTCTCGGTCTTCGGCTCGACCGACGCTTCGGCGCTGACATGCACCGATCCCGCGGTCGCCGTGACGACGGCGTTGTGCTCGATCTTGGCGTCGGTCTCCATCGGGTTGAGGATATTGATCGACACAGCCACGCCAACGCCGGTGCCATTGCTCGTGCTGAGCGCTGCGCCGCCCGATACGTTCTGAATCTCGTTGTGGCTCTCGGCGACGAGGTCGATGTCGCCGCTCGTCGCCGTGACGTGCGCGCTCGCGCCGATGCGCGCGGTGGTCTCGATGTCGAGGTAGTTGAGCGCGATCGAGCCGCCGATCGCGGTGTTCTTGGCGACGCCGCCCGACAGCGCGCGCGCGACGTAGGTGTTCTTCTCGCCGCTCACCATCTCGGCCTTGATCGCCACGTCGCTCGCCTGCACGGTGACGTTCTGGTCGACCTGTGCCGTGTTGTGCACGAGCGCGATATTCACGCCGACCGCGGCGGCTACGCCGGTATTGGCCTTGGTGTTGGTCGCGGTCGACAAGCCCTGCGCGGAGGCGTCGGCATCGCTGTCGGCGGTGATCTTCGCGCTGCCGCTGCCGGTGATAGACGCACCGCCGGTGATCTGGGCGGTGTTGTGCACGTTCATGTAGTTCACCGCCACCGAGGCAGCGACGCTTGTGCCGCCCTGCGACGAGTTGCCCGACTGGCTGCTCGAGTTGCTGTCGCCCTGGCTGACGCCGTCGGACTGCGCGGTGCTGGACGGTTTATCAGACGTGCCAGATTTGTGCGTGGCGAAGTCCGCCTGGTGATTGGTTTCCTGCTGCGAGTCGCGCGACTTGTTGTCACCGCTGTCGTCGTCCGAGCCGTCCTTGCTTGACGAGGCGCCGGAAGCGCTGCCGCGCGCCTCGGCCCTGGTGTCCATGCGCGACGTAGAGGCGACCGTCACCAGCGTGCCGCCGGTGAAGCTGCGCGCCACGCTTGCCATCGTGTCGTCGGTGATGATGTTGAGCGACACCGAAGCGCCGATCGCGGTGCCGTCGCCGGCCGCTTCGCCCTTGGTGGTGGTGTACACCGTGTCGGCGTGTGTGGCTTCGGCTTTGAGCTCGCCGGTGAGCGTTAGCGTCGTGCCGCTGCCGGCAAGGTCCGTACCGATCTTCGCGGTGGTGTCGATGTCGACCACCGCGATCGCGATCGCCGCGCCGACCTGCGTGCCGCCGCCCGAGGCGCCGTTCTCCGCGACGGTGACCGCTGTGTTCTGGTTGTCGGCCGTGACAATGAAGTGGCCGGCCGAGCCGGTGACGGACTGGCCGTCCTCGACGCCTGCCGTCGTGTCCTCGAGCACGATGTTGAGCCCGAACGACGCCCCGACGCCGACGCTGCTGCCGCCGGCGCCGTGCGCGGAAGAGGTGGGCGAGGCATCCACGAAGGCGTCGGTGCGGCTCTGCGCCTGCAGATCGACGTCGCCGCCGCTGAGCACCACGCTCGCGGCGCCCGTGCCGGCGTAGCCGACCATGCCGCGCGTATGCACGTCGGCGAAGTTGATCGCCACCGAGCCGGCGACGCCGATCTTGCCGCCGCCCGCGCCCGAGCGCGCCTCGGCCCGGAAAGTGTCGGTGCTATCGACCAGTTTCTGGTTGGTATTGCCGTCGCTGAGCAGCTTGATGGCCGTGCCGTCGAGCGCGTGCTGGCGCGAGTCGGCGAGCTGCGAATGCTTGTCATCGAGGTTGATGACATAGAACGTGTCGGTGGTGTTGACGCCGCCCATCGACGAGCCGCCGCCCGCGTCATAGTGGACGGCGTCGCCGGTGTCGAGCTGACTGCCCTCGGCGAGGTCGATCACGCGCACGTGGCTCGAAGGATCGAACGAAACGTCCGAGCCGGGCAGCGCCGTTGGATTGCCCGCGTCGAACACCCACTTCAGCTTGTGTCCGGTGCCGCTGCCCGAGTCGGTGAGGTGCACGAGCTTGCTCTCGTCGCCGCTCTGCGCCGCCGCGTCCGGATGCTCGCTGTCGTCGCCCGCTTCGTAGAGCTGGATCTTGCCGCCGTCGAGCACGCGCACGTAGTAATCGTGGCCGTCCTCCAGGCCGCCGATGGCATCGTTGCCGCTGTCGCCCTTGTCGTAGGTGCGCTTGTCGCCCGTCTTCAAGCCGCTGTCCAGGCCGACGAAGATCGTGCTCTCGTCGGTGTCGATCACGTTGATCTGCGAAACCGTGAACTTCACGTCGCGCGAGGCCATCGTGGCCTTGGCCGACACGCCGTCGGCGTGCACCGTCGCGCCGCCCGCGACATAGGCCTCGTTGGTGACGTTGGCGACGTTCACGCCAACGCCGACGCCAACGCTCGTGCCGCCGCCGCTGACGGTGGAGCCGCCGTCGGCGAACGCTGTGGATTCCGTGAGGTTCTGCGAAAGGAGACTGAGGACGCCGGTGTTGCCGCTGTGGTGCGACGTAACGCTGCGCCCAGCGCCGAGGAATGCGCTCGACGTGCTGCTCGTCACCGTAACTGCCACCGCGCCGGCGACGCTGACGCTCGAGCCGGAAGAGCTGTCCCCGTCCGAGGTCGAGGCGCTCGCGTCGCTCGTGTCGGCGGTCTTGCCGGAGGCGCTGGAATCAGCACTGGTGGCCTTGGAGTCGGCGCTGCCTTTCTGCCCGCCGACTTTCTGGTCGATGTTCTTGCCGCCGCTGCCGCCCTCATCCGCCGACTTGTCGTTCTCGTCTTCGTCGCCCGCGCCCGCCACGCTCGCCTTGGCGCGCGAGCGGTCTTCGGAGACCGTCTTGGCGTTGAAGGTGACGGCATCGCCTGCGTCGATGTCGCGGTTGGTCGTCGCCAGCGCCTTGTCGGTGGAGATGGTGAGCGCGAGCGAGATGCCGACGCCGGTGTCGCCCGATTCCGTGTCGCCGCTCGCCTCGGAGGCGACGGAGCCTTCATGCGACGCGCTGAGCTCGACCTTGCCCGTGTTCTGATTCGTGGCCGCGGTGAAGGTGCCGAGCGTCGCCTCGGTGTCGTTGTTCGACACCGACACGGCGATCGAGGGCGTCACCGCCGTCTTGCCCTTGCTGCCCGCGTCCGCGGTGTTCGAGAGCGCGTTGCTGGACGATGCTGAAAGGCTGATGTCCTTGGCGCCACTGATCGACGCCTCGTTGCCGACGTGCGCCAGCGTGTCGGTCATGCCGATGTTGACGCCGATCGCGGCGCCGACGCCGGTCTTGCCGCCGTTTTCCTGCTTGCCGCTCGCCTTCGTCTCGTTGGCGACGAAGTTCTCCGCCGTGAGCGTGACGTCGCCGCTGTCGGTGATGATGACCGTCGCGGAATTCGCGATCGTCGCTTTGCTGTGGCTCATCGCCACATTGATCGCGAGCGCGCCGGCAATGCCGGTGTCCGTGCCGCTCACGCCGGCGGTCGCTTCCGCCCCGAAGCTGTGAAGCTTGTCGTCGCTGCCGACGGTCGGCACCAGCGCCTTGACGATCAGACCATCGGCGGTGATGGTCGAGTTGCCGATCAGCGCGTCGTTGGTTACGCGAGCAACATTTACCGCCACGGCGATGCCGACGCCGGTGCCGGTGGGGTCGACGTCTACCGGGTCGAGGCTCTGCGTCGTGCCTGTCGGCGCCGGATGCGTGGCGTCCTGTACCAGGTCCACCTTGCCCTCGGCGAGTCCCGCGGTGGCGTGATCCTTGGTGTCGTAGAAGGAGAACTCGCCGCTGCCTTCGTCGTGCACGAAGTACTTCTTGCCGTTCTCGAGGCCGCCGATCGCCGTGCCGCCATTCGTGCGGTAGTAGAGCTCGTCGCCGTCGTTCAGGCTCGCGTCCGTGCCGAGGTTGACCGTGTCATCGGTGAAGTTGACGTAGCCGGTGTCGGTGCTGCTTGCGACCGTCGGGTCGAACGTCGTCCCGGGGTTCGTCACGCTGCCATCGGCGATGGCCTGGGCGTCGGTGTTGTTTTCGGACTGCACGGTGACCGTGCCGGTGCCGCCTGAGTCGCCGGCCGTGATGGTCAGCCCATCGGGTATCGACGCCCGGGCGGTCGTATTCGCCACGGTGATGCCGACTGCGCCCGCGACCTGCACCTTCTTCGAGCTGCCGTCCTCGCCGCTCGCCTCGGCGGACGAGCCGCTGGTATCCCCTGCGGCCTTGCCGCCTTTGTCGGTTGCGCGCTGCGAAGCGAAGGTCTTGTTGTCCTCCGCCTTCTTGTTAATGCCGCCTTGCGGATCGTCCTTGTCGCTGTCGTCGGCATCGCCCCCGGCGACGCTCGACTTTGCCTTGGTCTTGGTGCTCGACGTGGTCTTGGCATTGAACGCCACCGACCCCGTCGCGATGATGTCGCGCGCAGTCGTCGCGAGCGCCGTATCGGTAGTCACGGCGAGCGCAAAGGAGATGCCGACGCCGGTTTCCCCGGACTCCGTGTTGCCCGTCGCCGAGACGTTGTTCGATCCCTCATGCGTGGCGGTCACGCTGAGCGAGGCGACCGAAAGCGCGCCGGCGGCGGCGTCTGCATTCGCATTGGTGGTGTTGTTCGCCACCGAGATCGCGACCACCGGGGTGACCGACGTCTTATCGCTCTTCGCGGCGCCCTCGGCCTCGTTGTCCATCGCATTCTTCGAGGCAGCGATGATCGTCACGCTGCCCGCATTGAGGAGCGAGGCGGCGTGGTCGCTAGTGAGCGAACCGTCGCCGAGGAGCGCGCTCGTGTCCGTCTCGCCGATGTTCAGGCTGAACACGGGGCCGACGCCGGTCGAGCCGCCGTTCGACTGCTTGCCGGTCGCCTTGGATGTGACCTCGATGAAGTTCTCGGCCCGGATCTCGACCGCGCCGCCGCCGGTAACGGTGATCGTCGTGCCGTCGATGATTTGCGCGGTGGTCTTGCTAATGCCAACGTTAATGACGAGCGCGCCCGCGACGCTGGTCTCGCCCCCGCTCGCGCCGGCGATCGCGACGACACCGAGGCGGCTGTCTTGCGCAGTAAAGACGAGGTTGAAGCTGTCGGTGGTGGAGCTGCCGCCGAGCGTGAGATCGACGGGGTTCAAGCCGTCAGCAGTGGTGGAAAGCTTGATGCTGCCGTCGTCCTGCAGCACGACGTAATAGGTGTTGCCGTCGGTGAGCCCGAGCGTCTTCGTGCCGGTCTGGTGGTAGACCACCGCGTCGCCGTTCTTCAGGCCGGTGGCGCCGCCGAGCAGCTTGATCTTGTCAGTGGACGCGTCGACGTCTGCAGAGGCGAAATCGAATTCGCGGTCGTGCGAGCCCATCGTCGCCTTGACCGCGACACCGGTCGCGCTGATGGAATTGCCGCCCTCGCCCTTGATGTAGGCGTCGTTATGCAAATCGCCCACGCCGATGCCAACGGCGATGCCAACGTTCGTGTTTTGGGTGGAATCAGAGTTGCTGTCGGCGACGGTCGGGCTGCCGTCGGCGAGCGCCTGCGAGTTCGTCACCGAGGTGGAGATCACGGCGAGCTCGCCGCCGGAGGACTGCACCGCGCCGGTGGTGTCCAGGAAGGCGGTGCTGTGACTGACGACCGTGCTCACGGCTACGGCCCCGGCGAACGATACGCTGCTGCCGCCGCCAGTCTGCGCGTCGTTGTTGAGCAGCTGTTTCTTCGATTCCTGGTCGCTATCGCCGTCGGTCGAGCCCTTGGTGGTCGACTTCGCGACCGCCGTGGCGTCGTTCGAACGGTCGGCGGTGATGGAGATGCCGTTCGCGTTCGTCACTTCCGCGTTGCCCTGCACCGAGGCGACCGTCTCGCCCGTGATCACCGCCACGCCCACCGTAGCGCCTGCGCCGCCGCTCGTGCCGTCGCCGATGCTGATGCCCGTCGAGCTGCTCTTCGCCGACACGTTGAGCAGCGCGCCGGTCGTGTCCACGTGCGCATTGCCCGTAATGCGCGCGTACGTATTCGTCGTGATGCCGACCGTGGCGACCGCGGCGTCGCTGCTGTTGTCGGTATTGATTGCGTCGGCCGTCATGTCGGCGACGATCTTCACCGTCGAATTGGCCTGGAGATCGAGCTTGCTCGTCGCCGTGATGTTGCTCGAGCCAGCGACTTCCACGTCCGCCGTTGAGAAGCCGAGGATGAATGCGAGATGCACACCGCCGAGACCCAGGGTGCTCGTCGCGGTATCGATCGTCGAGTCCGCCTTGAGGGAGATGTTGGCGCCGCTCAGGTCGCCAAGCACGGTCACGGTGGCGTGCGTAGCGTCAGCCGCGAAGTTGTGGCCAGACACGCCGAGCACCGAGTTCTTCTCGGAAGCCTGCAGAGTGATGTCGTGGCCGGTGGCATCGAGCGAAGCGCCGGCGGACACTTTGATGGCGGAGTCCGACTGCACCTTGACGTCGAAGCCGAAGGTGCCGGCGCCGTCGAGCTGCACGAGGTCCTGCGAGAGAAGCGACTGCAGGCCGCCGGTGAAGTTGACGCTAAGCCCAGTGCTGAGGTTCTTCAGTGACGCCAGGTCGAGATGGATCGTGTCGCTGAAGGCGTCCGCGCCGGTGGTGCGCGTAAGGTCAAGCGCTCCCGCGCTCGCCGATAGATCGGTGAGGGCCGACGTGTAGCCGCCATCGCCCGTCAGCTGGACGTGCGTCGCGTCGGTCGCCGCGAGGGTGAAGCTGGTGCTGGTGACTGCGGTTACGTAGTCGATGCTCGCGGCCGAGAGCAGGAGCCGGGGCTCGAGGGCCTCGAGCGCGAACGCCTGGTTACGTCGCTCGCGCGGCAGCCACGCTTGGGTCGGGGAGCGACCCCAGCCCGAAAAGATCTGCCGCAACGCCCGGGAAATCAGCGTGGGCGCGAAGCTTTTGCGCAGCGAGTCGAAACGGGTTCTTACTGCCGATTGTTTTTTCATGACCGACTCCCAAGCGCGAGGAACGCACGGACTTTCAGCGGAGGAACGGCGGCGCTGCCCAACTTCAGACGTGTTGCGATGCTGCCTCCCCCCGGCAAGTGAAGCGCACGCTTTGCCGAAACAGCGAAGCGGGCGTTGTGCGACTGCGGCGACGATTACTTCTTCTTGTGTCTCGCTTCCGGTTCTCCGCCGGATTGCGACGACAGCCCGAGGTCAGCGGTTAAATTGCTTATCGTCGGGAATATGCGACAAACGGATAATGCGGCATATTCCACACACATTCCACAACTACCTGCGGTTGAAGACCTTTCTTAGGCCCCGGTTTCGCAGCAAAGATAAAGAATCGGTTTCAATTCGTTATGCAAGTCGCTGATGCTGTGGGCCCGTCAGAGAAATCGCTTCTCCAACTTTTGAACGCGCATGCCCTGCGCTACGGCCGGGAGGACTCCTTCAAGATGGCGAAGGGCCGCCTGCTCGCAGACCGCTTCCTCGTCGGAGTGCGCGCCTCCGGCGTGCCCGAGGGTGCCTTCGCTGCCATTGCCGACGGAATCGGTATCCCGGACAAACTCAAGGCCATGTTTCTCCAGCACATTGAACAGGCCGATACGGTTCTCTTTGGCATGGAGGACAGCGATACCGGGCTCATCTGCAAGGCGTACCTGGAGTTCTGGCAGAAGGTACGGCGAGAGGTCCTGGCGACCGGGCGCCAGGAGCCAGCTCTGATGAATCTCGGGTTCAAATGGTACGCAAACGACAGCTCCATCAACGTGGTGTCGCGCTATACGTGCTATCCGATGCTCGATCTGGCCGGAATGCTGCAGCGGATCCGCGACATCTATGGCCGCGGGACCGACCAGCCTTCTTGCCGGCTCGCCCTGCACCTTGTGCAGGTGGCCGCCATGCGCAACGCTCCTTCCATCTATATGGAAGTCAGTGAAGACGAGACGTCCCGCCGCTCGTACGACATCAATTTGTACAAGGCCAACCTGACGCTCGGCGAGGTCGAGCCGGTGTTGCTCGAAGCGGCCGCGCGATATGCGCTGCCGCGCCAGCAATTCGAGGCTCTCTATTCGCGCCTGCGCACGCGGCTCCTCGGGCACTTGTCCGGCGGCTTGGCGCGCGACGGCAGCGATTTTCTGACGGTGTACTACGAGACGCAGCCGCTGTAAGAGTTACAGCAGTCCCTGAGGCTCGCTGGCGAGGCGCCGGCCGAGCAAGTCCTGGCGAGCACCCTCTTCTGCCAAGCGCGCCGCGACATGCTGAACAAGGCTGTGCTCGCCCAGCTGCCGGTAGAGCTGCATCAGCGCCTCGAGCGGTTCTCGCCAGCACGGCGCCGCCGTATGGGCTTGCTCTAGATGTAGTCGGGCCTCCTGAACGCGGCCGCTTCGCTGAAGGACGTGGCCAAGATAGCCGTGCGCCGCGCTGCGCGCCTTGTCATCCTCCAGGGCGGCGGTCAAGAGAACAGCCGCCTCGTCCGCCTTTCCGGCGCGCAGCAACAGCTTGGCGAGCTCCATGGCGAGCTCGCTTTGCGAGCCGAAGAACGCGCATGCGCGCCGGTAGCACTCGCGGGCGCGCTCGGCCTCGCCGAAGCCACACCATAGAAGTCCGACCGCCGCGAACGCGGGCCCGCGTTCGGCTTCAGGTACCTGTGCCAGCGCGCGCTCGAGCCGCATGACAAAAGCGCGATCGGTCGGCAGGCGTCGATGGCGAATTTCGCAGGCCGATCGCAGCACGCTCGGCGCATACGCGGACGAAAGCCCAGCAGCGCGGCCCTGGCATCGCGCCGCTTCCGCCGGATCGCCGTGCGCGAGGCCGAGCAAATGCCAGGTCGCCGCGCAATCCGGATAGCGAGTTGTCTCGCTGCGCAGAGCCTGCGCCGCGAGCTCGCGTTCGCCTTCGAGCCGGCGCTCGAGCTGGAACAGGCGCGAGTAATGCTCGACATCTTCCGCCCGCTCTTCCCAGAGTGCGGCGAGGTAGTCGCCTAGGAAGCGATGCCTAAGAGGGGTGAAACCGCTACCGACGGAACGCGATATGGTGGCGTAGGCGCGGTCGTGCGGCAGCTGCCGCAGCATGCCGATGACTTCTCGCGGATCAACCCAGGTGCGGTCGCCCGGAACGACGACGAAGTAGTCGACATCGATGTCGATCAGGCTGTCCGCAGGCGGCGCGAGCTGGTCCAGCTGGCCGAGATCGCACAACGCCACGTCCAGCCCCAGCAGACGGCCCTCGATGCGCCCGTCGACGCGCCGGAAGCTCTCCAGATCTTCGGGCGCCACGCCTTCCATCTGACGCAGCTGCTCGACTACCCTTTCCGAATACCCGGTCCTCACATGGGGCGGCGCCACCCATATCAGCCTGTTTATCAGGCCGAGGCGCGCCGCGGGATAGAGAAAGTCTTCGAGGCTGTAGCTGAACCGCTCGTCGGGCCACAGGTCGTGCGGCTTCTCGAGCGCCGCGATCTGCTCGGCACTCGTGCACTGCTCAAGCCTGCGGATGCGCTCCGGGTTGACGTACTGGAGGTCGAGGTGCGCGTCGAGATAGACGAGCGTGCGAGCTCGCGCACCCTCGCGCCACCAGTGGGCGAGCACGGACGAATGCTCTTCGAATACGAGCGCTTGCATGCTCAATCCCGGGTGGCCAAGAACCGGCCGACGGTGAATGCGCCCGCCTCGGCCGCTTCACCCAGGCGAACCAGGCCCTCCTTGATCGTACGGCGGATCGGCTCGGCGGTGGCTTGCGCCTCGGCCCGCAGCGCGCGCCGATCGTCCGCATTGGCGACGAAGCCGCGAAGGAGCGCCATCTCCTCGCGCAGGTCGACCGCCTCGCGCACCGAGAGCCCGGCGGCGCGCATGCCGGCCGCATACTCGGAAAGGGTGCCGAGCGAGTCGATCGCCCACGACTCACAGATTGGCGGGATCCAGCGCGCGCGCTGCGCGGCGTCCAGACCGTCTGCGGCGAGCCAGTCTTCTCCTGCCAGGCGCCCGCCGGGACACAGGACGCGCTGTACTTCGGCGAAGAAGCGCGCGCGGTCCGGGAAGTGGCAGGGCGACTCGAAGAAAAGCACGACGTCGAAGGAGGCGTCGGCGTACGGCAGCTCGCCAGCGCTTCCCTGGTCGAAGCACACGCGATCTTCCACGCGCAGCGCGCGAGCGAGCTCGCGTGCGAGCTCGATCTGCGCGGCATTCGGCGTGAGGCCATGGATGCGCGCACCCGTGCATACGGCGAGATGGCAGGCGGTTCCGCCGATGCCGCAGCCGACATCCAGCACCTCGCAATGCTCGTCGATGCCGGCACTCGCCGCGATGCGCAATTCCATGCGCAGCTGGTCCTGCGGCCCGATCGGACCGTCCGCTCGGTAATACCCCGTGTGCCAATGGTTGCCGAGAAATTCTCGATAGAACGGAATGCAGCTCGTGTAGTAGCGATCGACGCTGCGAGCAAGCTCGAACTCGGCCAAGGACATGCAAACGACTATACCGTGAGGCCCGGACCTCCGGTCTACGCGGCGAGCGGCTCCTTTAGAGCGCTGGCGCCGAGAACGTGTCGCAGTCCTGCGGCCGGCCGGAATCCATGCCGCGCTTGAACCACCGCACGCGCTGCTCCGAAGTCCCGTGGGTGAAGGACTCGGGAACGACCCGCCCCTGCGTCTGCTGCTGCAGCCGGTCATCGCCGATCGCCGTCGCCGCGTTGAGCGCCTCTTCCACATCGCCGGGATCGAGCTCGTTCATCGCGCCGGCGTGGTGGCCCCAGACGCCGGCGTAGCAGTCGGCCTGCAGCTCCATGCGCACCGAGACTCCGCTTGCGCCCTGGGCGCCGCCGCGCGCCTGCTCGAGCCGCCGGAAGGTCCCGGTCAGCTTCTGCACGTGGTGGCCGACTTCGTGTGCGACAACGTAGGCCTGGGCGAAATCGCCCGGCGCATGAAAGCGATTTTGCAGGTCGCGATAGAACGACAGGTCGACGTAGAGCTTTTCGTCGTTTGGACAATAGAACGGGCCCATCGCGGCCTGCCCCATGCCGCAGGCAGAGCGCGTGACATGGTCATAAAGGACGAGGGTCGGCGGCCGGTACTGGCTTCCCGACTGCTGGAAGATCTGGGTCCACACATCCTCCGTGCTGCCGAGCACCTTGGCGACGAACTGCCCCAACTGGTCGTTCGGCGTGCCTTTCGCGACCTGCGCCTGATGCGGCGGCGCCACCTGCTCGCCGACCTGCATCGCGGTCTGCGGATCGGCGCCGAGAAAGTACGCGATCAGCGCGATAACGATGCCGCCGATTCCGATGCCGCCACCGGCGAGGCCAAGGCCGCGCCGATCCTCTACGTTGCCGCTTGCCCGCTGGTTGCCGAGTTCCATTCGGTCCTCGTGGCAATTTGCGTACCGTCAACCTTGGATGCGGCATGCGGCTTGCAGCACCGCAGGCGCAAACTGGAGGGCCGCTATGGCACGCACTATCGCTGGTGTAGTCGAGAAACCCATCGATGCACAAAACATGATCGACGAGCTGGTCCGCGATTGCCTCTGCGACCGCTCCGACATCAGCGTGATCGCGCGTGATCAGGCGGCTTCCAGCAACAACAAAGGCGCGCGAGCCGACGAGCTGAGGCACGCGGTAGACCAGAGCGCCGAAGGCGCGCGTACGCTGTTCGGGGGCCTGCTCGCCGGCCTCGAAACCGTGTCACGCGCGGTTCCCGGCGGCGGTGCCCTGAGAGTCATCGGCAACCTCGGCGTCGCCATCGCGAATGCCGGCGTTGCCACCGCCGCGGAATTGACCAAGGCGCTGGTGTCGGTCGGCGTCCCCGCCGCCGAGGCGCGCTTCTACGGTCAAGCGTTCGAAGGCGGCGGCGTGCTCGTGACCGTGCAGGCGAAGACCGACCCGATCGCACAGTGCGCGCAGAAGGTGATGATGAAGCACGGCGCCATCGCGCCCGAGAGCGCCGCTGCCGGCTCCATGAGCCGAACGGCATAGCGCTTCCGGCGCATTTCCGGTGACCGGGCGCGGCGCGGCTTTCTATGATGCCGCGTAATGATCGAACGACAGCCCACCGGGGAAGACGCGGCGATTATGGAATACCTGCCGCTCGCACGAGCGGCTGCGCTCGCTCACGACCGGCTGTTTCCCGACCAGACGACCAAGGACGCGAAGACGCTCGACGTCATCGCGCTCGCACTCTCCACGCTCATTTCAATCTACGAGCGCGAAGAGAGCGGCGCACTGCGCCTGGTCACCGAGTCCGAGCTCGGCGCGGGCCGATTCACGCGCGGCGCGATGCGCCTCGAGATCGCCGGGCGCTCGCCGCTTCGCTTTCTCGCCGTGTCGCGCACCGCGTTCTACGCCGCAATCGAGAAGCTGCCGCAAGACTCGCTCGCCGCCGCGCGCGCGAGCCTCACCCTGCGCCATAGCCCGCGCACGCCGGACCGCCTCTAAGTTCCTCCTCGTCGGCAACGCAACGCGCGGCATTTTCTTGCCGCGCTGACCTAAGATCGCGAGGCTGCTGGCGCCGGCGTATCCTACCTGCTGATCTGGCGCTCATGCCGCAGCACTATCACGCCGGCCTCGTACTCGCCTCGATCGGCGTGGCGATCCTTGCCTCCTACACGGCACTCACACTCGCGGTGCGGCTGCGCAGCGCGGCCGGTGCCGGCGCGTGGATCTGGCTTCTAGGTGGCGGCCTGGCGATGGGCATCGGCATCTGGTCGATGCACTTCGTCGGCATGCTGGCCCTCATCCTTCCGGTCGGGCTTTCCTACGATGGCTGGATTACCGCGCTTTCGATGGCGATCGCCATCGTCGTGTCCACGTTCGCGTTGCAAATCGCAAGCCGCGCGCGGCTGACTCGCCCTCGCCTGTTCGCTGCCGGCGTCGCGATGGGAGTCGGCATCTGCTCGATGCACTACGTCGGCATGGCGGCCATCCGTATCGAGCCGCCGATCCGGTACGACCCATTCTGGGTGACGGCCTCGTTCGCCATCGCCATCGCGGCGTCGTTCGTGGCGCTCGGCATCGCATTCAGCTCCCCGGGGGAGGATGGATGGCGGCGTTATCGCTTGCCGTTGGGCGGCGTAACCATGGGCTTCGCAATCGCCGGAATGCACTATGCGGGCATGGCGGCGGCGCGCTTCAGCGCGGGCGCGACGAGCGACGGAAGCACGCTCATGGCGACCGGTCGGCTCGCCTGGCTGGTGACGATCGTCTCGTCGCTCATCCTCCTTAGCACCTTGCTCGCGCTCATCATGGACGCGCAAGGCGCGGCGCAGCGGCTGCGCATGCAGGCCTCGCTCGCCGCCGCGCGCGCGGAAAGCCGGGTGCGCGACGAATTCCTCGCCATGCTCGGCCATGAGCTGCGCAATCCGCTCGGCTCCATCTTCAACGCGATCTTCCTTCTCGACCGCGCCGAGCCGCAAAGCGCGGAATGGAAGTTCGCGCGCGACATGATCGAGCGCCAATCGCGGCACCTGCAGCGCATGCTCGATGACCTGCTGGACATCGGCCGCCTGGTGAGCGACAAGATATCTCTCGATCTCCAACCGCTTGATCTCGACGCCACCGTGCGCAGCGCACTCGCCATGCTCGCGACGGCTGGCAGGACGCAGACGCGTCGAGTCGATTACCACGGAGCGAGCGTCTGGGTGCGCGGTGATCGCACGCGGCTCGAGCAGGTCGTCAGCAACCTGGTCGCGAATGCAGTGGACCATACCTCCTCCGATGGATTGATCGAGGTGCGGCTCGCGAACGACGGTGGCATGGCGCGCCTGACGGTGCGCGATGACGGTACGGGCCTTGATCCTGAAACGACGTCCCGGGTGTTCGAACTCTTCTACCAGGCGCGCCAGCCGGTGCAACGCCCGCGGGGTGGGCTTGGTATCGGCTTGACCCTCGTACGGCGCATTGCGGAACTACACGGCGGGCGCGCCGACGTCTTCAGCGAAGGTCCCGGGAAAGGCGCCACTTTCAGCGTCGCCCTGCCGAGCATTGCTGCGCCTACCGCCATCGACCGTTCTGCCGGCCGCGAGCGAGCGCGCTCGCGATGCAAGGTTCTCGTCATCGAAGACTCCGACGACGCCCGCCAAAGCCTGCGCATCGTCCTCGAAAGCGAGGGACACCGCGTCCACACCGCGAGCGACGGCGAAACCGGCCTCGACGCGCTGGTGGAAATGCGGCCCGATATCGCATTGATCGATATCGGCCTGCCCGGCCTCGACGGTTACGAACTCGCGCGCCGCGCGCGCGTGGCGGGCGTGCGCGCTCGCCTCATTGCGATCAGCGGTTACGGCCTTGCCGAGGACAAGACGCGCGCGGCCGAAGCGGGCTTCGATGCACACATCACGAAGCCGGCATCCGTCGACCACCTGCTCGATCTCGTCTCCCAGACGGCTTGCGCGACGGACGCCGCTCAAGACAAATAACGGTGGAACGCCGTGTCGCACGCCTTGCCCCGGGTAGTCGTAACTGCGATATCCGGCTCTTGCTTTATCGGTAAGAATGCGCGCGCATGGCTTCGCTACGTAGCGTTCCGCCGCAAACGCCGCCTCAGAAACGACGGCCCCTGCGCATCCTGATCGCCGATGACGACCGTGATACCGCCCTCGTGCTCGCGACAATACTGCGCGACGAAGGACACACCGTTAATACCGTGCTGCGCGGTGATGAGGTACTCGAAGTCGAGCGCTTGCTAAGGCCGGATGCCGTGATCCTGGATATCAATCTTCCCGGCATGAGCGGCTATGCCCTCGCGCGCGAGATCCGCCAGCGGCATAACCAGCTCGCTCCGCTTCTCATCGCGGTTTCCGGCACCTGGAGGCAGGAATCGGAAAGGCTGGTCGGCGAGGCGGTCGGCTTCGACCACTATCTGCTGAAACCTTGCGAACCGCAGCAGATTCTCCGGCTCCTCGAGCCGCTGCGAACCGCCGGCTCAACGGGCGCCGCTCGCGCCTAGCTCCTCACCCGCCCCGCCGCGGTAATCGCAAGCAGGCCTGCTTAACACCTGTTGGCATTCCAGCAAGGCGATCGTCAGCAAGCCCTGCGGCTCTACGCTATGCTCGCTGCGCATGCCCGCCTAAGGGGGGAAACATGGGGCAGACGACGAACAAGTTGGCGCCACCAAGAGCGCCTGGCGCAGACGCTCAGACCGAGCCGCCGATTCGTGTTCTCCTTATCGAAGACGAGCCGACTTCCGCGCAACTCGCGTCGTTCTACCTGCAGGGCGGCCCGAACCCACCGGTAATCACGATCGCGGCATCGCTGAACGAGGCGGTGGCTTATGCCGCGCGCCAGCCATTCGATCTCGCGATCGTCGATCTCAACTTGCCCGATTCGAGCGGCCTCGCCACGGTCCGCGCCTTCGCGCGCTCATGCGAGGCGGCATTCATCGTCGTCACGGCCGACGAGGAATCCACGCTACGCGAACGCTCGATCGCCGAGGGCGCATTCGAATTCCTGCACAAGGCGCACCTTACCCGCGACAACCTGCAGCGCCTGGTGCGCCTCGCCTCGTTGTACGCGCGCAATCTGCGCTCGCTGCGCGAAAGCGAGGCGCGTTATCGCATGCTGGCCGATCTGTCCTCCGACATGCATTGGGAGCAGGACGATCAGTACCGATTCGTCTCGTTTACCTCCAGGGATCCGAATTGGCGCCCGGGGCAGACGGCGATGATCGGCAAGCGTCGCTGGGACCGTCCGTATCTCAACATGAGCGAAGCCGACTGGCAGGCCCATCGAGCGCTGCTCGAGGTGCGCCGGCCGTTCCAAGATCTCGAACTCGCCCGCTTGAACGAGGCGGGCGAAGAAGTATGGATCAGCACGAGCGGCCAGCCCGTTTTCGCCGACGACGGTACATTCAAAGGCTACCGCGGCGTCGGACGCGACATCACTGCGGCGAAGCGCGCAGCGCGGGCATTGCAAGCGAGCGAGGAGCGCTTCCGGCGGCTCACGGCGCTTTCTTCCGACTGGTACTGGGAGCAGGACAGCGAATTTCGGCTCACCTTCATGTCGACCACGCTGCAGGAGAAGACCGGTCTCGACGCGCAGCCTTATCTCGGCCGCCAACGCTGGGACCAGCCGGCGCTCAACCTCACGCCGCAGGACTGGGCGATGCACCGGGCGCAGCTCGAACGGCACGAGCCGTTCCGCGATTTCGAGATGCAACGCCCGACGCCGGACGGCGCCAGCCGGTGGCTCTCGATCAGCGGAGAGCCTTTCTTCGACAAGGCCGGCCGTTTCCTCGGCTATCGCGGCATCGGCCGCGACATCACGGAGCGCAAGCGCGAAGAAGGACTGTTGCGGCTCGAGCAATCCATTACCCGCTACCTGGCGGACGCCGAAGTGGAGGACACGGACGCCGTGCGCTTCGTGCTGCGCTCGTTCTGCGAGTCGGAAGGCTGGAAGTGCGGGCGGCTCTTTCGGCTCGATGCGGCGGAAGAGGCCATGCGGTTCGAAGCGGGCTGGAACGCGCCCGATACGGTGATCGACAAGTTCATGGAAGGCTCGCGTCGACTGGTGATCCATCTCGGCGAGGGACTCATCGGCTCCGTGTGGCAGTCGATGAAGGCCGAATGGGTCGCGGATGCCTCGGCGGACGAGCGCATGGCCGGCCTGGGGCTATGGAAGGCCGCCGGTTTGCGAAGCGCTCTCGCGTTCCCTGTCGTCTCGGGCGGCTCGGCGATCGGCGTGGTGTCGATTTCCAGTCCAGCCATCCAGCAGCCCGATCAGCGACTGCTGCAGCATGCCGAGATGGTCGGCTCGCAGCTCGGCCACTTCCTGCAGCGTCGCCGCTCGGAAGCACAGCGCCGGGACGCCGAAAGACGCTATTTGCGCTATCAGGAGAAGATCGCGCGGCTTGGTCAGTCGGCGCTCGGTATGCGCCGCCCGAGCGAGTTGATCGTCGATGCCGCCCAAGCCGTGCTCGAAGGCCTGGGAGCCGATGCCGTGGCCTATCTCGAGCCCGGATCCGCGGAGGGCGCCGTCATTGCGCGCGAAGTTCTCGGCCTTCGCGAGGAGCCCTCGCGCGCCGTTGCGCAATACGAGGCCGCCGACCCGATCGCCAACGTCCTTCGCCGCGGCGAGGCGGCGGTCATCGACAAGGCATCCCAGGCGCCCCTACCCTTCGATTGGGCCAGGCCGGCAGCGAGCGCCGCGCTGGTACCGGTTGCCGGAGAACGCGCGGCGCGCGGTGCCCTGTGCGCGATCTCGCGCGCGCCCAGTGCGTTCGGCAACGATGAGATCCGCTTCATCGAAGCCGCCGCCAGCGTGCTTTCCAGCGGACTGCAGCGCATCGATAGCGAAGGCCGGCTTGCTTATCTCGCGCAATTCGACGCGCTCACCGGCCTGCCGAACCGCGCATTGTTGAGCGACCGCTTCGCGCAAATGATCGTGCAAGCGAGCCGGCATGCCAAGCAGCTCGGCGTGCTGTTCATCGATCTGGATGATTTCAAGCTCGTCAACGATGCGCTGGGGCACGCCGCCGGCGACGAGCTGCTGCGCCAGGTGGCGGACCGGCTAAGGCGATCCGTTCGCTCAGGCGACACCATCGCGCGCATCAGCGGCGACGAGTTCGCGGCAGTGCTCGCCGACCTCGCCCGACCGGACGACGCCGCCATCGTCGCGCAAAAGATCCTCGACGCGCTCGCCCTGCCGGTCGACCTCGCCGGCAAGGAAGTCTTCGCCGCAGCGAGCATCGGCATCGCCACATTTCCGAGCGACGGTGCCGACACCGAATCGCTGCTGAGGGCCGCCGACGCGGCTATGTACCGCGCAAAGGAGTCGCACCGCAACAGCTACCAGTTCTTCACTGCCGAGATCGACGAGCGCTCGCGCGCGCGGGCGCGGCTCAGCTCGGAGCTGCGTCGTGCCCTGGAGCGCGGCGAGTTCCGGCTTTTCTACCAGCCGAAAATCGATCTGCGCAACGGCGGCACTTGCGGCGCGGAAGCGCTTCTGCGCTGGCAGCATCCCGATCAAGGCCTGATTCCGCCCGCGCAGTTCATCCCGGTGCTAGAGGAGACCGGGCTCATCGTGCCGGTAGGTGAATGGGTCGTAAAGCGCGCCTGCGAGGACGTCAAAGCGTGGAGCAGGGAGCGCCTGAAGGCCATCCCTGTGGCGGTAAACGTGTCCGCACGCCAGTTCCGTCAGCCCGACTTCGATGTACGCATCAGATCGATCATCGATGCCGCAGGCGTCGATCCGTCGCTCATCGAGCTCGAGATCACCGAGAGTCAGCTGATGCACGATCCGCAGCATGCGATCCGCATGCTCGGCAACCTGCGTGCAGCCGGCATGTCGATCGCCATCGACGATTTCGGCACCGGCTACTCGAGCCTCGCGTACCTGACTCGCTTTCCGCTCGCCGCCCTGAAGATCGATCGATCGTTCGTCAAGGACGTGCTCTCCGACCAAGCCGACGCGATGATCGTCCGGACCATCGTCGACATGGCGAAACAGCTCGGCTTGAAAGTCGTCGGCGAAGGGGTGGAAACGACCGAACAGGCTTCGTTTCTGCGCGAGCTCGGTTGCGAGCAGGCGCAGGGCTATCTCTTTGCGAAACCGATGCCGGCCGACGACCTCGTCGGCTTTTTCAGCAACGCAGCCTGACGCCGGCAAGCGCGCCGGCGAAGACCTACTTGCTCGACTTCTTGGCCGCGGGTTTCTCGCCGCCCGCGGCCGAGCCGCCGACCGCGGCAGCCGGAATGTTCTTGTTGGCAAGCGCCTGGATCAGGCCGTCGATGCCCTTCTGCTTGACGATCGCGTCGAACTCCGAGCGGTAGGTGAGTACCAGGCTCACGCCGTCGACCACGATGTCGTAGACCTTCCAGCCCTGGTCGGTCTTGCGCATCGCGAAATCGATCGGCAGCGGCTGGCCGCCCGCGCGCATGAACTGCGTGCGCACGGTGGTGTCTTCGGGATCCGCCTTGCCGCGCGAGGGCAGCACTTTCAGCGTCTGGCCCTCGTAGGTGGAGATCGCGTTCGAGTACGTGCGCACGAGCATGTTGCGGAACTCGGTGACCAGGCGCTTCTTCTGCTCCGGCGTCGCCTCGCGCCAGGCGCGGCCGACGGCGAGGCGCGTCGCCTGCTCGAAGTCGACATAGGGCAGCACCTTCTCCTCGGCGAGCTTGACCGCCTTCTGCCGGTCGCCGGAGGCGAGCTGCTTGTCGCTCTTGATCGCGGCGAGCACCTCGTCGGTGATCTTCTGCACGAGCTGATCGGGCGCGAGATCCTGCTGCGCCCAGGCGGGAGAAAGGAGCGTCGCGGCGAACGCGGCCGCGGCGAGGAACGCGAGGACCTTGGTCATGCGGTGGCCTTCTCCTTGTGGCCGGTGCCCTTGAACATGCCCGGCTCGAGCGAATGGCGCTCGAGCAGGCGATAGAACTCCGTGCGGTTGCGGCCGGCGAGCCGCGCCGCCTTGGTGACGTTGCCGCCGGTGATCTTCAGGATGCGCACGAGATAGTCGCGCTCGAAGGCCTTGCGCGCCTCGTCGAGCGGCGTGAGCGCCGTGTCGGCGACATCGAGCGCCTGGCGCACGAGCGACTCGGGAATCACCTCGGTCGCGGCGAGCGCAACGGCCTGCTCGACGACGTTCAGAAGCTGGCGCACGTTGCCAGGCCAGGGCGCCGAGACGAGCACTTCCATCGCCTCCGGCGCGAACTGCAGCCGGCCGCGACGATAGCGCTCGGCGAGACGGGTGAGCGAATGGTTGGCGATGAGCGGGATGTCCTCGCGCCGCTCGGCAAGCGAGGGGATGTAGAGCTTCACCACGTTCAGCCGGTAGTAGAGGTCTTCGCGGAATTCACCCGAGGCGATGCGCTCCTCAAGCTTGCGATGTGTGGCGGAGATGACGCGCACGTCGATGTCGTGCGACTCGTGCGAGCCGACCGGACGGATCTTGCGCTCCTCGAGCGCGCGCAGCAGCTTCACCTGCAGCGAGAGCGGCATGTCGCCGACTTCGTCGAGGAAGAGCGTGCCGCCGGTGGCCGCCTGGAAAAGACCGCGGCGATCCGCGACCGCGCCGGTGAACGAGCCTTTCTTGTGCCCGAACAGTTCCGATTCGAGCAGGCCTTCGGGGATGGCGCCGCAGTTCACGGCGATGAACGGCGCGTCGCGCCGCACGCTCGCGCGGTGAATGGCGCGGGCGAGCAATTCCTTACCGGTGCCGCTCTGGCCGAAGATGCACACGCTCGCGTCGGAGGCGGCGACGCGCCGCGCCTGCGCGAGGAGATCTTCCATCGCCGAGGAGCGGGTCATGATTTCCGCCCTCCAGCTTTCGCGCTCGCCGGTCGGCGGACTGGAGAGACGCATGGCTTCCGCCACGGTGTCGAGCAGCACCTTCGGCTCGAAGGGTTTCGTCAGAAACGAAAAGACGCCGCGGCGTGTGGCCGAGACAGCCTCCGGAATGGTGCCGTGGGCGGTGAGGATCACGACCGGAAGCGAGGGCGAGTCGCGATGGATCGCGTCGAAGAGCGCCATGCCGTCCATGCCATGCATGCGCAGGTCCGTGACCACGACCTGCGGGCGCGACACGGCCAGGCTCGCGAGCGCAGCCTCGCCGGACTCGACCGCCGTGACGTCATAGCCCGCGGCCGAGAGGCGCATGGCGATCAGCTGCAGGAGGTCCTTGTCGTCGTCGACCAGCAGTACCTTCGGGTTCTCACCGCTCATTGCTTGATATTCCCCTTAAGAAAACCGCAAGATTCTCGCCCGGGCGTCGTTACGCGGCGTCGGCCAGCGCACGCGCCGAACGGCGCGGCAGCGTGACGCGGAAGTGTCCGCCCTTGCCGTCGCCGACCACCGCGATCTGCCCGCCGTGCGCTTCCACGAGCTCGCGCGCGATCGCAAGGCCGAGGCCCGAGCCCTTGATGCGCCCGCCCTCGGCCGCTTTCGTGCGTCCGCGGAAAAAGAGATTGAAGATCGACTCGCGCTCTTCCAGCGGCACGCCGGGGCCCGAGTCCTGCACTTCGATGACCGCTTCGCCGGCGAGCATGCGCGCGCGCACGACGACGCTGCCGCCCGGCGGCGTGAACTTGATCGCGTTGGAGATGAGATTATCCACGATCGAGCGCAGCTTCTGCGGATCGGCTTCGAGCGTCGCCGCCTGCGCATCGATGCTCAGGCGCAAGCCCTTCGCCTGCGCCGCGAGCTCGTGCGGCCGCGCCGCATCCTCGACAAGCTCGTCGAGCTCGATCAGGCGCACTTCGAGCGACGCTGCCGCGTGCAGCGCGCGCTGATAATCGAGCAGCTCCTCGATCAGGCGCTGCAGCTTCACGCTGTTGTCGCGCATGATCGAGACGACCTGCGCCTGCGTCGGCGCGAGCGGGCCCGCGACTTCGTCGTGCAGGAGCTCGGCGCCTTCGCGCAGCGCGGTGAGCGGCGTCTTCAGCTCGTGCGAGACATGGCGCAGGAAGCGGTTTTTCTGGGTCTCGAATTCGTCGAGGCGCCGGCGCAGCCAGTCGAGACGGCGACCGAGGTAGCGCAGGTCCTCGGGGCCGCGCACCGCGATCGCTTTGGAAAAATCCGCGGCGCCGAGCTGGCGGATCGCGCCGTCGATCTCCGAGATCGGCCGCGCGATATAGCGCGTGAGCGCAAGCGCGATGGTCAGCGCCACCGCGGTGCTGAGCAGAAAGAGCACGATCAGTCCGCGCTGCACCTGCTCCGCTTTCAGGCTCAGGCGGTGCACCTCGCGGTCGACGATGCGGTTGTTGATGGCGAGCACCTCGCGCGCGCTCTCGATGAGGCCATCGATGCGGTCGCTGACGAACTTGGCATCGAGCTTGCGCCGCGGCTGCTCGGTGAGCAGATCATAGAGGCTCTGCTCCTGGTCGACCGCGCGGTTGAGCGCCGCGGCCTGCGCCTCGTCGAGCGGCAGCTGCGCGATTTCGTCCGAGAGCCCCTTGAAGCTGCGATGGATGCGCGCGTAGTCGACGGCGAGCTCCGGATCGTTCAGCACCGCCATCTGCTGCGCGACGCGCTCGATCGAGCCGATGCGATCGACGAGCGAGCGGCTGGCGCGCGCGGCCTGCGACGCGTTGAACACGGCGCTGCGGCTAAGGCCGGCGAGGCGCTCGGTGTTCCAAGCCGAATAGGCGAGCGCGGCGACAAGCGGGATCATTACCAGCGTGAAGCCGCTGAGCAGCAGCGCGAGAAATGAGCGCGGGTACGGCAGGACGGCGAGCAGCGCCTTCGCGGCGGTTTTTCCAGCTTGGAGCATCTCGAAATCGTTTCATGACCTTGGACCGCGGCCAATGTCACATGTTCACGACAGTGTCGTCTCGCCCTGCCGTCGCCGGGCGGCGACAGCCGGCGCGTCGACGCCGAGTATGCGGTTCGCGCCGACGACGGTGCAGTGGGACGGAACGTCGCGCGTCACGACGGCGTTCGCCCCTACGGTGGCGCCCCGACCGATGCGCACCGGGCCGAGCACTTTCGCGCCGGCACCGATGAAGACATTATCTTCAATTACTGCAAGATTGCCGCCTTGTTCCCGCGGCACGACAGGATCCTTCCGGCCTATCGTGACCTGGTGCATCACGGTCACCCGGCTGCCGAGCTGCACGCCACGCTCGATGACGATGCCCATCGGCACCGGCATGAGGAGCGGCGAGCGAATGCGGCAGTCGAGGCGGCAGCCGAGCGCCCAGCCCATGGCACGGCCGATCAGCGGTGCCTGCAACAGCCGGGCGGCGAGCGGGTTGGGGCCGACTACCGCATCGGGGTAGCGGCGCTCGACGCCACATTCGAGCCAGCGCAGGATCGCGCGCTCGGCCTGCATCACCATCACGGATAGCGGCTGCTCGGCACGCACGACGACCGCGTCGGCGGCATCGAGGTCGGGCGGGCCGTCGAACACGACGCGGAAGTCGCCGCGCCGCGCTTCTCCCGCGAGCTGCTCGAACATCGTCAGCCCGAGGGGCGCGAGCCGCCCCTGCACCTGCACCATGAGGTTCGTGCGCCCGGGGTTGTCGCGGCCGGTGAAGATCACGGCCGGCGCGCGGCGCGGCAGGCGCGGCAGCCGCCAGCGCCGGAGCCGGCCGCGCAGCTCCGCGAGACGCGGGCGCACCGCCGCCCAGTTCCCCGAGCGCGCGGCATGCGCGATAAGGCGCTGGTGCTCCGCATCGCGCCAGTAGCGCGGCAGGCGCGCCATCGCTTCCTGGGGCTCCTCGCGCCAGAGCGATGCGAGCCAGGCGGCGCGCTCCTCCGGCAGCGCGCCGCGCTCGATCGCATCGACGAGCGCGCAGATGAAAAGTGCGTCCGGCGAACCGCCCTCCTCGGCCGCCACGAAAAAGCGCGCGGCGATGAAGCGCGGGCGGCCGACTTCGTCACTCCACGCAAGCACCGCGCGCCAGGCGCCGCGGCCCGGCCGATAGAGCTCTACGAGGCGAAGGTCGAAGTCCTGCGCGAAGCGCGCCATGAGGCGTGGCAGCGCCCCGAGCGCCGAGGGCGGCACGGCGAGCTCCACCTCCGCGGGCGCCCGGTCGGGTAGCGCCGCGGGATCGCCGATCAGCCGGAAGGCGACTGCGTCGTCACGCAGGCGCTCGAGCAGCGCCTCGGCGACGTAGCCGCGCTCTTCCATCAGGCCTGGTTGAGCACGGCAGAGACTGCGAGCTGCAGCATAGGGCACTGCGATGAGCAACCGCTGTGCCACGCTGCAAAATCAATGAGTTCACAGTAAACGCATTGCGCCACCGGCCTAGTCCTGTTGCCTCGCGGCGACAAACATTCGCGTCATATGCGCCGGCATAGAATCCGCGCAAACAACTCCAGAAAGGGTCTTCCCGGATGCTACGGTTCTGGCGAAAGGCGGCGTTGGCGCTCGTCGTTGTACCGGCGTGCGCGTTCGCCTTCGATTCCGTCGACGTGCTCTTTCCCGCCTCCGGCGGGCTTTATCCCGCCTACCCCGCCGACACGCTCGGCGGGCCCGGCGAACCCTACGCGCTCTGGGCGCAGGCGGGCCTGATGTACGACTCGAACATCCTGCGCCGCCCGGGGGGCGACAACCACGACTGGGTGAGCCGCGTCGGTATCGGGGCGCGCTACGACCAGCGCATCGTCGGCCGGCAGGGTCTGCATCTGGAAGGACGGGTGGACGGTTACGTGTACGACAGGTTCAGCGCGATCGACAACGTCGCTTACGCGGGGCTCGCGGAATGGCGCTGGGCGGCGGGCAATGATTTCGCCGGCACGTTTGGCGTATCGCGCCGGCGCTATCAGGCGACCCTGTCCGAGCTCCAGGCCGCGGTGTACGACCCGATCACGGAGACGGACTACGCCGCCACGGCGCGCTATGCGATTGGGCCGCATCTTGGCGTCCGCGGCGGGGCGACCTACGTCGACTACGAGCGGCCGGCGCGCACGGCCGCGAACATCAAGACGCTCGTCGGCACGGCAGGCATCGACTACGTCACCGCGATAGGCAACGCGATCGGCGTGGAGATCGCGGAGGCGAGGGGCAATGCGCCGGTCGACCAGCTCGTCGACCCGCTCGGCATCTTCGTGAACAACGACTTCCGCCAGCGCGACATCGCCGTGGTCGGCACCTACCTGCCCGCGCCGACGCTACGCTTCGCCGGCCGCGTCGGCCGCACGCACCGCGAATACACCGTGCTTCCCGGGCGCGACTTCACCGGGCCGACGTGGAGCCTGATAGGGCAGTGGGTCGTCACGCCCAAAACCCTGCTCGTCGCCGAGGCTTCCCAGCACGTCTCGTCCGTCATCGAAGTCGGCGCGAGCCATATGGTCGTCAAGGGCTTCGGCGTGGGCCCGAGCTGGGCGCCGACCGCGAAGCTCAACTTCCAGGCGCGCTTGCTGCGCGAGCACCAGGTGTTCGAGGGCGACCCGAACGCCATTCTCGGCGTCACGCCGCTCAGGCAGGAGTTCGTGCGCGCCGTGCGCTTCGGCGTTTACTGGGAATACACGCGCCGCATCCACTACCAGCTTGCCTTCGACCACGGCGAGCGCGAGTCCAACATCCTCGGGCGCGACTTCCACTACAACGCGGGCGTCGCGCAGGTGCGCTTCGTCTTCTGACTTCGGGGCTATCGGCCGTAGGCGTCTTCGAAGCGGACGATGTCGTCCTCGCCGAGATAAGCGCCTGACTGCACCTCGATGATTTCCAGCGGCAGCTTGCCCGGATTAGCCAGCCGGTGTTTGGTGCCGGGCGGGATATAGGTCGATTCGTTCTCGGTGAGGAGAAAGGTTTCCTCCCCGCGAGTGACGCGCGCCGTGCCGCGCACGACGATCCAGTGCTCGGCGCGGTGATAGTGCATCTGTAGCGAGAGCGCGGCGCCGGGCTCGACGACGATGCGCTTCACCTGGAAGCGCTCGCCGCGCTCGATGCCGTCGTAGGTGCCCCAAGGACGGTGCACCTTGCGATGCGCGAGGCATTCCTCGCGCCCGGCGGCCTTGAGCTCGGCGACCAGCCGGCCGACCGCCTGCGCCTTGTCCTTGCGCGCCACCATCACCGCGTCGGGCGTCTCGACGACGATGACGTCCTCCATGCCGACGCAGGCGACGAGGCGATGCTGCGCGAGCACCAGGCTGTTTCTGGTATCCGCGAGACGGACGTCGCCATGCGTCGCGTTCCCCGCATCATCCTTCTCGGCGAGCGTCCAAAGCGCATCCCACGCGCCCACGTCCGACCAGCCGGCGTCCAGGCGCACGACGAGCGCCTGGATCGTCCCGGGCTCGGCGCTGATGCGCTCCATGACCGCGTAGTCGACCGAATCGGACGGGCAATCGCGAAAGGCGTCCGCGTCCACGCGCAGGAATGCGCCGTCGCGCTTGCCGTGGCGGTAGGAGCGCTCGCAGGCGGCGAAGATGTCCTTGCGGAAGTTGCCGACCGCATCGAGCCACACGGAAGCGCGCACGGCAAAGATGCCGCTATTCCAGAGGTAACGACCGCTCGCGAGGTATTCGGCCGCGCTCTGCGCATCGGGCTTCTCCACGAAGGCCTCGACGTAGCACGCGGCGCCGTCGCCGAGCGCCCTGCCGGTGCGGATGTAGCCGTAGCCGGTCTCCGGCGCGAGCGGCGGCACGCCGAAGGTGACGACGTAGCCCTGGCCGGCGAGGGCAGCGCCGCGCTCGACCGCTTTTTGGAACGCCGTCCGGTTGACGATGCAGTGATCCGAGGGCATGGCGAGGAGAACCGGATCGTCGGAGGTCACGGCGTGGATCGCGGCGAGCGTCAGCGCCGGCGCAGTGCCGCGGCCCTTCGGCTCGAGCAGGATCGCCTTGGGCTTGGTGCCCGCGTGCGCGAGCTGCGCCTGCACCATGTAGCGGTGCGCCTCGTTGCACACGACGAGCGGCTCGCCGAGCGCGGCGAGCCCCGAGCAGCGCGCCGCGGTCTCCTCGAGCATCGTGCGCTCGCCGTTCAGCGCGTGCAGCGGCTTCGGATGATGCTCGCGCGAGAGCGGCCACAGCCGGGTGCCCGATCCGCCGCAGAGAATCACCGGCTGGATCATGGTGGGCGTGACGCCGAGCTCGATCAAGGCCCTGCTTCCCCTCGGGAAAAGGAATCGCTAGAGCCGCGCGCGCGAGCGCCGCTCGCCGAAGAGTCTCTGATAGCTCCAGTCGGCGATAAACCGCGCGAGATAGTCCGCCCGGGCGCATTCGCCCATCTGGCGCATCTTCTCGGGGAAGGCCTCGGCCCAGGCGAGCCGCCGCGCAAGGTCGCGCGCCGATCCCGCCTCGAAGAGGAGCCCGTTGCGCCCCGGCTCGATCAGCGCCGCGGCGCTGCCCTCGTCGGCGGCGATGACGGGCAGCGCGTTCGCGAACGCCTCCATCACGCGCCGCGGCATGGGCTCGTCGCAGGCGGCCGCAAGCACGAGGTACGCCGCGCGCTCGAGCCGCTCCTGCAAGTGTTCGCCCTCCAGCTTGCCCGCCGGAATGAGCTCGATCGCTGCGCCGGGGAAGAGCAGGAGCGCCTGGCGCAGAACCGCGATGCCGTTTTCGCGGCTGAGCTCGCCGATGAACACGCCGCCGCGGCGCGTCTCACTCATCGGGCTTCCAGCGCCGCACGCGGTACTGGATCGTGGGCGTACGCCGCGGCTTTTCTTCGCGGGTGGGCAGCGCGGCGACGCGGATCTCCTTGCGCGCCTCGGGCGGCTTCGCGCGCTCTACGCGCTCTGCGCGCTCGCTGCGCGGACGCGCCGCGCGCGGCTCGTTCGCCGCGGCGGGCTTGTGCGCCTCTTCCTGGTCGCGCTGCCCGCGGCCGCGCAGGCGGCCCGAGGCGTACAGATATCCGGCAGCGGTGGCGGCGGCACTCATGGCGTTTCCTTCCTCTGGTTCATGTCGGCATCCATGCCGATCGTTTCTCGAGCAATTTCCAGTACGCGCCGACGACCCGGTCGCTGCGATCGAGGCTGCGGCGCAGGAGCGAACGGTGCAGCACGACGCCGAGCAGATAGACGAGCGTCAGCGCGCCGATCACCGGCGGGCGCCAGGTCCATTCGGGGTAGGCCTGGACGGCGAACTCGGCGGCGCGCCGCATCGCGTCGCGCAGCACCGGCAGCGTCACGGGACGCGAGTTGAGCGCGCGCTGGATCATCAGGTAATGCAATACGTCGTCGAGCGGGCTCGCGTCGGCGCGCGCTTGTCCCCAGTCGGTGACGAAGAGCTGCGCGCCGAGGTTGCGGATGTTCCAGGGCGCGAAGTCGCCCTGCGAGAGCACGTAGGGGCCAGTCCAGTAAAGGAGCGCCGTCTCGCAGTCGTGATACGAGCCCTCGAGCGTGCGCATCGTGGCCGGCGGAACGAAGTCGCGCGCCTCTTCGAGTGACTCCTGCATCCACTCGCACGTGCCGCAGGCGTCGAACTCCACCGAGCGGAAGCGCGACTTGCCGAGGCGCGCCAAGAAGCGCGCATGGTCGTCGGTGAACGCGCGCGTCTCGCCGCGCGCCGGCCACATGCTGATCACGAGATAGCGCCGGCCGGCCGGGCTCGTGCCTTCTTCGAGCACGCGCGGCACCTGCCCCTCGAGCTCGCGCACCTGCTCGAGCTCGCGCAGCCAGCGCGCCTCGCGCGCGAGCAGCTTGTCCGCCGCCTCGTCGGCGGCCGTCTTCACCAGGCCGAAGGATAGGTTCAAGGCCTATTTCCGGCGGTCGAGCAGCGCGAGCGCTCGCGCATACTCGACCTTGTCGAGGCGCCCGTCGGCGCGGCGGCTCACCGTATCGAGCAGGCGCTGCAGTCCGGGCAGCGCTGTCGCTTCGGCGCGATCGACATAGCCGTCCGCATTGCGGTCGAGCTGCTCGAAGACGGGCTGTGCGCCGATCGGCTCAGCATTCGCATAGCGCACGGTCGACATCGTGGCCGTGACGATCGGCAACGCGCACATGAGCGAGACATAGACGGTGCCGAGGAAAAGCAGGAACGTCGTGCGCTGTTGGCGCAGGCGGGTGTTCATGGGGCTCTCGTTCGTTTTTGCGTTGAAGGCTTGCGGGCCCCTTTCTTTGCAAGCCTCGTACCACGACGAGAAAAACGCGCCGGGCCAAGCGCTTAGCGCGCACCCAGCTGCGCTCGAGCGCTCAAATGCGTCGTGAAGAGCGGACCGCGCGCGACGCATGCGCGATTACCGCTTTGTTTGCGCGGGAAATTTCAGGTCGCGACGGCGCGACGTCGACGAGCGACTAACCGTGTAATTGCTTCTACCATCGCCGCGGGATCGGCCTTCGCCTCTCCCGCGATGTCGAGCGCGGAGCCGTGCCCGACGGAAGCGAAGAGCACCGGCGTGCCGATGGTGAGCGCCGCGGCACGATTGGGCGCGAGGAGCTTCGCCGCGACGTGCCCCTGGTCATGCAGCATCACGACATACGCGTCGTAGCCGGGGCGCTGGACGAGCGTATCCGCACCGTAGGGACCATCCAGCATCATTCCCGCGTGGCGCGCTGCCTCGATGGCCGGAATGACGATGTCGAGCTCTTCGCGCCCGAACGCGCCGGCCTCGCCCGCGTGCGGATTGACGCCGCTCACCGCGATGCGCGGCTTTGCGATGCCGAGTGCGCGCAGGGCCGCCTCGGTGGCGCGCACCGTGCCGATGATGCGCGGCCCGGTGATGAGGCCGAGCGCCTCCTTCACGCTCGCGTGCAGCGTCACATGCGCGATGCGCACTTCGCGTCCTTCGTGCGCGAAGCAGAGCATCAGCATGCCCGCCTCGGGCGCGAGCCCGCACACGCGCGCGACGAACGACGGGTAGCCGTCGAACCTGATGCCGCAGGCGTGGATCGCCGCCTCGGTATGCGGCGCGGCCACCACGGCGTCGTACTTGCCCTCGAGCGCACCCTCGATTGCGACAGCGGCTGCTTCCAGCGCCGCGCGCCCGTGCTCGGGCGCCACCTTCCCGAACTGAGGGCGCGCGTGCGGCACGTCGCGGATGTAGAGATCGTCGAGCGCGATGCCGCACGGCGCCGCGTGCATCGCCAGCGCCTCACGGCTGCCGACGAGCACCGGCTGGCAGAGCGCGAGCACCTCGGGGTGCCGCGCCGCCTTGAGCGCAACCTCCGGCCCGATGCCGGCAGGATCGCCGATCGCGATCGCGACCTTCACGACTTGCATGCCCCTAGTCTAATTCGGGGGCACGCCCTCTCTATAATCCCGCGATGCTCGAGCGAAGCTGGCCCGCCGAAGGCGCGACGCGCGTCCCCTACTGGGTCTACCAGGACGAGGACATCTACCGTGAAGAGCAGCGGCGCATCTTCCTCGGCCCCGCGTGGAACTACCTCGGCCTCGAAGCCGAGCTCGCCGAGCCCGGCAGCTACATCACCACCTTCGTCGGCGAAATGCCCGTCGTCGTGACGCGCGACATGCAAGGTGAATTGCACGCGTTTGAAAACCGTTGCGCGCACCGCGGCGCGCTCATCGCCATGCATGCGCGCGGCCGCGCCGAGCGTTTCAACTGCATCTATCACAACTGGACCTACGACCACGCCGGCAACCTGACCCACGTGGCGTTTCGCAAGGGGATCGGCGGCAAGGGCGGCATGGCGAGCGATGCCAAACCGGAGTCGCAGGCGCCGAAAAAGCTGAGAGTGGAAGCGCTCCACGGCATCGTCTTCGGCACGCTGTCCGAAAGCACGCCGCCGCTCGCGCAATACATCGGCCCGCAGATTCTGCCGCGCCTCGCGCGCGTGATGATCAAGCCGGTGAAGCTCCTGGGCACCTACACGCAGGTGCTGCCGAACAACTGGAAGCTCTACATGGACAACGTGAAGGACACCTACCATGCGAGCCTCCTGCACGTCTTCTTCACCCGCTTCCGCATCAACCGGCTGACGCAGAAGGGCGGGGTCTTCGTGTCGGCGGACGGCGCGCATCACTGCACCTACACCGAGATGGTGGAAGACCGCGGCGACGCTTATGAAGCGGGCGGCATGCGCTCCGCGGGCGGCGCGCACGATTTCCGGCTCGAGGCGCCCGAGCTCCTCGAGCAGGTCGACGAGCTCGGCGACAACGTCGCCATCCAGATTCTTTCGCTCTTCCCCGGCTTCGTGCTGCACCAGATCCGCAATTCCCTCGCCACGCGCCAGGTGGTGCCGAAAGGCATCGACCGCACCGAGCTGCACTGGACGCTTTTCGGCTTCGCCGACGACGACGAAGCGATGCTGCGCCGCCGGCTCCTGCAGGCGAACCTCGTCGGACCGGCCGGCTATATCTCGATGGAAGACGGCGCCGCCACCGGCTTCGTGCAGCGCGGCGTCGCCGCGTCGCCCGATCGCGCCTCGGTGATCGAGATGGGCGGGGCCGCCATCGGCTCGGGCGACTCGCGCGTCACCGAGACCGCCGTGCGCGGCCTCTGGAAAGCCTGGCGCAGCTATATGCAGGTCTAATCGGTGTCAGGCACCGATTTCGAACTCCGGCTGCAGGTCGAGGAGCTGCACGCGCGCTATGCGCATGCGCTCGACAACGACGAGCTCGAGCGCTGGCCGGAATTCTTCACCGCCAACGGCCGCTATCGCATCACCACCGCCGAGAACGAAGCACGCGGGCTGCCGCTGCCGGTGCTCTATGCCGAAGGCCACGGGATGCTGCGCGACCGGGTGGCGTCGCTGCGACACGCGAACATCTACGAGCCGCAGCGCTACCGCCACATGGTGTCCAACGTGCTCGTGGAAGCGGATGGCGCCGGGGTCAAATCCGTCGCGACCTTCCTCGTGGTGCGCATCATGGAGAACGGCGAGGCGATGCTCTTCGCGAGCGGCCGCTACGTCGATCGCATCTCGCGCGGCGAGATGCGCTACGAGGAGCGCGTGGTGATCTGCGACAGCCGGCGCTTCGATACGCTGCTCGCGATTCCGCTGTGACGGTGATTCGGCCTCGGGGCCGTCATTATTTTCCGCGTCCTGATGCCGCCGCCGTGCGCAGCTTGCTCAACGATGCGGGCTTGCCCGCCTCCGATCTGACGCCGCGACATCTGCAGCACTTCATTGGCTTTGGCGATGCGCACGCGCTGCAGGGCGTAATCGGCCTCGAGCTCTACCCGCCGGTTGCCCTGCTGCGCTCGCTTGCCGTGGCGGCGAGTGAGCGCAGCGGCGGCATCGGCAGCGCGCTGGTCGAGCGCGGCGAACGCTACGCATGCGAGCACGGCGTCAGCGAAATCTATTTGCTGACGACGAGCGCGGAGCGCTTCTTCGCGCGCGTCGGCTACGAGCGCGTCGCGCGAGAGCAGGCGCCGCAGGCGATTCGCGGTACGGTCGAGTTCTCGACGCTCTGTCCGGTGAGCTCGGCGCTCATGCGCAAGCGCCTCGACTAGCGGCGCTCCTGTCCGCGCAGCCGCCGCGCGCGGATGTCGGTGACGAGGATCGTCAGGACGAGGGCGACGCCTCCGATTGCCGCCGCGAGGAAGAGCAGGATTGCGAGTCCCGGGTAGCCGAAGAGGTGGAACGACGTCTCGATGCGCATGAGCAGCGCGGCGCCGATGATGAGCGCCGCGAGCACGAGCCCGGTGGCGATGCGGTTCGCCACCTTCTGCATGCCTTCCATCAGGCGCGCCTCGTCGAGCGCCTGCACCTTGACCTGGAAGTCGTTGTCCGCGAGGCGGTCGAGGATGCGGTTGACGCGGCCCGGCAGGTGCTGGACGAAGTTCTTCAGCTCCACCGCGGTGCTGAACACCGAGCCGAGCGAGAAGTCGCGCACCATCTGGTCCTGAGTGATGGCGGCGGCATGGCGGCGCACGGCGGCGTTGGTGTCGAAGCGGGGCGCGAGGGTAAGGCCGATCTCGTCAAGGTTCAGGAGCGTCTTGCCGATCATCGCAAGCTCGGGCGGAAGCTGGATGTTGTTCTCCGCCGCCACCTTGAGCAGCATCAGCACCGCGCGGCCGACCTGCGGCCGCTGCATCGACACGGCCTGGTGCTGGCCGATGATGTCGGCCACGGCGCGCCGGAATCCCGGCTCGTCGCCCCCCTCGCGCTGCTCGGCGATGAGCAGCAGCACCTTCACCGCATCGTCGGGACGGTTGTCGCTCACCGCAAGCAGGAGCTGCAGCAGCCGGTCCTGCAGCGCCGGGCGCACGCGCGCGATCATGCCGAGGTCGAGGAGCGCGATGCGGTGGTCGACGAGAAACACGTTCCCCGGATGCGGATCGGCATGGAAGATGCCGTCACGCAGCATCTGCTTGAGGTAGGCGCGAAAGAGTGCATCGGCGAGCCGCTCGCCGTCGAGCTCGAGGCGCGCGAGCGGGCTGAGCGCCGTGATCTTGGTGCCGGGGATGAACTCCATCGTCAAGAGCCGCGAGCTCGTGTAGCTCATGAGCGGCTGCGGAATCACGATCTCTGGAATTTCCTTGAGGTTGGCGCCGATCGTGAGGAGATGCAGCGCTTCCTGCCGGAAGTCGAGCTCGCGCAGCATCGACTTGCGGAACTCCTGGAAGAGCAGCGCCACGCCGAAGCGCTGGCCGAACTCGGTATGGCTCTCGAGGAACGCCGTCATCTCGCGCAGCGCCTCGAGATCGTCGAGCACCTGCTCGCGGATTCCCGGGCGCTGCACCTTGAGCGCCACGGCCCGCCCATCGCGCAGCCGCGCGTAATGCACCTGCGCAAGCGACGCGGCGGCGACCGGCACAGGTTCGATCCTCGCGAAGACCTTCGAGAGCCGCAGGCCGAGCTCGTCCTCGAGGATCTTTTCCACCTCGGCGAACCGGAATGGCGCCACCTGATCCTGCAGCCGCGCGAGCGCTTCGCAATACGCGCTCGGGACGATGTCCGGGCGCGTCGAGAGGAGCTGCGCGAGCTTGATGTAGGTCGGCCCCAGCTTCTCCACGTCGCGCGCGAGCTCGCGCGCCTCGGGCAGGCGCTCGGCCGCCTCGTCCGGTTCCTGGGGAAGCAGCTCGTCGAGCCCGGCGCGCCTCACGAGATCGCGCCGGCCGTACTTCCACAGCAGCAGCGCGAAGTCCTTGTAGCGCTTGAGATGTTCGGGCCGCAGGGAAAGGTTCACGGCCCGTTACAGCAATTTCAGTGCCGCGCCAGGCGCAGCGCCAGGTGCCGCCTTATGTCAGGCCATTCACTGACAACGATGCTGTACATCACCGAGTCGCGCACCGTGCCATCGCGCCGCGGCCAGTGATGGCGCAGGACGCCGTCCTTCTTCGCGCCGAGCGCCTCGATCGCGCGCTGCGAGTTGAAGTTGAAGTTATCGGTGCGAAGCCCGACGACCTTGCACTCGAGCGCCTCGAACGCATGCGCGAGCAGCAGCAGCTTGCACGCGGTGTTCACATGGCTCTTCTGCCAGCGCTTCGCGTACCAGGTCCAGCCGATCTCGACGCGGCTCGCCGGCTTGATGATGTCGTGATAGCGCGTGGAGCCGACGAGCTCGCCGCTCGCCGCTTCGCGCACCACCCACGGCAGCATGTGTCCGGCGTCGCGTCCCTCGAGCGCCTGCGCGACGTAGCGCTCGGTCTCTTCCGGTCGCGGCACCGACGTGAACCAGAGCTGCCACAGCTCGCCATCCGCCGCCGCCTCGGCGAGCGCATCGCGATGCTGCTTTTCCATTGGCTCGAGGCGAACGCCGTGGCCTTCGAGCGTGACCGGACGCGGCTCCTTCATCGCGCGAGTCTACAATGCTCGCCTCCATGGACAAGGAAAAGGCCAAGCAGGCGATCGACCAGGTGTTCCGCGACATGGCGGGCGCGATGACGGCGGGCATGGCGCTCGTCGGCACGCGCACCGGCCTCTTCCGCGCCATGGCGGGCAAAGGCGCGATGACGGTGGACGAGCTCGCGCGCACGAGCAAACTCCAGCGCCGCTATGTCGAGGAATGGCTGCGCGGCATGGCGAGCGCCGGCTATGTGCAGTATTCGCCGGCGGGCGAGACCTACGAGCTGCCCGAGGAGATGGCGTACTTCGTCGCCTCCGAGGGCTCGGATCACTTCGTCGGCGGCATGTGGGAGATGGTGCCGCCGCTCTTGCGCGTCGCGCCGCAGGTGAGCGAGGCGTTCGCGAAAGGCGGCGGCGTGCGCTTCGAGGACTTCGGCGCGGACTGCGTGAATGCGCTCGATCTCATCAACCGCGGCCAGTACGAGCAACGCTTCGCCGACTATTGGCTCAAGGCGCTGCCGCAGACCATAGAACGGCTACGCTCCGGCGCTCGCATGCTCGACTTCGGCTGCGGCTCGGGCCGGGTTGCGATCGCGATCAAGAAGGCATTCCCCGCCGCCGAGGTCTTCGGCTACGACGTCGATATCCAGTCCATCAGCCGCGCGCGCGATGCGGCTGCGGGCGCCGGCATCGAGATCGCGTTCAGCAGCGAAAAACCGCGCGGGCGCTTCGACCTGGTGACGATCTGCGACTGTATCCACGACCTCGCCGCACCCGTGGAGACGCTGCAGGAGGTACACGCGCTCCTCGAGCGCGACGGCACGCTCTTCATTGTCGAGCCGAAGGCCGCCGACCGGCTCGAAGACAACCGCAATCCGGTCGCGACGATGTTCTACGGCTTCAGCCTTTTTCACTGCATGACGCAGTCGCTCGCGCGCGGCGGACCCGGATTGGGCACCTGCATGGGACCGGCGCAAACGGAGAAAGTCGTGCGCGAAGCGGGCTTCCGGGAGTTCAAGATGCTGGACCTGAAAAGCATGACCAACCTGTTCTACGCCGCCAAGCCATGAACCATGAATTGGCGCCCAGCGGGCGCCTGCGCATTGGGTTGAACTATTCGAATTTCCTGCTCGTGCTCGGCGACGACGCGAAAGGCGAGCCGCGCGGCATCGCGCCCGATCTGGGCCGCGAGCTCGCGCGCCGCACGGGGCTGCCGATGCAGTTCGTGAAATTCGATGCTGCGGGCAAATTGTTCGACGCCGTCAAGGCGGGACAATGCGACGTCGGCTTTCTCGGCGCCGAGCCGCAGCGGGCGAACGAGGTGGACTTCACCGCCGCGTACCTCGAGATCCCGGTCACCTTCCTCGTGCCGGCGGGCTCGCCGATCCGCACGATCGCCGACGTTGACCGCGAGGGCGTGCGCGTCGCGGTGTCGGAGCGCAGCGCCTATGACCTCTATCTCAGCCGGACGCTGAAGAAGGCCGAGCTCGTGCGCGCGAAAGGAATCCCGGCCTCCTATGATGTGTTCATCGCGCAGAAGCTCGAAGCGCTCGGCGGGCTCAAGCCGAAGCTCGTCGAGGAGCAGGCACGCACGCCCGGCTCGCGCGTGCTCGACGGGCAGATCACCGGCGTGCAACAGGCGATCGGCGCCCCGAAGGGCCGCGCGGCGGCGGCGAAGTATCTGCGCGAGTTCGCCGAGGACGTGAAGCGCTCCGGATTCGTGGCGCGCGCGATTGAAAAGCATGGTGTACGCGGTGTAAAGGTGGCCTCATGAACGAACTGCGTGTCTACTGGCGGCCCGGCTGCTCGAGTTGCGTGAAGGTGAAGGAGTTCCTGACGAACCTCGGCGTCGAGTACGAGTCGGTGAACGTCTCGGCGCGGCCGGAGGCGATGGACGAGCTGCGCGCGCTCGGCGTGCGCACCGTCCCGGTGGTCGCGCGCGGCAGCGAATATGTCTTTGCCCAGGAGCTCGCCGACGTGTCGGCGTTCATCGGCCGCAAAGTCGACTTCAAGCGCCTGCCGCCCAATGCGCTCTACGCGAAGTGGCAGCGCGTGCTCGGCGCGGCGCAGCGCCATGTGATGCAGATGCCGCCCGAGCGGCTCGCGGAGCGGGCGACGCCAGGACGCGACCGCAGCATCCGCGACCTTGCCTATCACGTCTACCAGGTGCCCGATTCGTTCCTGCAGGCGATCGAGGCCGGCGTAAAGGACCTGACCGCGGTCTATAACGCGCCGCCGCCCGCGAACGTGAAGACCGTGGCGGATATCCGCGACTACGGCAAAGGCGTGAGCACCCGCCTCGAGCGCTGGTGGCAGCGTGACGAGCAAAAGGCGGCGAGCGCAACACTCGAGACCTACTACGGCGAGCAGCCGCTGCACCACGTCATGGAGCGCTGCACCTGGCACTCGGCCCAGCACGCGCGCCAGATCATCGCGGTGCTCGAGCGCTTCGGCATCAGGGCGCAGGATCCGCTCACCGCCGAGGACTATGCAGGCCTGCCGATGCCGACCGGACTATGGGAGTAGTTCGGGAATAAGTCTTGCCTCGGGCGGCGGCGTGCTGAGGCTCGTCGTCGTCTGGATACTGCACACGCTCGCGCTGCTCGCCGTGGCGTACCTGATGCCGTCGGTGCGCATCGAGAGCTTCGGCACGGCGCTCATCGCGGCTGGCCTGCTCGGCCTTGCCAACACGGTTGTCCGGCCGCTCCTCATCCTGCTCACGCTACCCGTGACCGTCCTGACGCTCGGGCTCTTCATCTTCGTGATCAACGGGCTCATCTTCCTCGGCATCGCGCATCTCGTGCCGGGCTTCCAGGTGGCGGGGCTGTGGGCGGCGATCCTGGCGGCGATCCTCTACAGCATCTTTTCCTGGCTGCTCGCCGCGCTCGTCCTGCGATGAACTTCCGCGAGACGCTGGGACGCCACCTGCTCGCCATCGAGCAGCGCGATCTCGAGGCGCTCGCCGCGACGCTCGCCGACCCGCTCATCCTCATCATGGCCGACGGCAAGCTGAAAAGAAGCAAGGCCGAATTCGTCGAGGCGCACCGCGGCTGGTTCGCGATGAAGAACTGGACGCTGCAGGCGAAGCCGGTCGAGATCTACGAAGGCGCTTCGCTCGGCGTGGCGGTGCTGCACCTCGACTATCGCGAGGACGATAAGCGCTCCGAGAGCTAGGCGCGGCGCTCGGCGCGGGCGCTCGAGGAGACGAGCGCGGCGAAAGCCGGAGCATCGAGCGGCGCGCTGTAGAGATGGCCCTGCCACTGCTCGCAGCCGAGCGCGAGCAGGCGCTCGAGCTGCGCGACGTTCTCGATGCCTTCGGCGGCGACCGCGAGGCCGAGCGTGTGCGCGAGCGCGGCGATGGTGCGCGCGATCGCCTGGTCGGCGGCGTTCGACTCGATCTGGCGCAGGAAGAGGCGATCGATCTTCAGCTTGTCGATCGGCAGCTCGCGCAGGTACGCGAGGCTCGAATAGCCGGTGCCGAAGTCGTCGATCGCGAGGCGCACACCGAGCGCGCCGATCTTCGCCAGCGTCGCCGCGTTGGCTTCGAAATCGCTCATCAGCACGCGCTCGGTGACCTCGATCTCGAGGCGTGCGCCGTCGAGGCGATTTGCTTCCAGCGCCGCGCGCAGGCGCTGCACGAAGGCCTCGCCCTGCGCGAGCTCGGGCGCCGAGACGTTGATCGCGACCCAGGGCTCGCCCGGCAGCTCGCGGCTCCACGCGCCCGCCTGGGACAGCGCGCGCTCGAGCGTCCATTCCCCTACCGCGCGGATGAGGCCGCTTGCCTCGGCGAGCGGCACGAACTCCTCCGGGCCGATGAGCCCGCGTGTCGGGTGCTGCCACCGTACGAGCGCTTCCGCGCCGACGAGCTGCGAGCGTCCCTGCACGACCGGCTGCCATTGCAGCAGCAGCTCACCGCGCGCGAGCGCGCCGCGCAGGTCGTTCGCGACCTGCAGCCGCTCGTCGGCCTCCTCGCCCATCGGCCGCTCGTAGAAGCGCAGCGTCGCGCGTCCGGCTTGCTTCGCCGCGTACATCGCCGCGTCGGCATGCCGCAGGAGCTCGCTGAAATCGCGGCCGTGCTCGGGATAGAGCGCGATGCCAATCGAGGCGTTCACCGCGAGCGTGCGGCCCTCGATGGTGAAGGGCCGGCCGAGGATGGCGAGCAGCCGGCTCGCCGCGCTCTCCGCCTCCTCGCGCGACTTGAGGTCGTTCCAGAGGAGCGCGTAGTCGTCGCCGCCCAGGCGCGCCAGCGTGTCGTCGCGGCGCAGCGCGTTCGCGAGCCGCTCGGCCACGGCGCGCAGGAGCGCGTCGCCGGCCGCATGGCCGAGCGATTCGTTCACGAGGCGAAAGCGGTCGAGGTCGAGCGCCATCAGCGCGACCTGCGAGCGCTTGCGCGCCGCATTGGCGAGCGCCTCTGCAACGCGCTCGCCGAGAAGGCCGCGGTTCGCGAGCCCGGTAAGCGCGTCGCGCGTCAGGAGCTGCTCGATGCGCGCCTCCGCCTGCTTGCGCGCGGTCACGTCGGCCGCCATGCCGCGATAGCCCGTCCAGCGGCCGTCGGCATCGTGCAGCGGCAGCCCGCTCACCGATTGCCAGATCACGCCGCCCGACTTGGTGAGCGTGCGGTGCACGAGATCGCGGAAGGGGCGGCCTTCGCCGCCATGGTTTGCGAACCATTCCCGGATGGCGCGCTCTTCACCGAGCGGCACGAAATCCCAGGGCCGCCGGCCGAGGAGCTCGCCGCGCGCATAGCCCAGCAGCGTCTCGGCGCGCTCGGAGAGATAGGTGTAGCGCCACTCGCCGTCCGCTTCCCAGACATATTCGGCCGAGACCGCCGCGACGTCGCGAAAGCGCTGGTCGGCGGCGCCGACCGCCGCCTCGGCGCGCTTCCTCGCGTCGATGTCGGCGACCACGCCGGACATGCGCAGCGCGCGCCCGGCCGCATCGCGCTCGGTGACGCGTCCCTTGGCGTGCAGCCATTTCCAGCCGCCGTTCCTCTGCGCGGCGCGGAACTCGGCGTCGTATTCGGGCGCCTCGCCCTTCAGCGCCCCGACCCACGCCGCGCGCGCACGCGCCGCGTCCTCGGGATGGAGGGTGGCGAAGAACTCGGGGCCGCGCGTCGTGCGCGGCGAATCGCGATGGCCGAGGAAGCGCACCCAGCCGTCGCCCGCGTAGAGCTCGTCTGCTAGCGCGTCGTAGTGCCACTCGGCGAGATTGCCGCCATCGAGCGCCATCTCGACGCGCTCCTTTGCCTGCGAGAGCCGCAGCTCCGCGCGCCGCTGCTCCGTGATGTCGCGCCCGACGCCGCGGTAGCCGAGGAAGGCGCCGTCAGGGCCGTGGTGCGACTGCCCGGAGATGATGTGCACCTGGCGCGCGCCGCGCTCGTCCGCGCGCGCGATCTCGAGATCGAAGAACGGCAGCTGCTTCTGCAGGCGCTCACGGTGCGCGGCAAGGGCCGCGGGCTCGACGTCGACACCGGGGACGTCCCAAAAGCGCTGGCCGAAGGTCGGCGTGTCGCGAAAGAAGGTCGCCACCGGATCGCCGCCCGAGAGCCACGTGATGCGGTGCTCGCTGTCGGTCTCCCAGAACCAGTCGGCGGAGAGCTCGATCAGGCTCTTCAGGCGCTCGCCGTGGGCGTGCGCCTGCACGTGCTCGCGCTCGCGCCGGCGGCCGACGAGCACCATGACGAGGTAGACGATGGCCGCCGAGATGGCGGCGAGGACCAGTGCGTCGCTGAACGGATTCAGGCGACGCCGTCGCGCACCGGCGGCGCGACCTTGAGGACTTCCTCGATCGTCGTCAGGCCGGCGCCGACCTTCATGGCGCCGCTGATGCGAAGCGGCTTCATGCCTTCCTTGAACGCCTGCTCGCGGATGGTGACGAGGTCCGCCTGCGCGTTGACGAGATTCTTGATCGCGGTGGAGAAGACGAGCGTCTCGTAGATGCCGACGCGGCCCATGAAGCCGGTCATGCGGCACTCGAGGCAGCCCACCGGCTTGTAGAGCTTCGCCGGGTGCTTCGACTTCCAGGGCGCAACCAGCGCCTCCCACGCCTGCTGGTCTTCGGCGCGGTGCAGATCGACCTTCTGCTTGCAGTGCGTGCAAAGCGTGCGCACCAGGCGCTGCGCCATCACGCCGTTCAGCGTCGCATTGAGCAGGTACGGCGGCACACCGAGCTCGAGCAGGCGCGCCACCGCGCTCGGCGCATCATTCGTGTGCAGCGTGGAGAGAACCAGATGCCCGGTCAGCGCCGCCTGCACCGCCATCTCGGCGGTCTCGAGGTCGCGGATTTCGCCCACCATGATGATGTCGGGATCCTGGCGCATGAGCGCGCGCACGCCCTCCGCGAAGCCGAGGTCGATCTGGCTCACCACCTGCATCTGGTTGAACGAGCCCTCGACCATCTCGATCGGGTCCTCGATGGTGCAGACGTTGACCTCGGGCGTCGCCAGGCTCTTGAGGGTTGAATAGAGCGTGGTGGTCTTGCCCGAGCCGGTCGGGCCGGTCACGAGCACGATGCCGTTGGGCCGGTTGGTCATTTCCTGCCAGTGCTTGTGGTCCTCGTCGGAGAAGCCGAGCTCCTTGAAGTCGCGCACCAGCACCTCGGGGTCGAAGATGCGCATCACCAGCTTCTCGCCGAACGCGGTGGGCAGCGTCGAGAGCCTGAGCTCGACCTCCTCGCCTTCCAGCGTGCGCGTCTTGATGCGCCCGTCCTGCGGCCGGCGCTTCTCGACGACGTCCATGCGAGCGAGGATCTTGATGCGGCTCGTCATTGCGGTCAGCACGGTGGGCGGAATCTGGTAGACCTGGTGCAGGACACCGTCGATGCGAAAGCGCACGATGCCCTGCTCGCGGCGCGGCTCGACGTGGATGTCGCTCGCGCGCTGCTCGAAGGCGTACTGCCACAGCCAGTCGGTGATGCGCACGATGTGCGCATCGTTGGCGTCGTACTGCTTGTTGTCCTTGCCGAGCTCGACGAGCTGCTCGAAGTTCGAGAGCCCGCTCGCGCCGCTCGCCTTGCGCGTCGCGCCCTTGATCGATTTGGCGAGGTTGTAGAACTCGACCTGGTAGCGCTCGATGTCGAGCGGGTTGGCAATCACGCGCTTGATGTCGCGCTTGATGATCGGCGCGAGCTCCTTCTCCCACTCGCGGATATAGGGCTCGGCGGTGGCGATCACGGCTTCCTTCGCGCTCACGCCGACCGGCAGGACGCGAAAGCGCGTGGCGTACGCGGAGCTCATCACTTCCGTGACGCCGGCGAAGTCGATCTTCAGCGGATCGATGTGCAGGTATTCGAGGCCGACGCGCCTGGCGAGCCACTCGGTGAGGGCATCGAGCGTGAGGATCTTTGCCCCGGCGCCGGGCTGGCGCCACTTCTGCTCGGCGAGGATGACGAGGGGATGCTGCGCGCCGCGGTAGTAGCGGCGCTCTTTCTTCAGCTCCTCCGCCGTCTCCGCGGCGACGAGCTTGTCCGCGACCAGCCAGTCGAGGATCTGGTTGAGGGTCAGGCGCTGCTCGGCGTGCGCCTCTCCCGTGGGCGTCTTAACTGCTTGTTGCATCTGCGAAAGACTATACCGCAAACTCTCGGCTCGCATTCCGCGGCAGGGAGCTCGGCGTGCCGTATTTCTCCAACATCCTTAACCGCAAGCTGGCCGGCTGGGCCCTGTACTACTGGGGCAACCACGCGTTCACCACGTCGATCATCACGGTGTTCTTCCCGATCTTCTTCAAGGATTACTGGAGTTCGGGCGCCGATGTCACGGTGAGCACGTTCCGCCTCGGCGTCGCGAACTCGATTGCGAGCTTCGTCGTCGCGGTCTCGGCGCCGCTGCTCGGCGCGATCGCGGATCGCGGCGGTCACGCGAAGCGCTTCCTCATCGCCTCGGCGCTCTTCGGCGCGGCGATGCTGCTCGCGCTGCACTGGGTTGCGCAGGGCGCGTGGCAATGGGCGGTGGCGTGCTACGTCCTCGCCTCGATCGGCTACTTCTGGGGCAATGTGTTCGGCGACTCGATGCTCGTCACCGTCGCCGAGCCCGGCAAGCTCGACATCACCTCGGCCATCGGTTACTTCGCGGGCTACCTCGGCGGCGGCCTTTTTCTCGCGCTCGGCGTGGCGATGAGCCTCAAGCCGCAGTGGTTCGGCCTCGCCGACGCGGCGGCAGCGGTGCGGCTGCTGCTCATCCTCGCAGCGCTCTGGTGGGCGCTCTTTGCGCTGCCGCTTCTCTTCTGGGTGCCGGCGCCGGCGCGCGGCGCGGCGAGCATGCCGCTCATGGCTTCCGTGCGCGAAGGGCTCGGGCAGTTCGCCGAAACCTTCCGGCACATTCGCTCGTACAAGCCGGTGTTCGTTTTCCTCGCCGCCTACTGGGTGTACATCGACGGCGTCAATACCGTGATCCAGATGGCGGTCGACTACGGCAAGTCGATCGGCTTCGGTACCGCCGATCTCATCCTCGCGGTGCTGCTCGTGCAGTTCATCGGCGTGCCGGCCGCGCTCGTCGCCGGACGCCTCGGCGAGCGCATCGGGCCGCGGCGCACGATCTTCATCGGGCTCGCGGTCTATGTCTTCGTATCGATCTACGCCACCTTCATGACCCGGCCGTTCGAGTTCTATCTCGTTGCCGGCATGGTGGGGCTCGTCCAGGGCGGCGTGCAGCTCCTCAGCCGCTCGTACTTCGCCCGCCTCGTGCCGCGCGAGCGCTCGGGCGAGTTCTTCGGCTTCTACAACATGCTGGGGGAGTTCGCGGCGATCATCGGCCCGGTTCTCGTCGGTACGGTGAGCTACCTGAGCGGCAGTCCGCGCCTGTCGATACTGTCGGTGATCGTGCTCTTTGCCGCCGGCGCCTATCTGCTCACCTTCGTCGAGGCGGACAGCTAAGAATTTCTCGAGCAGGCGGCTTTTACAGTCGCGCCGCCCGTCTCAGGCACCGATTTGCCGGGACCGTAATTTGCAGCAGCCGGTGCGTGAAGTGGCTCATCGCACTGGGGGTTGTTGCGTTCTGCGCCTTCACGTTGCTGCAGGCCGACGCGGTGCAGGTGCCAAGCGCCATGCTTGTCGGCAACCAGCAACTGCCGGCGGCGAGCTGCGCCACGCGCGATACGCTGTGGATCCACCACTATGCGGCGGCGCTGTATGTGCCGCCGCGCGAAGCGCCGGTCGACGCGCTGGAAGATCCCCAGCAGCCCAAGGCGCTGCGCGTCCAGATCCTGAGCAAGACGTTGCTCCCCAAGGAAATGCCCAAGAAATGGCGCGATACGCTCGAGCAGGAGCTCGACCGGGCAGCCTTCGGCGCCGTGCGCAACGCCTGGCACGAGCTCGCGGTGGGAGACCAAGTCACCGTCGCCTATGCGCCCGGCCCGGGCGTGACGCTGGAGCTCAACGAGCGCCTCGTTGCGCGCACGCCGCGCCACGAGGTGATCGACGCGCTGCTGCGCGCCTGGGCGGACGGTGCTCCGGTGCGCGAGCAGGTGGACCGCGTCGTCGCCAAGCACCCATGCGCGCACTGAGCCTCGACAGGCTCATCTTCGCGTTCGTCCTGCTCCTCACGCTCGTCAGCTTCGACGCCGAGGGGCAGCCGCCGCGCAACCTGCCGGATTTCACGAGCCTGATGAAGTCGGCCGGCCCCGCGGTGGTCAACGTCATCTCCACGCGCAAGGCGCAGACCGCCGCCGCCGGCGGCAGCGCGCCCGATGCGATGAGCGAGTTCCTGCGCCGCTTCGCGCCCGATTCGCCGGATCGCGGCCCGCCGCGCCAGGGCCTGGGCTCCGGGTTCATCATCAGCGAGGACGGCTACATCCTCACCAACGCGCATGTCGTCGCCGAGTTCGACGACGTCAACGTGCGCCTCGCCGATGCGAAGCGCGAGTTCAAGGCGAAAGTGATCGGCGTCGATCGGCGCAGCGATGTGGCGCTGCTCAAGGTCGAGGCGACGGGCCTGCCGACGGCAAGGCTCGGGGACTCCGCCAAGCTCGAGGCGGGCGACTGGGTCGCTGCGATCGGCTCGCCCTTCGGCTTCGCCAATACGATCACCGCCGGCATCGTCAGCGCCAAGGGCCGCTCGCTGCCCGAGGAGCTCTATGTGCCCTTCATTCAGACCGACGTCGCGGTCAATCCCGGCAACTCCGGCGGCCCGCTCCTCAACCTCGACGGCGAGGTGGTCGGCGTCAACTCACTCATCTACAGCGGCACCGGCGGCTACATGGGCGTGTCGTTCGCCATCCCGATCGAGGTGGCGCTCGAGGTGTCGCGCCAGCTCAAGGCCGAGGGCAAAGTGACGCGCGGGCGCATCGGCCTCGCCATCCAGCCGATGACCAAGGAGCTCGCGCGCTCCTTCGGCGTCGATTCGGACTCGGGCGCGGTCATCGTCGCGCTGGAGAACGGCGGGCCCGCGCAGAAGGCGGGCGCGAAGATCGGCGACGTCGTCGTGGAATGGAACGGCGAGCCGATCACCGATCCGAACGAGTTCCCGCGACTGGTGGCGGGGAGCAAGCCCGGCAGCCTTGCGCACATGGCGCTCTGGCGCGACGGCAAGCGCCGCACGCTCGAGCTGCGCGTGGGAGAAGTCGCGCCCGAAACGGCGGCCAGTGCGCGCGAGGCGCCGGCGAAGGAAGACGACGCGCGCCTCGGCATGGCGGTGCGCGAGCTGCTGCCTGCCGAGCGCAGCGCCATGGGCGTGGACTACGGGCTCCTCGTCGTCGACGTCGCGCAGCGCTCGGGGCCTGGCGCCACCCTCCTGCCCGGCGACGTGATCGTAGGCGTGAACCAGAGCCGCTTCGCGAGCAAGCAGGAATTCGACAAGCTGCTCGCGCGCCACCGCAAAGGCGACATGGTCGCCCTCTTCGTGCGCCGCGGCGACGCCTCGCTCTACGTCCCGCTCGAGCTCGGCTGACGGCGCCGGCCGGCCATCGCGCCCAAGACCGCGGCGAGGAGCGAGAGCACGAGCGCGCCGAACGCGCCCCACGCCGCGCGGCTCGCCTGCGGCTTCACTTCCTGCGCCTTCTCTTGCAGCTGCGGCAGCTTCTGGCTCAGGTCGCCTGCCTGCTGCTGCACCTGCTCGACAACCTGCTGCGCGCCGCCCATCAGGCTGAATGCGCCGCCGGCGAGCGAGCTCACGCCGCTCGCAGCCAGGTAAGCGACCAGAAGGAGCGACACGACCCAGACGAGAAATCCGGCGAAGAAGCCCGTGCTCGCGTCGTGCGTCGCGCCGATGCGCGTCGACACGAAGCCGCCGATGAAAAGCGCGACGAGGAGCGACACGCCGGCCCAGATGCCGGCGCCGGCGCCGACCTTGGAGAGCTGCGCCTGCGTGGGGTCGACCGCGCTGATGCCCACCGCCACGCCGAGCGCGGCAAGGAGGAGCAGCAGTCCTACGGCGACCAGCACGCCGCCGAAAATGCCCCCCCACGATACGCGCATGCCCTCCGCGCCGAAGAGCGCCGGATAGGCGATGCGGCGGCGCTCGCGAGTGCGCCGCTCGTGATACGGATTGGCTGCCGTACTCATGCGAACCTCCATCGAGTTGCTGTCGCCCGCAGCCGAGCAAGCGACAGTCCCGTGCGCGTCCGGGTTCGACTCTTGCTGTACAGGGGAGCCATGAAAGCCATCGTGCTCGCTGCGCTGCTCGCGCTTGCCGCCTGCGACGCGCCGCGGCCGCAGCTGCGCCAGGTGACGATCGAAAGTCCGCCGGCGCTCGGACTGAGCCTGCGCGAGCTACCGGCGTCGGCGTTGCGCGAGAGCGGACTGGCTTACGGGCTCGCGGTGGTCAAGGCGGGCAGCCTCGCCGAGCGCGCGGGGCTGCGCGTCGGCGACATCATCTACGCGGTGAACCAGCAGCGGCTGCGCACCATCGAGGACTTCGCGCGCCTCGTGAGCGAGCAGCCGGGCGGCAGCCTCGGGCTGCTCGTGCGGCGCGGCAACAGCGACTTCTACGTGCCGATGGATCTCTCGGCGAGCGTGCCGGGCGGGCCGGACACCGTGCCGCGCCTCGCGCCCTCTAAAGATACGCTTCTGCGCACTTGATGATCTCGGTGTTCGTGCTCTTGTCGAGGCAATGGCGCGCGTCCTCGTTGCGCCGCAAGTGTTTCCTCGCCATGGGCTTCGGCGTCTCCGGCTTCGCTTCCTGAGCGACGGGCTTCGCCGGCTCGGCCGCGGGCTTGGCCGCTTCAGCCGCGGGCTTCGGCGCTTCAGCCGCGGGCTTCGCCGCCTCGGTCGCAGGTTTGGTGTCGGCGACGGGCTGGACTTGTGCGGGCGGCTTCGGTGCGACGGCAACAGGCTTCGGCGCCATGGGCGCGGTGGACGCGACCTTCTGCGGCGCGGGCGGCGGCGCACCGTCGTCCGCGAAGTAGAGGAACCAGGCGGCGCCGCCGGCGAGGGCGAGCACCGCGACGCCGAGAAGAACCTTCGTCCGATCGTTCATGGCCATGCGTGCCTCCGCAGCCGTATTTCTCTCTAGCCTAACTCGAAATCACTTTAGCTGCTGGAGGTAGGCGCGGATGCGTCGTGCATTAGTGCCGAGGTCGCTGCGGCCGACGCGTGATTTCGAGCGCACATCGATTCGACTCCCTTGCGCCGCGGCCTCGACCCGAACGGCGATATCGTCCTTGAAGCCGAACCACTTGGTGCTGTCCACGGCCTCGATCGTGCCGTTCGCAGGGTCGCGGCCGACGACTTCCCAGCCCATCGCCTCCGCCACGGCGAGCGCGCGCCCGAAGGCCTCGCGCGGCGGCACGGCAAGCAAAGCGGGCGCGATGTCCGGATACGCCGCGCGCTGCTGCCGCGCGAAGTCCGGCCCGGGGTAGCGCCGCTCGGTCGTCATGTAGCGCGGCGGATTGTCGGTGTCCGTCGTGATGTCGTTGATCGGCGGCACAGCGCGCGCCCGACGCTGGAACTCGAGCGGCGCGTACAGCACGCCAAGGGCGACGACGAGCGCGACGATCGGCGCCGCGATGCCACGCCGGCGCGCGGCGGGTAATGCGAGCACCAGGACGCAGAGCACGCCGGCGGCCATCGCCACATACGCGCTCCAGCGAAACACCGTAAGGCCGGCGCGATAGGACCAAATATCGAAGCGCACGAGCGGCCCGGAAAGCGCGAGCA